>OFCW01000023.1_pt1 | contig 74107 bp, 66 predicted proteins | sample 1520951 | NCBI WGS metagenome assembly OFCW01 (sample SAMEA4349680, study PRJEB24078) | microbial mat metagenome | biome: Terrestrial Biome; feature: Habitat; material: Microbial Mat | place: India | collected 2012-06-12 | depth 10 m | reverse complement strand
CTTGACTCTCCTTGCTCCACCAGGAAAAAGTGTCAACCTTATTCAGGACGGGTCACAAGCAATAAAAAAGCCGGCTCCGAAGAGCCGGCTTCGATCTGCGGCAGCGCAGCGTTGGCTCAGGCGGCCAGCAACTGGCGCAGCACGAACGGCAGGATGCCGCCGTGCTTGTAGTAGTCGACCTCGATCGGCGTGTCGATGCGCAGCAGCAGCGGCACACGCTGCGTCTCGCCGTTGGCGCGATGGATCACCAGGGTAACGTCCTGTTGCGGCCTGATTTCGCCTTCCAGGCCTTCGATGTCGAAGGTCTCGTTGCCCACGATGCCCAGCGACTGCGCCGAGTCATTGCCCTTGAACTGCAGCGGCAGCACGCCCATGCCGACCAGGTTGGAGCGGTGGATGCGCTCGAAGCTGCGCGCGATCACGGCCTTCACGCCCAGCAGCTGCGTGCCCTTGGCGGCCCAGTCGCGCGAGCTGCCCGTGCCGTACTCTTCGCCGCCAAACACGACCGTTGGCGTGCCTTCGGCGATGTACTTCATGGCGGCGTCGTAGATCGACATCTGCTCGCCGCTCGGCTGGAACAGCGTCTCGCCGCCTTCCACACGCGAGCCGTCGGCCTTCGGGGGGATCATCAGGTTCTTGATGCGCACGTTGGCAAACGTGCCGCGCATCATCACCTCATGGTTGCCGCGGCGCGAGCCGTAGCTGTTGAAGTCGGCCTTGAGCACGCCGTTGGCCAGCAGGTACTTGCCGGCGGGCGACGTTTCCTTGATCGAACCGGCCGGGGAGATGTGGTCGGTCGTCACCGAGTCGCCGAACACGCCCAGCGCACGTGCGCCCTTGACCGATGCCGATGCGGCGGCCGGCGTCATGTCGAAGCCTTCGAAGAACGGCGGCTCGGCAATGTACGTCGACTTCGGCCAGTCGTAGACCTGGCCCTTCGTGCCCTTGACGTTGGCCCACAGCTTGGACGGCTTCTTGACCTGCTCGTAGTTGGTGCGGAACGTGTCGGCGTTCATCGCGAACTTCATCAGCTTGGCGATCTCGTCCGAGCTCGGCCAGATGTCGCCCAGGTAGACGTCCTGCCCCTTCTTGCCCTTGCCGACCGGCTCGGTCATCAGGTCGCGCGTCACGTTGCCGGCGATCGCGTATGCCACGACCAGCGGCGGCGAAGCGAGGAAGTTGGCGCGGATGTTCGGGTGAATGCGCGCCTCAAAGTTGCGGTTGCCCGACAGCACGGCGGCGGCCACGATGTCGTTCTTCACGATGGCTTCGTTCAGCTCGGGCGTCAGGTCGCCGGCGTTGCCGATGCAGGTGGTGCAGCCGTAGGCCGTCACGCCGAAGCCCAGCTTTTCGAGGTACGGCAGCAGGCCGGCAGCCTCCAGGTACTTCGTCACCACGCGGCTGCCCGGGGCGAGCGAGGTCTTGATGTGCGGCGCGACTTCCAGGCCGGCTTCCACGGCCTTCTTGGCCAGCAGACCGGCTGCCAGCAGCACGCTCGGGTTGGAGGTGTTCGTGCACGACGTGATGGCGGCGATCAGCACGTCGCCGTTCTTCACGTTCACGCCGTTGCTCGTCGTGTAGGTCTTGTCGAGGTCGGCTGCGTCCTTGTTGAAGCCGTTCTCGGCCACCGGCTTCGAGAACAGCGACGAGAACGTCGACTTCACGTTCCCGATTTCGATGCGGTCTTGCGGCCGCTTCGGGCCGGCCAGCGACGGGGCCACCGTGCCGAGGTCCAGCGTGAGCGTCTTGGTATAGTCGATCTCGCCGGCCTTCGGGATGCCGAACAGCTTCTGGGCCTTGAAGTAGGCCTCGAACGCGGCGATTTCTTCTTCAGTGCGGCCGGTGCCCTTGAAGTACTCGACCGTCTTTTCGTCCACCGGGAAGAAGCCCATCGTCGCGCCGTATTCCGGCGCCATGTTGCCGATGGTCGCGCGGTCCGGCAGCGACAGGCTGGCCGTGCCTTCGCCGAAGAACTCGACGAACTTGCCGACGACCTTTTCCTTGCGCAGCATTTCGGTGATGGTGAGCACCAGGTCGGTGGCTGTCACGCCTTCGCGCAGGCGGCCCTTGAGCTCCACGCCGACCACGTCGGGCGTCAGGAAGTACACCGGCTGGCCGAGCATGCCGGCTTCGGCTTCGATGCCGCCCACGCCCCAGCCGACCACGCCGATGCCGTTGATCATGGTGGTGTGGCTGTCGGTGCCGACCAGCGTATCCGGGTAGTACACGCCGTCCTTTTTATGGACGCCGCGCGCCAGGTATTCCAGGTTGACCTGGTGGACGATGCCGAAGCCCGGCTGCACCACGCCGAACGTATCAAACGCCTGCATGCCCCACTTCATGAACTGGTAGCGCTCGTTGTTGCGCTGGAATTCCAGCTGCATGTTCAGGTCGAGCGCCTTCTTCTCGCGGAAGTGGTCGATCTGCACCGAGTGGTCGACCACCAGGTCGACCGGCACGAGCGGCTCGATCTTCTTGGGGTCCTTGCCCATGCGCGAGGCCACGTTGCGCATGGCGGCGAGGTCCGCCAGCAGCGGCACGCCGGTAAAGTCCTGCAGCACCACGCGGGCGACCACGAACGGGATTTCGTCGACGCGCTCGGCGTTCGGCTTCCAGTTCGCCAGTTGTTCGACGTGCTCCTCGGTCACCTTCTTGCCGTCGCAGTTGCGCAGCACGGATTCCAGCACGATCCGGATCGACACCGGCAGGCGCTCGATCGCCACGCCCAGTTCCTTGCCCAGTTGCGGCAGGGAATGGAACTTGCCGGTCTGGCCGCCGTTGATCTTGAATTCCTTGAGTGTTTTATTCAGGTTGTGGGGCATGGCATGACTCCAAGGCTTAGGGATGCGCGGGGCGCTTGAGGGCGTCCGTTGCAGAGACGTCAAATCAACCAGTCAAATCACGTACAAACCAACTCCAGCACGACTGCCGCGAGCGCCTTGCCGTCGTCGGTCGGACGGTGATCGCGCTGGCGATCGGCGCGTGCGGGCGGTCGTGATGTTCGTTGCACTGCATGTCCTCCACGCATGGTCCTCGGCGACACCTCCATGCGTGGGTGACGGCATCTTTGTCATCTCCGGCCGGCTGGCAGCCGAAGATGGGCCGCGGCGGGATTCCGGCCGCGATGTTCCATGCGTCAGAGCCTGGGCGGCCGGTGCGGGACCGACACGGTCGCGCACTGGCCCGTCGCCCATGGCCACTGGCGCAATCCTGCGCTTACTGCTTGGCCGGCTGGGCGCCTTCCGGAGCGGGCGCCGGGGCGGGTGCCGGAGCAGCGCTGTCCTGCATCATCAGCGGCAGGCCCGCCGGAGCGCGCAGGGCGCCGGCTTGCGTCGGTGCCGGAGCACCGGCCGCCATTTCGGCGGTCTGGCACTCGTCCGCCAGGCGGTGGCCTTCATTGCGGTCGAACAGCATCGCCTTGGACGGAATGACCACCAAGTCCATCCCCGTCTTCTGGTCGAAGTAGCGGTCGGCGCCGGTGCGGGTCATCTGGCGCGGCAACTGGTAGTTCTTGCCCTTCCAGTGCAACGTGATGATCTGGTCGCGGGCCATGTCGCCCTTGATGTACAGGTCATTGCCGAGCTCGCACTTCCACTGCACGCCTTCGGGCTGCTCTGCAGCGGCGACCGGAGCCGCTTTCTTGGCAGCCTTCTTCTTGGTCGGAGCCTTCTTCTTGGCGGCCGGCTTGGCGGTGGTCGAAGTCTGGGCGGTTGCATACTGCGATGCGGCCAGCGACAGGACGCCGGCGCAAGCGCCCACGATGAATTTGTTCATAGGGTTTCCTTCGGTAAGACTGGATCAGGGAGGCGGCTGTCCTGGCCGGGATGGCCCAGGCGTGGCGCGCACCGGCCGGTATTTTGACCGATTTGGACGCCGCGCCCAACGTTCTGTTGCATGCGCGTGCCACGCACCGTTTCCGTCCAGCCTGCCTCGCTGTTTCGTCTTCCGTTCTCCTTGTCTGAGGGGTGGATGGGCTGCCCGGCTCAACCGCGGTTCTGTGCGAACAGCGCGTCGAGCCTGGCCTCGTAATCGTGGTAACCGATGCTTTCGTACAGTTCCATGCGCGTCTGCATGGTGTCGACGACGTTCTTCTGCGTGCCGTCGCGCCGGATGGCGGCGTAGACGTTCTCCGCCGCCTTGTTCATCGCGCGGAAGGCGGACAGCGGGTACAGGATCATCGACACGCCCGCCGAGGCCAGTTCCTCGCGCGTAAACAGCGGCGTCTGGCCAAACTCGGTGATGTTGGCCAGCACCGGCACCTTTACCGCATCGACGAACTTGCGATACATCGACAGTTCCGTCATCGCTTCGGGAAAGATGGCGTCCGCGCCGGCCTCGACGCAAGCCACGGCGCGCTCCAGGGCGCGGTCCAGGCCTTCGACGGCCAGCGCATCGGTGCGGGCCATGACGACGAAGCTGGCGTCCGTGCGCGCGTCGACGGCGGCCTTGATGCGGTCCACCATCTCGTCTTTCGAGACAATCTCTTTGTTCGGGCGATGGCCGCAGCGCTTCGCGCCGACCTGGTCTTCGATATGCATGGCCGCCGCACCGAACTTGATGAGCGACTTGGTCGTGCGGGCGACGTTGAATGCGGAAGCGCCAAAGCCGGTATCGACATCCACGAGCAGCGGCACATCGCACACGTCCGTGATGCGGCGCACGTCGGTCAGCACGTCGTCCAGGCCCGAGATGCCCAGGTCGGGCAAGCCCAGCGAGCCGGCCGCCACGCCGCCGCCCGACAGGTAGATCGCGCGGTAGCCGGCGCGCTTGGCGAGCAGGGCGTGGTTGGCATTGATCGCGCCGACGATCTGCAACGGCGATTCTTCCGCCAGGGCCTGGCGGAAACGCGCGCCTGCGCTGGTTTGCGGGGTGGCAGTCATGTCGGGTCTCCTTTTTCTATCCGAAGAAACGCGCGGCAGCTTCGGCCGGCATGTCGACGCCCGTCGCGTGAGCGCGTTGCAGCACGGCCCACCAGTACCGATAGCTTGCGCGGTCGTGGAGGCGGCCGTCATGCTGGATCGGGCCCCACGACGCGTCCTGCGCTGCGGCAAGAATGGCGGCCGCGTGTGTCACTTCTTCGTGCGACGGGCGGAATGCGGACACGATCGGCGCAATCTGGTCCGGATGGATACTCCATTTGCGCAGGTAGCCGAATTCGCTGCGGGCGCGCGCAGCGTCGCTGCCGGCGCGTTCCGGATGCTTGATGTCGGTGCTGACGTTGTGCGACGGCACCTTGCCATGTGCGTGGCACGCGGCGGAAATCTCGGCCAGCGCGCGGCGGATCAGCGGATGCTCGAATTGTTCCGGCGAGCCCATCGCGGCGCCCGGGATCGCACCGTTGTGCGCCGAGACGAAATCCATCAGCCCGAAGCTCAGGCATTCCACCTGCACCAGCGACGCAATGTCGAACACCTGCGCGAGCGCGCCATGCGTTTCGATCAGCACGTGGATGGGCAGGTGCCGCGCAATGCCGGCTGCCCTGGCGGCCTGGTTCACGCGATCGGTCACGCGCGCGACTTCCACCACGTCGCGCACCTTCGGCACGGTCACGTAAGCAAGACGGCTGCCTGCCTGGCCCACGAGGATGTCGACGTCCTGCGTCCACGCGTCGTGGTTCGGGTCGTGAATGCGGACGCCGACGCGGTTGAAGTGGTTGTCGTCGCTGTTGATGAGCGCGGCGGCGAGTTCGGCATGCGCGCGCTCCTGGCCGACGGCGGCGCCGTCCTCGCAATCGAACGTGATGTCGAACACCGGGCCAAGGGCTTGTTGCAGGGCGAGCGACTTGCGCATCAGCCTTTCCGCGCCCGCGTAGTGGTCGCAGACAGGCAGTTGCGCCGGCATGGCATCGTCCTGGAACAAAACCTCGGTGGGATGCACTGCGTTGTAAGGGTTGGGTGGCATGTCCTGCGTGGCGCCAGGGTTCGGATGTGAAAAAACCGGAGGGTTCGCTGGCGACCGCCTCCGGTTTCTTCGTCAGATCATGCGATCAGCCCAGCAGGTGCTTCACGCCATCCTGCTCTTCCTGCAGTTCCTTGAGCGTGATGTTGATCTTGCCTTGGCTGTACTCGTCGATCTCCAGGCCTTCGACGATCTTGTATTTGCCGTTCTCGGTCGTGACCGGGAAGCCGAACATCACGTCCTTCGGAATGCCGTATTCGCCGTTGGACGGCACGCCCATCGTCACGATCTTGCCGTTGGAGCCGAGCACCCAGTCGCGCACGTGGTCGATGGCGGCGTTGGCAGCCGATGCAGCCGAGGACAGGCCGCGCGCCTCGATGATGGCGGCGCCGCGCTTGCCCACGGTCGGCAGGAACACGTCGTTGTTCCATACCGGGTCGTTGATCATGTCCTTGACGCTCTTGCCCTCGATGGTGGCGTAGCGGTAGTCGGCGTACATGGTCGGGCTGTGGTTGCCCCACACGAACAGCTTTTCGATCGAGGACACCGGCTTGCCGGTCTTGGCGGCGATCTGCGACAGGGCGCGGTTGTGGTCCAGGCGCAGCATGGCGGTGAAGTTCTCGCGCGGCAGGTCCGGCGCCGACTTCATGGCGATGTAGGCGTTCGTGTTGGCCGGGTTGCCGACCACCAGCACCTTGACGTCGCGCTTGGCAACGGCGTTCAGGGCCTTGCCCTGTGCCGTGAAGATCTGCGCGTTGGCGGAGAGCAGGTCCTTGCGCTCCATGCCCGGGCCGCGGGGGCGGGCGCCCACCAGCAGGGCCACGTCGACGTCCTTGAACGCGGTCATCGGGTCGGAGTGGGCTTCCATGCCGGCCAGCAGCGGGAAGGCGCAGTCTTCGATCTCCATCATCACGCCCTTGAGTGCCTTCTGGGCCTTCTCATCGGGGATTTCCAGCAGTTGCAGGATGACGGGCTGATCCTTGCCCAGCATTTCGCCGGCGGCGATGCGGAACAGCAGGGCGTAACCGATCTGTCCAGCAGCGCCGGTCACTGCGACGCGCATGGGTGCTTTTGCCATGAGAACTCTCCAAACGGTAGTGAAAGCGGATCGCACTGCGCGCGGCGGGCATCCTGGCGGGATGCGAGTGCAGCCTCGCAGGCATTGCCGGCAACGGTCGGCGCCTCATGGGCGGACGGCTCGGAATCGGCAAGAGCCTCGCAGTTTACTGCGTCCGCATGGCGATGTGGAAACACACTTGCGATTGACCTTGGGGCCGTCGTGGCATGGGTGCGCCTCGTCGCCCGGAACAGGCGCGAGTGTAGGCCCAGCCTCAATTCAAAGTCAATCAATCTTCTGTCTTATATAAGACATAAGACATTCTATAAACGGGCTGGACGCCTTTGTCGCTTTTGTGGTGAAATCGGCGGTTATGTCGAGCACATCAAGCCCTCAATCCGCTGCCATGCCGCCGTCTTCGGGCGGTGAGGCGGGCGCGTCGCCTGCACCTGCGGGCACAGGGGGCGGCTCACCCACGTTCAGTCCGCTGTACCAGCAGATCAAGACGCTGATCCTGCAAAGCCTGCAAGCCGGCGAGTGGAAGCCCGGCGAGATGATCCCCAGCGAAATGGAATTGGCGGCCCGCTACAAGGTCAGCCAGGGGACGGTGCGCAAGGCGATCGACGAGTTGGCAGCCGAAAACCTGGTGGCACGGCGGCAGGGCAAGGGCACGTTCGTCACCACGCATTACGAAGAGGGCGTCCAGTTCCGATTCTTGCGCCTGATGCCGGAGCAGGGCGAGCAGCACTATCCGAGCAGTCGTGTGCTCGAGTGCAAGCGCCTGCGCGCACCGGCCGAGATCGCGCGCCTGCTCGAGCTCAAGGCCGGCGACAGCGTCGTGCAGATCCGTCGCGTGCTGTTCTTTTCCGGCGAGCCCACCGTGTTTGAAGAGATCTGGCTGCCCGGCGCGAGCTTCAAGGGGCTGACGGCCGAGAAGCTGACCGAGTGGAAGGGCCCGATGTACGCGTTCTTCGAGGCGGAATTCGGCGTGCGCATGCTGCGTGCCACGGAGCGGATCCGCGCGGTCGCGGCCGATGCGGCCACCGCCGAGCTGCTGTCGGTGACAGCCGGCTCGCCGTTGCTGTCGGTGGAGCGCGTCTCGCACACGTTCGGCGACAAACCGGTGGAATTGCGCCGTGGTCTCTACGTCACGACGCGGCATTACTACCAGAACGAATTGAATTGACGACGCGGTGGAGTCGGGGCCGGCTTCCGCGGCCCCGACAGCGTCGTGATTTGTGTGGCGCGCAACAGCGCATTGCGCGTCGTGAAGGCGGTGTAGAGAGGACAATCGCCCCCGTGTCACGCCACTGGCAGGCGAGGGCAGGAAGCACAAATGTGGAGCGCGGCGGATGGAATTATTGGTGCGCTGCGCAACAAAAGCGCGCTAGAATCTCGCGGATTTGTGCAAAGCAGTTTTGTTTGTTGATTAGCCAATTGGGGTCTGACCATGGCAGAAGCCATCAAGAAAGCCAGGCCGGAATTCAGGAACATCGGTTTGGGCGACATCGCCCGCTACCGCTTGCCCTGGGCCGGTAAGGTGTCCATCCTGCATCGTGCCAGCGGTGCGCTGATGTTCCTTCTTCTTCCGTTCGTGCTGTATCTGTTCGAGCAGAGCATCACCTCGGAAATCAGTTTCGCCAAGTTCTCGGCGCTTCTGTCCAACGGCTTCGCCAAGGTCGTCGTCCTCGCACTCATCTGGGCGTATCTGCACCATTTCTGCGCCGGCATCCGCTACCTGATCCTTGATCTGCATATCGGCATCGACAAGACGTCGGCTTCCAAGTCGGCTGTCAGCGTGCTCATCGTGAGCCTGCTGCTGACCGTCGTGTTCGGCGCCAAGCTGTTCGGCCTGTTCTGAGGAGCGTCTGATGGCAAATAACAATATCGGTCCCAAGCGCCTCGTCGTCGGCGCGCACTACGGCCTGAAGGATTTCCTCGCGCAGCGTGTCACCGCCGTGATCATGGCGGTCTACACCATCGTGCTGCTGGCCGCCTTCCTGCTCTCGAAAGACACGTCCTATCAAAGCTGGGCTGGGCTCTTCGCCAACCAGTGGATGAAGCTGCTGACGTTCCTGGCGCTCCTGTCGCTTGCGTATCACGCCTGGATCGGTGTGCGCGATATCTGGATGGACTACGTGAAGCCCGTGGCAGTGCGTTTGACGCTGCAAGTGTTGACGATTCTGTGGCTCGTCGGTTGTGCGGGCTACGCAGCTCAGATTCTCTGGAGGGTTTAAGACATGGTCGCAGTCAAGACTGGGCTGCCGCGCCGCAAATTCGACGTCGTGATCGTCGGTGCGGGCGGTTCGGGCATGCGTGCATCGCTGCAGCTGGCAGAAGCCGGCCTTTCCGTGGCCGTGCTGTCCAAGGTGTTCCCCACCCGCTCGCACACCGTGGCGGCGCAGGGTGGCATCGGGGCGTCGCTCGGCAACATGAGCGAAGACAACTGGCACTATCACTTCTACGACACCGTCAAAGGTTCCGACTGGCTCGGCGACCAGGACGCGATCGAATTCATGTGCCGCCAGGCACCGAACGTGGTCTATGAGCTGGAACACTTCGGCATGCCGTTCGACCGCAACGCCGACGGCACCATCTACCAGCGTCCGTTCGGCGGCCACACGTCGAACTACGGCGAGAAGCCCGTGCAGCGTGCCTGCGCTGCGGCTGACCGCACCGGCCACGCGCTGCTGCACACGCTGTATCAGCGCAACGTGCGCGCCAAGACCCACTTCTTCGTCGAATGGATGGCGCTGGATCTGATCCGCGACCAGGAAGGCGATGTGCTGGGCGTGACCGCGCTCGAAATGGAAACCGGCGAGGTCTACATCCTCGAAGCCAAGGCGACGCTGTTCGCCACGGGCGGTGCCGGCCGTATCTACGCGGCCTCCACCAACGCCTTCATCAACACGGGCGATGGCCTGGGCATGGCCGCGCGCGCCGGCATCCCGCTGGAAGACATGGAGTTCTGGCAGTTCCACCCGACCGGCGTGGCCGGCGCGGGTGTGCTGATCACGGAAGGCGTGCGCGGGGAAGGCGGCATCCTGCGCAACAAGGACGGCGAGCGCTTCATGGAGCGCTATGCCCCGACGCTGAAGGATCTGGCGCCGCGTGACTTCGTGTCGCGCTCGATGGACCAGGAAATCAAGGAAGGCCGCGGCTGCGGCCCGAACGGCGACTACGTGCTGCTCGACCTGACCCACGTCGGCGCCGAGACCATCATGAAGCGTCTGCCGTCCATCCGGGAGATCGGCCTCAAGTTCGCCAACGTGGACGCGATCAAGGAGCCGATTCCGGTGGTGCCGACCATCCACTACCAGATGGGCGGTATTCCGACGAACTATCACGGCCAGGTCGTGGTGCCGAAGAACGGCAACCCGAACGAAGTCGTCAACGGTTTCTACGCCATCGGCGAATGCTCGTGCGTGTCGGTGCACGGCGCCAACCGCCTGGGCACGAACTCGCTGCTGGACCTTGTGGTCTTCGGCCGTTCGGCGGGCAACCACATCATTGCGCAGAACCTGAAGAACCGCGAGCACAAGCCGCTGCCGGCCGACGCTGCCGACCGTGCGCTGGAGCGTCTGGCGAAGCTGGATTCGTCCACGTCGGGCGAGTACGCGCAGGACGTGGCCAACGATATCCGCCGCAACATGCAGTCGCACGCGGGCGTGTTCCGCACGCAGGCGCTCATGGACGAAGGCGTGCAGCGCATCATGGAAGTGGCCGAGCGCGGCGCCAACATCCACCTGAAGGACAAGTCCAAGGTGTTCAACACCGCGCGCGTCGAAGCGCTGGAAGTCGCCAACCTCGTGGAAGTGGCCAAGGCGACGATGGTGTCGGCGGCTGCCCGCAAGGAATCGCGCGGTGCGCACGCCCACAGCGACTTCCCGAACCGCGACGATGACAACTGGCTCAAGCACACGCTGTGGTACAGCGAAGGCAATCGTCTCGATTACAAGCCCGTGCAGATGAAGCCGCTGACGGTGGAAACCGTGCCGCCGAAGGCGCGTACGTTCTAACCGGCCGGCTCAGATAAGGGACCCGCAAAAATGAAGCGAATTTTTGAAGTCTATCGCTACGATCCGGACAAGGACGCAGCCCCCCGCATGCAGACCTACGAGGTCGAACTCGACGGCCACGAGCGCATGCTGCTCGACGCGCTGGTCAAGCTGAAGAAGCTGGACGAGTCGATCGCGTTCCGTCGCTCGTGCCGCGAAGGCGTGTGCGGCTCCGACGCCATGAACATCAACGGCAAGAATGGTCTCGCCTGCCTCACCAACATGCGGGAGCTGCCGGAGAAGATCGTGCTGCGTCCGCTGCCGGGCCTGCCCGTGGTGCGCGACCTGATCGTGGACATGACGCAGTTCTTCAACCAGTACCACTCGATCAAGCCGTACCTGATCAACGACGAGCCGCCGCCCGAGAAAGAGCGTCTGCAGTCGCCGGAGGAGCGTGAAGAACTGGACGGCCTGTACGAGTGCATTCTGTGCGCGAGCTGCTCGACGTCATGCCCGTCGTTCTGGTGGAACCCGGACAAGTTCGTCGGCCCGGCCGGTCTGCTGCAGGCGTATCGATTCATCGCCGACAGCCGCGACCAGGCGACCAGCGAGCGTCTGGACAACCTGGAAGATCCGTACCGCCTGTTCCGCTGCCACACCATCATGAACTGCGTCGATGTGTGCCCGAAGGGCCTGAACCCGACCAAGGCCATCGGCAAGATCAAGGAATTGATGGTGCGCCGCGCGGTGTAAGCCGCGAGTCAGCGCCGTTTGGCATCGTGTGTCGCCGGAGCCGGTTTCCGGCGACACACTCTTCAGAAGCATGATTGCTGTGAATACTCCGACGTTCTCGCACCAGTCCGATCCGCACAAGCGCGCGCGTCTGCGCTGGCGTGCCCGGCGCGGTCTGCTGGAGAACGATATCATCGTCGAGCGCTTCTTCAACCGCTACGAGACGGAACTGTCGGATGACGACGTTGCCGCACTTTCGCAGTTGTTCGACCTGCCCGACAACGACCTGATGGATCTCCTGCTTGCACGCAAGGAGCCTGAAGGTGCACTCGACGTGCCGCAGGTTCAGCACGTCCTGACCTTGCTGCGCTCGGTCTGAGTCCGGCGCGCGAGAGGTTGCCGCAAGACGAATCGGTTGTGCCGCCCCCTGCAGGCATCCGTGATCCGTCTGGCGGGAGTCTCCCGACTTCATTTTCATAAACAGCAGAGAAGGAAACCGACATGACGCCGTCCGATGTGAAAGCCACCCTATCGTTTTCCGATGGCTCGCCCAGCGTTGAGCTGCCGATCTACAAGGGCACGGTTGGCCCGGACGTGATCGACATCCGCAAGCTGTATGGCCAGACCGGGAAGTTTACGTACGACCCCGGCTTCATGTCGACCGCGTCGTGCAACTCCAAGATCACCTACATCGATGGCGACAAGGGCGAACTGCTCTATCGCGGCTATGCCATCGACGATCTGGCCAGCAAGTGCGACTTTTTGGAAATCTGCTACCTGCTGCTCAAGGGCGAACTGCCGAACGCCAAGCAGAAGCAGGAGTTCAATGACACCGTCATGCATCACACCATGGTGCATGAACAGATGCAGTACTTCATGCGCGGTTTCCGCCGCGACGCGCACCCGATGGCTGTCCTGACCGGTCTGGTGGGCGCGATGAGCGCGTTCTACCCGGATGCCGCCAACATCAACGATCCGCGCGAGCGCGAGATCTCGCAGATCCGCCTGATCGCCAAGCTGCCGACGCTGGTGGCCATGGCATACAAGTACAACATCGGGCAGCCGAACATCTACCCGCAGAACGACCTCTCCTACACGGGCAACTTCATGCGCATGATGTTCGCCACGCCGTGCGAGGAGTACAAGGTCAATCCGGTGCTGGAGCGTGCGCTGGACCGCATCTTCATCCTCCACGCAGACCACGAGCAGAACGCCTCCACGTCGACCGTGCGTCTGGCAGGTTCCTCGGGCACGAACCCGATCGCCGCGATCGCTGCCGGCATTGCCTGCCTGTGGGGCCCGGCGCACGGCGGTGCGAACGAAGCCGCACTGAACATGCTGGAAGAGATCGGCACCGTCGACAAGGTTCCGGAGTTCATCAAGCAGGTCAAGGACAAGAACAGCGGCGTGCGCCTGATGGGCTTCGGTCACCGGGTGTACAAGAATTATGATCCGCGCGCCAAGCTGATGCGCGAGACGTGCCACGAAGTGCTGCAAGAACTGGGTCTGCAGAACGACCCGCTGTTCAAGCTCGCCATGGAACTGGAAAAGATCGCGCTGGAAGACGAGTACTTCGTCAGCCGCAAGCTGTATCCGAACGTCGACTTCTACTCCGGGATCGTGCAGCGCGCCCTGGGCATCCCGACCTCGATGTTCACGTGTATCTTCGCGCTGGCCCGCTCGGTGGGCTGGATTGCGCAGTGGGAAGAGATGATCACCGATCCGGAGTACAAGATCGGCCGCCCGCGCCAGCTGTTCAACGGCGCCGCTCTGCGCGAAGTCCCGGCGCTGGACAAGCGCTAAGCCAGCGTGTCCTGGCAAAAACCCCGCCCGGGAAACCGGCGGGGTTTTTTGTTGTCTGCGCGCAGCCAGGGCTTTCGCGAAATGGCGAAACCCCCTTTCGCCAGTCACGTCCTGCGCCCGATGCACCGGGTGGCATAATCGATCACTCCCCACGAAACTGCTCGCGCAGCCGCCAGGCATGGCGCGTTGTGCACGGATCGCATCATGGCCAAGACGCTCTACGACAAACTCTGGGACGATCACGTCGTTCATACCGAGGAAGACGGCACGACCGTCCTCTACATCGATCGCCAACTGCTGCACGAAGTGACGAGCCCGCAGGCGTTCGAGGGCCTGAAGCTGGCGAACCGCCCCGTATGGCGCATCAGTGCCAATCTGGCCGTGTCGGACCACAACGTGCCGACCACCGACCGCTCGCACGGCATCGCCGATCCGGTCTCGAAGCTGCAGGTCGATACGCTTGATGCGAACTGCGACGCCTACGGCATCACGCAGTTCAAGATGAACGACAAGCGCCAGGGCATCGTGCACGTGATCGGGCCCGAGCAGGGCGCGACGCTGCCGGGCATGACGGTGGTCTGCGGCGATTCGCACACCAGCACGCACGGCGCATTCGGCGCGCTGGCCCACGGCATCGGCACGTCGGAAGTCGAACACGTGTTGGCCACGCAGACGCTGCTCGCCAAGAAGAGCAAGAACATGCTCGTGAAGGTGGAGGGCACGTTGCCGAGCGGCTGTACCGCCAAGGACATCGTGCTCGCCATCATCGGCAAGATCGGTACGGCCGGCGGCACGGGCTACGCCATGGAGTTCGGCGGCTCTGCCATTCGCGCGCTCTCGATGGAAGGCCGCATGACGGTGTGCAACATGGCGATCGAGGCTGGCGCCCGCGCCGGCATGGTCGCCGTGGACGACGTGACGCTGGAGTACATCAAGGGGCGCCCGTTCGCGCCGCAGGGCGTGGAGTGGGAGCAGGCCGTCCAGTACTGGCGCACACTGCATTCCGATGAAGGTGCTCACTTTGACCGCGTGGTCGAGCTGCGTGCTGAAGAGATCCGCCCGCAGGTGAGCTGGGGCACGTCGCCTGAAATGGTGGTCAGCATTGAAGACCGCGTGCCGGATCCCGAGAAGGAAAAAGACCCGAACAAGCGCAACGCCATGGAGCGTGCGCTCGAATACATGGGCCTGCAGCCGAACGTTGCCATCAGCGATATCAACATCGACAAGGTGTTCATTGGATCGTGCACCAACAGCCGCATCGAAGACATGCGCGCCGCGGCCTGGGTCGTGCAGAAGCTGGGCAAGCGCATCGCTTCCAACGTGAAGCTGGCGATGGTCGTGCCGGGCTCAGGCCTCGTGAAGGAACAGGCCGAACGCGAGGGGCTCGACAAAATCTTCAAGGCGGCGGGCTTTGAATGGCGCGAGCCGGGCTGCTCGATGTGCCTGGCGATGAACGCTGACCGCCTCGAGCCGGGCGAGCGTTGTGCATCGACGTCCAACCGCAACTTCGAAGGCCGTCAGGGCGCTGGCGGCCGCACGCACCTGGTGAGCCCGGCGATGGCCGCCGCGGCCGCGCTGGAAGGGCACTTCGTCGACGTGCGCAAGCTCGCCTGAGTCGCAGCAGGAAGGAATAGGAAAGAAGCGATCATGGAAAAATTCATCGTTCACACCGGCCTCGTGGCGCCGCTTGACCGCGAGAACGTCGACACCGACGCCATCATCCCGAAGCAATTCCTCAAGTCGATCAAGCGCACGGGCTTTGGCCCGAACCTGTTCGACGAATGGCGCTACAAGGACGTCGGCGAACCCGGTCAGGACAACAGCAAGCGCCCGCTGAACCCGGATTTCGTGCTGAACCAGCCGCGCTATCAAGGCGCGTCGATCCTTCTGACGCGCAAGAACTTCGGTTGCGGCAGCTCGCGCGAACACGCACCGTGGGCACTGCAGCAGTACGGCTTCCGCGCCATCATCGCGCCGAGCTTTGCCGACATCTTCTTCAACAACTGCTTCAAGAACGGTCTGCTGCCGATCGTGCTGACGGAGTCGCAAGTCGACCACCTGTTCAACGAGACGCAGGCTTTCACCGGCTATCAGCTGACCGTCGATCTGGACAAGCAGGTCGTCGTCACACCGGGCGGTACGGCATATCCGTTCGACATCACGGCGTTCCGCAAATACTGCCTGCTCAACGGCTTTGATGACATCGGCCTGACCCTGCGCTATGCAGACAAGATCAAGGCGTTCGAGGCGCAGCGTCTGGCCAAGATGCCGTGGCTCGCACACAGGCTCGTCGGTTGAGCTGACGATAGAACAACAAGGAAATACGCATGACCAAGATTGCAGTGTTGCCGGGTGACGGCATTGGCAAGGAAATCGTCGCCGAGGCCGTGAAGGTGCTCAAGGCGCTGGGCGAGTCGTTCGAGATGGAAACCGCCCCGGTAGGCGGTGCGGGCTACGAGGCCCAGGGCCACCCGCTGCCCGAAGACACGCTCAAGCTGGCCAAGGAGGCCGATGCCATCCTGTTCGGCGCCGTGGGCGACTGGAAGTACGACACGCTGCCGCGCGAGCTGCGCCCGGAGCAGGCGATCCTTGGCCTGCGCAAGCATCTGCAGCTGTTCGCCAACTTCCGCCCGGCCATCTGCTATCCGGAGCTGACCGGTGCCTCGAGCCTGAAGCCCGAGATCGTGGCCGGCCTCGACATCCTGATCGTGCGGGAGCTGAATGGCGACATCTACTTCGGCCAGCCGCGCGGCGTGCGGGCCGCGCCGGACGGCCTGTTCGCCGGCGCGCGCGAAGGCTTCGACACCATGCGCTACGCCGAGCCGGAAATCCGCCGCATCGCGCACGTCGCCTTCCAGGCTGCCGCCAAGCGCGGCAAGAAGCTGTGCAGCGTCGACAAGGCCAACGTGCTCGAGACGTTCCAGTTCTGGAAGGACATCGTCACCGACGTGCACAAGGAGTATCCGGAAGTCGAGCTGTCGCACATGTACGTCGACAACGCGGCCATGCAGCTCGTCAAGGCGCCGAAGAACTTCGATGTGATCGTCACCGGCAACATGTTCGGCGACATCCTCTCGGACGAGGCGGCCATGCTGACGGGCTCGATTGGCATGCTGCCGTCGGCGTCGCTCGATGCCAACAACAAAGGCTTGTATGAGCCGTCGCACGGTTCTGCGCCGGACATCGCGGGCAAGGGGATCGCCAACCCGCTGGCGACGATCCTGTCCGCCGCGATGATGCTGCGCTATTCGCTGAACAAGGCCGAGCAGGCCGATCGCATCGAAAACGCCGTCAAGAAGGTGCTCGCCCAGGGCTATCGCACGGGCGACATCCTGACGCCGGGCTGCAAGCAGGTCGGTACGGTGGAGATGGGCGACGCGGTGGTCGCAGCCCTGTAAATGAAACGCGCGTTGCGGTGCCGTCACATCGGGCGCCGCAATCGTCGTTTTTTCGGTGGACACATGTTGCAGTGCATTGTGTGGCCGCCAAATCGTGTATATTTTTGCAGATGATCTCGATCGCGCTTCCCGTCCTCGTACTGGGCATTCTGGGCACCCTGGCTATCTCCGCCAAGGTCACCGCCGCGCGCGCTCGCATGACGCCTGTCGAGATTCGCACGACCACCAAAATCATTACCAAAAAAACGATCTTCTGATCGTCCGTCGTGCCCGTTCGCCTTCCCCGCGCGGTCACGCCGGGCGACTGAGGCGGGGAAAATCACTAGAGGTTCACAATCATGAAGGTAGGTCTCGTCGGTTGGCGCGGCATGGTCGGCAGCGTGCTGATGCAACGCATGCAGGAAGAGAAGGATTTCGACCTGATCGACACGGTGTTCTTCAGCACCAGTAATGCCGGCGGCAAGGCGCCTGCATTCGCCAGGACGAGTGCGCCCCTGGCCGACGCCAACGACATCGAAGCACTGAAGGCCTGCGACACGATCATTACGTGCCAGGGCGGCGACTACACGACCGAAGTCTTCCCGAAGCTGCGCGCTGCCGGCTGGAACGGCTACTGGATCGACGCCGCCTCGACGCTGCGCATGGAAGACGACGCCGTGATCGTGCTGGACCCGGTCAACCTGTCGCTCATCAAGAACGCGGTGGCGGCTGGCACCAAGAACTTCATCGGCGGCAACTGCACCAACTCCATCCTGCTGATGGGCGTGGGCGGCCTGTTCCGCGAAGGGCTGGTCGAATGGGTCAGCTCGATGACCTACCAAGCAGCCTCGGGCGGGGGTGCAAACCACATGCGCGAGCTGCTCAAGGGCATGGGCGTGATCCACGGCGCCGTGGCTGATGAGCTGGCCAACCCGGCGTCCGCCATTCTCGATATCGACCGCAAGGTTGCCAAGACGATTCGCGAAGACGTGCCGACGGAGTTCTTCCCGGCGCCGCTGGCCGGTGGCCTGATCCCGTGGATCGACAAGCAGCTCGACAACGGCCAGTCGAAGGAAGAGTGGAAGGGCCAGGCCGAGGTCAACAAGATCTTGGGCACGGCGCAGACCATTCCTGTAGACGGCCTCTGCGTGCGCATCGGCGCAATGCGCTGCCACAGCCTGGGGCTGACACTCAAGCTCAAGCGCGATCTGCCGCTCGAAGAGATCGAACAGATCATCCGCTCGGGCAACCCCTGGGTGAAGTGGGTGCCGAACGACCGCAGCATCACCGAAAAGGAACTGACGCCGGCTTCCATCACCGGCGGCCTGCAGGTCGGTGTGGGCCGTGTGCGCAAGCTGAACATGGGACCGGAGTACGTGAGCGCTTTCGTGATCGGCGACCAGCTCCTGTGGGGGGCGGCTGAACCGCTGCGCCGTACCTTGCGCATCCTGCTGGGCAAGTGATCGGCCCTTTACTTTTATTGCCAGACCAGGCTGCGGCATGTGTCGTTGCGGCCTGACAACAGAATGTGCGTTTTTTCCTCCAACGCCGCGCGGCCTGCGCGGCGTTGTGCCATCTGGATGCCCACTGCTTGTAACGTTGGTACACAATAGCGGCCAGCATTGCGGCAAGACAGCCGTCCCCCCGTGTGTGGGGTGGACGAGGCCGGGGGAGGGGTTGGCGCCGCATCGGAGCACACGCATTCCGGGGGGTACGTCGGGTGCTTCAGAATCGTGCCAATCCTGTCGATTGAACAAAAATTGACGGCGATTCTTATCCACGCATTTCACCTGTTGGGTGAACTTGCTGCGCTAACTCGTTGATGTTAAGTTCGTTTGCACATTACAAAATAACGGAGTCGAAGGTGAGGGTGAGCCAATACCGCCGGAGAGAATCGTCCCATCGCAGTCCGCGTTGGTCGGCCGTCGCATTTGCCGCCGCGACCCTGCTGCTGATCCAACCGACGGCGCAGGCGGCGGGCTTTGGTGCGCTGCATGTGCGATCCAGCCTCGGGCAGCCGCTGCAGGCAGAAATCGATCTGACCGGTGTGACGCCCGAAGAGGCGCAAAACCTGGTCGCCAAGTTGGCTGCTCCTGACGCCTATGCCCGGGCCGGCCTGACATACAACCCAATCGTCTCGTCGCTGCGCGCGTCGCTCGTGCGCCTGCCAGATGGCAATTACGTCGTGCGCCTGCGTTCGACGCAGCCTGTGGCGGAGCCGTTTGTTGACGTGCTGGTGGATCTGAACTGGGCAAGCGGCCACGTGTCGCGCGCCTACACCTTCCTGCTCGATCCGGCGGGCTCCAGCAATAGCACCCAGAATTTTGCGCCGACGCCTGTCGTGCAGGCCACGACACCCGGCGCGGCAGAGCCGGCCCCGGCGACCCCGCCGCAGGCAGCGGCGCCTGCCGCATCCACGGCGGCTCCGGCACGTCAGAACCGCCCGGCTCGCCAGGCCGCACGTCCGCAGCAGGGCGCACCCGCCGCCACGGCCCCAGACGCTGCGCCCGGCGGCGCGTACACCGTGCAGCGGGGCGACAGCCTGTACGACATTGCGTCGACAGCGGCCCAGGGCCAGGACGCCGTGTCGCTCGACCAGATGTTGCTCGCACTGTATCGCAACAATCCGAACGCGTTCATCGGCGGCAATATCAACCGGCTGCGTACCGGTTCGGTGCTGAAGGTGCCGTCGCAGGCCGAAGCCCAGAAGGTTTCGCCGCGTGAAGCGCGCCGCGAGGTCGTTGCCCGCACGTCGGGCTTTGCCGGTTACCGTAACCGGCTGGCCACGGCTGCCGAGGCCAACGCCGCCACGGATACCGATTCGGCCCGCCAGCAGAGCGGCAGCGTGTCGGCTCGCGTGCAGGATCAAGCCACGCCTGCAGCCAGCGGGCGCGACGAGCTGCGCCTGTCGAAGGCAGAGCGTTCAGGCAAGGCGGGCGCTGCCGCGGCCCGCGACGAGGAACTCGTCGCCAAGGAGCGTGCGCTCAAGGAAATGGAATCGCGCGTTGCACAGTTGGAGAAGAATCTCGCCGACATGCAACGCCTGGTGGAGTTGAAGAACGCCGAGCTGGCCAAGGCGGCCGCCAATGCCGCCAAGCCGGCCGCAGCGGCGCCGTCCGTGGCGGCCCCTGCGGTGACGGCAGGCAATGCGCCTGCGCCGGCTACGGCAGCTGCAGCATCCACGCCGGCGCAGGAGCAGCCGGCCGCGGCAGCGCAGGCCGACACGCCGGCCGCTTCGTCCGTAACGGCGGCGGCTTCGGCACCGGCGGCAGCCTCGGCGCCGGTTGCGGCCGCGTCCGCGCCGACCGCTGCTGCAAGCGCACCGGCAGCAGCTGCGTCCGCGCCTGCCGCCGCACCGAAGAAGGCACCGGTGGTCGTTGCGCCGCCGCCCGTTGAGGAAGAATCGTTCTTCTCGACCCTCCTGGGCAACCCGATGGCACTGGGCCTGGGCGGACTCGTGATCGCGCTGCTGGGTGGCCTGGTGGTGTATCGCCGCCGCCAGCAGAAGCCCGACCAGGCACACGGCTTCCAGGACAGCCTGCTGTCGCAGGAAAGCACGGTCATGGCCGGCGCCAATTCGCTGTTCGGTGCAGCCGGCGGCCAGAGCGTCGACACGTCGCAGCACAGCGTGTTCGGCGCGGATTTCCGGATCGGCGGCGGCAACGAGAGCAATGAAGTCGACCCCATTGCCGAGGCCGACGTCTATATCGCCTACGGCCGCGATGTGCAGGCCGAGGAGATCCTGCGTGAGGCGCTGGAGCAGCATCCTGACCGCCAGGCCATCCGCCTGAAGCTGATGGAGATCTACGCCAATCGCCAGGACGCACATGGCTTCCAGACCATTGCCGAAGAGATGCTGGCGCAGGTCGGTGCCGGCTCGCCGGAGTGGGCGGAGGCGGCTGCGATGGGTCGCAAGTTCGACCCGGCCAACCCGCTGTACCTCACGGTGCAGGGCGACGGGCAGCATCCCGCCGCAGAAGCCCAGCCGGCGCCCATCCACAGCGGTGCGGCCGTAGCGGGCGCTGCCGCGCTGGCCGGCGTGGGTGCCGCGGTTGCCGCCGAAGCGTTCAGCCCGACGGTGACCGGACAGACTACCCGCCGCGGCGACGACTGGACGACGTTGTCGCCGGATCTGGACCCGTCGGCTCCGTCGACCAAGGCGCCGCAGCTGGCGGACCTGGAGCTGCCGCTGGACTCGTTCCCGGCTCCCGCGGCTGGTGAGCCCATCACCGCGCCCGCCGAGGCCTCGGACATCTTCAAGACGCATGCCGAGCCCGAAGCCGATCTGCCGCAGTTCAACGCGCATGCCGGCGAGGCCTATCAGCCCGTCGCAACGCCGCCGCTGCACATGGATCTGTCGGACCTCTCGCTCGATCTGAACCCGACGCCGCCGGCTGAGGAAGCCGCCGCTCCCGCCGCATCCGCTGACATTGGCCTGCCGAGCTGGGCGCAGCCGACCGATCTGTCGCAGGCGCCGATGCATTTCGAAGCCGAGCCGCATCACGCCCAGCCCGCAGACGTGGCCAACGACGAACCGCAATCGGCGATCCGCCTCGACACCAACCTGCCGCATACCCTGTCCGGCGAAGGCGGTACCGACGGCGTGCGCGATCTGCAGATCAAGTTCGACCTGGCCAAGGCCTACATCGAGATCGGTGATAAGGAAGGCGCACGTGAACTGCTGCAGGAAGTGCTGGACCTGGGCGATCCGTCGTTCCACGCCGAGGCCCAGGCCCTGATGCGCCAGATCGGCTGACGCACCGCCTTTACGCCATCGACGGCGCCGGCAGGGTGGTATCCTGCCGGCGTTTTTCTTTCCGCATGAGGATTCACAGGGCATGACGCGCATCGCGCTCGGCATCCAGTACGACGGTGCCGCGTTCTCGGGTTGGCAGTCGCAACCGCACGGCAACACCGTGCAGGACGTGCTCGAAGCCGCCTTGCGCCAATTTGCGGGCGTGCCTTTGCAGACGACCGTGGCCGGCCGCACCGATGCCGGCGTGCATGCACTGGGGCAGGTGGTGCATCTCGACACCGACCTCGTGCGCGACCCGTTCTCGTGGGTGCGCGGCACGAACGCCTTCCTCCCGCCGACCGTTGCCGTGCGCTGGGCGCAGCCGATGCCGGACGATTTCCATGCGCGCTTCTCCGCGCATCGCCGCACGTATTACTACGCGCTCACGTTCGGGCCGACGCGTGCGCCGCTGCTCGACGGCAAAGCCGGCTATGTGACATTGCCGCCTGGGCAGTCACTCAATGTGGCCGCGATGAACGAAGCCGCGCAGGTGCTGGTCGGCGAGCACGATTTTTCATCCTTCCGCGCGGCGGAATGCCAGGCCAAATCGCCCGTCAAGACGATGTATTCGGCGGAAGTGCGCGGTGAGGGCGAATGGGTGTTCGTGCGCATTCGCGGCAGCGCCTTCCTGCACCACATGGTGCGCAACATCATGGGCTGCCTGGTGGCGATCGGGCGCGGCCGCCAGCCGGCATCGTGGATGGCCGATGTGCTTGCAGCCCGCAGCCGTGTGGCGGCAGCCCCGACGTTCATGCCGGACGGGCTGTACCTGGCCGAGGTGGGCTATCCTGATGCGTTCCAGCTGCCGGCGTCTCCGGCATCGGCCAGCCTGTTCCGCGGCGTGTTCGACGAGCACGCCGGGCTCTGAATCCGCCATGTCTCTCCACCGAACCCGCATCAAACTGTGTGGCCTCACCCAGCCGGCCGACGTCGACCACGCCGTTGCGCTCGGTGCCGACGCCATCGGGCTGGTGTTCTATCCGCCCAGCCCGCGCTACGTCGCCACCGACCGCGCGGCTGAACTGGCCCGCCGTGCCGGGCCGTTCGTGACCGTCACCGGCCTGTTCGTCAACGCCAGCGCGGACGACGTGGCCCGCGTGCTCGACCAGGTGCCGCTCACGCTGCTCCAGTTCCACGGCGACGAAACGCCCGAGCAATGTGCCGAGATTGCGGGCAAGGTCGGGCTGCCCTGGCTGCGCGCCCTGCGTGTTCAGCCAGGGGCTGATTTGGTAGAATTCGCCGATCGGTTTGCCGCTGCCCAAGGCCTGCTGCTCGACGCATTTGTCGAGGGGTACGGCGGTGGCGGCCACGTCTTCGACTGGACCCTGATTCCCCCGCAATGGCTCTCGCACTCCGCACTGCCAAGCGCCGCTCCTCGGCTCGTTTTGAGTGGTGGGTTGAGCGCGCAAAACGTCGCTGGCGCGATTGAGCGCGTGCGGCCCTACGCTGTCGATGTCAGCAGCGGAATCGAGGCCGCACGGGGCGTGAAGGACCACGCCCGCATGACTGCATTCGTGCGTGCGGTCCGCGAGGCCGATGCTGCCCTGGGCGCGTCGGCGCAGGCCTGAGCCAGGTCGGCCGGTCTCTCGCGGTTCGCGCTTCCTGAATTCTTCCGCCGATGCGCCCTTGTTTGGTGGCTGCGGCGGACGCCTCGAGAGATTGCCATGTACAACCTGCCCGACGCCCACGGCCATTTCGGCCCCTACGGCGGCACCTTCGTTGCGGAAACGCTGTCCCACGCGCTCGATGAACTGCGCGACGCCTATGCGCGTTACCAGCACGATCCCGAGTTCATCAAGGAATACGAGTACGAGCTGAAGCATTTCGTCGGCCGTCCGTCGCCGATCTATCACGCGCGCCGCCTGACCGAGCACTGCGGCGGCGCGCAGATCTACCTCAAGCGCGAAGACCTGAACCACACCGGCGCGCACAAGGTGAACAACGTCATCGGCCAGGCGCTGCTGGCACGGCGCATGGGCAAGCCGCGCGTGATTGCGGAAACGGGCGCCGGCCAGCACGGTGTTGCCACCGCCACGATTGCCGCGCGCTACGGCATGGAATGCGTCGTCTACATGGGCAGCGAAGACGTGCGCCGCCAAGCTGCGAACGTCTACCGCATGAAGTTGCTGGGCGCGACCGTGGTGCCGGTGGAATCGGGGTCGCGCACGCTCAAGGACGCGCTGAACGAAGCGATGCGCGACTGGGTGACCAACGTGGCCGACACCTTCTACATCATCGGCACGGTGGCGGGCCCGCACCCGTATCCGATGATGGTGCGCGACTTCCAGGCCGTCATCGGCGAGGAGTGCAAGGTGCAGATGCCCGAGATGACGGGCCGCCAGCCGGACGCCGTGATCGCCTGCGTGGGCGGCGGCTCCAACGCCATGGGAATCTTCTATCCGTACATCGACCACGCCGGCGTGAAGCTGATCGGCGTGGAGGCGGCGGGCGAGGGCATCGAGACGGGCCGCCACGCGGCATCGCTCACGGGCGGGTCGCCGGGCGTGCTGCACGGCAATCGCACGTACCTGCTGCAGGATGAGGACGGCCAGATCATCGAGACGCATTCCATTTCGGCGGGTCTGGACTACCCCGGTGTCGGCCCCGAGCACGCCTGGCTGAAGGATGCGGGCCGCGCCGAGTACGTCCCCGTCACCGACAAGGAAGCGTTGCAGGCCTTCCACGACCTGTGCCGCATGGAGGGCATCATCCCGGCGCTGGAATCGAGCCATGCGCTCGCGTATGCCTGCAAGCTGGCGCCGACGCTGCCGAAGGACAAGATCCTTCTGGTCAACCTCTCGGGCCGCGGCGACAAGGACATGCACACCGTCGCCGAGCTCTCCGGCATCAAGCTCTGAACCTGAAGGCATTGGCACCCGCATGACCGAGCGCGCCATCGACGGCATCTTCAACGAGGACTGCATTGCCGGGGTCCGGCACCTGGCTGACGGCAGTGTGGACCTCGTCATCGCCGATCCGCCGTACGGGCTGGGCAAGGACTACGGCAACGATTCCGACAAGCTGTCGGGCGATGCGTACCTCGCCTGGTCCGAGCGCTGGATCGACGCGGTCTTGCCGAAGCTGGCGCGCAACGGATCGCTCTACCTGTTCTGCACGTGGCAATACGCGCCGGAACTGTTCGTGATGCTCAAGCGGCGCCTCACGATGATCAACGAGATCATCTGGGACCGCCGCGTGCCAAGCATGGGCGGCAGCACGCGCAAGTTCTCGTCGGTGCATGACAACATCGGCTTCTTTGTCGCTTCGCGCGATTACTACTTCGATGTCGACGCCGTGCGCATCCCGTACGACGCCGAAACCAAGAAGGCGCGCAGCCGCAAGCGTTTCGAGGGCAAGAAGTGGCTGGAGGTCGGCTACAACCCGAAAGACGTGTGGAGCGTGTCGCGCCTGCATCGGCAAGACCCGGAGCGCGCGGAGCACCCCACGCAGAAGCCGCTCGAACTGGTCGAGCGCATGATCCTGGCAAGCTGCCCGCCCGGCGGTCTGGTGCTCGACCCGTTCCTGGGCAGCGGCACGACCGCCGCGGCGTGCGCGCGCCTCGGCCGCCGCTTTGCCGGCTTCGAGATCAACGCCGAGTACTGCCGTGTGGCGCGCGAGCGCGTCGCGGCGGTGCATGCTGCTGCCGCCAACGCCCAACCGACTGATTCGCAGGCGCCCGACACCGTCAAGGTTGCCTGACCCACTGATCCTGCCATGTCCCGCATTGCTCAAACCTTCACGCAGTTGTCCGCGCAGGGCCGCAAGGGCCTGATTCCGTTCATCACGGCGGGCGACCCGTACCCGGAGATGACCGTCGACCTGATGCATGCGCTGGTCAAGGGCGGCGCCAATGTCATCGAACTGGGGGTGCCGTTCTCCGACCCGATGGCCGACGGCCCGGTGATCCAGCGTGCGTCCGAGCGCGCATTGGCGAAGAAGATCGGCCTGCGCACCGTGCTCGAATACGTACGTGCGTTCCGCGCCACCGACGCGACGACGCCCGTGGTGCTGATGGGCTACGCCAATCCGATCGAGCGCATGGGCGCAGACGCGTTCGCCGAGGCCGCATCGGAGGCCGGTGTCGACGGGGTGCTCGTGGTTGACTACCCGCCGGAGGAGTGCGAGGGCTTTGCCAAGACCATGCGCGATGCCGGCATCGACCCGATCTTCCTGCTGGCGCCCACCTCCACCGAGGCGCGCATTGCGCAGATCGCCCGGGTGGCGAGCGGCTACATCTACTACGTGTCGCTCAAGGGCGTCACGGGCGCTGCGACCATCGATCTGGACGCCGTGGCCGCGCGCATCCCGCAGATCCGTCAGCACGCGCGCCTGCCGGTGGGTGTCGGCTTCGGCATCCGCGATGCGGCAACGGCACGCGCGATCGGCGGTGTGGCCGACGCGGTGGTCATCGGATCCCGCATTGTGCAATTGCTGGAAGAGGCTCCGCGCGAACAAGCGGTACAATGTCTGACTGATTTCATCGCAGAGATCCGGCAGGCCCTCGATGCTTGACCGCGGCCCCGATCTTCGCGACCCCGTATTCAAGGAGCACGCATGAGCTGGCTGGACAAACTGCTTCCGCCCAAGATCCAACAGACCGATCCGTCGCAGCGCAAGGGCATCCCGGAAGGCCTCTGGATCAAATGCCCCGCTTGCGAGTCGGTGCTGTACCGCACTGACGTCGAAGCCAACCTGCACGTCTGCCCGAAGTGCGATCACCACATGCGCATCGGCGCGCGCGCGCGGCTGGATGCGTTGCTCGACGCAGAGGGCCGGTACGAACTCGGCCAGGAGATCCTGCCGGTCGACGCGCTGAAGTTCAAGGACACCAAGAAGTACCCCGACCGCATCAAGGCGGCCATGGACGATACCGGCGAAACCGACGCCATGGTCGTGATGGGCGGCGCCATCCATGCGCTGCCGGTGGTCGTGGCCTGCTTCGAGTTCGAATTCATGGGCGGCTCGATGGGTTCCGTGGTGGGCGAGCGCTTCACGCGCGGCGCGCAGACGGCGCTGGAGCAGAAGGTGCCGTTCATCTGCGTGTCGGCCACGGGCGGCGCGCGTATGCAGGAAAGCCTGCTGTCGCTGATGCAGATGGCCAAGACCACGGCGATGATCCAGAAGCTGGCCGAGGCCAAGCTGCCGTTCATCAGCGTGCTCACCGATCCGACCATGGGCGGTGTGTCCGCCAGCTTCGCCTTCATGGGCGACGTGGTGATCGCCGAGCCGAAGGCGCTCATCGGCTTTGCCGGCCCGCGCGTGATCGAGCAGACCGTGCGCGAGAAGCTGCCGGAAGGCTTCCAGCGCGCCGAGTTCCTGCTGCAGAAGGGCGCCATCGACATGATCGTCGACCGCCGTAACATGCGCCGTGAGATCGCCGAACTTCTGGCCCTCCTGCAGAAGCAACCAGCCGACGCGCTGGCCTGATGCGCGACATCCGTTCATCGAAGCGCGGGCGATGAGTCCGCGCTTCTTGTTTTTGCGCGGCCGGTTCCGCGCGCATTCATCGCATGCAGACTTTCGACACTCTGTCTGACTGGCTTGCCCATCTCGAAACGGCGCACCCGGTCGGCATCGACATGGGCCTGGCTCGCATCAGCCGCGTGCGCGACGCACTTGGACTGCAGCTCAAGTCCGTCGTCTTCACCGTGGGCGGTACCAACGGCAAGGGCTCGACCTGCGCGATGCTCGAGTCGATCCTGCTGGCGGCGGGCTACAAGGTCGGGTGCCACACGTCGCCGCACCTCATCGACTTCAACGAGCGCGCCCGCGTGAACGGCGAAATCGCCACCGACGCAATGCTGCTGCCGCATTTCGAGGCGGTGGAGCGCGCGCGCTGCAGTTTCGAGACACCTGTCAGCCTGACGTACTTCGAATTCACCACGCTGGCGATCATGCATCTGTTCGCCAATGCGGGGCTGGATGCGGTGATTCTGGAGGTGGGGCTCGGCGGCCGGCTCGACGCGGTCAACATCATCGACACCGATTGCGCCGTCGTCACCAGCGTCGACCTGGACCACATGGCCTATCTGGGCGATACGCGCGAGGCGATCGGTTTCGAGAAGGCGGGAATTTTCCGCCCGGGCAAGCCGGCCATCTGCTCTGATCCGGTGCCGCCGATTTCGCTGGTCAAGCACGCCGAGGCCGTTGCCGCAGACCTCTGGCTGATCGGCCGCGACTTCAACTTCCAGGGCGACAAGCAACAATGGGGCTTCAGCGCCCGAGGCCGGCGGTGGTCAAGCCTGGGGTACCCGGCGCTACGCGGGGCGAATCAGCTTCTGAACGCGTCGGCCGCGCTGGCTGCGCTCGAATCGGTACGTGACCGGCTGCCGATCTCGGCGCAGGACGTGCGCCTGGGGCTGTCGCAAGTGGCGCTGCCCGGCCGGTTCCAGGTGCTGCCGGGCCGCCCCGCCGTGATTCTCGACGTCGCGCACAATCCGCATGCCGCCGCGGCGCTTGGCCAGAATCTCGAAAACATGGGGTTCTTCCGCTACACCTACGCGGTGTTTGGTGCAATGCAGGACAAGGACATCGCCGGTGTGCTGGGCCACATGCTGGACAAGGTCGACCATTGGTGCCTGACCGACCTGCCGCCCCCCCGTGCGGCGTCCGCCCAAAGCCTAGCTGCGGCCCTGGCCGACGCCGGCTTCCGTGCCGGCAAGGATACGAGCGTCAGCACGTTCAGCGATCCCGCCACGGCCTATCGCAACGCCATGGAGCGCGCAACCGAGGATGATAGAATCGTGGTCTTCGGATCGTTCTACACCGTTGCCGGCGTGCTGGCGGAGCGCAAGAGTCGCGCGCACTAAACCCGGGTGCCCCATGGGACTGCTTTCCATCTTTTCCTCCCGCAAGAACGCTGAAGGCGAACGCTCGCGCGGCGTATCAGCGAATGCCGCCGGCAGTGCCGCCGATGTGGCGCGTGACGCGGTCCGCGAGTCCCGTGCGTCGTCCAAGGCCCGCAGCCGGGCATCGCGTCGCGATGACGACGATGACGGCCTCGACCCTCAGCTCCCGCAGAAGCAACGTGCCCGCCGCCGCCTGATCGGTGCAGTGGTGCTGGTGGGCGCAGCGGTGATCGTCTTGCCGCTGGTGTTCGACGCCAAGCCGCGTCCGGTGACGGATGCCGTGGCGGTGCAGATCCAGGACCAGCCCGTGGACCGCGGCGCCAACGCTTCGAGCGATGAGCCGAAGGTCGCCAGCCGGCGCTCCACGCCGCGCGCAACGCAGGATCAGGCGCAGGCGCTGGACCAGGGCGAAGAGGTCGTGGCCTCCACCGATGCCCCCGCTCCCAGCACCAACGCCGGGGCCCCGCAGGCCCAACCCGACGCCAAGCCGACGCCACCCAAGACCGTGGCAAGCACGACGCCGGTGCCGGAACCCAAGCCCGCCGCGAAGCCGCCCCAGCAGGCACAACAGGCCGCCGCGCCCGCTGCCGATCCAAAGGACGGCAAGTTCATCCTGTTGATCGGCGCCTTCGCCTCGGAGGAGCGTGCCCACAACTGGCTCAGCAAGCTCAAGGCCGACAAGATTCCGGGATACATCGAACACAGGAAGGTGCCCGAGAAGGGCGATCTGGCGCTACTGCGTGCCGGCCCGTTCAAGGACCGCGCCTCGGCCGAAGCCGCGCAAAAGCGCGCCGAACAGATCGGCCTGACGCCCAAACTCGTTCAGCAATAACGCCATCGCCATGCGGCCAAGCGCGCACTCGCCAGACGCAATGACCCGCTGCGCCATCCGGACCACGTACGTGCCGATGCAGGCCGCTGTCTGATGCAACCGACTTTCTTTGACTACGGCGTGCTGTTCATTGTCGTCACGTCGGCTTTGGTGGGGCTCTTCCGCGGGCTGATTCGCGAGGTGCTGGCCTTGCTCGGCTGGTTGTTTGCCGCATGGGTCGCGTATTCGTTTTCGGGGGTGGCGGCAGGGTGGATGCCCGAGTCGCTGCCGGGCGGGCCGGTCGCACGCACCGTGCTTGGTTTCGTCCTACTGTTTATCGTGACGGTGATTGCGACGTCGCTGGTGGGCGCGCTGCTGTCGGCAGTGCTCACGAGCGCGGGGCTCAAGCCGGCAGACCGCGGCCTGGGCATGGTTTTCGGGCTGGCGCGCGGCGGGGTGATCATCCTCGTGCTGATGACGGTGGCGGGCTTCACGAGCCTGCCGGAGCAGCCGTTCTGGCGCGATGCCATCACGCGGCCGTATGCGGAGCAGGCGGTGCAGGCGGCCAAGCCGCTGTTGCCGCCGGACGTCGCGAAATACGTCCACTATTGATTCGGGCGGCTTGGCCACAAGCTGGTCGTCCGGCACGTTTTTTCGGCGCCTGCAACGGGTGTGGGCGCCACCAATACGTTCTCGCTGGAGATCGACATGTGCGGTATCGTTGGCGTGGTTTCGTCCACGCCTGTCAATCAGCTGATCTATGACAGCCTGCTGCTGCTGCAGCACCGGGGGCAGGACGCGGCCGGCATTGCCACCGCCTCAGGCAGCACCTTCTACATGCACAAGGCCAACGGCATGGTGCGCGACGTGTTCCGCACGCGCAACATGCGCGGGCTGCCCGGCACGAGCGGTATCGGCCAGGTGCGCTATCCGACGGCCGGTTCTTCCAGCGAAGAAGAGGCCCAGCCGTTCTACGTCAATGCGCCGTTCGGCATCGTGCTCGCCCACAACGGCAACCTGACGAACTCCGATCAGCTGCGCGAAGAGATGTTCCGGCGCGACCGCCGCCACATCAACACGCAGTCCGATTCCGAAGTGCTGCTCAACGTGCTGGCTGATGAGCTGCAGCGCGCGAGCAATGACATTCCGCTCGACCGCGATTCCATCTTCACTGCCGTGGCAGGGCTGCACCGGCGTGTGCGCGGCTCGTACGCCATCGCCGCGGAGATTTCCGGCTACGGCGTGCTGGCTGTGCGCGACCCGTTCGGCATCCGCCCGCTGGCGCTGGGCAGTCAGGAGACGCCGGACGGCAAGATCGAGTACATGGTGGCGTCCGAATCGGTGGCGCTGGAGGGCATCGGGTTCAAGTTCGAGCGCGACGTGGCGCCCGGCGAGGCGATCTTCATCGACCTCGAAGGCAACCTGCACACCAAGCAGTGCGCCGAGAACCCGCAGCTCACGCCGTGCATTTTCGAGTATGTCTACCTGGCGCGTCCGGACTCCCGCATGGACGGTGTCTCGGTGTACGACGCGCGCCTGCGCATGGGCGATTACCTGGCCGAGAAGATCAAGCGCGAGGTGACCGAACGCATCGACGTGGTGATGCCGATTCCCGATTCGTCGCGTCCGGCTGCCATGCAGGTCGCCAACCGGCTCGGCGTGCCGTATCGCGAGGGTTTCTTCAAGAACCGCTACGTCGGCCGCACGTTCATCATGCCGGGCCAGGCCGTGCGCAAGAAGTCGGTGCGCCAGAAGCTCAATGCGATGGCGATCGAGTTCAAGGACAAGAACGTGCTGATCGTGGACGACTCCATCGTGCGCGGTACCACGTCCTCCGAGATCGTGCAGATGGCGCGCGATGCGGGCGCCAGGAAGGTGATTTTTGCCTCGGCCGCGCCGCCCGTGAAGTACCCGAACGTGTACGGAATCGACATGCCCACGCGCGGCGAGCTGGTGGCGCATGGCCGCACGCACGAAGAGATCGCCAGGATCATCGGTGCCGACCAGCTCGTGTACCAGGACGTGGAAGACATGAAGCGCGCCGTGCGCGACGTCAACCCGGCGCTCAAGGAGTTCGATGCGTCCTGCTTTGACGGCAAGTATGTGACCGGTGACATCGACGAGGCGTACCTCGACCGCCTGGAAGCGTCGCGCAACAGCTCGGCGGCGCGCGGCGACCAGGCGCAGAACGATGATCCGCGCACGCAACTGCACCTGCAGCGCTCGGCCGTGAACGAATAGGCCGTCTGCGCACGCCCAACAAAAAGCCCGTCTCGAAGACGGGCTTTTTGTTGGGCGTGCGCCGGCGCGCTTCACTTCAGCATGCGACGGCGCAGCAGCCACAGGCACAGCCACAGCGCGCCCACGGCGTACAGGAGCAGCACCCCCAGATGCACGAGGATGTGGTCGGGCGTGCGGCCGAGCATCAATGGGCGGATCAGTTCGACGGCGTGCGGCAGCGGCAGGACATTCGTGACGGCGCGCACGGGCGCGGGCAACTGCGAGAGCGGAAAGAACACGCCCGAAAGCAGCATCATCGGCGTGATCACAAGCGTCTGGTAGAACATGAAGAAGTCGTAGTTGGGCGCCAGCGCCGTCATGTTCATCGCCAGGCAGGCGAAGGTGAACCCCGTGAGGACGACAACCGGAAGCGCGAGCAGCGCCGCCGGCATCGATGCATAACCGAGTGCGCCCGCCACCAGCATGATCGCCAGGCCAGAGAGGACCGACTTGCTCGCCGCCCAGATCAGCTCGCCGAGCACCACATCGCCGAGCGTGAGGGGCGCGTACAGGATGGCCTCCCACGTGCGCTGGACGTGCATGCGCGAGAACGCCGAATACATCGCCTCGAAGCTGGCCGACATCATCGTGCTCGAGGCCACCGTGCCGGCCGCCAGGAAGGCAATGTACGAGACGCCGTCGACATGCCCGACCAGCAATCCGAGCCCCAGGCCCAGGCCGAACAGATAGATCATCGGATCGGCAAGGTTGCCCGCCATCGACGGGATGGCCAGCTTGCGCCAGACCATGAAGTTGCGCAGCCAGACGGTCTGCCAGTTGCGGAAGTTCAGCGGCAGCAGCGGCTGCGGGTATGCGCTCTGCTGTGCGACGCGGGGAGCGGTTTCGGTCGACATGGGGAAGTTCGTTCGGTCAGGCGTCAATCACGCATTTCGCGGCCGGTCAGGCGCAGGAAGACGTCTTCGAGATTGGCAGGGCGGTGCAGGTAGCGCAGGCCTGGCAGCGTGTGCGTCTCGGCCTGGGTGCGCAGCGCGGCGACTAGCGGTTGCGGATCGCGTGCGTAACAGAAGAGCGTTTCGCCGCTGGTCTCGACACGCTCGGCCAGCGGTGCGAGCAGCGCGCGCAAGGTGTTGAGGTCATCGCCGTAGACCTCCACCACATCGCAGCCGATTTCGCGGGCGATCAGCTCGTGCGGCTTGCCTTGGGCGATCTTGCGGCCGTTGTCGATCACGCAGAGCTCGTCGCACAGGCGCTCGGCTTCTTCCATGAAATGCGTGGTCAACAGGATGGTCTTGCCGGCGGCAAGCAGCGAGCGCAGCCGCTCCCAGATCAGGTGCCGCGCCTGTGGATCGAGCCCCGTGGTGGGCTCGTCCATGACGAGGATGTCCGGATCATTGATGAGCGCGCGTGCCACGGTCAGCCGGCGCTTCATGCCGCCCGACAGCGCCCGCACCGGCGCGTCGGCCTTCTGTTCGAGCCGCGCGAACTCGAGCAGGGCCGGGATGCGTTCGCGGATCACGGCGCCGGACAGCCCGAAGTAGCGTCCAAAAATGCGCAGGTTTTCCGAGACGGAGAAGTCCGGATCCAGGTTGTCGAACTGGGGGACAACGCCCACGCGCATGCGTGCGCGGTGGGCAAACTCCGGGACGCGCTCGTTGCACAGGAGCACGGTGCCCGCGTCGGGCATCGTCATGCCGAGCAGCATGCGCAACGAGGTGGTCTTGCCCGCGCCGTTCGGCCCCAACAGCCCGAAGCACTGGCCGCGCCGGACGCTGAAGCCGAGGTCATCGACGACGGTCTGGTCGCCGTAACGCTTGCGCAAGCCATCAACGCTCAGGATCGGTGTGCTGGCCACGCCAGAACCCGGTTGCTCGTATCGCACGTCGCCTCCGTTGGAAAACGCTGATTATGCGCCGGCCGGTGTCGATGCGTACGCGCAAGCGCACCATGGGATGGGGACTCTCAGGCAACAAAAAGGCCAGGCGGATCGCCTGGCCCCAGTTCGCAGCACACGCTCGAGGGCGCGACGGATGGCGGGTTACTTGGTGGCGGCGTTACCGATCACGCCACCCAGCGCAGCACCGCCCAGTGTGGCGCCTGGACCGCCCCAGATGGCCGCCCCGGCGACACCACCTGCGGCCGCGCCCAGCGCCGTATTGCGCTGCTTTGGCGTCATGTCCGCGCATCCGCTGACGGATGCCATTGCGGCCGCCAGGATCAAGGATACGAAGGCACGCATGACGAACTCCTTCTGTCGTTTGTGTACCTGTATTGAAGGGCACGTTCGGGCGAATGTGCAGCCATCGTTGCCTGAAAACCGTGTCAGCCGATTCCGACGTGGCGAGCACGGCGCCGTGCGCAAGAGTTCCCGGTATGTCAGCGCGCCTTGGCGGGCTTCTCCTGGCGTTCGTACTGGAATTCGGGCATCGACTTGATGGCGTCCTTGGTGGCGCCCGGCAACACGATGCGGCCCTGATCGTATTTGAACTGGTTCACAGGGATGGCGACGTCATGGCGGCCGAGGCCGACAAAGCCGCCCGCTCCGACCACCGCAAACGACACCGCGTTCTCTGGCGTCACGATCAGGTCGCGCACGCTGCCGACCTTCTCGTTGGCTTCGTTGTAGACCGGCTTGCCGAGCACCTGCTTCTTCACGCTCACGCCCTTGATGACGGCATCCAGTTCAGTGACCGAGACCCCGAGCGTAGCGTGGCCCGCGACTTGCGCAGAGACCTGCGGTGCAGCAGCAACGAACGCGGTAGCGAGCAGGACAGCGGTGAGACGTTTCATCATGACTCCACGGTCGGTTGAAGAACGCCTGTCACTGTATGCCGCTGCGGCTGTCCGACCCAGGCGAAGCGGTCCGAAACCTCTGTAGGACAAACGGGGGATGCCAAAGAAATCGGCATCGCAGGCGGCTACACTGAAACGCCCGGCCCTTGCCGGATGTATGGATCGATCTCACGACGGAGAACCCGACATGATGACTCTGGAGCAACTTGGCATCCTGCAACGATCGCAGCTCGAGGCTTGGATGGCCGTCACAGAAGAGACCTTTGGTGGGGTCAATCGCCTGATCGCGCTGAACCTCCAGGCCTTCAAGGCCGGCTTGGGCGAGACCGAGCAATGCGTGCAGGAGGCCGCGGGTGCGCAGGATGCCGCGCAGTGGTGGAACGCGCAGGCGCGCTATCTCCAGCCGGCCGGAGAACGGGTTTCCGGCTATACCCGCAACGTGGTGGAGATCGGCATGGAGACGCAGAATGGCATCGCCCGCGCGCTGCAGCGTCATGGCGATGAAGTGCGCCGCCAGTGGGGCCATGTCGCAGAGAACCTCGCCGATGCCGTGCCCCCGGGCGCGGAGGCTGCCGTGAAGTTCTTGAAGGCGTCGGTGGGCCTCGAGGTGGCGGCCGCTGAAGCCGCTGAAGGGGCGGCCTCGCAAGCCGCAAGTGACGCTGTCGCCAAGACGGGCGCTGCACCTTAGGCGCCCAACACAGGCGACACCCGTCGGCACTGGGCCGACATCGATTTCGGCACTGTCCTACAAGACGGTGCGGGCGGGTTTGGACAGCCGGCCCGTGCGCCTGTTTCTACACTTCCTACATGTCCATCAACATGTAGGAGGTCATCATGTCCTATCTCGTTGCGTGGCTCTTGGGTGTCCCCGCGGTCGTGTTGCTGTTGATCTGGCTGTTCGTGCATTGACAGCCCGGCTTCCTCAATGCGAACCGGAGGACACATGACTTTCCGAGACGACTGCAAAATCGAAGTATCCGCGTATGAACTCTCGCCCGATGCATGGCGAGCCGAAGTCAGCATCGTGCACATGAGCAGCGGCGAAGTGCTGTTGCCGCGAACCACCGTGCGCGAATCGTCGAACACCTACCCGAGCGCCGGGATCGCGCTGGAGGCAGCGCGGGCCTATGCCGAGGCGATGATCGCCTGCGGGCAGTTCGACTGCAGCCCCGCGCTAGACTGATCGGCAGGGCTGCCCGCAGCGCCCCGCGCCGTTACGTTCTGTTACCAAATCGCGGGCGCCGTATCACCTGTGTGCGCGGCCCTGAATAGAATACAGATACCGTATTCCGCGCCGGCTACGGAACTTGCCCGGCGCACCAGCAGTAGGTGATGGAAATGATTCGACGCAATGTGCTGTGGATTGCAGGTGCGGCCGCACTCGCAGTGCTGGCCGTGCCGGGAGTGGCGTCGGCGCACGTGAGCGTCGGCATCGGGTTTGGCGTGCCGGTTGCGCCGGCTCCTGTGTATGTGGCTCCGGCTCCGGTGTACTATCCGCCGCCTCCGCCGGCCTACTACGCGCCGCCGCCCCCGCCGCCTGTGTACTACGCGCCGGCGCCCGTCTATTACGGTCCGGCTCCCGTCGTGGTGGGTGCGGGCTGGTACCGCTGGGGCCCGCACTATCGCTGGTACGACGGGCGCCATTGGGGGCGCTGGCGCTGAACGGCGCGATGATGCAAGGCCAAAGGCTCCTTCGGGAGCCTTTCGTTTTGGCCGTGCGCGATGGCATGGCATCTGCGTGGAGATGGAAGGACGATGCACGATCGCCGCCTCGCGACAAAGCAGCGCGGGGCAGAACCGATGGCGCGTCTGTCCGCTCGATATGGCATCCGCATGAAACGGTGCGGAAGGTGTGTGCCGGACGCCGGCGCACGGCATGTTTGCAGTACTCGTCGAAGGAGTCTTCATGCAAGTCAACACGCAACGCTTTGCAACCCGTACGCTGCTCGCAGTCGCAAGCGGCCTGGCCATGGCTGCAGGTGCGGCAGTCGCGCACGCTGGCTCGGTCGATCCATACCGGCCCGCACAGAAGGTCAGCCGTGCTGATCCCTACACGGATGGCGCCAAGGTGAACCGCGCAGACCCGTACACCGACGGCGCCAGGGTGGGCCAACGCGACCCGTACACGGAGGGCGCACGGGTGGACCGCCGCGATGCCTTTACGGACGGCGCGTGACGCGTCCTTCTGCAATGCAACATCAGGCCCGGGGCATACCCGGGCTTTTTGTTTGCACATCTGCATTGGCGGTGGCGCGTGTTAACGTCCACCCCAAGGAGGGCTGGCGCACGGCCCATCTGCGACGATACTGAAAGCACACCAGGTATCGGCTCAGTTGCGTCGGAGGCCGCGATCCTGCCGTGGAACCGACGCATGCCGGTGGCATACTTTTGCTTCGCGCGAAGTGTCGCGCATGTGCACTACGACAACCAAGGAGAACGTCATGAAAACCAAGCCCTGCCTGTGCCAGGACGATGTCACGAAGATCCTGGATGCCGCCGAGAAGGAAGCGCGGGCGCATCAATGGGCCGTGACGATCGCAGTGGTGGACGATGGCGGCCATCTCATGGGCTTGCGCCGCATGGACGGCTGTGCGGTCATCTCGTCGTATATCGCGCCGGAGAAGGCCAAGACGGCTGCGCTCGGCCGCCGCGAATCGAAGATCTACGAAGACATCATCAACAACGGCCGCGTATCGTTCCTGTCGGCGCCGCATCTGCAGGGCATGCTAGAGGGCGGGGTGCCGATTCTTGTCGAGGGCGTGTGCGCCGGCGCCGTTGGCGTGTCGGGCGTGAAGTCCGCCGAAGACGTACAGATCGCCAAGGCGGGTATTGCGGCTGTGCACGTGATCTGCTGACGCGCGTCGGCAGCGCATCGAGCGAAGGCAAGAGAGGGCGCGGCGCAGGTCGCGCCCTGTTTGTTTGAGGCAGGGAATCCGGGGCAAAGAACGGCTTGGCTGGCGTCGTCCGGCAGATGGGTCTGGAATCTGCCAACGCGAATTGACGATGGCTGGCTACGGCCGAATGTCTCCTGAGAGAGACGTCCCCACAAAAGTCGTTGCGTGCTACTTGGTCAGGATCAGCTTGCCGAAGCGCGTGACGCGCAGCGTGTACACCGCGCCGTTGTGCTGGATGGCGACGGCGCTCTGGCCGGCAAACAGCTGCTCCGACGTCATGACACGCGTGTCGCCGACGAGGGAAGCCGCCGGTGCGGCCGCCGGCGCTGCGGGTGCCGTGTTGGCGCTGGCTTGGCGCGTGCGGGCCACGATGACGTGGCGACGGCGCGTCACGGTGCGTCCTGCATCCTGGTGTTCAGCGGCGTTCATGGCGGTGTCCTGATGAAAAAGCGTTGGCTGGCAAGGCGCTGCAGTGAATGCGGAGCAGTCTAAATGAGAATCGTTATCATTACAAGTCGAATTCTTACGTGGCTGCTCGCGGCCAGCGCCAAAAAGAAAACCGGGCGTGAAGCCCGGTTCTGCTCAGGTGTGGCCCGGTGCCTCGCGTAGCAGGCGCGTACGCTCATCGGCCAGTTGCGCGCGGTAACGCTCGTAGTGGCGAAGGATGTCGGCGATGATCTCGTTGTCCCGCAGATATTCGATGTCGTAGCCTTCGCGGCCGTCTTCGAAGAACGTCACCGGTTCGTGCACGATCGCGGTTTCCGCCTCGGCCGCCTGCCGCGGTGTGGTCGCCGGCAGCAGCTTGGCAACGACGCGTACGCCGTAGACGAAATCGCGGTGCGATGCGTCCGGAATGACCAGGCGCACGCTGTCTTCCGCTTCGCGCACATGTGCCTCGATGCCGCGGGCGCGCAGTTCATCCACCACGTCGTTCATGGCGGGCCGTACGTGTCCGGCGAGGAAGGCGCGGACGTCGGCCTCGGTGGCGGGGTGGACCATCTGCGCGAGGCGCCGCCGCCAGTGCTGGCCGCTCCAGAACGACGTCGCCGGGCCAAGCTCGCGGGAATAGTGCGCGCGGTCGGCCAACATGCCGCGCCACAGCCCGTAGCACAGCAACACCATGATGATGGCCACGGGCAGCGCGGCCACGAGCGTCATCGCCTGCAATGCCTTGAGCCCGCCGGCCAGCATCAGGATGGCAGCCGTCGCACCCAGCACGGCCGCCCAGAACAACCGTTGCCACACGGGCGAATGCGCGGCACCGCGTGAAGCGATGGTGTCGATCACGAAGGCGCCCGAATCGGCCGACGTGATGAAGAACACCGCAATCAGCACGATGGCCAGCCACGACAGCGCTGTGCTGCCCGGGAAGAAGTCGAAGAAGCGGAAGAGCAGCGCATCGACATTGGTGGCCGTTTGCGCGAGGTTGCCCATGGCCGCATGCGTGTCGAGCCAGATGGCGGTGTTGCCGAAGGCCGTCATCCACAGCAGGTTGAATAGCGTGGGGGCGATGAGCACGCCAATCACGAACTGACGCACCGTGCGCCCGCGCGAGATGCGCGCAATGAACATTCCGACGAACGGCGACCACGACATCCACCACGCCCAGTACTGGATCGTCCAGTTGCCGAACCAATCGCTGGCATTGGGCGGCGTGTACGCGAACGTGCGGAAGGACAGGCTGACCAGGTTCGACAGGTAGTCGCCGACGTTCTCGCTGAAGGCCTGCAGCAGAAACACCGTGGGGCCGGCGATGATGACGAACGCCAGCAGCAGGAACGCCAGCGCGAGGTTGAGTTCGGACAGCCGGCGTACACCGTTGCCGAGCCCCGATGCCGCCGACGCGCCGGCAAGCGCAACGACGCCACAGACCAGCACGACGCGGAACGTATCGGAGTCGGTCTGCCAGCCGCCCACCAGGTGCAGGCCCGCGCCCAGCTGCAACACGCCGTAGCCCAGCGTCGTCGCAATGCCGGCGACGGTGCCGATGAGCGCGAACGCATCCACGCCATGGCCGAGCGCACCGTTGATGCGCTCGCGCAAGAGCGGATACAGCCCGGAGCGCATCGTCAGCGGCAGGTTGTAGCGGAAAGCGAAGTACGCCAGTGCCAGGCCCATCACGCCGTAAATCGCCCAGGCGTGAAAGCCCCAGTGGAAGAACGTGGTGAGCATGGCCTCGCGTGCGGCGAGTGCGGTCTGCGGGTTCGCGCTCGGCGGCTGCAGGTAGTGCTGCATCGGCTCGCCGACGCCGAAGTACATCAGGCCGATGCCCATGCCCGCTGCAAAGAGCATGGCCGTCCAGGAGACGAAGCTGAATTCGGGTTCGGCCTCATCGGGGCCCAGGCGGATATCGCCGAAGCGGCTCGCCGCCACGATGATGAGAAAGGCCAGAAAGCCCGTGACGGCCAGCGTGTAGAACCAGTCGAAGCGTCCGGTCACCCACCGTTGTGCGGTGCCGAACACGACGTCGGCCAGTTCGGGGCGAACGGCGCAGAGCACGAGCAGCAGCACCAGCGCGGCGAGGGCCGGCACGACAACTTGGGGGACGAGGGTGATACGTGGGAAGGTGGCGGGGGATTCTGAAGCGTGGGACATGCGTGCGTTGAACGATCCTGTCGACGAACTGAGGAGGGGTCACAAGTACAGCCCGCATCGTGTTGTTGCAAATATGCGGGCCCTGAAATGACGAACCCCCGTGCGGGGACGGGGGTTCTGTCGCATGCGGTGCGGCTATGCGAGCGCAATCAGTTGCGCTGCGGCTCCGTCACGAAGCCGATGCGCGCGAGGCCGCCTCGCTGGATGGAGGCCATCACCTGGGCGACGCGCTCGTAGCGCACGTTGCGGTCGGCGCGCAGGTGCATCTCGGGCTGCGGCTGCTGCTGCGCGGCTTTTTCAATGTCAGCCTGCAGCGTGGCCTCGTCGACCGGCTGGTTGTTCCAGAACACCTGGCCCTGCGCGTCGATCTCGACATTCACGCTTTGCGGCTTGGCATCGTCGGGTTTGTTGGACGCGCGCGGCAGGTCGATCTTGACCGCGTGGTTGATCACGGGAATGGTGATGATGAAGATGATCAGCAGCACCAGCATGACGTCGACCAGCGGCGTCATGTTGATCTCGCTCATCACCTCGTCATCGCTGTCGAAGGATCCGAAGGCCATGATGACTCCTTACTGCTGCTTGACCGCGGCGAGCCGCACGCTGGCGTCGTCGCGCGAAGCGCCCGGACGCAGGCGCGCGCCGGTCACGAAATACGCGTGCAGGTCGTGCGCAAAGCGGTTCAGCTTGGCGATGATCGCCTTGTTGCCGCGCGTGAGCGCGTTGTAGCCGAGCACCGCAGGAATCGCCACCGCCAGGCCGAACGCCGTCATGATCAGCGATTCGCCCACGGGGCCGGCCACCTTGTCGATGGTCGGCACGCCTACGGCGCCAATGCCGAGCAGCGCGTGATAGATGCCCCACACCGTGCCGAACAGGCCGACGAACGGCGCGGTCGAGCCCACCGACGCGAGCACCGCCAGGCCCGACTGCATCTGGCCGACCGATTCGTCGATGGCGCTCTTGAGCGAACGCGTGATCCAGTCGGAGATGTCCATCACGTCGTGCAACTGCGGCTGGCTGGCGCGGTGGTGCTGAGCGGCTTCGCGGCCCGTCTGCGCAAGCACGTAGAACGGGTTGTCCTTGGGCGAGCCCAGCGTCTGCATGGCGTGGTCGAAGTCGTCGGAGTGCCAGAAGCGCTTTTCAGCGCCCTGCGCCATCGACTTCAGGCGCACGATGTCCCACGCCTTGGTGAGGATGACGATCCACGAGGCGAGCGACATGAGCAGCAGCAGAATTGCCGTGGCGCGGGTGACGACGTCGCCTTGTGTCCAGAGGTGGGAGAGACCGAGTTCCTGCATGATGAATGTCCTGAATGAGCGAAAGGCAGATCCGGTGGGATCGGATTAGTTGTCGAGCTTGAAGACAAACGGCTTGTTGGCGACCACGGTCATGGCGCGGCCGTTCTGCTTGTACGGGCTGCAGCGCAGGTTGCGCGCGGCATCCAGTGCGGCGCGGTCCAGGCGCGGCGAGCCGCTGGACGTGATGACGGCCGTATTGGTGACCACGCCGTCCGGCCCAATGGTGACCTTGACCACCGCGCGGCCTTCCTCACCCATCTTCTGCGACATGGTGGGGTAGGTCAGCGGCGGATCGTTGCACTGGATGTCGTTGATCCCGACGCTGATGGGGCCGGCGGGGGCCGGCGCTGGCGCCGGTGCCGCTTCCACGGGCGGCGGCGGAGGCGCGGGCGGTGCGGCGGGGACAACGGGCGCGTTGTCCGATGGCGGCAGCGTGGGCGCTGGCGTGGGAGCGGGCTTGGGCCGCGCCACGGGCTTGACGATGTTCACCGGCTTCGGAGGCGTCGGCTTGGCCGGCTCGGGCTTGGGCGGCTCCGGCGCGCGCACCGGCTGCGGCGGCGTGGCCGGGATGAGGTTGACCTGCAGCTCCGGCGGTTCTTCCTTGTGCGGCGGCGGCTGGATCAGGCCGAGCTGAATCAGCATCAGCACGCCCGCGTGCAGCAACAGCACGACCACCAGAATCTTGAGAGTACGAGGGTGAATCATCAACGACCGGGAATCGAAAGCAGAAAAAGGGGTGCGATGCGACGGTGGCGGGATGGACGCCGAAAACGGCCAGCAACGTCAGCGCTTGCCGAAGACGATCAGTGAAACCCCAATGCTGATGAGCAGACTCAGGAGCAGTTCCATGGCGCCTTGCGTTGAGCCGGCGGGATCGCCGTCGGCATGACAGGCATTTTAGGCCTACAAGTTGCAACAGTGTTGCGATAAGTGGCAACGTTCTGTTCAAACGCAATCGCAACGACAGGCAAGAGTATAAACGATAATGATTCCTATTTGAGATCATTTCCTCGCCGCCCGTGGGGTGAGGCGCACATCCAGACGGCTGATAGCCCGGTGGCGCGCACGCAGGCGGTGCGGCCCGGATGGCGCCGCGGGCTCGCAACTTGCAAACACAGGGGTCGATCCGGGCTCCGCCGTGTGCGCAAACGCGCTAGGATGAAACCCATCCAAACACGGTGGCGAACCGGCCAACCGTGACCGACGCAAACGGGGAAGAAGGGGGCGACCATGGACGAAGCCAACCTCAGCATGGACGACGCCGATGACGACGGCACGTTCGTCCCCACGGGCGGGCGGCAGCCGTCGCTGCTGTCGTCGCTCGATTCCATGTGCGCGCAATTTGCGCTGCGCACCGTCTGCGCGATGGGGTTGCGGTTCAACCTGCGCACGAACATCAACGACATCCTGACCGTCTGTGCACCGGAGCTGATCTGGCCGGTGACGGTCATCCACCGCCTGCAGCGCTTCCTGGCGGCCCGCTGCGCCGACATGCCAGGCTGGCGGGCCGTCGGCAAGCTGGATCTGCCCACCTTCATGGATCGCCACGGCCAGTGGAGCAGCGCCTTCGACGAAAGCTCGCTGTTCTACTACCTCGATGAATACGTCAAGCACCACGCGAAGGACATGTTCACGGTCTTCGGCGCCTCCTGCCAGGCGCTGGGCGAGCGGCTGGCCGGCGAGCGCGTGCTGCTGGTCGGCAACATCGACATGCTGGCGCGCGTGCTCGGCCTGCCGCCGCATGAGCGCGCGCTGCTGCTGTTCGCCTCGCTGGTGAAATACAAGCGCGATCTGCGTGCGGTGATGGTCGACTGCAAGGTCGCGCACAGCCAGGAAGCCTTCCAGTTGCTGGCCAGCCTTGCCGGGGCGAGTACGGCGGAGGTGGCGGCGTCGTTGCGGCCGGGGTCACGGCTCGAGACGCTTGGTCTGATCGAGCCGCCGCTGCCGGAGAACAGCGTCACCGATCTGGGCGACCTGATGCGCATCTCCGACCGCCTGCTGCATGTGCTGCTGGGCGATTACGCCAGCGAGGCGGAGATGATGGCCGTCTTTACGCGCCCCGCGCCGCCGACCACGCTGTCGCAAGCCGATTACCCGCATGTCGAGACCGATGCGCGCTACCTGACCGCATTGCTCGAGAACGCCTCGCGACAGCGCGCGACCGGCGTGAACATCCTGCTCTACGGCGCGCCCGGCACCGGCAAGACCGAGCTTGCGCGCGTGCTCGCGCGTGATGCCGGCTGCGACCTGTACGAGGTGGATTGTCTGGACAAGGACGGCAACAGCCTCACCGGGAAAGACCGCTATCGCTCCCTGCAGGTGTCGCAGGCGTTCCTGCGCGGGCGGCCCGGCGCGGTGCTGCTGTTTGACGAAGTGGAAGACGTGTTTCCCGGCCCCACGCGCGAGCTGATGAGCCTGTTTGGCCACGAAGAGCCGCGCGGCTCGGTCAACGGCAAGGCGTGGGTCAACCAGACACTCGAGCAGAACCCCGTGCCGGTGATCTGGGTATCGAATTCCATCCGGCAGATCGACCCGGCGTATCTGCGCCGCTTCCAGTTCCACCTGGAGCTGAAGGTGCCGCCGCCGACCGTGCGCGAGAGCATTATCCGCAAGCATCTGGAAGGGCTCGATGTGTCGGATGCGTTCATGGCGAAACTGGCCGCGCGCAAGACGCTCACGCCCGCGCAGATTGATTCCGCCGCGCGTTTTGCGCGCCTGACGCAGCCGGCCATGGAGGAATCCGCAGAATCGCTGATCCTGCGCCAGCTTGATCACGCCGACCAGGCCATGGGGCTGCGGCCGGACGTGCAGGCGCATCGCGTCGTCACCGAATACAAGCTGGACTATCTGAACCTGGAGACGCGCTTTTCGGTCGAGCGCATCATTGACGCGCTGCGGGCGCGCAAGCGCGGCACGCTGTGCTTCTACGGGCCGCCCGGCACCGGCAAGACGGTGCTGGCCGAACACATTGCCGGCGAGCTCGATGTGCCGCTGATGATCAAGCGCGCGTCCGACCTGATGAGCAAGTACGTGGGCGAGACCGAGCAGCAGATTGCGGCAATGTTCGCCCGGGCGGAAGAAGAGCGCGCGCTGCTGCTGCTGGACGAGGCCGACAGCTTCATGCAGAGCCGCCAGGCCGCCGTGCGCAACTACGAGGTCTCCGAGGTCAACGAGATGCTGCAGGGCATGGAGCGCTTTGACGGCATCTTCATCTGCACGACCAACCTGTTTGATCGCATCGATGAAGCGGCGCTGCGGCGCTTTGCCTTCAAGATCCGCTTCAAGCCGCTGATGCGGCAGCAGCGTGAGCAGATGTTCATTGCCGAAGCGCTGGGAGGAAAGGCCGAGGCGCTCAAGCCGGTGTGGCGCGAGATTCTTGCCTCGCTCGACATGCTCACGCCCGGGGATTTTGCGGTGGTGAAGCAGCAATCGGTGCTGCTCGGCGAGGCGCTGGAGCCGGAGGCCTTCCTCGCACAGCTGCGCCAGGAGCACTCCATCAAGCCCGAGCTGCGTGAACGCCGGTCGATCGGCTTCACGCAGCGCTGATCAATCGACGATAAACAGCTTCGCGCCGGTCTTCGTGGACGACAGGTGCGCCTCGGCATCGTCGCCGACCTGGTAGCTCATGCCGGGTCTGAGGGTGAACTTGCGGCCGTCCTGCAGCGTGGTTTCCAGCTCCCCCTCCAGGCAGAACAGGACGTGCCCCTTCTTGCACCAGTGGTCGGCCAGGTAGCCCGGTGTGTATTCCACCATGCGCACGCGAATCCGGTTGCGTTCGTCGCCAAAGTCGCGCGTGCGCCAGATGGCGAGACCGGTTTCTCCGCGATGTTCGGTCGGTTCGACGGTAGACCAGTCCGTCGTGCCGAAGGGGAAGGGGGCCATTTTCATCGCAATGTTCCGGTGTGTGACGAGAGGCCTTGATGGTAGCAGTGGCTCGAGTGCTCATCACGTCTCAATCGAGGTGATCTACGCGCGGCTTCTGGGCACGCCCCGACGGCATTGCGCGGCCGTCAATAATGGGGACGCCGGCCCGCCATTCCAATGTTGATGCGGCGTTGCAGCACGCCGCCGATGACCGCACAGCAATGTATGCAGAAAATGCATGGTGCTATGCAACATCGACATAACGATGGCCATGCGCTTCTCTAATATCGTCGCTTTTTACAAAGCGTGACGAACGTGGGCCGCCTTGAACGCTTGGCCGCCCCATGAGATCCGCGTCCTGCGCGCAGCCTGTGCGGCCCGCGCCATCCTTGGAGAAAGTCTTGAACACCAAACGTCTGACCTCGCACATCGGGGTCGCCATGCTGCTGGGCATCGCCGTGGGCTGGGGCTGCCACGAATACGCCAAGGACGCCGCGGCGGCCAAGGACATCGCTTCGTACTTCAGCATCATCACCGACATCTTCCTGCGCATGATCAAGATGATCATTGCGCCGCTGGTGTTTTCGACGCTGGTGACTGGGCTGGCGAGCATGAGCGGCGGCAACGCGGTCGGCCGCGTGGGCCTGCGCGCGATGATCTGGTTTGTGTGCGCTTCGGCGACCTCGCTGGCGCTGGGCATGGTGCTGGTCAACTTCTTCCAGCCCGGCGTGCACATGAACTTGCCGCTGCCGGAGGTGACTGCCACGTCGGGCCTGAAGACCGGCGACTTCACGCTCAAGGCCTTCATCACCCACGTGTTCCCGCGCAGTATCGTGGAGGCCATGGCCACCAACGAGATCCTGCAGATCCTGGTGTTCTCACTCTTCTTCGGCGCTGCGCTCTCGACGATGAAGAACCCGATGAAAACCGTGATCGGCCGCGGCCTGGAAGAGCTGACCAAGCTGATGTTCCGCATTACCGACTACGTGATGCGGTTTGCACCGCTGGGCGTGTTTGCCGCCATGGCCGCTGCCATCACGGTGGAAGGCGTGGGCGTGCTGTGGACGTACGGCAAGCTGATCGGCGAGTTCTACCTGGGCCTGGCGCTGCTGTGGGCGATCCTGTTCTTCGTCGGCTATGTGCTGCTGGGCCGTTCGCTCGGGCGCCTGCTGGGGCTGATTCGCGAGCCGACCATGCTGGCGTTTGCCACGGCGAGCAGCGAATCGGCGTATCCGAAGACGATGGAAGCGCTGGAGAAGTTTGGCGTGCCCAAGCGCGTGGCCAGCTTCGTGCTGCCGCTGGGCTACTCGTTCAACCTCGATGGCTCGATGATGTATCAGGCGTTCGCGGTGCTGTTCATCGCGCAGGCGTACAACATCCAGATGAGCTTTACGCAGCAGGTCACGCTGCTGCTCGTGCTGATGCTCACGAGCAAGGGCATGGCCGGCGTGGCGCGCGCCTCACTGGTGGTGGTGGCGGCCACGCTGCCGATGTTCCATCTGCCGGAAGCCGGTCTGCTGCTGATCATCGGCATCGACCAGTTCTTCGACATGGGCCGCACGGCCACCAACGTGATCGGCAACAGCCTGGCCACGGCCGTGGTGGCGAAGTACGAACCGGCTGAAGAAGAAGGCGAGGGCGAAGTCGCCGCGCAGCCGAACCTCGGCTAAGGCCCAAAGTAAAAACGCCACCTACCCAGGTGGCGTTTTTTTATTCAGCTTGCGAAGCGAGGGAGGTCGCTGCAGGGGTGAGCGGCGCATCGCCAATGTCGACGCGCTGCGCCATGGGCGCCTCTCCCAGCAATGCAGCCACCATGGCTTGCAGCGGAAGCACGTCGCCGGTGCTCATGAAGCGCGGCGAAGCAGCCTGGCCTGACGCGTGCAAGCCCGCCGCCGCCAGCGTGCGGCCGAGATGGCGCGCGACGGCATGTCCTGTGTCGATCAATGTCAGCCGGTCGCCCGCAATCTCGCGGATGGCATCTTCCAGGAATGGGTAGTGAGTGCAGCCGAGCACCAGCGTGTCGGCATTCGCATCGAGCATCGGTTGCAGATAAGCCTGCAGCAGCTCGAGCACGGCCGGCGAATGGGTATCGCCGCGTTCAATCAGCGGGACGAGGCCGTAGCCGGGTTGGCTCAGCACTTGGCAATCGCCGGAGGCAGCGGCCAGCAGGCGTGCAAATTTCTCGCTGCGCAGGGTGCTTTCAGTCGCCAGAACGCCGACCACACGGCTCTTCGACGTGGCAACCGCCGGCTTCAAGCCCGGCTCGACGCCGATCACCGGCACCGCGAGTTTTTCGCGCAGCACGTGCACGGCCTGCGCCGTGGCGGTGTTGCAGGCGATCACCAGTGCCTTGCAGCCTTGATCGACGAGCCATTCGCACACACGCAGCGTGCGATCGGCAATGTATTCGGGTGATTTTTCCCCGTACGGGGCATGGCGGGAATCCGCCAGGTAGAGAAGCGATTCGGCCGGCAGTTCGGCGCGAATCGCGCGCAGGACGGAGAGCCCTCCGAGGCCGGAATCAAAGACTCCGACCGGTGCCTGCGCGCGTGTGGTCATGTTGCAGCGATCAGGCTGCGGCGACGGGGATCTTGCCGATCTTCGCCTGCCATTCCGCCGGGCCGGTCTTGTGGACCGACGTGCCGGAGCTGTCCACGGCCACAGTGACCGGCATGTCCTTCACGTCGAACTCGTAGATGGCTTCCATGCCGAGGTCTTCAAACGCCAGCACCTTGGCGGCGCGGATGGCCTTCGACACGAGGTAGGCCGCGCCGCCCACGGCCATCAGGTAGGCCGACTTGTGCTTCTGGATGGCCTCGATGGCCGCCGGGCCGCGCTCGGCCTTGCCCACCATGGCGATCAGGCCCGTCTGGGCGAGCATCGTCTCGGTGAACTTGTCCATGCGTGTGGCCGTGGTCGGGCCTGCCGGGCCGACGACTTCATCGCGCACGGGGTCGACCGGGCCGACGTAGTAGATCACGCGGTTGGTGAAGTCGATCGGCAGCTTCTCGCCCTTGGCGAGCATGTCGGCGATGCGCTTGTGCGCGGCGTCGCGGCCGGTCAGCATCTTGCCGTTGAGCAGCAGCGTCTGGCCCGGCTTCCACGAGGCGACTTCTTCCGGCGTGAGCGTGTTCAGGTCGACGCGCTTGGACGTTTCCGTGTTGGGCGCCCACTCGACCTTCGGCCATTGCGACAGGTCCGGCGCTTCCAGCTTGGCGACGCCGCTGCCGTCCAGCGTGAAGTGCGCGTGACGCGTGGCGGCGCAGTTCGGGATCATCGCCACGGGCAGGTTGGCTGCGTGGGTCGGGTAGTCGAGGATCTTCACGTCCAGCACGGTGGCCAGGCCGCCCAGGCCCTGCGCGCCGATGCCCAGCGCGTTGACCTTCTCGTACAGCTCGATGCGCAGTTCTTCCACGCGGTTGCGCGGGCCGCGGGCGATCAGGTCCTGGATGTCGATCGGCTCCATCAGCGCTTCCTTGGCCAGCAGCATGGCCTTTTCAGCCGTGCCGCCAATGCCGATGCCCAGCATGCCCGGCGGGCACCAGCCGGCGCCCATGGTCGGCACGGTCTTGAGCACCCAGTCGACGATCGAGTCGGACGGATTCAGCATCACGAACTTCGACTTGGCTTCGGAGCCGCCGCCCTTGGCTGCGACGATCACGTCCACCGTGTCGCCCGGCACGATCGACATGTTGATCACGGCCGGGGTGTTGTCCTTCGTGTTGGTGCGCTTGCCGGCCGGATCGGCCAGCACGCTTGCGCGCAGCTTGTTGTCGACGTCGTTGTACGCACGGCGCACGCCTTCGTTGACCATGTCTTCCAGGCTCATCGTGGCGCCGTCCCAGCGCACGTTCATGCCGACCTTCAGGAACACGGTGACGATGCCGGTGTCCTGGCAGATCGGGCGCTTGCCTTCGGCGCACATGCGGCTGTTGGTCAGGATCTGCGCGATGGCATCCTTGGCCGCCGGGCTCTGCTCCTGCTCATAGGCGCGGCCCAGAGCAGTGATGTAGTCCATCGGGTGGTAATAGCTGATGTACTGCAGCGCGTCGGCAACGCTCTGGATGAGGTCTTCTTGACGAATGACGGTCATGGTGGGGGACCAACGTATAGGAATGAAAAGCCGGTGCGGCAGCGCAGTGGTCGGTGGCCGTCACTGCCTGCCTGTGACCTGGACGGCGGGCGCCGCAGGCTCAGAACAGCCTGAGATCATACACCCAATGTCGGGCACGGATTGTCCGAGCGCGTTCGTCGGAATCGCCGCGCCGACAAGGGCGCGGCGTCAATGTGCGTCGGCAGCCTCGCCGTGCGGATGCGCGTGCGAAACGATGCGGTCCACCCAGGCCATCACCAGCGCAGAGACCAGGAACGCCACGTGAATCACGACCTGCCACAGGATCGTGTGGGTGTCCTTCTGGGGTGCATCGATGAAGGTCTTGAGCAGGTGGATCGACGAGATGCTGATCAGCGCCATCGACAGCTTGACCTTCAGCACGCCGGCGTTCACGTGGTCGAGCCACTCCGGTTCATCCTCATGGCCCTCGATGCCGAGCTTGGACACGAAGATGTCGTACCCGCCGATGATCACCATGATCAGCAGGTTGGAGATCATCACCACGTCGATCAGCCCCAGCACGGCGAGCATGATCTTGGTTTCGTCGAGCTCGTTCATGTGCGAGACCAGGTGCCAAACCTCGATCACGAACAGATAGACGTAGGCCGCCTGGGCAACGATCAGCCCCAGGTACAGCGGCAGTTGCAGCCAGCGGGAGAAGAAGATCAGGCGCGGGATCGGGCGCAGCGGAGCAATGGGCGACTTCATGAGGCAAGCGGGCAGTTGGACGAAAAACCGCGCGATTGTAGCGTTTCGCGATGGCGAAATCGCTTACACGGCAACGCTCGCGATGTGCTTCACTCGCGGTCGAGCGACGGATCGAGCGGATCCAGCGGATCGACCACCCGCCGCCGCACCGGGCGGCGCGGCCGTGCCGGCCAGCTTGCGATCAGGATGCCCGCCACCACGCATGCCAGCGCCACACCGTGCGCCCAGCCCGGGGTTTCGCCCAGCGCGACGATGCCGTACGTGGCCGCCGCAATCGGCAGCACGGAGGTGAACACGCCGGCCAGGTGCGCCGGCACGTGGCGGATGCCCTTCATCCACAGCCAGAACGAGAAGATGCTGGCCGACAGCGCATACCAGAGCACCAGCCCCCAGATCGGCAGCGGCACACTCGACGCGTCGAACGTCAGCAGCGGCACCAGCCCGAGCGGCAGCATCAGCAGGCCGCCGATCAAGTGCGTGTACGCGCAGATCTCGATGGCGGGCAACGTTTGCGTCAGGCGGCGCGACAGGATCACGTAGATGGACTCGCACAGCACCGCACCCATCACCAGCGCATTGCCCAGCAGCGCCTGCGTGGCATCGGCCGGCGCGGCGGCGGACGATTCGCCGCCACGATAGGCGTTCAGGATCGCCACGCCGGCCACCGCCAGCACCACCGAAACGAACGTCCGCCGCGATGGCCGCTCGCGCAGCACCAGCCACGACAGCAGCGCCACCGTGGCCGGAATCGTGCTGGTGATGATGCCCGCGGCCAGCGCCGACGTGAGCTTCACCCCGTTGAGCATCAGGAGCGTAAAGCCGAACGTGCCGAAGAACGCCTGCAGGAAGAGGTTCGTCCACTCACCGCGCGTGACGCGCCGCATGCGCGACGGCCTGTACCACGGCGCCATGCAGACAATGGCGATCAGGAATCGCAGCAACGCAAACAGCATGACCGGCATGACGGCGACGATCGATTTTCCGAAGCCGACGTTGCTGCCGACCAATGCCATGGCAGCGATGAGAAAAAGGGCGTGAATGGGCACGATGGTGGTTCGGTGGAAACCGGCACGGGACGCGGCTTTCGGGCCGGCCATGTTGCGTTGCGGTGGGTGCCGTAACGCGGGGTGACGCATTATAGTAATGGCCTTCACATCGGTTTGCGCCGCGCAAATGCGTAAGGCTGGAGTCAGGTCCGGCGCTTAGATTCGCCGCAAAACGATTACAGACATCGCTATCAGGAGACATCATGGCTGGCATTGAATCTGTCCTGCAGGAAACGCGCGTGTTCAACCCGCCCGAGTCCTTTGTCAAACAGGCCAACATCGCCGGCATGGATGCATACCGTGCCCTGTGCGCCGAGGCCGAGCGCGACTACGAAGGCTTCTGGGCGCGCCTGGCGCACGAGCACCTGCTGTGGCACAAGCCCTTCACCAAGGTGCTGGATGAATCCAACGCACCGTTCTACAAGTGGTTTGAAGACGGCGAGCTCAACGCCTCGTACAACTGCCTCGAGCGCAACCTGGAAAACGGCAACGCCGACAAGGTCGCCATCATTTTCGAAAGCGACGACGCCAAGGTCACGCGCATCACGTATCGCGAGCTGCACGCGCGCGTCTGTCGCTTCGCCAACGGCCTCAAGGCCCTGGGCATCAAGAAGGGCGACCGCGTGGTGATCTACATGCCGATGTCGGTGGAGGGCATCGTCGCCATGCAGGCGTGCGCGCGCATCGGGGCGACGCACTCGGTCGTGTTCGGCGGGTTTTCGGCCAAGTCGCTGCAGGAGCGCATCGTCGACGTGGGCGCCGTGGCCCTCATCACGGCCGATGAGCAGATGCGCGGCGGCAAGGCGCTGCCGCTCAAGGCCATCGCCGACGAAGCCCTGGCCATGGAAGGCACTGAGGCCGTCAAGCACGTGATCGTCTATCGCCGCACCAACGGCAACGTGAACTGGGTCGAAGGGCGCGACCGCGCGATGGATGAAGTCGAGGCGGGCCAGCCCGACACGTGCGAAGTGACGCCCGTGGGCGCCGAGCATCCGCTCTTCATCCTCTACACCTCCGGCTCGACCGGCAAGCCGAAGGGCGTGCAGCACAGCACGGGCGGCTACCTGCTGTGGGCGCTGCTGACCATGCAGTGGACGTTCGACCTCAAGCCGGACGACATCTTCTGGTGCACCGCCGACATCGGCTGGGTCACGGGCCACACCTACATCACCTACGGCCCGCTGGCAGCCGGCGCCACGCAGGTCGTGTTCGAAGGCGTGCCGACGTATCCGAACGCCGGCCGCTTCTGGGACATGATCCAGCGCCACAAGGTCAACACGTTCTACACCGCGCCGACGGCGATCCGCTCGCTCATCAAGGCCGCCGAGGCCGACGAGACGATCCACCCGAAGCAGTACGACCTCTCCAGCCTGCGCCTGCTGGGCACCGTGGGCGAGCCGATCAACCCCGAAGCCTGGATGTGGTACCACACGAACGTCGGCGGCGGCCGCTGCCCGATCGTCGATACGTTCTGGCAGACCGAGACCGGCGGCCACATGATCACGCCGCTGCCGGGCGCCACGCCGCTGGTGCCGGGCTCGTGCACGCTGCCGCTGCCCGGCATCTTGGCGGCCATCGTTGATGAAACCGGCGGCGACGTGCCGAACGGGCAGGGTGGCATCCTCGTCGTCAAGCGTCCGTGGCCTTCAATGATCCGCACCATCTGGGGCGACCCGGAGCGCTTCAAGAAGAGCTACTTCCCGGAAGAGCTGGGCGGCAAGCTGTATCTGGCCGGCGATGGTTCGATCCGCGACAAGGACACCGGCTATTTCACCATCATGGGCCGCATCGACGACGTGCTGAACGTCTCGGGCCACCGCATGGGCACGATGGAGATCGAATCGGCGCTCGTGGCGAACCCGCTGGTGGCGGAGGCCGCCGTGGTCGGCCGCCCCGACGACATGACCGGTGAAGCCATCTGCGCGTTCGTGGTGCTCAAGCGCTCGCGCCCCGCCGGCGACGAGGCCAAGCAGATCGCCACCGAACTGCGCAACTGGGTGGGCAAGGAGATCGGCCCGATCGCCAAGCCGAAGGACATCCGCTTTGGCGACAACCTGCCCAAGACGCGTTCGGGCAAGATCATGCGCCGACTGCTGCGCTCGCTGGCCAAGGGCGAGGACATCACGCAGGACACGTCCACGCTGGAGAATCCGGCCATCCTCGACCAGCTCAAGGAAGCCCGCTAACCCGCAGCGCGGCCCCGATCTTGGCCAGCGACTCGCAGCACGACAGCCGCTTTCGCAAGCGGCTGTTTCTGTATTACGGGCTCTACACCGTAGGGTTGCTCGTCTTCATCCTGATGATGGCGGCGATCGAACACGCGCGGGGACCCGGCGTGTGGCTCGGCTATGTGTTCCTGTTCGTCACGATTGCCATCTATGCGTGCATCGGGCTGATCTGCCGCACGGCAGACCTCACCGAATACTACGTGGCGGGCCGACGCGTGCCCGCCTTCTTCAACGGCATGGCCACCGCGGCGGACTGGATGAGCGCCGCGTCGTTCATCGGCCTGGCCGGCATCGTCTTTGCCTCCGGCTATGAGGGGCTCGCCTATGTGATGGGGTGGACGGGCGGTTATTGCCTCGTTGCCTTCCTGCTGGCGCCGTACCTGCGCAAGTTTGGCGGCTACACGGTCCCCGATTTCCTCGCCACGCGCTACGGCAACGGCGAGCGCGGCGGCAGCCCGGTGGTGCGCGGCATTGCGGTACTGGGCGCGACGCTGTGTTCGTTCGTCTACCTCGTCGCGCAGATCCAGGGGGTCGGGCTGGTCGTCACGCGCTTCATCGGTGTGGAGTTTTCGGTGGGCGTATTCTTCGGGCTGGCGGGCATCCTGGTGTGCTCGTTCCTGGGTGGCATGCGCGCGGTCACGTGGACCCAGGTGGCGCAGTACATCATCATGATCGTGTCGTTCCTGGGCGTGGTCGCGCTGATGGGCTGGCACCAGCATCACGACCCGGTGCCGCAGCTTTCCACCGGCCGCCTGTTGCAGCAGATCGACAAGGAAGAGCGCCGCATCGTCCACGACGCCGCCGAGCAGGGCGTGCGGGAGCACTTCCTGGGCGAGGCCCAGGCGCTGCAAGACCGCATCGCTGCATTGCCGCAGTCGTTCGACGACACCCGTGAAGCGTTGAACGCAGAATTGAAGCTTGCCCGCGAGCGTAACGCCCCGCTGCGCGAGATCAAGGCGCTCGAACGCGAGCGCGAGGCATTCCCCGCAGATGCCGCGGCCGCCGCGATCCTGTGGAATCAGCAGCGTGAAGAGGCGTTGGCACGCAGCCGCGTCCCGCCGCCATCGACGGAGCCGTTTCCATCGGCGTCGGAAGCCGAGCGCGGGACACAGCGATTGAACTTCGTGCTGCTGGTGTTCTGCCTCATGGTGGGAACGGCGAGCCTGCCGCACATACTCACGCGCTTTCACACCACACCGTCGGTGCGCGAGACGCGCAACTCGGTCGGGTGGACGCTGTTCTTCATCGTGCTGCTGTACATCTCTGCGCCTGCGCTGGCGGCGCTGGTGAAGCTCGACCTGCTGCAGCATCTGGTGGGGGCGTCGTTCGGCGATCTGCCGCAGTGGGTCGTGCCTTGGCGCAAGGTCGATCCGCCTGTCTTCGCGTTGCGCGACGTCAATGGCGACGGCATCGTGCAGTGGGCCGAGGTGATGATGCAGCCGGACATGGTCGTGCTGGCCGCGCCGGAAATCGCGGGGCTGCCGTATGTGCTGTCGGGCCTGATTGCCGCAGGCGCGCTGGCGGCCGCGCTGTCCACCGCGGATGGCCTCCTGCTGACGATTGCGAATGCGCTGTCGCACGATGTGTACTTCCACATGATCGACAACACCGCCAGCCACCAGAGGCGCGTGACCGGCGCGAAAGTCGTGCTCCTGGGCGTGGCATTGCTCGCCGCCTACGTGACGTCGCTCAAGCCGGGCAACATTCTCTTTCTGGTGGGTGCCGCGTTCTCGCTGGCCGCTTCGTGCTTCTTTCCGGTGCTCGTGCTGGGTGTGTTCTGGAAGCGCACGAATCGGGCCGGCGCGATTGCCGGCATGCTCACCGGCCTGGCCGTGAGCGTGTACTACATCTTCGTCAACTACCCGTTCTTTACGCGCATGACCGGCATCCTCGGCCACCCGTGGTTCGGTGTGGACCCGATCGCCTCGGGTGCGTTTGGGGTGCCCGCCGGCTTTGCCGCCGCCATCGTCGTGAGCCTGCTGACGCGGCCGAACCGGCCGGTGGTCGACAAGCTGGTGGGCTATCTGCGCGATCCGCTGTAGACGCAGCCGCAACGGCCCGCCGCCTGTCAGCGCGGGCCGCATGACGACGAGCGCTGCGCCGTGCCGCCTCAGGCGACGCGGAAGAACGATACCGCCGCGCTGAGTTCCTGCCCTTGGTCCTGCAGCGACTGCGAAGCGGCGGCCGCTTCCTCCACGAGCGCGGCGTTGCGCTGCGTCACTTCATCCATCTGCGAGATGGCCTGGTTGACCTGCTCGATGCCTCGCCGCTGCTCCAGCGAGGCCGCGGCGATCTCTTCCATGATGTGCGTGACCCGTGCCACGGCCTGCGTGACCTCCGACATCGTCGCGCCGGCCTCGCACGCCAGCGTGGAGCCGTCCTGAATGCGTTCCACCGACGAGGCGATCAGTTCCTTGATCTCCTTGGCCGCCGTTGACGAACGCTGCGCCAGGCTGCGCACTTCGCTGGCGACGACCGCAAAGCCTCGGCCTTGCTCGCCTGCGCGTGCGGCCTCCACGGCGGCGTTCAACGCGAGGATGTTCGTCTGAAATGCAATGCCTTCGATGATGCCGGTGATGTCGGCAATCTTGCTCGAGCGCTCGCTGATGTCCTGCATGGTCGATACGACTTGACCAACGACCGTGCTGCCCTTGAGTGCCACTTCCGACGCGGTGGAAGCGAGCGCGGTGGCGTGCTGCGCATTCTCGGCGTTCTGCTTCACGGTGGACGTCAGCTCTTCCATGCTGGCCGCCGTTTCCTGCAGCGACGACGCCTGCGCTTCCGTGCGCTGGCTCAGGTCGGCGTTGCCGGCGGCAATCTGTTTGGCGGCGCCCGCGACGCTGCTGCTGCTGTCGCGCACCTTGTCGACGATCTCGGTCAGGCGGCCGTTCATGTCGCGCAGGGCGGAAAGCAGGTGGCTTGTCTCATCCTTGCCGCGCACATCGATGCGGCTGCTCAGGTCACCGCGCGCCACCGTCCGGGCGACATCGACCGCCGTGCGGATCGGCTGCGTGATCGACCGCGTGATGACCAGGCCGGCAATCACGGCCAGCAGCACCGCGCCGATCGACAGGCCGGTCAGTAGATTGCGCTGGGCGACGTACTGCGCCTCATACGCCTGCACGAGCTGCTCCTGACGTTCGTGCGTGTAGGTGGCATACGCGTCGGTGGTCTTGATGAGCGCAGCCAGCAGCGGGCGGCATTCGTTGTCCATCTTCTGGACGGCCTCATCGCGTTTGCCGGCCAGCACCAACCCGAGGATGTCGGTGGCCACGGGGCCGTACTGCGCCTCCACGCGATTGATGTCTTGTACCAGAGAGCGCCCGCGGTCAGTTGCGTCCTTGGCGCTCGCGATCATGTCGTTGAGTTGCTTGAGCTTGTTCTTCACGTCGTCGTGCGCGCGCAGGACTTCTGCCTTTTCCAGGTCCAGGTCTTGTTGCGTCACCACGAGAACCAGGTTGCGCGCGGCAATGGCGCGGCGGTCGACCGCCGTACGCACGTCGTTGGCGACATCTGCGCGGGCGCTGATGCCGTGCACATAGCTCGAGAATCCTTCGGTCGACTCGGACAGCGCCCGCAACGACATGCCCGATACCACGACAACAATGGCTGCCAGCACGCCAAAGCCCGTGGTGAGCTTGGCCTTGATGGTCATCTGGGAAAGGTTCACAGCGTCCTCCGGTTTGCTGAATGAATAGAGATGCGGTCGCGCACCGGAGCGGCTCGAAAAGGACGGTCGACGACCACGTTTGTTATCTGCAGGGTCTTGCGTACTCGTGGAAGATGCAGGTTATGTCATGGTGAGACCGAATCGTCTTTGTCCGACTTTTCGGTCTACCCGGGGTTATCGGCATTCAAAAGAAAATCCTGAATAGCTTTCTCATGCGCGTTTTTGCTTAATGCATGTGAGGGGGTTGTGTTGCCGGTGAAACCTTGTGTGGCAAGGGCTGGGCTTGCCGTCATTCCGAATCGTGCGATGGATTATGCGGCTTGGGCGGCGCCAACGTTTTCCTACCGTATTTGAGTTATTTAATGTCAGTTATCCCTCTTTTTATCCGCATCACTTGCTGTGCGTAGTTTTACGTATGGATTTAGCCCACTAGGTAATTGGGTGGTGTCGGGTGTTTAAAGAAAACGGCCCGCCGAAGCGGGCCGTGTGATTGCCAGAAGCGGCTTTTGCTACAGCGCGGTGGCGGGCACCACGGGCAGAACCACCTGGGAGGGGCGGGCCGCATCGCTATAGACGGTCAGCACGCCGATCAACGAGTCGAGCAGCGTAGGCAGCGGCGGCACGCCTTGCGGGAGGTTGCTTGCGCCCACCGCTACGCGCAGCTTGTGGCCTTTGGCGATGAGGGCGCTGGTCGGAACACCTCTACCGGCACCATGACGGCCTGGCCCGGCACGATCGGCTGGACGGAGCCGGTCGTGAACGGATGCCATGGCTGGATCATCAGGCCGTTCATCGTGCGTGAACGGCTGCCGTCCACCGCGCGCAACGAAGCCGTCTGGAGCCCATCGGTGTGCGGCGTAACGTTGCCAGCGGCGTCCACGTCGTCAATGCGTACCGAGACGCCGGCGTCCAGCGCGGTGCTCGATATCCATACATCCGCTTCGGGGAAAGTGCCGGTCGCGGCTTTGCCGGATGCGTCGGCGGGCAGCGTCACGTATGCCGCCAGCTTTGTGCCGTCGGGCATCGTGATGTACTGCGTGGCTTGCTTGGCAACGCCTGCGTAGCGCGCGGGCGGGGTGTAATCGTCCCACTTGGCGCCGGCGTTGCTGGCGATGGACGTTCCTGGTTGCACCGGCGTGGCGCGCGTGCCACGCGTGGTCCAGTTGACAGCGGCAGGCTGTGCCGGCTGCGGGGGCTGTGTGGGTTGCGTGGTGGTGTTTGAATCGGCGGGTGTGCTGTTGGCGACGGCGGAACCGTCACCGCCGCCGCAGCCCGACAGCGAGAGCGCCGCGCACAGCAGCGCGGACATGAGCATGCGGCCGTGCCGCACGCGTGGGTTGCCCATCTGCATGGGGGTCTCCTCTTGAATGCTCTGGTTGTGTTTGTCTCGGGGGATGGCCGGCGCGCCGAGGGTGGCGGCACGCGGCCGATCGCTCCGGGTGGGGAAGCGGAGCAAGCGAGTAGGCCGACGCAGAAGAGGGGTGGGTGACACGACCGACCGCGCGCCAGCGGGCTTGGGCGCACGGGTCAAGTACCAAGCATGCCTGTGGACGCGTTCCCCGCAGATGGCGTGGTGCCACCGTGCGAGGCGCGTGATTGGGTTGTGGAACGCCCGAGCGTTACGTAACGTTCCGCGTAACGAGCCGGCCGGCGGGGCCGTGTTCAGATGAGCATTCCGCACCCCACCAACGTAGGGGTGCTGTCCGCCAACCCGCGTCAACAGGGCGTTTCAAACAGATCAAAACGACAACGCATGCATGCACAAACTGCCAATGGAGCGGCCGCCGGGTATTGGCATGGACGTTGCATCGTCAGGCTGCACGCCCGGCACAGGGCACCGCGAAGAGATCGCAAAAACAGCACAGAGCGCAAGGGGGCCATCATGAATCGCACCGTTCAAGACATCGAGATTGCCGCTGCCATTGACTCGGACCTGCTTCGCCGCCGCGAGCAGTTTGCCGGTCAGCCCTCCGCGTGGCGTGTGTGGTCCGAGGCTGCGCACGTTGCCACGCTGAATGAACGCGCACGCAACGCGTTTATCGAACACGTGGCAAACAGCCGTGGTGCCGATATCGCCTTGCGCCTGCTGCTGAAAGCCCAATCGATTCGCGATGAGGTTACGCAGACGCTGATGGTGGGCGAGACGACCGCCACGCTGCATTGAGTTACGCGAGAGGATGCCGACCGCGCAGACGCGTCGGCGGTGGGATGCAAAAGGCCTTGTCGGGAGACTGGGTCTTTTGTTTTTGGGCGATGGAAGGTGCCGCAGAAATGAAAATGCCCGCTTGAGCGGGCATTTGTGTTCTGGCGGAGAGAGGGGGATTCGAACCCCCGATAGGCTATTAACCTATACACGCTTTCCAGGCGTGCGACTTAAACCACTCATCCATCTCTCCGGAAGCCCGCGATTGTAGCACACCGGGCGAGCCAGCCAACCCCTGATGCCTCGGTCTGGACGAGGCTGTCGGTTCTCCGGCGCAGCAAGCAACCGAGGGTGACCACTATTGCCGCTCCCAGCCGTTTGAACGTACGCTTCGCCAAAAAAAACGCCAAGGCAAGGAGACCACCGCCACATGGAGCTGGACATCAACCACAAGCCGGTCAACGTGGACTGCGACCCGGCCACACCGCTGTTATGGGTACTGCGCGACCACCTGAACCTGACCGGCACGAAGTTCGGCTGCGGCGTTGCGGCCTGCGGCGCTTGCACGGTTCACGTGGATGGCGCGGCGGTGCGCTCCTGTGTCTTGCCCGTGGCGGCGGTGGCCGGCAAGCGAATCACCACCATCGAAGGCCTGGCCGGCGGCGAGGGCAAGCGCCACGCCCTGCAGCAGGCCTGGGTGGATGAGCAGGTGCCCCAGTGCGGCTACTGCCAGTCCGGCATGCTGATGGCCGCGGCTGACTTGCTTGGGCGCCAGCCCGACCCCAGCGATGCGGATATCGACGCCGCCATGACGAACATCTGCCGCTGCGGCACATACCCGCGCGTGCGCGCGGCCATCAAGCGTGCCGCCAAGGCGTTGCGGGACGGGCACGCATGAACGCCAACGCAACGAAGCCGCGCAGAGGGCGCCGTCGTTTCCTGCTCGGTGCGCTGGGCATAGGCGGGGCGTTGGTGGTGGGTTGGGGGGTGATGCCACCGCGCAGCCGCGTGGGCGGTGCGGGCATCTTCCCCGAGCACAACGGCGAAATTGCGCTGAACGGCTGGATCAAGATCACGCCGGATGGCAGCGTCATGCTTGCCATGCCCCGCGTGGAGATGGGCCAAGGCATCCACACCGCACTGTCGATGCTGGCGGCCGAAGAACTGGACATTCCGCTCTCGCGCGTGAGCATCGAGAGCCCCCCGGTGGAGCGCATCTACGGCAATGTGGTCGCCATGGGCATCGGCTCGCTGCCGGTGCACCCCGATAGCGAGGACAAGACCTGGGCGCGGGCACTGGCCTGGATGATGTCGAAGGGTGCGCGGGAGATCGGCCTCATCATCACCGGCGGCAGCAGCAGCGTAGCCGACGGCTGGCAGCCGGTGCGCGAAGCGGCCGCCGCGGCGCGCGCCGCGCTGGTCGAAGCGGCTGCACGCGAATGGAATGTGCCGGCTGCACAGGTCAGCATCCGCGATGGCCGACTCATTGGCCCGGGCGGCAGGCAGGCGACTTTCGGCAGCATGGCAAAGACGGCGCAGGGCATCTCTGCGCCGTCCAGCGTCAGGCTGAAACCTGCTTCGCAATACCAGTGGATCGGCAAGCCGGCGCCGCGCAACGACCTTGCGGCGAAGACCGATGGCAGCGCGCGCTTTTCCATCGACGTGCGGCCACCCGGCATGCTGTACGCCGCGGTCGTGATGTGCCCGGTGTTTGGCGGCAAGCTGAAGACGTTTCAATCGAAGGCCGCCTTGTCCATGCCGGGCGTGCGTTATGTGGTGCCGTTCGAAGGCTCGGCGGGCGGGGCTCCGGGGGTGGCCGTGGTGGCCGACCACTACTGGCAGGCGCGTCAGGCGTTGGCGGCGGTCGAGCCCGTGTGGGACAACGGCCCGCACGCCGCGCTCGATTCAGCCGGCATCCGGCAGCAACTCGTCAACGCGCTGAACAGCGACAAGGGCGGGTTCACCTATCGCTCAATGGGCGACGGGCTGAACGCCTTCGACAACACCGGCGGCGGCATCATCGTCGAGGCGGAATACACGGCGCCGTATCTCGCCCACGCCACCATGGAGCCGATGAACTGCACCGCCCAGGTCACGAAGGACGGCGTGCAGCTCTGGGCGCCCACGCAGGTCGCGACGCTTGCGCAGGTGGTGGCTGCACGGGCTGCGGGCGTGGACCGCGACAAGGTCCACATCGACATCCCGTTCATCGGTGGTGGTTTCGGACGGCGGCTGGAGTCGGATTTCGTCGGCCAGGCCGTGACCATCGCAACCAGGACGGAAGGCCGTCCCGTGCAGGTCATCTGGTCGCGCGAGGACGACATCCGGCATGATTTCTATCGGCCGCAGGCCATCGCACGGCTCAAGGCCCGTGTGGAGCACGGCAAGGTCACGGCGATCGCCTCGCGCAGTGCGGGCCAGTCCATCCTGGCCGGCGAGCTGGACCGCCTGTTCGGTGCGCCATCGGCGGGCATTGACCGCTACACCGTCGAGGGTCTGTTCGATCTGCCCTACGAGATCGAGCATGAGCACATCGCGCACGTGAGCGTCGATCTGCCGGTCCCGATCGGGTTCTGGCGCAGCGTTGGCCACTCGTATGCCGGCTTCTTCCTGGAGGGCTTCCTCAACGAGGTCGCGGCGGCGGCCAGGCTCGATCCGCTGGCGATGCGGCGGGACCTGCTGCGTGCGCATCCGCGCGAGTTGAAGGTGCTTGAGGCCGCGGCGCAGGCGGCGGGTTGGGGGCAGCCGCTCGCGCCGGGTGCCGATGGTGCCCCGCGAGCACGCGGCATCGCGCTGCACCCCAGCTTCGGCTCCGTGGTGGCGCAGGTCGCGGAGGTCTCGCTCAAGGACGGCAAGCCGCGCGTGCACCGCGTGGTGTGCGCCGTGGACTGCGGCACCGTGGTCAACCCGCGCATCGTCGAGCAGCAGATGGAGAGCGCCGTCATCTTCGGCCTGACGGCGGCGCTGTACGGGCGCATCGACATCAAGGACGGGCAGGTCGTGCAGTCGAACTTCCCAGACTATCCCGTGCTCAAGATGGCCGAGACGCCCGTGATCGAAACGCACATCGTGCCGAGCGCGGCCGCGCCCACCGGCGTCGGCGAGATCGGCGTGCCGCCCATCGCGCCCGCTGTGGCGCACGCCGTGGCGCAATTGACGGGCAAGCCTGTGCGGCAACTGCCAATGGCGTGATGCCGCTGCGGTAAAACGAAAAAGCCGCGGGCGCGAACCTGCGGCTTTTTCTTGTGCGGCGGCCGAAACCGCTCAGGCCGCGTCCGGAAACACCGGCTCGCCCAGGTTCAGCATCAGCCGGTTGGCCCACGCAAAGATGGCGACGGCGTGGATCAGGTCGAGAATCTCCGCATCGGTCAGCCCGGCGGCCTTGAGCGGCTGCAGGTCTTCCGCTCGGACGTCGCCGGGGCGCAGCGTCAGATCGATCGAGAACAGCGCGATGGCCCGTTCGCGCGCATTCGTGCCGGCGGTGTGCGGGTCTTCAAAGACCTGCTTGATCACGTCGTTGCGCTTGGCAAGCTGCTCGAAGCGCTGCGCGTGAACCGATGCGCAATACACGCAGCCGTTGACGCGCGACACCACCGCGCTGGCGAGTTCGCGCTCGGCGCGCGACAGGCCGCCCGGCGCATACATGATCGCGTTGAATGCCGCCGACCGCTGACGCAGGATCTCGGGCTGGTGAACGAGAAACCGGTAGTAGTCCGACGTCTTCGCCTTCGGGTGGCTCTCTTCCAGCACGGCGATCTGCTCGGGCGTGGCGCGGTCGAGGTCGACCACATCGAGCCACGCCTTCCACTCCAGCGATTCGTTGGTGAAGCCGTGGGCGCGAATGATCTCGGTCATGCTGCGGTCTCCGTGGAAGCGGGGGAGGTGCTGGCGCCGTTCAGTGCCTGCAGCGCGCGCAGGCCGGCGACCAGCCGTGTCTGATACGACAGGAAGGCGATGAGCTGCGCCAGCGTCACGACGTCTGCGGTGGCAAGGCCCGCGGCGGGCAAGCGCAGCAGTGCATCGCGATCGCCTTCGATCGGGCGCTCGATCAAAGTGCGGGTGAACGTGAGGAGCGCACGCAGACGTGTGTCGGCAAGCGCGTCGACATCGCCGTGGTCCACGGCCTGCAGTGCGTTTGCGTCGACCGGTGTATCGGCCAGGCGCGCCCGGTAGTGGGCGCCCAGTTCGGGGGCGGGCGTGAGGCGGCACGCGTAGAGCGCCACGAGCAGCCGTTCGCTCAGCGTGAGGCCGGGCAAGGCCGCATCGAACAGTGCGTCGTAGCTGCCTTGCGTGGCAGCCGCGACTTTCTCTCGGGTGTGGCGCAGCGCGTGCGTGGCGCTGCCGTCGTCCAGGCCGGCAACCTGGTCCACCACATCTTGATCGGGCGTGAAATCCATCGATGAAAGGCTCCGGGAATCAGGTACGGACGCGCCGCGCGCGGCCACCGCGCTGGCGAGGAAGCGAAGCACTGCCGCCCACGACTGGGCATCGGCGCGGGCATTGGCACGCGGCTCGCCGCCACCCGTGCTGATGCGGCCCGACACCGGGTGCGCATAGACGAGCTGCGTGGTCGGCACGTACGGGAAGACGATGGCGTGGCCCGCGCCTTCGTGGTCGAAATGCTCGACGGGGTAGGGGTGGCGTACCTCGGCGAGCTTGGCGGTGACCATGCGCGAGTAGTCGCTCGACGGCCACGAACCATCGTCGGTGGCAGACAGCAGCAGCACCGGGCCACGCGTGCGTTCGACGCGGATGCGTGCGCGTGCCACGGCATCGGCGTCCTGCAGCGCGGTGCGGATCGCCCGTTCATGCCGATGCGGCGCAGGGCCTTCGTCGAACGGCGCCCAGGTGGCGGTGCGATTGCCTTCCCAGAGATGCGGCAGCGGCTGGCCGCGATACAGCCACGTCGGGCCTTCGCGGCCGACGGCGGGGTCGGCGGCGTTCTGCCCGCTGTGCACCACGGCGCCCGGCACGTAGCCGATCACCGCGGACACGGCCTCGGGGAAGGTCGCGCCAAGCAGCAATGCCAACTCGCCGCCGCGCGACTGGCCGCTCACGGCAACGAAGTCGTGCAGCGGCTGCACGCGCCTGCGCAGCCAGGCGAGCGCGCGCTCGAAATACTCCAGCGGCGTGTTCGAGATGTAGTCCGACAGCCCCGGCGCTTTGAAGTACGCCAGCGCGAAGGCTGCGTAGCCGTGCGAGGCATACAGCGCCGCACGTGGTTCGTTCATGCCGCCGCCCGAGCCGTTGAGAATCAGCACGGCGGGGCGCGGGCCCGGATGCGCATATGGGTCGGGCAGGTACAGCGTGCCGACCAGGCCTTCCCCGTTGTCGGCCGCACGCACCTCGTGGCGTGTCACGCCCGGCGCGGCCAGCCGCTGCACGAAGCGGGTGTGGACCGACTCGCCACCGGCCGTTGCCGTGAGCGTGGTGGTCAGCGGCTCGAAGCCTGTGGCGCACAGCGGCGGAAACACCTCACGCGCCTTGCCGTCCTCCGGGCGCTGGCTCCACACCAACCCCATGGCGCTGATGCCGGTGTAATCGCCGGAGACGGGCGCGTCGCGCGTGAGGTCGACCGCGCCCTGCGCATCGGCAACGAATGCGGCGCGGGCATGCCACAGCACGCCGTTGCCGCGGGCTGTCTGCGCGACGATGCCGACCTGCGCGCCTGGCGCCAGCCCCGTCACGACGATCTGGCGCGACACGTCGATCAGGTCATCCGCCGGCGTCACGCTGAGCGCGAAGGTTCCCATGGCGCTTACTTGCCGTCCCTGGTGACCATCTGCGCCGCGGTGCGGTCGCTCGTCATCGGCGTCACTTTCAGGCCCTTCCTGGCGGCCCAGACATTCTGGTAGTGGTACAGCGGCACCACGCCCACGTCGTCGGACACCAGCTTGACCGAGTGGCGCAGGATGGCCGCGCGCTTCTCGACGTTGAATTCCTCGGTGGAGGCGTTCAGTGCGTTGTCGACGGCCGGGTTGCTGTAGTGGCCCCAGTTGGAGGCGCCCAGGCCTTTCTTGGTGTCGACGGTGGCCAGCACGTTGACCAGCGCATAGCTTGCCTCCCCGGTGCCGTTGCCCCATGCCAGCATGCTCATCGCGTACTCATTCTTGTTGGCGCGGCCCGAGTAGACCGACCAGGGCACCACCTCCACGCGCGCCTTCACGCCGATGCGCGTCCAGAACTGCGCCACCGCCTGCGCGGTTTCCGGGCCTTGCGGGTAGCGGTCGTTCGGCACGTGCATCACGAGGTTGAAGCCCTGCGGAAAGCCCGCCTCGGCCAGCAGCTTCTTCGCCTGTGCGGGGTCATACGGAATGTCCTTCACGTCGGGGTTATAGCCGTACGTGTCCGACGGCATCCACTGGTTGGCGACGGTGGCGGCGCCTTGCAGAATGCGGTCCACGATGGCCTTGCGGTCGATGGCGAGCGACAGCGCGCGGCGCACGCGCACATCCAGCAGCGGATTGTTCGGCAGCGGCTTGCCGTCGTTGCCGGTGATGTACTCGTTCGGCCCCTTGCGGAAGCTCGGCTGCAGCAGCATCACGCGCAGGCCCGGATAAGCGAACACCTTCACATTGGGCGACTGGCGCAGGCGCGCCAGGTCAGACACCGACACCTTGTCGATGACGTCCACCTCGCCCGAGAGCAGGTTGGCCGTACGCGCGGCAGCATTGTTGATGTAGCGGTAGTTGACCTTCTCCCAGAGCTGCTTGCCGCCCCAGTAGTTGTCGTTGCGCGCCATCACCACGCGGTCGCCCGGTACATACGAGACGAACTTGTACGGGCCCGTGCCCACCACGGCGCGGCCGGCGTTGTAGTCCTCGGTGGACGATTTTTCGCCCACATGCTTGCTGACGATGTGCACGGATGCGAGGTTCAGGGGCAGGTCGGGGTTCGGGATGTTCGTCTTGATGATCAGCGTCAGCGGGTCTTTGGCTGTGACGGACTCCACCGTGCGCAGATAGCCCGCGAACGTTGCCACGCTGCCCGGCACGCTGCGCGCGCGCTGGTACGAGAAGACGACGTCATCCGCCGTGAACGGCTGGCCGTCGTGCCATTTCACGTTCGGGCGCAGCTTGAATTCCCACGTCTTCGGATCCAGCGTCTTCCACGACAGCGCCAGGCCGGGCTGCAGCTTGTTCCACTTGTTTTCGACGAGCAGATCCCAGAAATGCACGTCGACGGAGCGGTCGCCGGCGTGGTTGTTCAACTGTGGGTCGAGCGACGACAGCGGATCGGCAAAGGCGATGTTCAGCGTCTGCGCGCTGATAGCGCCGGCAGCGGCAAACAGCGCTACAGCAAGCGACGAGGCTAGGAGGCGTTTCACGTGGGTTCCCTTTTCCTGTTTTTGGAATCGTTGGCTTATTGAATGTCGTTCAGGTCGCGTCGTTCAGATGGCACGCGCTGACGTGGTTGACCGCAATGCCGCGCAGCGTCGGCGTTTCGGTCTTGCAGCGGGGCATGGCGTGCGGGCAGCGCGGGTGGAAATGGCAGCCGGTCGGCGGGTGCAGCGGGCTGGGCATCTCGCCTTGAATGGCGGTAAACGTCTTGTGCCGGGCCGACAGGCGCGGAATTTCCGCCAGCAAGGTCTGCGTGTAAGGATGATTTGGGCGGCGGAAGACTTCCTCCGCCGGGGCCGATTCCACCACGCGGCCGAGGTACATGATCACCACCCTGTCCGACAGGTGTTCCACCACGCCCAGGTCGTGGCTGATGAACAGGTAGGTCAGGTTGAGTTGCTCGCGCAGGTCCATGAACAGGTTCAGGATCTGCGCCTGGATCGACACGTCCAGCGCGGCCACCGCCTCGTCGCAGACGAGCATCGACGGCTGCACCGCCAGCGCGCGCGCAATGCCGATGCGCTGCCGCTGGCCGCCGCTGAACTGATGCGGATAGCGGTCGCGAAGAGCGGGGTCCAGGCCCGCGCGCTGCATCTGCGCAGCCACGTAATCGGCAAAGTTGGCGCGGTCGGTCAGGCCGTGCACGCGTGCCGCCTCGCCGACGATCTCTTCCACGCGCAGGCGCGGGTTGAGGCTCGCATACGGGTCCTGGAAGATCATCTGGATCTTCAGGCGGGCCGCGCGCGCTTCCTCGGCAGAGAGCGTGTCCACAGCCTTTCCGTCCACGCGCACCTCGCCGGCCGAGGGCGGCATCAGGCCCGCAGCAATCCGGCCGAGCGTGGATTTGCCGCAGCCCGATTCGCCGACGAGGCCGACGACTTCACCGGGCTGGATCGCGAGGTCGACGCCATCGACCGCACGAACGATCGCAGGCGGATGCGCCAGGCCGGCGCGCTGCAGAACGCGATCGGCCACGCCGACTTTGCGATCGCCAAAGCGTTTGCTGACCTGCTTGAGTTCGACGAGTGGCGTGCTCATGCGACCTCCTGCGAGGAAGCGTGCTGCGCGCCCGGATGGAAGCAACGCACGAGGCGGTTGGGTATTGGCTGCGTGATGTCGGGGCGTACGCCGCAGACCTCGGTGGCCCGCGGGCAGCGTGCCGCAAACGCGCAGCCCGCGGGCAGCGACAGCAGGTTCGGTGTCATGCCGGGAATCTGGCGCAGGCGCTGGCCGCGACGGTTCTCGCTGGGCAGGCTGTCGATCAGGCCCATGGTGTAGGGGTGCAGCGGGGCATCGAGCACCGCATCAACCGGGCCGTGTTCGACGATGCGGCCGGCGTACATCACGGCCACCTCGTCGGCCAGCCCGGCCACGACAGACAGGTCATGCGTGATCCAGATCAGCGCCGTGCCGTGCATGCGCGCGAGCTTCTGCACTTCGGACAGGATCTGCGCCTGGATGGTCACGTCCAGCGCCGTGGTCGGTTCGTCGGCAATGATCAGGTCCGGCCGATGCAGCATCGCAATGGCAATCGCCACGCGCTGTCGCATGCCGCCCGAAAGCTGATGCGGATAGGCACGCAGCCGTTCTTCGGGGCTCGGAATGCCCATCAGACCGAGCGTGTCCCGCGCATGGTCCCACGCCTGTTTGTGGCTCATGCTGCTGTGCGCGCGCACGGCTTCGATCATCTGGGCGTCGATGCGCAGCACGGGGTTGAGCGTCATCATCGGGTCCTGGAAGACCATGGCGATGCGGTTGCCCTGCAGCTTGCGCAATTCACGCGGGGGCAGCTTGGTGAGGTCGCGGCCCTGGTAGAGGATCTCCCCGCCGACGACGCGGCCGGGCGGGTCCACCAGACCCATGATCGAGAACCCGGTGACGGACTTGCCTGAGCCGGACTCGCCCACCAGCCCGAGGATGCGCCCGCGCGCGAGTGAGAACGACACGTCGTCCACAGCCGGCAGCACGCCTTCGCGCGTGAAGAAATGCGTGCGGAGGTTGCGGACTTCGAGGGTGGTCGCGTTGGTGGACGCCGTCATCGTTGCGTCCTCGGGTTCAGCACTTCACGCAGGCGGTCGCCCACCAGGTTGATGGCCACCAGCGCCAGCAACAGCGCGATGCCCGGATAGAAACTGATCCAGTACTGGCCAGAGAGCATGTATTGGTATCCGTTGGAAATCAGCAGGCCCAGAGACGGCTCGGTAATCGGCACGCCCAGGCCCAGGAAGGACAGCGTTGCCTCCAGCGTGATCGCGCGCGCCACCTGCAGCGTGCCCACGACGATCAGCGGTGGCAGGCAGTTCGGCAGGATGTGCCTGAGCGCAATGCGCCAGCCGGGCAGGGCGAGCGAGCGGGCGGCTTCCACGTATTCGCGCCGACGCTCAACGAGCGCTTGGCCGCGCACCGTCCGCGCGTAATACGCCCACTCCAGCAGCACGAGGGTCAGCACGACATTCGTGATGCTCTTGCCGAGATAAGCGAGGATCATCATCGCCACCAGCACCGATGGGAACGACAGCAGCAGGTCGACCGTGCGCATGATGATGCTGTCGACGCGGCCGCCGGCATACGCGGCAATCAGGCCGAGCAGCGTGCCGATCATCGCGGCCACGGTCGCCGAGCCGATCCCCACGCCAAGGCTGATTCGCAGCCCATAGAGGATGCCCGAGTACAGATCGCGCCCCTGGCCATCGGTGCCGAGCCAGTACGTAAATGTCCCCAGGCCATTCGGCGAACCTGGCGGCAGGCGCGAGTCCAGCACGTCGAGCTGCATCAGGTCGTACGGGTTCTGCGGGGTGATCCACGGTGCGGCCAGCGCGGCGAGCATCAGGATCACGACCACCACGAGCCCAAAGACGGCGGTCTTGGATGCCAGAAAATCGGACACCACGCGGCGCCACGGCGATTGCTTGCGCGGGGCGGCAACCGCCGCTGCGGTGGTGGGTTGCGGAGTTGTATTCATCATGCAGCCTCCGCGCTGTCCGCCGCACGCACGCGCGGGTCCAGCAGCCGATACAGGATGTCGACGATGAGGTTGAGCGAGACGAACAGGCACACCACGACGATGAGGTAGGAAACGATGACGGGCCGGTCCAGCGAGTTGATGCTATCGAGGATCAGCTTGCCCGCGCCGGGCCACGCGAAGATGCTTTCCGTCACCACCGCAAAGGCGATGGTCGAGCCCAGCTCCAGGCCTAGCACCGTCACCAGCGGGATCAGCGTGTTGCGCAGCACGTGCGCGAGCACCACGCGCAGCGGCGACAGCCCCTTGGCCCGCGCGAACTTCACGAAGTCCTGCGGCAGCACCTCGCGCACGCCCGCAGACGTCAGCCGCAGCACCAGCGAGAGCTTGAACAGCGACAGGTTGACCGCCGGCAGCACGAGGTGCCGCAGGCCATCGACCGTCAGCCACGACCATTCGATGCCGAACAGGCGCGCGGTTTCGCCGCGTCCGCTGGCGGGCAGCCAGCCCAGGCTCACACTGAAGGCCATGATCAGCATCAGCCCGACCCAGAACGTCGGCAGCGAAAAACCCACCACGCTGCCCATCATCAGCAGCCGCGACACGGGATGTTGCGGATACAGCCCCGCGAACACCCCCAGCGGCACCCCGATCACCACCGCGATGATCAACGCGGCAAACGCCAGCTCCAGCGTGGCCGGCAGGCGCTGCAGGATCAGCTGGATGGCCGGCTCGTTGTAGACGAAGCTCTTGCCCAGGTTGCCGTGCAGCGCGCCGTTCAGGAACGCGACGTACTGCTGCCACAGCGGCTTGTCGAGCCCCAGCTCGGCAATGATGCGGGCGCGGTCGATCTGGTCCACGTCCTGGCCGATCAGGATGTCGACCGGGTTGCCGATGGCGTGCAGGCCGATGAAGACGATCACCGTCATCACCAGCACGACCACCAGCGCCTGACCGATGCGGCGGATCAGCCAGGCGGTCATCGTGCGGCCTCCTGGGTGGATGCAGCCTGGGCCTGCACGCCGGGCGGTGGGGCAGGCGTCCATTCATCGCCAAAGATCTCGGGTTCGGCATAAGCCTGGATGGCGGCGTAATGGGCTTCGATGTCTTCGCGGTAGAGCAGGCCGGCAATGCCCTGCGCCAGCCGTTTCGCGCCCTCGCTGATGGCCGGGATGTCGCCCGAGACGCTGCCGTGCGTGACGGATGCCGGATAGCAAAAGCAATGCACCCGCGACAGGCCGGGCAGCGCGCCGGGCGTTTTCTCGAGGAATTCGAAGGCGTGGCCCAGGTCAGGCGAGTCGGCCAGCTCTGCGTCCTCCTCGCCGGGCTGCGGCGTGTAGCGATCGCGCCACTGGCGCACGTGCGGCGCGAGGGTGCTGAATTCGGGCCGGGCCGCCCAGTCCGTGCGAAAACCCGTCGAAAAGATCAGGAAATCCAGTTCGAACATGCCTTTGCTCGTCATCACGTGGAGCACGCCATCGCGCTCCTCCACACGAAGGATGCCGCAACCGAGGTTGAAACGTGCATTCGGGTGTCGCGACACGCGCAGCGTGCTGCCGCGCGGCGGCGGCACCTGCTCCACGTTGATGTAATGGCGGATGCGCCATTTCCAGGCGTCGGGCAGGTGCAGATGCCCGTGCACCAGGCCGGGGCTGCCCGCGCCCTTGCCCTTGTTGACGCGGGGCAGGTCGGGACGCCGGATGAGCAGGTCGACACTGGCCGCGCCCGCTTCGAGCGCCGTCGCGGCCGAGTCCATGGCCGAGGCCCCTGCGCCGACGACGCCGACGCGCTTGCCGGCCAGCGTGCCGTAATCCATCTCGTCGGACGAGTGCGCCCACCGGTGGCGCGGCAGCGCACGCGCGAATTCCGGCACCGACGGGCCGCCGAGGCCATCACGGCCTGTCGCCAGGACCACGCGGCGCGCATAGATGCGCTGCGTCGGCTGGTCGGGCGCGTCGATGAGCAGCTCGACGGCGTCCTCGCGCGGATGAATCGCCTTGACGTGGTGCGCGTTGCGAACCTCGAGCTGCAGCACGCGGCGGTACCAGCGCAGGTAGTCCATCCACTGCAGGCGCGGGATCTTGTCGAGCGCTTCCCATGCGTCGGTACCGAACTGCGCTTCGAACCACGCGCGGAAGGTCAACGCGGGCAAGCCGAGCGCCGGGCCGGTCAGCTGCTTCGGTGAGCGCAGTGTCTCCATGCGCGCCGTGGTCGCCCACGGGCCTTCAAAGCCGGCAGGGGAGCGGTCGAACACCACCGCGCCCACGCCAAGGTGCTTGAGCGATGCCGCCGCCGCGAGGCCGGCCATGCCGCCCCCGATGACGGCGACATCGAGCACCGGCTCGCCATTGACGGTATGCGGCAGGGTCCACGCCTTTGCAGGCAGTTCAAGCCAGGCGAGGTCCTGGCGCAAACGGGCTTCCAGCGCCGCCAGCCCGGTGGCGTGCGGCGCGTTGTCGGGTTGCAGATCGGTCATGCGGACGCGCCTTCGGTTTCGTTAAGGGGTTCCCCGTACAGCACCTGCAGCATGCTGGCGTGGCGTGCGGGGTCGTGCAGCTTGCAATCCGGCAGCAGCCGCTGCGCGGCGCGTGAGAGGGCGTCGATCAGCCACGTGACGGCGGGCATGGGGCGCTTCGCCTCGGGTGTGATCACGCCGAAGAAGAACGGGATATCGGCATCGATGGGGCGGACCGTCACGCCTTCGACGGGCACGCCATACGCCGTGACAGGTTCCAGCAGCCCCACGCCCAGCCCCGCGCGGACGGCAGTCAGGGCGTTGAGCGAGGCATTGGTTTCAATCAGCGAAGCCGGTACCACGCCGGCCTGCGCCAGCGCCTGATCGAGCCGGCGGCGCAGCCGGTACGGGTTGTGCATGGTCACAATGCGGCGGCCCGCGCAATCCGCCAGCGCCACGCGCTGTGCCTGGGCAAGCGGGTCGGTCTGATGGAGGGCGGCAACGCAGGCGGCTTCGCCAATCCAATGCACGGTGACACCGCGATGCTCCAACGGCAGGCTGCTGATGCCGAGATCCGCCGCGCCGGTCAGCACCGCGTGCACCACCTGTTCCGGCGAGGCGCTGCGGATCTGGACATGCTGGGCCAGCTCACGGTCGTCCGCCAGCGCCGCAGGCAGCAAGCCCGCCGCCAGCGCAGAGGTGGCCGCCAGCCGTAGCGGGCGGGGCTCGCCGCGGGCGATCTCTTCGGCGCGGGTGCGGATCTGCCGCAGGCTGATGAGCGTGTGCTCAACGTCTTCGTACAGCAGGAAGCCCTCCTCGGTCGGCGACACGCGCGGCCCAGCGCGGGTGAAAAGGGCGTAGCCGATCTCGGCTTCCAGATCCTGGATGAGCCGGCTGATGGCGGGCTGCGATCGGCCCAGCAGTCTGCCGGCCGCCGTCACGCTACCCGTCGACATGACGGCCGCAAATGCCTCGAGTTGTCGGAGTTCCATGTGCCGGGTTGATCGCCGTCATGCATGTGGTCTGTGCATTCTGGTAGAGGCAGTATGCGAATTCCAAATAGTATTTTCTTATGTACTCATGCGTTTTGCGTGGCGGCCGCTATACCTGGCGGGCGGCCCGGTTGCCCCAGGGTGTGTGCCATCCCAGAGAGAGCCGTCCCCCCCCCCCCCGGGAGGGCAAAAAAAACCGCCGTGCAAGACGGCGGCTTGTGCAGCAAGACAGTCGCAGATCAGTTGTTCTGCTTGGTGATCTTCGTACCCTCGATGGACGCACCTGCCATCAGGCCGGCATTGGTCAGGTTGAAGCCGATGACCGGCTGCTGAACCGTGTTGGTGTCCACCGCGCCATTAGCGCCGATCTTGGCCAGCGCCACGGTCGCGTCCACGCCGGCCGTCCAGCCATTGCTTTCCTGGAATTTGCGCAGCGCCTCGTCCGTCATGAAGAGGATGATGAGCGCGCGCGACTGGGCACCGGCCTGGAAGCCGACGGACGCCGAGGCGATGTTGTAGTAGCCCAGCGGACGGCCGCCGCTCGTGCGCAGTACGCCTTCGCCGTACTGGCCGCCGACCACGAAGCCGGCGTTGAGCACCGACGGGAACACGAGCACGCCCTTGGCGCGCGAAACCAGGTCGCGCGAGCCATTGGCTGTGGTGTACAGGCGCGAGAGCACCGAATCTGCCTGCGAGTTGGTGGTGGCGTGTTTGTTCGTCGACGTCATGACGTCAGAGCCCTGCGCATTCGGGCTCGTGGTGGTACAGGCCGCGATCTGGGTGCCCAGCAGGGCGGCGGCAGCGAGAGTGGCAGCGGTACGGCGGCTGATGAAGTTCTTTTTCATGGCGATCGTTCTCTCTGTCTCAGTTGAAGGAGGGGATACAGCCACGCGCATCCCGGCGATAACCGGGGCCCAAGCCATGGGCAACGGTGTCAACCACGAGGGAGCAAGCGGCGTGCCCGCCATATCGGATCAATACCGGGGCGCTCAGTTCCTGACATTAGGCGAGATTTGTGCCGCCGGTAGCGCTTTTTTCGTACAGGCTTGCGCCAACAAGAAAGCCGCGCAGAGGCGAGCGCCAACAAAAAAACCGGCGCGAGGCCGGTTCCTGGGTTTTGCCGCTGCGGGATCGGTCAGAGCCAGATGATCAACGCTGCCACGCCAATGATGAGGCCGAACTTCACCACGTAGTAGACCTTGCGGTTCCACGCCTTGAAGCGGCGGCGGTATTGGCCCATCACCCAGACGTAACGGAACAGCTTGTTGATGCCGCCGGTCTGGTCGCCCTCGTCGTTGGGCGAGCTGGCCGCTGTCATGACCTTGCGGCCCAGCCACTTGTTGATGCGCTGCGCCCAGCCGTACTTCATCGGCCGTTCGATGTCGCAGAAGAGGATCAGGCGGTCCTTGTCGGAGCCGTTCTCCGCCCAGTGGAGGAAGGTCTCG
>OFCW01000022.1_pt1 | contig 74883 bp, 67 predicted proteins | sample 1520951 | NCBI WGS metagenome assembly OFCW01 (sample SAMEA4349680, study PRJEB24078) | microbial mat metagenome | biome: Terrestrial Biome; feature: Habitat; material: Microbial Mat | place: India | collected 2012-06-12 | depth 10 m | reverse complement strand
AGCGTCTTCGCATTGGCGCCCGGATACGTTGCCGTGATGATGACGGACGGCGGCGCAATGGTCGGGTACTGCGAGATCGGCAGCTGGGTGATCGAAATCGCCCCGGCAAGGATGATGAACAGCGCGAGCACCCAGGCAAAGACCGGGCGATCGATGAAAAACTTTGCCATGCGATGGCTCCTTAGTTACTGCTTGGCTGCCGGTGCGCTGGCAGCGGGTGCGCTGGCTGCGGCGCCGCTGGCCGGGGCCGTGCCGCCGCCCTGGCCTTGCTGAGGCTTGCCCGGGCCCTGTTGGCCCGGTGCTGCGCCCGGCTGCCACGGCACGGCCTTGACCGGTGCGCCGGGACGGACCTTCTGCAGACCGTCGACGATGACCTTGTCGCCGGCCTTCAGACCGCTCGAGACGATCCACTCGGTGCCGATCGAACGGTCCGCCTTGACCTGGCGTACGGCGACCTGCCCCTTCTCATCGACGACCATGACGGAGGCGCCGTCCGGGCTGCGCGTGACAGCCTGCTGCGGCACCGTGATGGCCTGCTCGTCGACGGCCTGCTCGATGCGGGCGCGGACGTACATGCCGGGCAACAGCGTGCGCTCGGGGTTGGGAACGATCGCGCGCAGCGTGATCGTGCCCGTAGCCGGGTCCACCGTGAGGTCGGAGAAGTACAGCTTGCCCGGCTGCGCATAGGCGCGGCCGTCTTCGGTCACGAGGGTGACCTTGGCCGCATCACCGCCCGCCTTGGCCAGCTTGCCGGCCTTGAGGGCTTCCTGCAGGCGCATCACCTCGGTGCTCGATTGCGTGAAGGTCAGATAGATGGGGTCGATCTGCTGCACGGTCGCCAGCAGCGTGGCCTCGCCCTGGCCGACCAGCGCACCTTCGGTGACCTGCGCCAGGCCGGCGCGCCCGGAGATCGGCGACGTCACGCTGGCATAGCCGAGGTTCAGCTTGGCGGTTTCCACGGCGGCACGCGCGGCCGCCACGTCGGCGGTGGCCTGCTTGGCCGCGGCGACGGCGTCGTCGTAATCCTGCTTGCTGATGGCGTTGGTGGCGACCAGCGGCTTGTAGCGCTCGGCCTTGATCTGCGCCTGCGATTGCGTGGCCTCCGAGCGTGCCAGTTGCGCCTTGGCGCTGTCGAGCGACGCACGATACGGCGCCGGATCGATCTGGAACAGCTGCTGGCCGGCCTTCACGTCGCTGCCTTCGGCATACATGCGCTTGAGCACGATGCCAGCGACCCGCGCACGCACCTGCGCCACGCGCGTGGCTTCCAGGCGGCCCGGCAATTCGCTGGTCAGGCCAACGGCATGCGGCTGCACGGTCACAACGCCGACTTCGGTCGGAGGCATGCCGGCGCCGCCCGGCCCTTGTGCCTGCTTGTTGCCGCAGGCTGCAAGCGCCACCACCACGAATGCGGCGGCGGCGAGTTGGTGATAACGGCGGGTGTTCGTCATAGATGACCCCATGTGGCGATAAGCGGAATGCCGGCGGATCGCATACCGGACAGCGCGCAAACGAGTGCGACGCCGGCAAACCGTCAGCGAAACAAAAAAACAGAAAACGAAAACGTCCGATGCTAGCCGTATCTGGCTGCATGCGATATGGCCTGTGCGACGAACTCGCAACAACCGGGGCCAGAATGCGAGAAGCGGGAGCGATCGGCAGTCGGTCTCCGCGCCCGGCGCCGGCGAACAGAGCCAGCGCCGGACCGCGAGCCACACCACGAAGTGGCGCAAACGACCATGGGCAAGCGACGGAGTGCGCGCTATTATAGATACGTTCGCGTATGTATGTAAGTCGGCCTGCGATCAGTACGGACTCCGTTGACACGTTTCCGGAGTGCGTAGCAAGCAGGGCGGCGTGCCGAACGTGCGGCGCATGCCGCGCTGCGACAAGCATTGTCGGCGAGCGGAGCGTCTGCCGCGTTGTGCAAAGCGCAATGCTGCGTTGCCCGGATTTGTGCGACGCACAAAAGCCAATCGAAAGAACGACGGCACGCTGGGCCGGCGTTCCTCTGGAACATCATGGTCAGACGAACCAAGGAAGAAGCCCTGGAAACACGCAACCGCATCCTCGACGCGGCGGAAGACGTGTTCTACGCGCGCGGTGTGGCGCGCACATCGTTATCGGATATCGCGCAGGCGGCGGGGGTGACGCGCGGCGCCATCTATTGGCACTTCCGCAACAAGACCGACGTGTTCTCCGCCATGTGCGAGCGCGTGAAGCTTCCGATGGAAACGATGTGCTCGCCGCCCGGTGTGGAAGCCGACGACCCGCTCGGTGAGTTGCGCAACGTCGGCAATTTCCTGCTGCGCCAACTCGTCGAAGACGCGCATTGGCGCAAGGTGTTCGAGATCATGTTCAACAAGTGCGAGTTCGTCGAAGACACGAGCCCGATCCTCAAGCGTCAGCAGGAATCCTATGAAGAAGGCATGGCGCGCCTGAGCAGCATCATCGAGCAGGCCACGCGGCGCGGCCAGTTGCCGGCCGACCTCGACATCCCGCTGGCCGTCGCGCATTTCCATGCGGCATTCAACGGCATCATGGGCGACTATCTCTTCTATCCCGATGCGTCCAGCCTCGCCAGCAAGCGCGAGCGCCTGCTCGATGCGTGCATCGACACCCTGAAATACTCGCCCGCGCTTCGCCGGTCGCAACCGGCTGCCAGTCGGGCCGAGGCCTCGGCATGAGCGCGCCCGCGTTCGACCAGATGGTGTTTGCCGGCGGCGGCAACCGGTGCTGGTGGCAGGCCGGCTGGTGGGATGTCGTGCAACCGGAGCTCGGCCTGGCGCCGCGTGTGATTGCCGGCATCTCGGCGGGCGCATCGACGGCGTGCATGCTGCATGCGTGGAATTCCGCCGAGCTGATGGACTACTACGGCGAGGCGCTGCGCCACAACACCCGCAACGCCCACTGGGGCAACCTGCTGCGCGGCGAACGGGTGTTCCCGCATTACGGCATGTACCGCGCGGCCCTGCTGACGGTGTTCGGTGAGGGCCGCTTGGGGCGGCTTGCGCAGGCACCCGAAATCCGCATCGGCGTCGCGCACATTCCGCGCTGGATGGGTGCGCGCACGGCGGTGGCGGCTGGGCTGATCGCGTACAACATCGAAAAGCACGTCCGCAAGACGCTGCACCCGACGCTCGGCAAGCGCCTCGGCTTCACGGCGGAGATCGTGCGCGCACAGGATTGCGCCACGCCCGAAGAGCTGGCCGACCTGCTGCTGCAGTCCGCCTCCACGCCGCCGTTCACGCCAGTGCTGCGACGCGCGGGGCGGCCGGTGCTGGACGGCGGCATGGTCGACAACGTGCCGGTGCACGCGCTCGACCCCTCGCCCGGCGATGCGCTGGTGCTGGTCACGCGCCTGTACCCGCGGCCCACGTATTTCCGCATGGATGTGCCCGTGGCCGGCGGCGTGCAGCGCCGCTTCTACGTGCAGCCCTCGCGCAAGGTGCCGATCTCCAGTTGGGACTACACCCGCCCCGAGGCCATGCGCGACGCCTACGCGCTCGGCCGTCATGACGGCGAAACGTTCCTGCGCGAACTTCCTCGCGGGTTCGCCACAGCCGTCGCGGCATAGCCGCTGCGCAGCGCCGGCGCGCCCGCCGGCGTGCCATCCGGGCCGCCCGGCCGTTGCCTCCTGGACGGACCTGCCATGCCCGCCAACCCCGCACATGCGTTTGACCTGATCGTGATCGGCGCCGGCCCGGCGGGGCTGGCTGCGGCGCATCGATCTGCACAACTCGGTGCGCGCACGTTGCTCATCGACCGCGCGCACGCGGGCGGCACCTCCGGCAATCGGGGCTGCATTCCCAAGATGCTGCTCCGATATGGCGCGGCGATGGCACGGTGCTCCGGCGCGAACCCCGCCGCCCACGCCTGGGCAGACACCATCGCACGGGCCCGCGGCGAAGTCGCACGACAGCGCGATGCCCACCTCGCCGAGCTCGCCGATGCCGGCGTCCAATGGATGCGCGGCATGGCGTCATTGCGCGGCCGAGGCATCGTGCGCGTGCAGACCGACGCAGGCAAGACCACGCTGCGCGCGCGGCAGATCGTGCTGGCCGCCGGCGCCCATCCCATGCCGCTGTCCGCGCCCGGTGCCGAGCTGGCGTGCACCTCCGACGACGTACTCGGGTGGGACGCGCTGCCCGCGTCACTGATCGTGGTCGGCGGCAGCGCCATTGCCGTGGAGCTCGCGTCCACGCTGGCGGGCTTTGGCGTGCGCGTGACATTGCTGGCGCGCGATGCGCGCGTGCTGCCCGACTTCGACGACGCATTGTCTGACGCCGCAGCCCGCGCACTCGCTGCGAGCGGCGTCGAGCTGATCGCGGGCGCCGACATCGCCCGCATCGAACGCGACGCCGTCAACGGCGAGGGCGTGGTCGTCCACGTGAACCCGGCAGGCAACGGGGTCTCGCGCCTACTGCGCGCCCAGCACGTGCTCAGTGCCGTCGGCCGCGCCCCGAATACGGCCGGCCTGGGCGTGGAAGCCGCAGGCGTCACGCTGGATGCGCGTGCGCGCATTGCGGTGGACCGCCACTTCCGCACGCGCGCACGCGGCGTGCATGCGGTGGGCGACCTCTGCAGCGGCAGCCCGCTGCAGCTGGCGCCGGTGGCGGCGGCGCAAGGCCGCTACGTGGCCGAGCGGCTCTTTGGCAAGGGCGTCAAGTTGCCCGACATGAGCATGGTGCCGATGGCCGTGTTCTGTGATCCGGCCATCGCCAGCGTGGGCCTGACCGAAGCCGAAGCCCGCGCGCGCTGGCCCGAGACCGACAAGCGCACCACAGCCGACCGCATCGACGTGGTGGTGCGCCGCTTTGTGCCGCTGGAGCAGCGCTTTGCCGGCACGGGCCGGGAATCGCTGATCAAACTCGTCTGCAACGCGCGCAGCGGACGCGTGCTCGGTGCGCACATCGTCGACAACGCGGCGCCCGACCTCATCCAGACCCTGGCCGTGGCGGTGCGCATGGGCGTGCGGCTCAAGCACCTGCGCACGACCGTCGGATTGCACCCGAGCGTCGCCGAGGCGCTGGTGGCGGGGTGATGGAGCCCCGGGGGTCGCACACTCGTTCAATTTTCCTGATGGCTCTCTGCAAAACCGTGCATGCTGCGGGCTCGACACGGGCGCAGAATGGCAAGCCTATCTTTCAGGAAATTTGACATGCTTCCCGTGCTCTACCTTTCTCATGGGTCGCCCATGCTGGCGGTCGATCCGGGCCCGGTCGGCAAGGCGCTGGCGACACTCGGGCAGGACATGGCGGCGCTCGCGCCCCGTGCCATCGCGGTGATTTCGCCGCACTGGATGACGCGCCGTCCGGCGGTCACGGCCCGCGCGCAGCAGGAGGCGTGGCACGACTTTGGCGGCTTCCCGCCGCAGCTGTATGCCCTCGAATATGCGCCCGCCGGCGCGCCCGACGTGGCCGAGCGCATCCGTGCGCTGATCGACGGCAATATCGTCCCCGGGCTCGAAGAACAGGCCTCCACGGTGCTCGACCCGCGCCAGCCGCTCGACCACGGCGCATGGATTCCGCTGATGCTGATGCTGCCCGAGGCGCAGATCCCGGTGGTGCAGGTGTCGCTGATGCCGGGCCTGTCGCCGGCCTGCCAGATGGCGATGGGGCGCACCCTTGCGCCGTTGCGCGACGAGGGTGTGCTGATCGTCGGGTCGGGCAGTTTCACGCACAACCTGCGTGCGCTGATGCGCGGTCCCGGCACGGCCCAGCACGGCATGGCCGTCGAGCCATGGGTCGTGGCGTTCCGCGAATGGATGCTCGAAGCGATGACCGAAGGGCTGCGCACGGGCGACTTCGCTACCCTGTGCGACTACCGCGCGCAGGCTCCGCACGCGGCGCACGCCCACCCGACCGACGAGCACCTGATGCCGTTCTACGTGGCACTGGGCGCCGCCATGGGCCAGCCGGGGCAGGCCACGCCCGGCGGCGTGCAGGCACGGCATGTCGTCGATACGGTGACGTACGGCTCGCTGGCGATGGACAGCTTCCGCTTTGAGGGCGCGGGCGCCATCCAGCCGCCGCTGCGCGCCGCGGCCTGACCGGCCGAGGCTGGCGTTACGCGCGAATCAGCGCAGGCGCCAGCGCCGTTGGGTTGACCACGCTGTCGACATTGCCCTGCAGCACATCGAGGATGTTCTGGAAGGCGACGCGGAAGTACATCTCGTAGCTGTCGCGCTCCACGTAGCCGATGTGCGGCGTGCAGATGCAGTTCTCCATGCGCAGCAGCGTGTGGCCCTGGAGGATGGGCTCCGTCTCGAAGACGTCGATGGCTGCCATGCCGGGGCGGCCTCGGTTCAGCGACGTCACCAGGCCGTTTTCCTCCACCAGCTCGGCGCGGCTCGTGTTGACGAAGAGGGCGGTCGGCTTCATCCGCGTGAGGTCGGCCACCGTGACGATGCCGCGCGTCTCGTCGTTCAGGCGCAGGTGCACGGACAGCACGTCGGACCGCTCGAACAGCGCTTCCTTCGATTCGGCCACGTCAAAGCCATCGGCACGCGCGCGCTCCTGCGAGCCCTCGCGGCCCCACACCAGCACCTTCATTCCGAATGCGCGGCCATAGCCGGCCACGAGCTGGCCGATCTTGCCGTAGCCGAAAATGCCGAGCGTCTGGCCCTTGAGCACGCGGCCGATGCCGAAGTTGGGCGGCATCGTCGTGGATTTCAGCCCCGACTGCTGCCACGCGCCATGCTTCAGGCTCGCCACGTACTGCGGAATGCGGCGCTGCGCGGCCATGACCAGCGCCCACGTCAGCTCGGCCGGCGCCACCGGCGAGCCCTTGCCCTCCAGCACGACGACGCCCTTGTCGGTGCAGGCGTCCAGATCGATATGGCCGCCCGCATCGCGCGACACGCGGCCGGTCTGGCTGATGATCTTGAGCTTGGGCAGGCGATCGAGCAGCTGGCGCGTGACGCGCGTGCGCTCCCGGATCAGCACGATGGCTTCGACATCCGCCACGCGTGCGGCCAGCTGGCCCACACCCTTGACGGTGTTGTTGAACACTTTGACTTCGTGGTCTTGCAGCAGGCTGAAGCAATCCAGCTTGCGAACGGCGTCTTGGTAGTCGTCCAGTACGGCAATCTTCATCGACATCTCACTTCGGACAATGGTGCGCAGCAAAAAACAGCGATCCCTCGCGGTGGTATTCTTCCCATCCCCCGTCGCACGACAATCCGTGGCGACGTTCGGAAATGCCCGCCGCGGGCACGCAAATTGCGCAGCCACGCTGGTGACGAGTCCTTATTCTTAATGTCCCGCCACTTTAGCGCACGCGGCCCCCGCTGCCCGGAAAAACCCGTATTCCGGCCGCGCACCGCTTTGTAACTGAATGTGAAATCAGCACGGACATCCTCCCTCCGCCTGCGTCGCCGCTCCCCCCTGGAAACCGCTGATCCGGCCTGTTCACGAGGCGCCGTCGATCGCTTTCCCCCCGCCGCTGGGCGCGGCCTCCGTGCTGACCTGCCGCCGATTTCTTTTTCACTTCCATTGGAGTTTTGGTCATGAATCAACCCGTGATGCAGGGCGTTCCCGCACTGAACGTGCCCGATTACGTCAAACACCCGCGCCTGATCGCGTGGGTGAGCGAAATTGCCGCGCTCACCCAGCCCGAGCGCATCGTGTGGTGCGACGGTTCGCAGGAGGAATACGACCGCCTGTGCGCGGAGATGGTCGCCGCGGGCACGATGAAGCGGCTCAACCCGGCCAAGCGCAAGAACTCGTACCTGGCCCTGTCGGATCCGTCGGATGTGGCGCGCGTGGAAGACCGCACCTTCATCTGCTCGGAGAAGAAGGAAGACGCCGGCCCCACCAACAACTGGATCGCCCCGGCCGAGATGCGCCAGACGCTCAACGGCCTGTTTGACGGCTGCATGCGCGGCCGCACGCTGTATGTGGTGCCGTTCTCGATGGGCCCGCTTGGCTCGCCGATCGCGCACATTGGCGTGGAACTGTCGGACAGCCCGTACGTGGCGGTCAACATGCGCATCATGACGCGCATGGGCCGCGCCGTGTACGACGTGCTGGGCACCGACGGCGAGTTCGTGCCGTGCGTGCACACCGTCGGCAAGCCGCTCGCGGCCGGCGAGAAGGATGTGCCGTGGCCGTGCAACCCGACCAAGTACATCGTGCACTTCCCTGAATCGCGCGAAATCTGGTCGTTCGGCTCGGGCTACGGCGGCAACGCGCTGCTCGGCAAGAAGTGCTTCGCGCTGCGCATTGCTTCCACGATGGGCCGCGACCAGGGCTGGCTGGCCGAGCACATGCTGATCCTGGGCGTGACCTCGCCCGAGGGCAGGACGTACCACGTCGCCGCCGCCTTCCCGTCGGCCTGCGGCAAGACCAACTTTGCGATGCTGATTCCGCCGGCCGGCTTCAACGGCTGGAAGGTCACGACCATCGGCGACGACATTGCCTGGATCAAGCCCCGCAAGGACGCGGACGGCCAGACGCGCCTGTACGCCATCAACCCGGAAGCCGGCTACTTTGGCGTGGCCCCCGGCACGAGCGAGAAGACCAACTTCAACGCGATGGCCACGCTCAAGGAAAACGTCATCTTCACCAACGTCGCGCTGACGGACGACGGCGACGTCTGGTGGGAAGGCATGACCGACACGCCGCCCGCGCACCTGATCGACTGGCAGGGCCAGGACTGGACGCCCGAGATCGCCAAGGAGACCGGCCGCAAAGCCGCGCACCCGAACGCGCGCTTCACGGCACCGGCCGCGCAGTGCCCGTCGATCGATCCGGAATGGGACAACCCGGCCGGCGTACCTATTGATGCGTTCATCTTCGGCGGCCGCCGTTCGACCACCGTGCCGCTCGTGACCGAAGCGCGCGACTGGACCGAAGGCGTGTACATGGCCGCGACGATGGGATCGGAAACCACCGCGGCGGCTGCCGGCCAGCAGGGCGTGGTGCGCCGCGACCCGTTCGCCATGCTGCCGTTCTGCGGCTACAACATGGCCGACTACTTTGCGCACTGGCTCAAGCTCGGCGAACAGCTCGCGCAGAGCGGCGCCACGCTGCCGAAGATCTTCTGCGTGAACTGGTTCCGCAAGGACGAAAACGGCAAGTTCGTGTGGCCGGGCTTCGGCGAGAACATGCGCGTGCTGAAGTGGATGATCGACCGCATCGAGGGTCAGGTGCAGGGCGAGGAGCACGTTTTCGGCGTGTCGCCGCGTTACGAAGAGCTACGCTGGGACGGTTTGGACTTCACGGCCGAGCAGTTCGCGAAGGTGATCTCGCTGGACGCCGCGGCCTGGAAGGAGGAGCTGGCGCTGCACGAGGAGCTGTTTGCACAACTGGCGCACGGACTGCCCCAGGCCCTGCCCGCCGCCAAGAGCCGCCTGGAGGACCGCCTCGAAGGCTGATCCAGCCTCATCGGCATGAAGAAGCCCGCCTCGCGCGGGCTTTTTATTTTTGGGCTCGGGCGACCATCATTGCCCGAACAACGGGCAGTAATCCAAAAGATTTAAATCGCCTGAATTACCCCTCACCGCAAAACGGGTCAATTGATTTTTCTCAAAACAGAAGCGGATTGTAAAAAATACCGCCCGGCACATGAGACCGAGCATTATGCCAGGCTCAGCATAATAGGCGCGTGTTTATGCGGGAACCGGATCACGCACCGCCAAGATCGTTGCCTGGCATAGCTTTGTGAAGAACCGATGTCAACCATTCCGCTGCGCGGCGGCGTGCCGGAACGAATTTCCGAATTTTAGAATTCCCGCGTGACGAATGCCGACGGGATTCTTATAATCCGGCAAAACAGAATCGCTTCTCGCTGAGCCCGATAGGCGATTCATGACAACGAGGAAACGGGAAAGGCGGACAAGCCTAATTGCCAAACGAGGGTGGGGTTCCCATCCTCCCGGCGCTCGGGGGGGCGCCGGTCCAGGTTGCACGCAAACGGCCACAGACAGTGCAAACGATTGCACGTCTGACGGGCGAAGGCGGGCCGCCGAAGGTTTGCACACCTTGCCCATGACCACCCTGGAACCACCCAGGAGGCTCCGCTGGCGATCGTCGACGGGAACGCAGCACGACGATTCGGCAACAGCGTCCGCAAGAACGACATGCGAGCACAGGCGCAAGGCCCGCATGGCACTCATAACAACGCGCACCGCAGACAGCAGAGCGCGGCCGCAAGGCCGCTCGCCGGAATGTGTCGGCTGGTTAGACGGGAGGTAATACACGTGGGTATTCAGATCATGCTGGTCGAACAGGACCAGGCAGAGGGGGACCGTTTGTCGTTTTCCCTGCGCGACGGTGGACACGAGGTTGTGCGGGTCAGCCACCCCGCACAGGCTCAGGGGGCCATCCAGCAGACGGCGCCGGAGTTGCTGCTGATGGAGTGGACGTGGCCGGAGCGCGAATCGATCGACATGCTGCTGGCGTTGCGCGCGAACACGCAGACGCGCGGGCTGCCGGTCATCGTGCTGTCACGCCATGGCGATGCGCGCGCCAAGATCGCCGCGCTCGATGCCGGCGCCGACGACTACGTCGTCAAGCCGTGCGATACCGGTGAGTTGCATGCCCGCATCCGCGCGGTCGTACGCCGCCGCGCACCGCAACAACACGGCGACGACGTCCTGCAGGTCAACGGCCTGCGTCTGGATCCGCTCACGCTCGGCGTGACCGCGCAGACCGACACCGGCCCGCGCGCCATCCCGCTCAGCCCGCTGGAATTCCGCCTGCTGCACTTCCTGGTAGCGCATCCGCAGCGCGTGCATTCGCGCACGCAACTGCTGGATCGCGTATGGGGCAACCACGTGTTCGTGGGCGAGCGCACGGTTGACGTGCACGTCCGCAAGCTGCGCGTCGCGCTGGCGGGCACGGCCTGCGACGGCCTGATCCAGACGGTGCGCGGCGGTGGCTATCGCCTCGTGGTGGGTGCCGGCGGCGCGAGCGCTGCACACGCAGCCGACACGATCGGCATGCAGCTCGAGGCCGCGACGCGCAAGGCCGGCCCGGTGGTCGAAAGCCCGTTCGCGCGGGCCCCGATCCGCCCTGCAGCGGTGCGAATGTCGGCCTGACGACGAAGCCCCAACGAAAAAACGGCCGGACTGCCCACGCAGTGCCGGCCGTTTCGCTTCAGCGCAACGCACATCAGCGCTGGCTCTCGCGCCAACGCTTGAGCCACCCGAGCCCCTCGGTGGTGCCAGCGCGCGGACGGTATTCACAGCCGACCCAGCCGTCATAGCCCAGCGCATCCATCAATGCAAACAGGTGCGGATAGTTGAGTTCGCCCTCGTCCGGCTCATGGCGATCGGGCACGCCTGCAATCTGCACGTGGCCGACAGCGCCCGCGCCCACGTACTGCTTGAGCTTGACCGACAGATCGCCCTCCATGATCTGCGCGTGGTACAGGTCGAACTGCACCTTCACATTCGGTGCGCCGACCTCCTTGCAGACGGCGTGCGCCTGCGCCTGGTGCGTGAGGAAGAAGCCCGGCATGTCGCGCGTGTTGATGGGTTCCAGCACGATGGTGATACCCGCCCCCGCCGCCTCGCGCGCGGCATGGGCGACGTTGCTGACGTAGGTCGCGTGATGACGTGCGCGGTCGGCATCGGCAGGCAGCAGGCCGGCCATCACATGCACGCGCGTGTTGCCGAGCACCTGCGCATATTCCAGCGCCGTCGCAATGCCGCGCCGGAATTCCTCTTCGCGTCCGGGCAGTGACGCGATGCCGCGCTCGCCGGCCGCCCAGTCGCCCGGCGGGGCGTTGAACAGCGCCTGCCTGAGGCCCGCGTCATCAAGGCGGGCGCGGATCTCGGCCTTGTCGAAGTCGTAGGGGAAGAGAAACTCCACGCCCTCGAAGCCGTCCTTTGCCGCGGCGGCAAAGCGGTCGAGGAACGCGTGCTCCTGATACATCATGGAGAGGTTGGCGGCAAAGCGGGGCATGGGAAATCCTGGAAGCGAGTTACTTGTTGACCAACCTGGCCGGCGTGCACAGCACGGCGATGCAGCCGAGCACCAGCACACCCGCCAGCGCGTACATGCCCGCTGCGGTGCTGCCGGTCATGTCCTTGAGCGCCCCAATCATATAGGGGCTCACGAAGCCGGCAAGGTTGCCCACCGAATTGATGGCCGCGATGCCGGCGGCGGCGGCCGTGCCCTGCAGGAAGGCGGTCGGCAGCGACCAGAACAGCGGCGCGCACGTCAGCACGCCCGCCGCAGCCAGCGACAGGAAGACGATCGACAGCGCCACGTTGTTGCCCGCCGTGGCCACCACCGCAAAGCCGACCACGCCCATCATCGCCGGCACGACGAGGTGCCAGCGGCGCTCGCGGCGTGCATCCGCGCTGCGGCCGATGAGCACCATGGCAATCGCGGCGCACACGTACGGGATGGCGGACAGCACGCCGACCATGAAGGTGTCCTTCACGCCGGCGTTCTTCACCAGCGACGGCATCCAGAACGTGAGCCCGTACTGGCCCATCACGAAGGCGAAGTAGATCAGGCTCATGCCCCACACGCGCGGGTCGGAGAACACCTTGCCGATGCCGGGGTGCACCACCTTGCCATGGTTGTCGGCAGCGATGTTGGCTTCGAGGATCTGCTTGTCTTCCTCGCTCAGCCACCTGGCCTTGCGGATGCTGTCGTCAAACTTCCACAGCACGAGCAGGCCGACCAGCACGGCCGGAATGGCCTCGATCACGAACATCCACTGCCAGCCCTGCCAGCCGCCGCCCGCGCCTGTCCCGTGGAACGCGCTCATGATCCAGCCCGAGAGCGGGTTGCCGAAGATGCCCGAGATCGGGATCGCCGCCATGAACATCGCCACGATGCGTGCGCGCCGGTGCGACGGGTACCAGTACGTGAGGTACAGGATGATGCCGGGGTAGAAGCCCGCCTCGGCCAGGCCCAGCAGGAAGCGCATCACGTAGAACTGCGTGGGCGTCTGCACGAACGCGAATGCACCCGAGATGAGGCCCCACGTGATCATGATCCGCGCAATCCACACGCGCGCGCCGATCCTGTGCAGCAGCAGGTTGCTCGGCACCTCGAAGAGAAAGTAGCCGATGAAGAAGATGCCGGCACCCAGCCCATATACCGTCTCTGAAAAATTCAGCGCCTGCGACATCTGCAGCTTGGCGAAGCCGACGTTCACGCGGTCGAGATAGGCGACCACGTAGCACAGCATGATGAGCGGGACGATGCGGCGCGACACGCGTGCGTACACGCTGTCTTCCTTTGAAACGGCGTGCGACGCGGGGTGCGCAGACCCGGCCGCCGTGGCGGTGGTGTTCATGTGGTCTCCAATCTAGGTTTTATATGGGGCCGTGGTGGGGTTACCAGAGGGCCCCGAACGTCTGGCGCAGTTCGTCGATCTGCGCATCGGACAGCGGCGCGGGCTTGGGCTCCGTCATCAGCCAAAGCCTGGCGGTTTCTTCCAGTTCTTCCAGCGCGTAGGCGGCGTTCGATGCCGAGCTGTGCCATACCACGGGGCCGAGCCGATCGAGCAGCACCGCGCGCACGTCGTTGGCCAGCGCCGCAATCTGCGCGGCCACATCCGGGTGCCCGGGACGTTGGTATGGGATGAGCGGCACATGGCCGACCTTCATCACGTAGTACGGCGTGATGGGCGGCAGGACGTCGCTCGGGCGCCAGACGCCGGCCAGCGTGAGCGCCACCAGATGCGTCGAATGCGTATGCACGACGGCATGCGCGTCGGCATTGCGGTCATAGATGCCGCGATGCAGCGCGAGCGTCTTCGATGGCTTGTCGCCGCTCATCCATTCGCCGGCCGTGCTGACCTTGGCGATGCGCGCGGGGTCGAGCGTGCCGAGGCACGCATCGGTCGGCGTGATCAGCCAGCCGTCGGGCAGGCGTGCACTGATGTTGCCCGCGGTGCCGACCGTGTAACCGCGCGCGTACAGGCTCTGGCCCACGCGCGCGATCTCTTCGCGCAAGGCGTTCTCCGCGGCGCTCACGCTGCGACCTCCTCGGTGGCCCGTGCGAACTGCACGAGCGCCTTCTCGAAGAAATCGACCGAACCGAAGTTGCCCGACTTGAGCGCCAGCGCGACCGGGTCATCGCCGATGGTCGCCGTCCAGGGCACGCCCGGATCGATCTGCGGGCCGATGCGCAGCGCCCGCACGTCGAGCGCCTGCACGACCGCGCCCGAAGTCTCGCCGCCGGCGATCACGAAACGGCGAACGCCGTCGGCATGGACGGTGCGCGCGATGCGCCCAAGCGCCTCTTCGACGAGCTTGCCGGCGCGCTCCACGCCAAGCGCCTTCTGCACCTGCGCCACCTGCTCCGGCGCGCTCGTGGCGTAGATCAGGACCGGCTGGCCGGCATGGCGTTGCACGAAATCGAGCGCATCCACCACCACCGGCTGCCCTTCGGCCAGCGCCAGCGGATCAATCTGGAACGCCGGGCGCGACACACGCCAGTGCGCCACCTGCGCGTTCGTCGCGCGCGAGCAGCTGCCCGAGAGCACGATGGCCGATTCCGCCACGGCGGGCAATTGCGCAGCGTTGCCATGCTCGGTGATGAGCCCCGCGCGGCGATATTGCGCCGGCAGGCCCAGCGCCAGACCCGAGCCCCCCGTGAGCAGCGGCAGATCGGCAAAGGCCTCGCCGAGCACGATCAGGTCGTCGTTGGAGATCGCATCCGCAATCGCCAGCTTCACGCCGTCGGCGCGCAGCCGTTGCGCCTGGTCGCGCGCAGCCTGCGCGCCGCGCATGACCGCGTCGTAGCGCAGCAGGCCGACCTTGCCCTGGCTCTGGCGCGCGAGCACCGGCACGAGGTTCGGATCCCGCATCGGCGTGAGCGGGTGGTGCTCCATGCCCGACGCATTGAGCAGCACATCGCCCACAAACAGGTGACCGCGGAAGATCGTGCGGCCGTTTTCGGGGAATGCCGGACAGGCCAGCGTGAAGTCGGTGCCAAGCGCCGTCATCAGGGCCTCGGCCACGGGGCCGATGTTGCCGTCGTCGGTCGAGTCGAACGTCGAGCAGTACTTGAAGAAGAAGCGCGAGCAGCCTTGCGTCTGCAGCCAGCGCAGCGCTGCCAGCGACTGCTGCACGGCATCGGCCGCCGGAATCGTGCGCGACTTCAGCGCCACGACGATGGCATCGGCATCCGCACCGATGGCCTCATCGCCGGCGTGCCCGTCGTGAGGAATCCCGATGGCCTGCACGGTACGCATGCCCGCACGCACGAGCATGTTGGCGAGGTCGGTGGCGCCGGTGAAGTCATCGGCGATGCAGCCCAGCACGGGGCGGGAAGCGGGGCGGGACGTCGTGGTGCTCATTTCGACTTCGCCTCCGGCAGCGTGATGCCAGGGAAGATCTTGATGACGGCCGAATCGTCTTCCTTCGCATAACCGGCCGTCGATGCCTGCATGAACATCTGGTGCGCGGTGGCCGCCAGCGGCAGCGGAAACTTGGTCGCACGCGCGGTGTCGAGCACGAGGCCCAGGTCTTTCACGAAGATGTCGACGGCGGACAGCGGCGTGTAGTCTCCGGCCAGCACGTGGGCCATGCGGTTTTCGAACATCCAGCTGTTGCCGGCGCTGTTGGTGATGACTTCGTACAGCGCCTCGGCCGCCACGCCTTCGCGCAGGCCGAGGGCCATGGCTTCTGCCGCAGCGGCGATGTGCACGCCGGCCAGCAACTGGTTGATGATCTTGACCTTGCTGCCGGCGCCGGCCTTGTCACCCAGGCGATAGACCTTCCCGGCCATCGCGTCGAGCACGCCGCCCGCAGCGGCATACGCCTGCGGCGTGGCGGACGTCATCATCGTCATCTGGCCCGACGCCGCCTTGGCCGCGCCGCCCGAGATGGGGCCGTCCACGTACAGGATGCCCTGCTGCGCCAGGCGTGCCTCCAGCGCGATCGACCAGTTCGGGTCCACGGTCGAGCACATCACGAAGGTGCTGCCCGGCTTCATGGCTGCGGCCGCGCCGTTCTCGCCAAACAGGACCGACTCTGTCTGCGCGGCGTTGACGACCACCGAGACGATCACGTCGGCGTGGCCAGCCACCTCGGCCGGTGTCGCGCACGCAATGCCGCCCTCCCTGGCGAACTCGGCGGCAGCGCCGGGGCGCACGTCGCACGCGGCGACGGTGTAACCGTTGTGGCGCAGGGTCTTGGCAATGCCAAGGCCCATGGCGCCCAGGCCAATGACGCCGACCTTCCGGTCAGCCGTGGTTTGCGTCATGAAACACTCCTGGATCAGTCTTGCGCAGCGTCCCCGCCCTCGGCCAGGCGACGTGCGGCATTGAACATGTGGGTCTGCGCGGCATTGCGCGCGGCGAGCGCGTCGCGGTGTCGGATCGCCTCGACCATCGCGCGGTGCTCGTCGCGCAGCTGGCGGGCGAAGTCTTCGCGGCGCGCTTCGTTGCTGCGCGTCACGCCAATCGCCTCTTCCAGGTACTGGCTGAAGAAGCCCAGTGCCTGCACGAGGAACGGGTTGCCGCTGGCGGCCGCAATGGCGCGGTGAAAGCGCAGATCCTCGGCCACGCCGTCACCGCCCGCAGCGACGGCTGCGTCGATGCCATCGAGTGCGGCGTCGATCTCGACCATCTGCGCGTCGGTGCGGCGCTGGGCGGCCAGGGCAGCACCTTCGGCCTCCAGCGCGCGGCGCAGTTCGATGATGTGCAGCACGGCGTCCATCGACCCGGCCTGCGCGGCATCGATGCGCAACGGCTTCAAGCCCGCCTGCTGCGTGACGTACACGCCGCTGCCCTGGCGCGCCTCGACCACGCCCTCGTGGCGCAGGCGCGAGATGGCCTCGCGGATGACGGTGCGGCTCACGCCGAATTCCTGGCCCAGCACGGTTTCAGACGGCATGCGTTCGCCGCGGCGCAGCTCGCCGGCGTCGATCTTGTCCATCAAGGCTTGGGCCACGCGGTCGGACAGGGAAGGCGCGGCATCGAGGCGTTCAAACATGGTGGCGGCTTGGCAAGCGTAAATTCGTCGTGTCATCATACAAGTTGAGTGGCAGAGCATCATCCACGTTTACCCCTAGGCTTTCATCAGATCCCGTCAGGCGGCCCGCGCGGCCGACACCGGCGGCAAGGAGACACCATGAACATCGTCATCACCGGCGGCGCCGGCTTTCTGGGCCAGCGCATGCTGGCCGCACTGCTCCAGCAACCCGGCCTGCCCGGCCCGGACGGCACCGCTGAGCCGGTCGAGGCGTTCATCGTGCTGGATCAGGTGCCCGGCCAGATTGCCGACCCGCGCGTGCGCTATGTGACGGGGGATGCCTCGGACCCGACACTGATCGCCCGGACGATCGACGAACACGTCGGCGGCGTGTTCCACCTCGCCGCCGTGGTGAGCGGCACGGCGGAAGCGGATTTCGATCTCGGCATGCGCGTGAACCTCGACGGCACGCGCGCACTGCTGGACGCACTGCGCGCGCAGCAGGCCAGGACGGGCCGCGCATCGCGCGTGCTGTTTGCGAGCTCGGTGGCGGTGTTCGGCGGCCCATTGCCGGCGGTCGTGACCGACGACACGGCGCCCACGCCGCAGGCGTCGTACGGCGTGCAGAAGCTGATGGGCGAGCTCCTGGTGGGCGAGTATTCGCGCAAGGGCTACATCGACGGCCGCGCGGTGCGCATCCCGACCGTGTCGGTGCGCCCCGGCAAGCCGAATGGCGCCGCGTCGAGCTTTGCCAGCGGCATCATCCGCGAGCCGCTGGCGGGCGAGGAGGCCAACTGCCCGGTGGAAGCCGAAACCGAGCTGTGGCTGGCCTCGCCGCGCCAGGTGGTGGCGTCGCTGCTGCATGCGTACAGCCTGCCGGCGTCGGCGTGGGGCAACCGCCGTGCGCTGAACCTGCCGGGCATCACGGTGCGCGTGGGGGACATGGTGCAAGCGCTGCGCAAGGTGGCGGGCGAGGCGCCGGTCAGCCGCATCCGCTGGGAGCCGGACGCGCGCATCAAGGCCATCGTGCAAAGCTGGCCGGCGCGCTTCGATACCGCCCGCGCCGATGCGATGGGCTTTGGCCGCGACACCTCGTTCGAGGCGATGGTGCGCGACTACGTGGAAAGCCTGGACGCGCGCTGAAGGCCGGCGCCTAGCGGCCTTTGGCCAGCTCCACCGCAAACTTCACGAGTTCCGCCTGCCCCTCGATGCCCAGCTTGCGCTTTAGGTTCAGGCGATGCGACTCCACCGTCCGCACGGACAAGCCGAGTTCATCGGCGATGCGCTTGTTGGCATAGCCCTTGGCGATGCCGTCGAGAATGTCGCGCTCGCGCGGCGTGAGCGCCTCGACCGGCGTGGGCGTGACGGCCTGCTGGGCCATGCGCATCGCCAGCTGCGCGCTGTAGAACGGCCGGCCGGCCAGCACGGCGTCGATGGCCTCGACGAGTTCGCTGGCGGGCGCGTCCTTCAACACATAGCCTCGCGCGCCGGCGCGGATGACCTGCCGCACATATTCGAGGTTGTCGTGCATGGACAGCACCAGCACCGCGATCTCCGGAAACTCCTCGGCAAACTTTTCGGTGAGCGCGATGCCGTTCATGCCGCGCATGCCGATGTCCATCAGCGCGAGGTCCGGGGCGAGCGTGCGCGCGGCCTGCAGCGCCGCTTCGGCGTCGCCGGCTTCGCCCACGACTTCAAAATGCGGCACGGCCTCGAGCCGTACGCGCACGCCGTCGCGCACAAGCGGGTGATCATCGACGAGGAGCAGTTTGACGGGCGCGGGTGTGCTCATATTCAGACTCATACGGATGCGGAGCGTGCCGCAGAAGCGAGTTGCGCGATGACGGCGTGCGGCAGGACGGCGCACACCTCGGTGCCGTGCGCATCCGAGGCGATGGTACAGCTGCCGCCCAGCGCGGCCATGCGTTCGCGCATGTTGCGCAGGCCGATGCCGTGCTGCGGGTCGACCTGGACGGACTCGACGTCGAACCCGGGGCCGTTGTCGCGGATGGACAGCCGCACGGCGTCGACGTCGTTCTCGAGCAGCACGCCGATGCGCGTGGCCTGCGTGGCATGGCGCTCGATGTTGGAGATGGCCTCCTGCGCGATGCGGAACAGCGCGGTGTTGCACGCGTCCGGCAAGTGCACGGTCGGGCCGACAAGCTCCAGCGCAATGGCCAGCTCGGGCTGCCGGCCTTCGTGGGCCTCGCGCGTTTCGCGCACCAGCAGTTCGAGCGCGGGCGCCAGGCCGAGATCATCGAGCAGCGCCGGGCGCAGGTTGTGCGACACACGCCGCACTTCGCCCAGCGCGCCGTTGAGCCGATCCAGCGCACGCCGCAGCATGCCGGCCGCCCGCTCGATCGACGCGGGCGCCACGGCCGCCGTTTCGAGATGCCCGTGCGCCGTCTCCAGCAGCAGCTTGGTCGACACCAGCACCTGGCTGATGCCGTCGTGCAGCTCGCGCGACACGCGTGCACGCTCGTCTTCCTGCGATGTCACGACCTGCTGCGCGAGCTGCCGCAGCTTGGCGTCGGCCTCGCGGTGATCGCTCACGTTCAGCGCCAGGCCGCTGCCGGCCACCAGCAGGATGCTGATCGCCGCAATGCCGACCACCCAGGCCAGCGTCTGGTCAATGTTGGCCTGGGCGCGCCGGTCGATCTCGCGCAGCGTCTGCTCCACGTCATCGAGGTACAGGCCGGTCCCGAGCATCCAGCCCCACTGCGGGATCGGCTCGACGTAACCGAGCTTGGGCACGCTCTGGTGCGTCGACGGCTTGTCCCACATGTAGCGCACGAACCCCCCACCGGCCTGCGCGGCGGCCACGAGTTTCTGGATGGTGGGCTCGCCGCCGGCGTCGGTCAGGTCCCACAGGTCGCGGCCGACGAGCTCTGGCTGGCGCGGGTGCATGAGGTTGCGTCCGCGCAGGTCGTAGAGGAAGAAATAGCCGTCGGTGCCGAAATCGAGGCGGGCGAGGGTGCGCATGGCCTCGTCGCGCGTGGCCTCATCGTTGCGGCCGGACGCGAGCAAGGGGGCGATGGCGCTCTGCGCAAGCTTCACGTAAGAGCGCAGCTCGGTCTCCTTGGCCTGCAGGTACGCCGATTCGACAAGCTGCCGTTCATGCCGCGCCAGCGCGATCGACTGGTGACGCACGGTCAGCATGATCGCCAGCATGGCGATGGTCAGCGGCGCGACGGCAAGCAGCAGGATTTTCTGGCGGAGCTTCATGGCGGAACGCGGCGTCTTGCGCTGCAGCATCGCAAGGTGGCGCGCAGTCTCGATGGAAAGTCGACGCCGATTGCGTAGAACTACGGAAGCGTGCTGCGTAGTCCTCCGCTTGTGGGGGCGTCCAGGCTGGCAAATACTACACGCCCTTGCCGTCCGGCCACCCGGGCGGCATGCAAACCCTGCACGGGGCAGGGCCAACCGCAGGGATGAACCCACATCCCGCATCGCAATCCAGCAACTTCGACCAAGGTTCGAGGAGACCGACATGAGCTTCGTCAGGCAACACCTGATCTGGCTGGTCGTCGCCATTCTTGGCGCGTTTGCCTTTGCCACCGTTGCGCTTGCGCGCGGCGAGGCAGTCAGCGCGCTCTGGGTGGTGGTGGCCGCCGTATGCATCTACCTGATCGCATACCGTTACTACAGCCGCTTCATCGCCGACCGCGTGCTCGGTCTGGACGGCACCCGCAAGACGCCCGCCTGGCGTTACAACGACGGCCTCGACTACGTCCCGACCAACAAGCACGTGCTGTTCGGTCATCACTTCGCGGCCATTGCCGGTGCCGGCCCGCTGGTCGGCCCCGTGCTCGCCGCGCAGATGGGCTACCTGCCCGGCATGCTGTGGATCCTGGCCGGCGTGGTCTTTGCCGGTGCGGTGCAGGATTTCATCGTGCTGTTCATCTCCACCCGCCGCGACGGCCGCTCGCTGGGCGATCTGGTCAAGAGCGAGATGGGCACGGTGCCCGGCGTGATCGCGCTGTTCGGCGCGTTCCTCATCATGATCATCATTCTGGCCGTGCTGGCGCTGATCGTGGTGAAGGCGCTGGTCGGTTCGCCGTGGGGCACGTTCACGGTGGCCGCGACGATTCCCATCGCGCTGTTCATGGGCGTGTATGTGCGCTACATCCGCCCGGGCCGCATCGGCGAGATCTCCATCATCGGCTTCGTGCTGCTGATGCTCGCCATCATCGGGGGCCAGGCCGTGCACGAGAACGCCGCGCTGGCGCCGCTCTTCACGTTCGACGGCAAGGCGCTCACTTGGATGCTCATCGGCTACGGCTTTGTCGCGTCGGTGCTGCCGGTGTGGCTGCTGCTGGCCCCGCGCGATTACCTGTCGACGTTCCTGAAGATCGGCACGATCGTGGCGCTCGCCATCGGCATCCTGATCGTGGCACCGCAGATGCAGATGCCCTCGCTCACACAGTTTGCCCAAGGCAACGGCCCGGTGTGGTCGGGCAACCTGTTCCCGTTCCTGTTCATCACGATCGCGTGCGGCGCGGTGTCGGGCTTCCACTCGCTCATCTCGTCGGGCACCACGCCGAAGCTGCTCGAGAACGAAACGCAGGCGCGCTTCATCGGCTACGGCGCGATGCTGATGGAATCGTTCGTCGCCATCATGGCGCTGGTGGCCGCATCGGTCATCAACCCCGGCGTGTACTTCGCGATGAACAGCCCCGCTGCGCTGGTGGGCAGCACGCCGGAAGCCGTGGCGCAGACGCTGTCCACGTGGGGTTTCGTCATCACGCCGGATGTGCTGCTGCAGACCGCCAAGGACGTCGGTGAGAACACCATCCTCGCGCGCGCGGGCGGCGCACCGACGCTGGCCGTCGGCATGGCCCACATCCTGCACCAGGTCGTGGGCGGCCAGGCCATGATGGCGTTCTGGTACCACTTCGCGATCCTGTTCGAGGCGCTGTTCATCCTGACCGCCGTGGACGCGGGCACGCGCGCAGGCCGCTTCATGCTGCAGGATCTGCTGGGTACGTTTGTGCCGGCGCTCAAGCGCACCGATTCGCTCGTCGCCAACCTCATTGCCACGGCCGCGACGGTCGCGCTGTGGGGCTACTTCCTGTACCAGGGCGTGGTCGATCCGCTGGGCGGCATCAATACGCTGTGGCCGCTGTTCGGCATCTCCAACCAGATGCTGGCCGCGATTGCGCTGACACTGGGCACCTGCGTGCTCGTCAAGATGAAGCGCGACCGTTACGTGTGGGTGACGCTGCTGCCGACCGCCTGGCTGCTGATCTGCACGCTCACGGCCGGCTGGCAGAAGCTGTTCGATCCGGACCCGAAGATCGGCTTCCTGGCCCACGCCAACAAGTACGCGGGCGCAATCGCCGAGGGCAAGCTGCTGGCGCCGGCCAAGTCGGTCGCGCAGATGCAGCAGATCGTGCTGAACGACCGCATCGATGCGTTCCTGTGCGGCCTGTTCGTGCTGGTGGTGGTGAGCATTGCCTGGTATGGCGTGAAGACGGTGCTCAAGGCGCGCGCCTCCAGCCGCCCGACCGCCAACGAGACGCCGTACGAAGCCCTGGGCGCCTGAGTACGGCCATGCGCGAAGAACTCGAGAACTTCGGCCGCTACCTGGGCCAGACGCTGCGCCTGATGGTCGGCGTGCCGGACTACGACACCTACGTGCGCCACATGCAGGAGACCCATCCAGGGCAGCCCGTCATGACGTACGAAGCGTTCTTCCGCGAGCGCCAGGATGCACGCTACAAGGGCCGCGTCGGGCGCTGCTGCTAAAACGGCGCCCGCGCACTGCCCAAAAACAAACCGCCGGTGCATGCAGCCATGCCCGGCGGTTTTTTCATCAGCGCGCTACATCGATGGACGCGCCGGCGCAGGCGGGTCGCCATGCTTGGCGCGGTACGTTTTCTCCACCAGCTCGCGCAGCTTGGCCAGCGCGCCCACGTCGCCCTGGGCGGCCGCCTTGCCGTACCAGTTCTTCGCCTGTTCGATGTCCTGCGGCACCACGCCCGGTTCGCCGCGCTCGTAGTAGCTGCCCACGATGTACTGCGACGGCCCGTCGCCGGCCTCAGCCGCTTTCCTGTACCAGGTGAACGCGCGCTTGTAATCGCGCGGCACGCCCCGGCCGGTGAAGTAGTTGGTGGCCAGGGCGCGCTGCGCCTCGATGTGCCCTCCGGTGGCGGCGCGTTCATACCACTTGTTGGCTTCTTCCAGCGAGCGCGGGACCAGCTCGCCGCGTTCGAACAATTCACCGTACGCGAACTGCGCGTGCGTCATCTGGTTGTCGGCGGCGCGGCGCAACCATTTGACGGCCTCGTCGGGCCGCGCGACGGTGCCTTCGCCGCGCATCAGCATCATCGCGTAGTTGAACTGCGCGAGGCGGTTGCCGCGCTGCGCCGCTTCGGCAAACTCGTCGAAGGCATGGCCGAAGTCGTTCTGCTCGTAGTGCGCGATGGCAATCTGGGTGAGGGCGGCGGCATCGGCCTGCGCATCCTTTGGCGATGGCGTGCCCGATGCCAAGGCCATCGCCGTGCCCATCGCCAGCCCCAGCACCGCCTGCAGCAGGCGCGGACTTCTGCGCCGGATCTGTCTGCTCATCGCGCGCTCCTCACCGGAAGAAGGGCCCAGTGTAGCGCGCCCGCTCAGGGCATGCGGCGGCCTCGGCGAGCGGCCGCATCGCAGCCGCCTGGATGCCGCGGCAATCAGCCCGCGCGCACCCGGTACACCGCCACGCTCCCGCGCCAGTTGGCGCCCCAGCGCACGACGTTCCCCTCGTGCAGGACCACGCGATCCAGGATCACAAGCCCCACCTTGGGTGCCAGCGCTTCGAAGTCGCGGATGGTCAGCACGCGCACGTTGGGCGTGTCGTACCACTCGTAGGGGAGCGATTCCGACACCGGCATGCGCCCGCGGAAGATCGACAGCCGGTGCGGCCAGTAGCCGAAGTTCGGGAACGACACGATGCACTCGCGTCCCACGCGCAGCATCTCGCGCAGCACCTGTGCCGTGTTGTGGATGGTCTGCAGGGTCTGCGAGAGGATGACCGTGTCGAAGCTCTTGTCCTCGAACAGCGCCAGGCCGCCCTCCAGGTTCTGCTGGATCACATGCACGCCCTTCTGCGTGGCGGCGAGCACACCGGCGTCGTCGATCTCGATGCCATAGGCCAGCACGTCGAGTTCCTGCTGCAGCACGCTCAGCAGGCTGCCATCGGCACAGCCGAGGTCGAGCACCGTCGAGCGCGGCTCGATCCAGCGCGCGATGGCGCGAAAGTCGGCGCGGTCGGCCAGGATGTTGGGCACCGGCGCGTGCGTCGTGTTCAGCGTTTGCGTGCTCATACGCCGATCTCCTGGGCGATGCGTTCGTAATAGGCGCGCACCAGCGCGTGGTAGCGCGCGTCTTCGAGCAGGAAGGCGTCGTGGCCGTGCGGCGCGTCGATTTCGCCGTACGTTACGGGGCGCTTGTTGTCGAGCAGCGCCTTGACCAGCTCGCGGCTGCGCGCGGGGGCAAAGCGCCAGTCGGTCATGAAGCTGATGACGAGGTAGCTGGCCTTGGTATGGGCGACGGCCTTGGTCAGATCGCCGCCGTACGCCAATGCCGGGTCGAAGTAATCGAGCGCGCGCGTGATCAGCAGGTACGTGTTGGCGTCGAAGTACTCGGCAAACTTGTCGCCCTGGTAGCGCAGGTAGCTCTCGACCTGGAATTCGACATCGAACGAGAAGCGGATGTCTTCGGCCTTGAGCTCGCGGCCGAACTTGGCCGCCATGTCTTCGTCCGACAGATACGTGATGTGGCCGATCATGCGCGCCACGCGCAGGCCGCGCTTGGGCTTGACGTTGTGGGCGTAGTAGTCGCCGCCGTGGAAATCCGGGTCGGAGAGGATCGCGCTGCGCGCCACCTCATTGAACGCGATGTTCTGCGCGGACAGCTTCGGCGTCGATGCCACCACCACGCAGTGCCGCAGGCGGTCCGGATACATCAGGCTCCACGCCAGCGCCTGCATGCCGCCGAGGCTGCCGCCCATGACGGCCGCGAACTGCTGGATGCCGAAGCGGTCGGCGACGCGCGCCTGGGCATTGACCCAATCCTCCACCGTCACCACGGGAAAGCGCGCGCCATACGGCTGGCCGGTTTCCGGGTGCGGGCTCATCGGGCCCGTGGAGCCGAAGCACGAGCCGAGGTTGTTCACCCCGATGACGAAAAAGCGGTTGGTATCGACCGGCTTGCCTGGGCCGACCATGTTGTCCCACCAGCCGACCTCGCCTTCGGCATGCACACCCGCCACGTGGTGCGACGCATTGAGCGCGTGGCAGATGAGCACGGCGTTGGACCGCTCCGCGTTGAGCGTGCCGTAGGTCTCGACCATGAGGTCGTAGCCGCTGATCTGCGAGCCGTTGCGCAACTGCAGCGGCTCGGCAAAGTGCATGCGCTCGGGCACGACCAGGCCCAGCGCATTGGCTGCCTTGCCTGTCTGGGCCGTGGAAGCCGGCCGGATATCGGTACTGACCGCGGCCACGGTGTCGGCGGCAGCGGTGGGATCAGCCTGGGTGTCTGTCATGGCGCCAAAGAAAAAACCCGACCGGCAACGCTGTTCACGCAACCAATCGGGTTCTCTCGTGGCGCACGCCGGGCGGACGCCCAGCGTTCTGACCGAACCTCTTTAGCCGCATTTGTAATGAGAGCCCAGGACCACATTCGTGTGGCGAAGACTCCCGCGCGCCCGCAAGCCAGTCGTCAAATCGGCGCGCCAGAGGTTGGGGATTATAGATCAGACCGCGGACGATGTGACGCGCGCCTGGGCGCGCGCGGCGGCGGCCTCCGGTGCGGCCATCCGCGCACGGCGGTTCAGCCACGCGGCCGCCACGATCAGCAACGCGAGCAACGCCGTCGCCCCTACTTCCATGCGGTGGCCCGGCAGCATCAGCATGGCGATCAGCACCCCGCAGATGAACAGGATGACCGCCCATGTCAGCCACGGAAACAGCCACATGCGCAGCGGGAGATCCACACGCGACGCGCCCAGCGCGGCCCGCATGCGCAGCTGCGAGACCGCGATGACGAGGTAGACCAGCAGTGCAATCGCGCCGGATGTCGCCAGCAGGAAGGCAAACACCTGCTCGGGCATCACGTAATTGGCGATGACGGTGGCAAACCCGAACGCGGTCGACGCCAGTACGGCGGCGCGCGGCGTGCCGTTGGCGTCGGTGCGGCGCAGGGCGGCCGGCGCGTCGCCGCGCACCGACAGCGAGAACACCATGCGCGATGCCGTGTACAGCGCCGAGTTCCGGCAGCTCGCCACCGACACCAGCACGATCACGTCGACGATCGCCTTGGCATGCGGCACGCCGATCAACTCCAGCGCCCTCTGGTACGAACCGTGTGCGGCGAGCAGCGGATCGTTCCACGCAACGAGCGAGGTCACCACGAAGATGGAGCCGAGATAGAACAGGCAGATGCGCCAGATGACCGAACGCGTGGCCCGCACGATCTGCCGGGCCGGATCCGCCGATTCCGCCGCCGCAATGGTGACGATCTCGGTGCCGAGAAACGTGAACATGGTCGTCAGCAACGCGGCCAGCACGGCGCCGAACCCGTTCGGCATGAAGCCCCCGGCATCGAACAACCGGGCCGCGCCCGACACCCCCGAGCCCGGCAGCCAGCCCAGCACGGCCGCGCCGCCCACCGCCAGAAAGACGACGATGGCCACCACCTTGATGAGCGCAAACCAGAATTCGAACTCGCCGTAGTTCTTGACAGAGAACAGATTGGTGAGCGTGAGCACGAAGGTCACGCCCAACGCCCACACCCAGGTGGCGACGCCCGGAAACCATGTGTTGAGGATCAACGCCGCCGCAGTCGCCTCGATCGGGATGACGAGCACCCAGAACCACCAGTACAGCCAGCCGATGGTGAAGCCCGCCCAATGCCCGATGGCGCGGTCGGCATAGGTGGAAAACGAACCGGTGTCCGGATGCACGACGGCCATCTCGCCAAGCATGCGCATCACCAGCACGACGAGCAAGCCGGCGATGCCGTACGCGATGATGGCGGCCGGCCCCGCCTTGGCGATCGCATGCCCCGAGCCGACGAACAACCCCGCACCGATCACGCCCGCAATCGAGAGCATGGTCACGTGGCGCGGCTTGAGGCCCGAGCTCAGGCCTGTCTTGGATCCTGTCATGTCTCTTCCTTGTTGCTTTCCATCCCCCGGATGGCGAAAACGACGACGGCCGGATTCTGGTGTCCGGCCTGTCGTCAGGTGCGCAGCGTACGGTGGTTCAACCGAGGCCGGCCATGTTGATGTACTTGATCTCGAGGTATTCGTCGATGCCGTACTTGGAGCCTTCGCGCCCCAGGCCCGATTGCTTGACGCCGCCGAACGGCGCCTCGGCCGTCGAGATCAGCCCGGTGTTGACGCCCACCATCCCCGACTCCAGCGCTTCCGACACGCGCCAGGCGCGGCCCAGGTCGCGCGTGTAGAAGTACGCGGCCAGGCCGAATTCGGTGTCGTTGGCCGCGGCCACGGCTTCGTCTTCCGTATCGAACGGGATCAGCGCCGCCAGCGGGCCGAAGGTTTCCTCATGCGCGAGCAGCATGCCGGGTTTCGCATCGACCACGACGGTCGGCTCGAAGAACGCACCGCCCTGGGCAGACAATGCGTGCGGCTTGCCGCCCACCAGCACGCGCGCGCCCTGCGATAGGGCGTCGTCGAGATGCTGCTGCACCTTCTCCATCGCGCGCTTGTGGATCAGCGGGCCTTGCTGCACGCCAGGCTCGGTGCCGTTGCCGACGCGCAGCGCACGCACGGCATCGGCCAGCTTGGTGGCAAACGTATCGTAAATGCCGCGCTGTACATAGAAGCGGTTCGCGCACACGCACGTCTGGCCGGCGTTGCGGTACTTGGCGACCATCGCGCCTTCCACGGCGGCGTCGACGTCCGCATCGTCGAACACGATGAACGGCGCGTTGCCGCCGAGCTCCAGCGACAGCTTCTTGATGTCGTCGGCGCATTGGCGCATCAGCAGGCGGCCAACGGCGGTGGAGCCCGTGAAGCTCAGCTTGCGCACGATCGGATTGGAGGTCAGCTCACCGCCAATCCCCTGCGAGTCGCCGGTGACAACCGACAGCAAGCCGCTCGGCACGCCGGCGCGCGCGGCCAGCTCCGCAAACGCGAGCGCGGAGTAGGGCGTCTCCAACGCGGGCTTGACCACCATCGAGCAGCCGGCGGCGAGCGCCGGGCCGACCTTGCGCGTCAGCATGGCAATGGGAAAGTTCCACGGCGTGATGGCCGCGCTCACGCCGATCGGCTCCTTCTGCACGACGATGCGGCGATCGCCCTGCGGCGACGGGATCGTGTCGCCATAGATGCGGCGCGCCTCTTCGGCAAACCATTCGATGAACGAGGCGGCGTAGGCGATCTCGCCTGCCGCCTCGGGCAGCGGCTTGCCCTGTTCGGCCGTGAGGATGGCGGCCAGGTCCTGCTGGTGCTCCATCATCAGGTCGGCCAGCTTGCGCAGGATGCGGGCGCGGTCGCGCGCGCTGACCTTGCGCCATGCGCGCTGCGCGACTTGCGCGGCCGCGATGGCGCGGCGCGTTTCTGCGGCGCCCATCGCAGGCACGGTGCCGATGGTGCGGCCGGTGGCCGGGTCGGTGACATCGCGCGTGCCGCCGTCATCCGCATCGGCCCACGCGCCGGCGAGAAACGCCTGCGTGCGCCACAGGCCCGGGTCTTTCAATGCAATCGGTGCGCCCGGCAGATCGGTGCGGGTCATGGTTTCAGCCCTCCAGTGCGCGTTGCAGGATGGCAAGGCCCTCTTCGAATACCGCGTCTTCAATCGTGAGCGGGAACAGGAAGCGGATCACGTTGCCGTACACGCCGCACGACAGCAGGAGCAGGCCGGCTTCGAGCGCCCGTTGCTGCACGAGCTTGGTGAAGTCGGCGTCGGGCTTGCCGTCCGGCGTATTGAACTCGACAGCAACCATCGCACCCACGCCGCGCACTTCGGCGATGCGCGGCTGCTTGGATTTCGCAGCGTTGAGCGCATCGACCAAGCGGGCTCCCAGCGCGGCGGAGCGCTCGCAGAGCTTCTCGTCGGCAATGATGTCGAGCACGGCATGTGCGGCCGCCACCGCCAGCGGGTTGCCGGCATACGTGCCGCCGAGGCCGCCGGGGGCGGGGGCGTCCATGATCTCGGCGCGGCCGGTGACGGCGGACAGCGGCAGGCCGCCGGCCAGGCCCTTGGCCATTGTCATCAGGTCCGGCAGCACGCCCGTGTGCTCCATGGCGAACAGCTTGCCGGTGCGCGCAAAGCCGGTCTGCACTTCGTCGGCGATCATCACGATGCCATGCTCGTCGCACAGCGCGCGGATGGCGCGCACGAAATCGGCCGGCATCTGGTAGAAGCCGCCTTCGCCCTGCACCGGCTCGAAGATGATGGCCGCCACCTGGTGCGGGTCGATATCGGCCTTGAACAGGCGCTGGATCGCGTCGAGCGCATCCTGCGTGGTCACACCGTGCAGCGCGACCGGTGCCGGTACGTGATAAATGCTGCCGGGGAACGGCCCGAAGCCCGTCTTGTAGGGCACCACCTTGCCGGTGAGCGACATGCCCATGAACGTGCGGCCGTGGAACGCGCCCGTGAGCGCGATCACGCCCGGACGGCCCGTGTGGGCGCGGGCGATCTTGATGGCGTTTTCGACGGCCTCGGCGCCGGTGGTGAAGAACGCGGTCTTCTTGGCATGCGAGCCCGGCGTGATCGTGTTCAGGCGTTCGGCCAGTTCGACGTAGGAGCCGTACGGCACGATCTGGTAGGCGGTGTGCGTGAAGCGGTCGAGCTGCTCACGCACGGCCTGCACCAGGCGCGGATGACGGTGCCCCGTGTTGACCACGGCAATGCCGGCCGCAAAGTCGATGTAGCGTCGGCCTTCCACGTCCCAGAACAGGGCATTCTCGGCGCGTTCGGCGTAGCGGTCGGTCATCACACCAACGCCGCGCGGCGTGGCGGCCAGGCGGCGGGCATTCCATTGGGCGTTCTGTTGCGGGTCTCGGGCGTTCATGGCAGTCGGATGCTTGGGTCAAGAAAGATGCAGTGCGAGCCAGTGTGGCGTCATTGGCTCTGTACAATAAGACCCAATCATGTTTTTCTGATGGAGCCATTTTCAGCATCCGGCTCCCCATTCCGCATGGCCGACCATTCCCCTGCCCACCGCGCCAGCATGCTGGTCGACTATCTCCAGCGCCGCTTCGATCGCGCCGACCCCGGCGGCGAGCCTGACCACCGTCGCCTGTACCGCGTGCTGCAGGAAGGCATCCTGCGCGACGAGCTGCAGCCCGGCACGCGCCTGCCGTCGTCGCGGCAGCTGGCGGCGGAACTGGGCATCGCGCGCAACACCGTGATCCACGTGTACGAACAGCTCGGCGTGGAGGGCTACGTCTCGGCAGGCGTGGGCAGCGGCACATTCGTCGCCGACACCGCGCCGGACCGGCTCGACACGCCGCCCGCACCCGCCTCGGTGGCCTCCCCCATCACCGAAGCCGCCACGCCGTCGGCGCCGATGCTCTCTGCACGCGGCCGCGCCCTGGTGCGCGATGCCGGCGCCAGTTCGCGCCAATGGGGGGCCTTCATGCCCGGGGTGCCGGAGGTGCGGATGTTTCCGGCACGCATCTGGTCGCGGCTGCACAACCGCCTGCTGCGCAAGCCGTCGCCGGCGCTGCTGACGTATCCGGTCGGCGCCGGCTACCTGCCGCTGCGCACGGCGCTGGCCGACTACCTGCGCACCGCGCGCGGCGTGCGCTGCGAGCCCGAGCAGATCATCATCACCGCGGGCATCCATCCATCACTCCAGCTCATCGCGCAATTGCTGTGCGACGCCGGTGACAGTGCGTGGATCGAAGAGCCGGGCTACTGGGGCGTGCGCAGCGTGCTCACCGCTGCGGGCGTGCGCACGGTGCCGCTGCCGGTGGACGACGAAGGCATGCGCTTCGACCTCCCCACGCGCGGACGCCAGCGCAGCAAGCCGCCCAAGCTCATGGTGGTTTCGCCCTCGCACCAATATCCACTTGGCTCGGTGATGAGCCTGGCGCGACGCCGCGCGCTGCTCGCCACCGCACACGCCACCGACGCATGGATCGTCGAAGACGACTACGACAGCGAATTCCGCTACGGCAGCCGCCCGCTGCCGTCATTGCAAGGGCTGGACGAAGGCGGGCGCGTCCTTTACATGGGCACGTTCTCGAAAGTGCTGTTCCCCAGCTTGCGGATCGGCTATCTGGTCGTGCCGCCGACGCTGGCAGATGCGTTTGCGACGGGCTTGTCCGAGATGTTCCGGGGCGGCCAGATCCTCACGCAGGCGGTGCTGGCGGACTTCATTGCCGAAGGGCACTTCGTCTCGCACATCCGGCGCATGCGCGGCGTGTATGCGGAGCGGCGCGAGACGCTGCTGGGCGCCATCGCGCAGGAATTCGGGGACACGCTGCCCGTGCATGACGGCGCGTCGGGGCTGCATCTCGTCCTCGGCTTGCCGGCCGGCACCGACGACGTGGCCGTGGCCGAATGCGCGCTCGCCAACGATGTCGTCACGCGGCCGCTCTCTCGCTATTACCAGGACGATGCGCGCCGGCAGCCCGGCCTGCTGCTCGGGTACGGCCACGTGGAGACCGAAGCCATCGCGGCGCGGTTCCATACGCTGGCGCAGGCCATCCGCACCGCCGGCTGAACGCGGGCGCCCATGAAAAAAGCCCCGAGGTTCGGGGCCTTGGCGGGTGCGTGCGTTGGCCGGTCAGCTCAACAGGACCCGCAGCTGCGCATCGGCGCCGTCCACCGGCGACTTGCGGAACCCGCTCTTGGCATACCGGTGCCAGCGCCCGAGCACCGCACAAACGATCAGGTTCGCACGCGAAGCGATATCGGTATCGGCCGGCCAGGCGCCTTGCGTGACAGCCATGCGCAGGCTCTGCTTGAGCGAGGCCTCGATGCGGTCCAGGCACTGCGCCATGCGCTCGGGCAGGCGCTCGTCTTCCCCGACCAGCGCGTCGCCGACCAGCACGCGTGTCATGCCGGGGTTCTTGTCGGCAAACGAGAGCAGCATGTGCGCAATCGCATGGGCCTGGCGCAGGCCGTGTTCCTCGCGCAGCGTGATCTGGTTGATGAGACCGAAGACGGTCTGCTCGATGAACTCGATCAGCCCTTCGTACATCTGCGCCTTGCTTGCGAAATGGCGATACAGCGCCGCTTCCGACACATCGAGCTTGGCGGCAAGCCCCGCCGTGGTGATCTTTTCGCCACGCGGATGCTCGAGCATGCCGGCCAGCGTCTGCAGAATCTGCACGCGGCGCTCGCCCGGCCGGGGGCGCTTGCGTGCGCGTGGTGCTTCCATCGCGGCTTCCGCGACCGGCTCGGCGGTCGGAAACTCCGTGTGCGCGTTGCTCATGACTTCCTGGCCCCTCTCCCGTTCTGACGACGGAGACACCGTCACTGCCTAACCGCGTCGAACAAGCCTTCGTTGTAGTTGAAGCACCGATTTTACTTTCACGCCCACGTAGCCGGGCCGGTTGGCGAACAAAATCGGTGCGGCCGCCGGTGGATGTGGTGAATTTGCACGCGCGCCCATGGCGGCAGCTTGCATTGGATGCAATGCATCGGCGGCGGGAGCCTGCTGGTCGCCAGCAGCAGCCGCGGGCGTGACTTTCCGCAGATAGCCCGTGACCCACACCGTCCTGATCCCGAGGCGCCGGTAGCGCTTGAGGTGGGACAGGGTGTCTTCCACGAGGATGGCGCGCGATGGCGCGATCCGCTCGCGCGCCAGCAGCCGGCGCAGCATCAGCGGATCGGGCTTCGGGCGCAGGCGGCGGTGCACCCACATGTGTTCAACGGCGATCTCGCGCATGAACGCGCGCTTCAGGCCGATGTGCCGCACCACCTCGCGCGCGTAGGCGGCCGGCGCATTCGTCAGCAGGATCTTGCGCCCGGGCAGCGCGCGCAGCAGCTGGGCGAGACCGCGCTCGGCGCGCACCATGGCACGCAGGTCGTCAAAGGTATGCGCGTGCGCGAGGAAGTCGGCCGGGTCCACGCCATGATGGCGCACCAGGCCCAGCAACGTGGCGCCGTAGCGCCGCCAGTAGTCGACACGCACCTGGCTGGCGGTGGCCTCGTCGGTGCCGAGGACGCGCGCCATGTAGGCCGTCATCAGCCGATTGATCTGCGGGAAGATCGCGTGCGAGGCGTGGTGGAGGGTGTTGTCGAGGTCGAACAGCCAGACCGGCTGCTGCCTGGGCGCCCCGTGCAGTGGGGAGGGCGCCACCTCGCGTGGCCGGGCGTGCGCGCGGCGCGCCCGGGCCACCCGGGTGGTGTGCATCAGTGCGAGCGGATCATCGTGCCGAACGCCTGTTCGGTCAGGATTTCCAGCAGCAGCGAATGCTCGATGCGGCCATCGACGATGTGCACCGAATTCACGCCGCTCTTGGCCGCATCCAGCGCGGACGAAATCTTCGGCAGCATGCCGCCCGAGATCGTCCCGTCGGCAAACAGCTCGTCGATCTCGCGCGCCGACAGGTCGGTCAGCAGGTTGCCCTGCTTGTCCATCACGCCCGGGATGTTCGTCATCATGACGAGCTTCTCCGCCTTCAGGATCTCGGCCATCTTGCCGGCCACCACGTCCGCGTTGATGTTGTAGGCCTGGCCGTCGTCGGAGAAGCCGATCGGCGAGATGACCGGGATGAACGCGTCGTCCTGCAGCGCCTTGACCACGGCGGGGTTGATCGCCTCGATGTCGCCCACGAAGCCGATGTCGATGAACTGGCCGGGGTTCTCGCGGTCCGGCATCTTCAGCTTGCGGGCGCGGATCAGGCCGCCGTCCTTGCCGGTCAGGCCGACTGCCTGGCCGCCGTACTGGTTGATCAGCATGACGATGTCCTGCTGGACTTCGCCACCGAGCACCCATTCGACCACTTCCATGGTCTGTTCGTCGGTCACGCGCATGCCCTGGATGAAGGTGCCCGTCTTGCCGACCTTCTTCAGCGCTTCGTCGATCTGCGGGCCGCCGCCGTGCACCACCACCGGATTCATGCCGACCAGCTTGAGCAGGATCACATCGCGCGCGAAGCCGTGCTTGAGCTTTTCTTCCGTCATGGCGTTGCCACCGTACTTGATGACGATGGTCTTGCCGTGGAACTTGCGAATGTAAGGCAGCGCCTGCGCGAGAATCTCAGCCTTCAGCGCCGGCGCGATGTGCGCGAGTTCGGGGGCGAGGCCAGCAGGGTCGGGGGCAGCAGCAGAAGCGGTCATGACGGTGACATCCGGTTTGGGCGGGTATGATGGAACGCCGAATGTCGCCTGCAACACATAAAAACGAAGCAGCCCATTTTCGGCAGGCGCGATTTTACAAGAAAAGGCGCTACGGTCTGGCGGCGCACCTTGCGTGCCTGCCGCACCGTTGCAGGCAAAGAACACATGGCCATCACACCCGACCAGCTCGAGGCGCTACGCCCGCACCTGCAGCGCTTTGCACAGCTCCAGTTGCGGGATACGGCACTCGCCGAGGACGTGGTGGCCGACACCCTTCTCGCCGTGCTCGAACATCCCGAGCGCTTTGCCGGCAACGCGTCGCTCAAGACGTACGTGATCGGCATCCTGAAGCACAAGATCGTCGATGCGATCCGCTCCGGTCGGCGCGAAGTGCGCGTCTCGCTGCTTGCCGGAAGCGAGTCGGACGAAGCCGGCATGCGCTCCGACGAAGCCGTCTTCGACACCCTGTTCGCCGCCGACGGCCATTACGTGAGCCCGCCGTCGGACTGGGGCAACCCCGACGCGGCGTTGTCGCGCCGCGAATTCTTCGACGTGCTGCAGATGTGCGTCGATCGCCTGCCCCCGCGCGTGGGCCGCGTCTTCATGATGCGCGAATGGCTGGAGCTCGAAACGGACGAGATCTGTCAGGAATTGCAGATCACGGCGACCAATGCCTGGGCACTGCTCTATCGTGCCCGCATGCGCCTGCGCGAGTGCCTGGACCTGCACTGGTTCGGCCATCAACCGAGCCAGGCCTGACCAAGGACCACCATGCCGAACCGTTGGGGAATGCTGACCTGCAAAGAGGCGCACCGTGCGCTGGTGAGCCGGATGGACCGCGAGCTATCCACCGGCGAGCGGCTGCGGCTGCGCGTGCACCTGATGGCGTGCGACGCATGCACGCGGTTCTCGCAGCAGATGGGGCTGCTGCGCGAGGCCATGCATCGCCTCGGCCAGGACGATGACGGAGCCGCGCGCTGATGACGCCCAACACGGCCTGCGCGATCTGCGGTGCGGAGCTGCGCTGCGGCGCCATCGGCGATGGCACGCGGCCCGACGCGACGTGCTGGTGCATGCACGAGGAAAAGCTGCCCGCCGCCGCGCAGCGGCTCGGTCAGGGCTGCCGATGCCAGCGCTGCCTGCGCGAAGCCATCGCCCAGACGCGCGCAGCGGCCGATTTGCGCTGATTCACGCGTCCTTGCTGTCTTCGTCCAGCGTGCGCAGTGCGCGGCGGACATCGGCCCGGCCACGCTGACGTTCGGCGTGGCCGCTGGCGGTGTGGGCGCCGGCCTTGCGGCCGCGTGCGAGCGGCACCAGGACATTGCGCGGGCGCGCCGTGCCGGCCCGCGTGGAAGGTTCGATGCGAAAGGTCAGTTTCTGGCGAGTGCCAAGCGTCTTGTTGGCCATGGACTCCATTCCCTGCGATCTGCAAGGCCCGCAGCGCCGATCCGCCGGCGGCCCTCAATGTTGATGTTCGCCGCCGTGATCGTGGTGCTTGGCGGGCATGTTGCCTGCGGTGAGGTCGCGCACCTTGGCATCCACCTTCTGCTCGACGATGCGCTTGTCTGCGAGTTCGATCCTGAGCGTGAGCGGCACGGTGGTGTCCTTGACCAGCGGTTGCTTCACGTCCATGAGCATCACGTGATACCCCCCCGGCTTGAGCTGCACGGCCTGGCCCTTGGGCAAGTCCAGCGAGGGCAGCGCGCGCATGCGCATCACGTTGCCTTCCATCTTCATTTCGTGGATTTCAGCCGTGGCGGCCACGGGCGTCGAGACGCCGACCACCTTGGCCCCCTCCGCCGACTGCAGCGTCATGAAAGCGCCGCTGGACGTCTGGCCCGGCACCGTGCCGCGCACCCACGGGTCCTGCACGGTCACCTGCGCAAGCGCTGCCGTACCGGCAAGCAGGCCGGCGGCCAGCACCGCCACACGGGCAGAACAACGGATCGATCGGGACGTCATCATGAAAGCTCCTGTCGAGACTAACGTGCTGCGCATTAAAGCACAGCGCCTCTGCCGTGATAGGTTGCATGCACAATTGTGCGGCCGATTGACGCATCGTCGTCCTGAGAACCGCCGGGTGCGCACGTTTACACTTATTCGCCATGCTTTCCACCCTCTCGCTCGCCGCCCCGCTGATCGACGCGTCCAGTCTACGCCGCCTGTTCTGGCTGCGATGGAGCCTGCTGGGCACGCAACTGATCCTGATGCTGCTCGCGCCGATGGTCTTCGGCGTGCAGCTGCCGGTGGTGCCGCTGCTGAGCGTGATGGGCCTGCACGCGCTGTTCAACGTGCTGACCGGCTGGCGCGTGCGGCGCAACCCGCCCGTGCAGCACATCGAGATCACCGTGCAGCTGCTGGTGGACCTGAGCGCGCTGTCTGCGCTGCTGTACTTCACGGGTGGGGCGACCAACCCGTTCGTCTCGTTCTATCTGCCGGCGCTGGCCATTGCCGCGGCCATGCTGCCGATTGCCCACGTGGTCGGCCTGACGCTCTATGCACTGGCGGCCTACAGCATGATGCTTGGCAACTACATCCCGCTGAAGCTCGCCAACCAGGCCGATGGGGTGGCGTATCACCTCGCTGGGATGTGGATCGATTTCGTGGCGAGCTGCGCCATGATCGCGGGCTTCACGGCCCGCCTGTCCGCGGCGCTGCGCGAGCGCGACGCGCAGTTGACCGAGGCGCGCGAGCGGCTGCTGCGGGAGCAGCGCATCGAAGCACTGATGGCGCAAGGCGCCAGCGTGGCGCACGAGATGGGCACGCCGCTGTCCACGGTAGCCGTCATCACGGGCGAGCTGCAGCACGATGCGAAGCAGCCGAACTCGCCGCTGGCACCCTACCGCGAAGACCTGCGCGCCATCGAGCAGCAGCTCGAACTGTGCCGCGCCGCCCTCGCCCGGCTGCAGCGCAAGGCCAACGACGGCGCGCCGGAACCGCTTGGCCAGTGGCTGCCCGAGTTCACCCAGACGTGGCAACTGCGCCATCCCGATATCCGTCTTCACACCGAGACCTCGCCGGCGGCGCAGGCGGTGGAACTCGACCCGGTGAACGTGGGCCAGATCCTCACCATCCTGCTCGACAATGCGGCGCGCAGCCAGCAGCAGGCCGGCCGCGACCAGGTGCCGCTGCTGCTCACCGCCAGGATCGACGCCACGCCCGATGTCTTGCGCGATGCGCCGCGGCAGATCGTGCTGTCGATCGTCGATACGGGGCTGGGACTGCCCGAAGACCTGCGCACATCGCTGGGCCGTACGCCGGTGCCGAGCCGGCACGGCGGTCATGGCATCGGCCTGTACCTGGCCTCCACCACGGCGCGACGGCTGGGCGGCACCGTGGTGCTGCGCCCGAACCCGCCGCAGGGCGCGATCGCCGAACTGCGGCTGCCGATCGGTGGTCCGAAAGAACACGCAACGGCGCACATCATCGGTGCGCCGACCCTCTTCACATAACGCGACCGTTCCACGCGGCCCGGAGAACGCCATGCAGCAACCCGCCCCCTTCCTCATCCTCGACGATGACGACGTCTTCGCGCAGACACTCGCGCGCGCCCTCACGCGCCGCGGCTTTGCACCGCAGATCGCCCACACGGGCGGCGAAGCGCTGGCGCTGGCGCGCCAGACGCGCTTCGCCTATGTCACCGTCGACCTGCATCTGGCCGCCAGCGACAAGGGCCTGATGCCGCATGGCGGCACCGATTCCGGCCTGCACTGGATCGCCCCGCTGCGCCAGGCGCTGCCCGACGCGCGCATGCTGATCCTGACCGGCTACGCGAGCATCGCGACCGCCGTGCAGGCCGTGAAACTGGGTGCCGATGACTATCTCGCCAAGCCGGCGAACGTGGATTCGATCCTGCTGGCCTTGCAGGTAGGGGTGTCCGAAGCGGTCGCGGAGCAAACGATGGAAAACCCCACACCGCTGTCGGTTGCACGGCTGGAGTGGGAGCACATCCAGCGCGTGCTGGCCGAGCACAACGGCAACATCTCGGCCACCGCGCGCGCACTCAACATGCACCGCCGCACACTGCAGCGCAAGCTGGGCAAGCGCCCGGTGGCCAAGTAGCCGCCGTCGCCGACCGCTCACCAGGTCGTGTCGCGCTCCCACGCCTTGAGTTCGTCTTCGGCGCGCTCCTTGGTGTAGCCGTAGCGCTCCTGGATCTTGCCGGCAAGCTGGTCGCGCTTGCCGCGGATCACGGTCAGGTCATCGTCGGTCAGCTGGCCCCATTTCTCCTTGACCTTGCCCTTGACCTGATCCCATTTACCTTCGACTTGGTCCCAGTTCATCACGTCCTCCGTTTCGGTTGAGACAAGACAGGGGCGGCCTGCGGGCCGCCCGATTGAAAACCGTCGTGCGGCCCAGGCTTACTTCTTGTACTTGGCCGCCACGTCGTTCTGGCACTTCGACTTGGCATCGCCGGACATCGCATCGCAGCGTTCCTTGGCGGCCTTGTAGTTGGCGTCGTTGGTGTCCTTGACGGCATCGCGGCGCGCTTCGCTCACGTCCTTGGCGTTGCCCGTGGCCTTGGCGTGGCTCACCTCTTCGCCGCTCTTGGCGCGCGTGTAGGCTGCCTTGGCGTCCTTCACGCAGGTGTCCTTGTCGTTGCCCTTGAGCGCATCGCACTTCGTCTTGGCGACGTCGTAGTCGGCCTCGGCCTTTTCCTTGGCAGCGTGGTCGCGAGCCGCTTCGGTGCCGTCGCGTTCAGCCTTGGCGTTGGCTTTGGCGACGTTGTAATCGCCCTTGGCCTGCGCGCGGCAGACATCGCGGTCGTTGCCCTTCATCGCGTCGCATTTGTCCTTGGCGGCCTTATAGTTGGCGTCGGCCTGCTTGACGGCGTTGTCGTAGGCCGTGCGTTTGGCATCGTTCGGCGCGGATGCCGTCGCGGGCCCGGTAGGCGCCGGCGTGACCTGAGCATGGGCAATGCCCAACGGAGCGCAGGCAAGCACGCAGCACAGGGCCAGGCGTTGGATCGGTTTCATACGCTTTTCTCCTTGTCGTGGTGTTGGGATCGCGCACGCAAAGTGCGCGGCGCGCATTGTCCTAGCGGCAACATCCATTCAGCAGATAACGGGCCCGAGCGCACCTGGTCTGGCGCAAAGTGTTGTCAGTGCTGGCTTGGCGGCACAAAAGCAAGCGGGCCGCATCGTCTCCGATGCGGCCCGCGAGGGGGTGAGGTTTGTCGCGCTTACAGCACGTAGCGTGAAAGGTCTTCGTTGCCCGACAGTTCACTCAGGCGTTCATCGACGTACGCAGCGTCGATCGTGACGGTCTCGCCCGCGGACTTGTGCGCGTGGAACGACAGGTCTTCGAGCAACCGCTCCATCACCGTGTACAGGCGGCGAGCACCGATGTTCTCGACCTTCTCGTTGACCGAGCATGCAATCTCGGCCAGGCGGTGGATGCCGTCCTCCGCAAAAACGAGGTCCACGCCTTCGGTCTTCATCAGCGCCTGGTATTGCTTGGTGAGGCTCGCATCGGTCTGCGTGAGGATGGCGCGGAAGTCTTCCACCGAGAGCGAATCGAGCTCCACGCGAATCGGGAAACGGCCCTGCAGCTCGGGGATCAGGTCGCTCGGCTTGGACAGATGGAACGCGCCCGACGCGATGAACAGGATGTGATCGGTCTTGATCATTCCGTACTTGGTGTTGACCGTCGTGCCCTCTACCAGCGGCAGCAAATCGCGCTGCACGCCCTGCCGCGACACCTCGCCGCCGCCGTATTCGCTGCGGCTGGCGATCTTGTCGATCTCGTCCAGGAAGACGATGCCGTTCTGCTCGACGTTGGCCACCGCCTTCTGCTTGAGTTCGTCTTCGTTCACGAGCTTGGCGGCCTCTTCGTCGATGAGCAGCCTGAAGGCTTCCTTCACCTTCATCTTGCGGCGGTTCTTCTTGCCCTGGCCAAGGCCCGCGAACATCGAGCGGATCTGCTCGGTCATGTCTTCCATGCCAGGCGGGCCCATGATGTCCATGCTCGGCAGCGCCGCCGACACTTCGAGTTCGATTTCCTTGTCGTCGAGCTGGCCTTCGCGCAGCTTCTTGCGAAAAGCCTGGCGGGCAGCGGAATCCTTCTCTTCCGGCTGCGCAAACCCGATGTCGCGCGGCGGTGGGATGAGCACGTCGAGGATCCGGTCCTCGGCAGCGTCTTCAGCCTTGGCGCGCACCTTCTTCATCTCGGACTCGCGCGTCTGCTTGACGGCCATCTCGGCCAGGTCGCGCACGATGGTGTCGACATCGCGGCCGACGTAACCGACCTCGGTGAACTTGGTCGCCTCGATCTTGATGAACGGCGCGTCGGCCAGCTTGGCCAGGCGGCGGGCGATTTCGGTCTTGCCGACACCGGTCGGCCCGATCATCAGGATGTTCTTGGGCGTGATTTCCTGGCGCAGCGGCTCACCGACCTGCTGGCGGCGCCAGCGGTTGCGCAGCGCCACGGCCACGGCCTTCTTGGCCTTCTGCTGGCCGATGATGTGCTTGTCGAGTTCGGAGACGATCTCCGACGGCGTCATGGTTTCAGACATGGGAATCCTGTGGATGAAGGCGCTCGCTTATTCGAGCGTCTCGATCACGAAATTGGTGTTGGTGTAGATGCACAGCTCGCCGGCGATCTTGAGCGACTTCTGCACCACGTCCCGCGGCGAGAGATCGGTGTTCTCCATCAGCGCCTTGGCGGCCGATTGCGCATAGGCGCCGCCCGAGCCGATTGCGGCGATGCCGCCTTCCGGGTCCAGGACGTCGCCGTTGCCGGTGATGACGAGGGTGGATTCGCGGTCGGCGACGATCAGCATCGCTTCAAGGTGGCGCAAGGCGCGGTCGGTGCGCCAGTCCTTGGCGAGGTCGACCGCCGAGCGCAGCAGGTTGCCCTGGTGCTTCTGCAGCTTCGCTTCGAAGCGGTCGAGCAGGGAGAAGGCGTCGGCGGTGGCACCGGCAAAGCCGACCAGCACCTTGCCGTCGTAGATGGCGCGCACCTTGCGGGCCGAGCCCTTCATCACGATGTTGCCCAGCGTGACTTGGCCGTCGCCGCCGAGTGCGACCTGATTGCCGCGCCGCACGCTGACGATGGTGGTGCCGTGATACTGTTCCATGCGCTTGTTCCTAGGGGTCCGGCTTGGCGCGGCCCCCAGCGGGCCGGCCAAAGAGCTTCATACTTGACGCCAGCCCCCAGGATTTCAAGCCCGATTTCCGTCACGGCGTGCGCTTTTTGTGCGCCGGAAATCGCTTCCCGCTCAATGCCTCACGTCAAAGGCGTACGTGCGCTCATCCAGACGCGGCGTCACCGTGTAACCTTTGCGCGCCGCCCACACGTTGATGTTGAAGTAGAGCGGAATGACGCCGGCGTCGCGCATGCCGATCTCGGTGGCCTCCTGCAGCAGTTTCTCGCGCTTGGCGTCGTCGATGGTCTGCAGCGCCTCGGCCAGCTTGGCGTCGAGCGCCGGATTGGAATAGCGCCCGCGGTTGGAGGCGCCCCAGCCGCGCGCCGGATCATACGTGGCCAGCAGCGCCTTCAGGCTCGAACTGGCCTCGCCCGTATCGGCGCCCCAGCCGGCCTGCAGGAACGAGAAATCGAGCTTGTTGGCCCGCGTGAAGAACGTCGCCGACGGCATCGTCTCCACCTTGGTCGCGATCCCGATGCGCGACAGCATCGCGGCCACCACCTGTGCAACGCGGTCGTCGTTGACGTAGCGGTTGTTGGTGGCATGCAGCGTGATGGCGAAGCCGTCGGGGTAACCGGCCTGGGCCAGCAGCTTCTTGGCCGTGGCCGGATCCGCCGCCGGTGCCTTCAGGCCCGGCACATGCCCGAACAGCGCGCTGTTGACGAGCTGGCCGGTCGGCTCGGCGGCGCCTTCCATCACGCGGTCGACGATGGCCTGGCGCGAGATGGCCAGCGAGATCGCCTGCCGCACACGCGCATCCTTGAGCGGGTTCTTCGGCAGCGGCTTGCCGGCCTTGTCCGTCACGAACGGCGACACGTCGCGGTCCGAATCCATGTGCAGATACATCATCCGGAACACCGGCATCTTGAACAGCGAGACGCTCGGATCGGCGGAGAGCTTCTTGATGTCGGACGTCGGCACGTTTTCGATGACCTGCACATCACCGGCCAGCAGGGCCGCCACGCGCGGCGCGTCGGCGGTCAGGATGCGCAGTGTCACGCGCTGCCACTGCGGCTTCTTGCCCCAGTAGCCGTCGAAGCGCGCCAGCTCCACGCGGTCACCCCGGCTGAACGAGACGAACTTGTACGGCCCCGTGCCGATCATCGCGCGGCCGCTGTTGAAGTCGTCGGAGCTGGCTTTCTCGGCCGCCTTCTTCGACACGATATAGATCGTCGACAGGTCGTTCGGCACCAGCGGGTACGGGCCGTTGGTGGTGATGCGCACGGTCAGCTTGTCGACCGCCGTCACGTCCTTGAAGCCGCGCGTGTAGATCGTGTACGGCGATGGGCTGTTCTTGATGGTGGCGGGGCGCGCCAGCGAATAGACGACATCGGCCGAGGTGAACTCGCTGCCGTCATGGAAATGCACGCCGGGGCGCAGCTTGACCTCCCATACCGTATCGTCCACGGCCTTCCACGAGGTGGCGAGGCCCGGCTTCAGACGCATCTTCTCGTCCTTGGCGATCAGCGTCTCGAACATGTGCTCGGCGACGTTCGCGTTCGGCGTGACGTTATGGAAATGCGGATCGAGCGACGTGATATCGCCCGACAGCCCGACCACCAGCGTGGAAGCGGGCTGGGCATGCCCCGCAACCGGCGCAAGCGCCGTGGCCAGGGACAGCGCAGCAACCACACCCGCAGCGCGCAGCAGACGCAGAACCGGCATGACGAATCTCCCATTGTTTCGTGACGGAAACAGCCCGTGGGGGATTGTCGGGATCGGACGACGCCGGTGTCAACGTCGGCGAAGCGGGGTACTCGCGTGCTCAGTCGTGGTGCCCGCACTCGCAGTCGTCACCATGGTGGTGATCGTGGTCGTCGCTGCCGTCTTCGTCGTCGTGGTCGTCGAAGGCCCACGCCGGGAACGGATCGGGCAGCGCGGCCCACGCATCCGGGCCGGCCGCCATTTCGGCGTCGGTCAGCAGGCAGGCATCGAGTTGCGCGACGAGCGCGGCTTCGTCCAGGTCCGTGCCGATGAAGACGAGCTCCTGGCGGCGGTCGCCCCACGGCGCGGGCGCACCGTTGTCGTGCAGCTTGTCCATGATGTCAGCGCGGGCTTCTTCCTCGTCGGGCCATTCGACCTCGTCGACGGCGGCCCACCACGCGCCCGCGCCGCCGTGGCGCATCACGCCGCCGGCCTGGCCCCAGCTTCCGGCGATGTCCATGCGCGACGCCAGCCAGAAATAGCCCTTCGAGCGCAGCACGCGGCCATGCTCGCGCAGCCATTCGGTGTGCATCAGGTCCCACAGACGCTGCGGGTGGAACGGCACGCGGCGGCGATACACGAAGCTGCGGATGCCCAGCGCTTCGGTCTCGGGCACATGCTCGCCGCGCAGTTCGGCCAGCCACGCGGGCGCAGCGGCCGCGGCATCGAAGTCGAACCGGTGCGTGTTGAGGATGGCATCGAGCGGCACCTTGCCGAACGATGCTGGCACGATGCGCGCCCGCGGGTTCAGCGAATGCAGGATGGCCGCCAGGCGATCGCGCTGGGCATCACTCACCAGGTCGATCTTGTTGAGGACGATCACGTCGCAGAATTCGACCTGCTCGATGAGCAGGTCGACCACGGTGCGGTCGTCGTCTTCATCGCGGGCCTGACCGCGATCGGCCAGGAAGTCGGCCGCATCGTAGTCGGCCAGAAAATGCTGGGCATCGACCACCGTGACCATCGTGTCCAGGCGCGCGAGGTCGGACAGCACGTCGCCTTGCGCGTCCTCGAAGGTGAAGGTCTCGGCGATCGGGAGCGGCTCGGCCACACCGGTGGATTCGATGAGCAGGTAGTCGAACCGGTCTTCGCGCGCGAGGCGGGCCACCTCGTCGAGCAGGTCTTCGCGCAGCGTGCAGCAGATGCAGCCGTTGGACAGCTCGACCATGCGCTCATCGGTGCGCGAGAGCTGCGCGCTGGTCGCGGTGCCGTCACCGACGAGCTGGGCGTCGATGTTGACGTCGGACAGGTCGTTGACGATCACGGCCACACGCTTGCCCTCGCGGTTGGCGAGCACGTGGTTGAGCAGCGTGGTCTTGCCGGCGCCGAGGAAGCCGGACAGCACGGTAACGGGAAGCGGACGGGGCATGATCGAAGGCCTGCAAAAGCAAACAGCCCGGCTGGCTACCGGGCTGCGAACTGGAAAACCACTGCGGCGGGCGGCGTCAGTCGCCCTGCAGCTTCTGACGCTTTTCGCGGCGCTCCTGCGCCTCCAGCGTCAGGGTGGCGGTCGGACGGGCAAGCAGGCGCGGAATGCCGATCGGCTCGCCGGTTTCGTCGCACCAGCCGTACTCGCCGGCATCGATCCGCGCGATCGACTGCTCGACCTTCTTGAGCAGCTTGCGCTCGCGGTCGCGCGTGCGCAGTTCCAGCGCATGCTCTTCCTCGATGGTGGCGCGGTCCGCCGGGTCCGGCACGATCACGGTCTCGCGCAGGTGCTCCGTCGTCTGGTTGGCGTTCGCGAGAATCTCGTCGCGCATCTTTTCAAGCCGGTCCCTGAAAAAGGCGAGCTGCGCCTCGTTCATGTAATCCTTTTCGCCCATCTTCAGGATTTCGGCTTCGGTGAGTAGTTTCTTGCTGCTCATGGTTGCTGCAGATGATCCTGGTAAATCGCGCGCCGTGTCGGCTGTCGCGTCGTCCTTGCGCGGGGATGCGCCGGACTCATTCTGGCTGGCGGCGGACTTGCCGCCCCGCGCGCCTCCTTTTGCCTCTCCCGCAGCGGCGCCCCCTGCCGCTTTTTTTCGGGTGGCTGGCGCAGCCTGGGCTGCCGCCGACTCCGTTCCGGACTGCCCGGCTCCAACGTTGGCGCCGCGCCCTTCCTTGGTCTTAGTCACCATCGCCTGCTCTCCTATCGGACGTGCTTGGGACGACGTGCTTCTAAATCGACCTATTGTAGCTGAACGATCTTACCCGAACTATCGGAGAAACACGGACACAAAATCCGGCCCGGATTCTGCCTGAAAGCGCGGCGGGACCACCCAAAAGGAGGGTAAAGCGGCCGGATCAGGCCAGGCAGTTCTCCAATCCTTTCAGAATCGTTTCGCGCGGCAGGTCGACGCCGATGAACACCATCCGGTTGGAAGGGGTCTCGCCGTCCCATTTGCCGCCCACATCGCTGCCCATGAGCTGGTGCACGCCCTGGAACACGACCTTGCGGTCGACGCCCTCCATGTACAGCACGCCCTTGTAGCGCAGCAGCTTCTCGCCGTAGATGTTCAGCACGCCGGAGAGGAACTCCTCCAGCTTGGTGTAGTTGAACGGCCGTTCGCTGCGGAAGACGAACGAGGCAATGCGGTCGGTATGGTGCGCGTGCCCGTGATGATGGTGGTGGCCGTGGTGCTCATGATCGTGGTCGTGATCGCAATCGGCCGAGCAGGCGTGGTCATGATCGTGATCGTGGTTGTGATCATGACCGTCTTCGCGCAGGAAGTCGGGGTCGATCTCCAGCTTGGCATTCAGATTGAAGCCGCGCAGATCGAAGATGGTGTCGATCGGCGCGTCGCCAAAATTGGCGGTGCGGATCGGGGCGCGCGGGTTCATGTGCAGGAGGCGGTGGCGCAGTGCGTTGACGTCGTCGGCGGACACGAGGTCGCTCTTCGTGATGAAGATGGCGTCGGCAAAGCCCACCTGGCGCTGCGCCTCTTCCTGCTTGTCGAGCTGCATGTTGCCGTGCTTGGCGTCGACCAGCGTGATGACGGCATCCAGCAGGTAACGGCTGGCGATCTCGTCGTCCATGAAGAAGGTCTGCGCAACGGGGCCGGGGTTGGCCACGCCGGTGGTCTCGATGACGACGCGGTCGAACTGGATCTCGCCCTTGTCGCGGCGCGTGAGCAGGTCGGACAACCCCTTCACCAGGTCGCCCCGGATGGTGCAGCAGATGCAGCCGTTGCTCATCTGCACGATCTGCTCGTTGCCGTCCTGCACGAGGATGTCGTTGTCGATGTTCTCTTCGCCGAACTCGTTCTCGATCACGGCGATCTTCATGCCGTGGTGTTCGTTCAGGATGCGCTTGAGCAGCGTGGTCTTACCGCTGCCGAGAAAGCCCGTCAGGATGGTGACCGGGATCATTTTGGACATGATGCGTTTCCTGTCTTGTGATGAGACGCCAGATGCGCGCAATCCGCGCAAGCGCCCTTGATGGTGAGTTCGGCATGGTCGGCTGCGAAGCCGGCGGGCAGGGCGGCCTTCGGCATGGCCGGCGGCTCGGCCCCCTCCAAGCAGAAGTCGCGCCCGCATTGCGTGCAGTGGAAGTGACTGTGCGAGCGGTGCGCCGCTTCGCGCGCGGCATCGTGCTCGGCCAGGCTGAAGCGGAAGACACGATCGGCCCCGGCCGTCTTGTGGACGATGCCGCCTGCCACGAGCCAGTCGAGCACGCGGTAGACGGTCACGCGGTCGATGCCGGAGTCGGGCGGTAGCGCGTCGCATACCGCCTGGTGCGAGAGTGGGTCGGCGCCCTGCATCAGCACGGCGAGCACGCGCACGCGCGGTTCCGTCACGCGGCTGCCCAGGCCACGCAGGCGCGTGCGGGCCATCGATTCAGGGGAATCGTGCCGGGAAGTGGCAGAAACGTCGCGTGAAGCCGGGGAAGTCATGCGCGGGATTGTCCCACGCTCGAACGGTTGCTGCAATTGAGTTGCAAGTGAGCGGCCTTGCACCTCCCAGGGGTTTCCGCCGTGCTCACTACCCCGCCCACACCAGACACACCGGCGTCGGCACCTTCGCCACCACCGCCGGCTGGTCCAGCTTGCCGGTCTGGCCGTCGATGCGCAGCCGCAGGATGGTGTCGCCCTTCTGGTTCAGCACGTAGAGGTGGCTGCCGTCGGGCGCCATCGTCATCGCCCGCGGAAAGTGCACGCCCTCGCTCCAGTACTGAAGCGGCGCGAGCTTGCCTGAGGCATCGATGCTGAATGCGGCCACGCTGTCGGCCAGCGGATGGTCGGACTTCAGCTTCCGGTTGCTGGCGTAGAGGAACCGCCCGGACGGGTGCATCAGCAGCTCGGCGCCGCTCTTCTGGCCGGTGTAGTCGGCAGGGGTGGTGGAAATGCGCTGACGCTCTTCCTGCACGTGGCCGGTGGCGGGGTCGTAACCGTGGCAGGCGACCGAGCCTTCCAGTTCGTTGATGACGTAGAGCAGCTTGCCTTGCGGATGGAGCGCCAGGTGGCGCGGACCACTGCCGGGCTTGAGCTGCGCGCGGTCACGCGGGGCAAGCTTGCCACCCTCAATGGCAAACACGTTGATGCGATCGGTGCCCAGGTCGGTGCCGATCACGTGCTGGCCGGTGGTGTCGAACAGCATCATGTGCGCGTGCGGCGCCTCCTGTTCGGGGCGGGGGCCGGAGCCGGTGTCCTTGAAGATGCCGGAGACGGTGCCGAGCTTGCCGTCCTCGCCGATCGGCAGGAGGTTGTACGCGCCGCCGCTGTAGATCGACACGCACAGGTGCTTGCCGTCCGGCGACACGACCACGTGTGCGGGGTTCGTGCCCGACAGCGACAGCGGCTGGCGGTTCAGCAGCGTCAGCTTGCCGTCGCGCGCGTCGATCGCATAGGCCTCGGCGCTGCCGTTCGGCCGACCTTCATACACCTCAAGTTCGTTGATGGCGTACAGGAACCGCTGATTCGGGTGCACGGCCAGGAACGACGGATTGGCGCTTTCGACGACCTGCACCTGCGTCCATGCATCGCCGCGCGGTTCGAGCACATAGATGCCGCGCGCGGCCGGGCCGCCCGCGGTGCCGCCCGGCGCATTGAACGTGTAGGTGCCGACATAGGCGAAGCGGGGAGCGCGCGCATTGCCCGCGGGCGGCGCGCCCGACGCGGCAGGTTGTTCGACCGCCTGGGCCATGACGGTTTTGGGAAAAGCGCCCAGCAAAGGCAAGCTACCGGTCCACTGCATGAAGGTTCGACGAAGACGATTGGTCATTGGATGGCTCCATCAAACACGCACGGACATGGCGTGGTGGAAGATGTTGTTCGGATCATACCGGCGCTTCACATCCTGCAGAAATGCGTACAGATCGCCGCTGCCGTAGTAGAGCTGCGGCCAGAACGGGTAGGCGAGCATGTCGACGTCGGGGTAGTTGATGTAGCAGCCCTCGTACCGGTCGCCCGGGTAAGGTGTGCCGCTGTGCGGCGCGGGCACATCGGGCGCGCCGTAGACGTCGCGATAGAAATCGCTGATCCAGCGCAAGTGGCCGGCGTCATCGGCCGCGGACGTCCAATACGTCTGGTACTGCAGCTTCATGATCGAGGCCCGCTGCGGCACGGCGGTGTCGCCAATGCGCTCGGCCTTGTTGACAGCGCCGCCGTACGAATCGACTTGCAGCAACGACTGGCTCAGATCGACGCCCGGCATCGTCCGCGTGAGGTGGGCGTAGATGCGCTGCGCCTCGCGCGCCGTGAAGCCGCGCTTCATGTAGGCCGATTTGTACTTGCCGCGCTGATTGGCCCCTGAGCCGTTCAGGTACTGCGTGGCCGTCAGCCAGTCGTATTGCACGATGGTGTGCGGCTTGGAGCAGAGCAGTTGCCCCACGCCCTGCTTGTGCGCAGGGCCGTAGCCGGGCGGGCGCCCCTTGACCGGCGTGGGCGCGCAAGCCTGGAAGCGGCTCAGAAAATCGTTGAGGACGGAGAGATCGCGGCACGTGCCATCCGGGTTGCAGAACTGCGTGAGCAGCACGATCTGCCCCGACGATTTGTGCGTGAGTTTGAGCAGCGAGAACATGCCCCACGTGTCCGGATCCTTGCCGCGCGTCTCCCAGTATTCGCCGTAGATGCGCAGCAGTTCGGCAAAGCGTTGCGGTGTCATGGTCGCCCAGTCGAACGCCACGGTGGCGAGCGCCACTTCCTGCGGCGCCTCGGGCAGCTTGGCGAAGGTGTAGCCCGTGATGACGCCGAAGTTGCCGCCGCCCGCGCCGCGACATGCACGGAACAGATCCGGATCGTGCGCCGCATCCACCGTGCGCGCAGCGGCCTTGCCGGTCTTGTCGACCGTGACGATGTCCACGGCCGAGAGCCAATCCACCGTCAGGCCCTGCAGCCGCGACAGCAGCCCGTACCCGCCGCCGCAGATATGCCCGCCCGCGCCCACCGAATAGCAGGAGCCGCCGGGCAGCGTCACGTTGCGGCGCTTGTACAGCTCCAGGTAGCCGTTCCAGTTCTGCGTGCCGGCCGGAATGCGCACCGACCCGTCGGCGCGCACCTCGGGCGTGGCGAGCAGGCTCAGGTCGACGATCGTGCCGTCTGGGTTGTTGGAGACGAAATCCTCGTAGCAATGTCCGCCGCTGCGCACGGTCGGGCGCTGGCCCGCGTTGATGATGCGCTGCACGGCGGGCGCCACATCGTCGGGCTTTTCAATGAGGGCGATGCGGCTCGCGGCCTGCGCGTCCGTCGAGGGCCAGCGCAGGTTGAAGCCATGTTTGAGCGTGTTGTAGCGAGGGTCTTGGCGCGTCACATCCAGTGTCATCGACGACTCCCGGTGAGGGCGTTTGCGCAACGCTTGCGCAAACGGAGTTGGATTCGAACGCGTGGCGTCCGGCGGTTCCAACTTAGTCGTTCGCAGGTCCGGCTTCCATCAGACAATGCCGATACGGCGGGCTCATCGCGCCACGTGTGCGAACCATCCGACCACGCGCGCTGCCGTTGCCGCCCACAGCGGCCGCACCAGCCAGCACGCCGCGGCCCACGCGAGGATCACCACGACCAGATCGCAGCGACCGCTCTTCCACAGGTTCAGGGAATGGCGCCCCCAGATCCAGGGCACGCCCAGCGGATTGGGCCAGTCCGCCAACAGGTGCATCAGTCCACCGCAAGCGAAGCCGAACAGCAGCGGTGCCCACACGTGCGCATGGCCCAGCGCCTGGTATGACAGAACAAGCGCCGCCACCCAGCCGATGCCCCAATGGGTGGCGGTGCGGTGCGTGATCCACAGGCGGCGCGCGCGGGTCCACCAGGCCACCTCCATCCAGTCGGGCGCGGTGCTGCCGGCCACCGCCGCGCAAAACGCCAGGAGGCTGCCGAGATGTTCGAGAGACGTGTGCGAAGCCTGTGCGACGAGGGTGGCGGCAATCAGGCCTGCCGCCCAACCCGTCGCGTGATGGGCAGCGTTGGAAGCCATCGACGTGATGCGGAAAACGAAGGACCGCATCTTCGCAATGGCGGCTTGCCGGGACAAGCCAAAAATTGCGACAAATTGCTAGCCGACTTGCAGCAGCAGGCCCTTGAGGTATTCGCCTTCCGGGAAGCTCGTCAGCAGCGGGTGGTCGACGCCGCCCGCCAGCCGGCGCTGGATGCGCGCCGTCACCTTGGCATCGGCCGCCGCACCCGCGACGATCTTCTGGAACAGGTCTGCGTCGATGGCGCCCGAGCATGAATACGTGAACAGCAGGCCGCCCGGGCGCAGCAACTGCATGCCAACCAAGTTGATCTCCTTGTATGCGCGCGCCGCGCGATCAACCTGCTGCGCCGACGCCGCAAACTTGGGCGGATCCAGCACGATCAGGTCGAACTGGCGGCCTTCCGCGCGGAAGTTGCGCAGCGACTTGAAGACGTCCGCGTCCAGCCACTCGGCGCGCGCCGGATCGAAGCCGTTGAGCGTGACGTTGCGCTCTGCCCCCGCCAGCGCCTCGCCCGACGAATCGATCGACACCACCGAGCGCGCCCCGCCCTTGAGCGCGGCCAGCGAAAAGCCGCCGGTATAGCAGAAGCAGTTCAGCACATCGCGATCGCGCGCCAAGGCGCCGACGAGCGCGCGGTTGTCGCGCTGGTCGATGTAGAAGCCCGTCTTGTGGCCTTCGCGCACGTCCACGTAATAACGCACGCCGTGCTCGGTGGCGGACAGATCGGCGGGCGGCTCGGCGCCGGCCAGCACACCGGTCATCTGCTCCAGGCCTTCGCGCTCGCGCACGCTCACATCCGACCGTTCGTAGACGTTCGGGCAACCCGTCTCTTTGATGAGCGCGGCGACGATCGCCTGCTTCCAGTGCTCCACGCCCGCGGCGCTGAACTGGCAGACGAGCTGGCCCGCATCCCCTGTGCCGTACTGGTCGACGATCAGCCCGGGCAGGCCGTCGGCTTCGCCCATGACGAGGCGCACGGCGTCGGTGTCGTGCACCCACGCGCGGCGGTACGCCACGGCCGCGGCAATGCGGCGCTTGAAGAACGCGTGGTCGACGGGCTCCGATTCATCAAAGCTCCACACGCGCGCGCGAATCTGCGAGACAGGGCTGAACGCGGCGCGCGCCAGAAACTGGCCGTTGTGCGCGCGCACGATGACGGTCGCGCCGGAGGCCGGCTTGCCCTCCACGCGATCAATGGCGTTGGCGAAAATCCACGGGTGCCGGCGCAGCAGCGAGCGCTCCTTGCCGGGCTTCAGAATCAGGGTTTGCATACGACTGGGGATGGGGCGCCCGAAGGTTCGGACAATGCGCTACTTCTTTTTTGCGCGGGGATGCGCCTGATCGTAGATCTTGGCCAGGTGCTGAAAATCGAGCGAAGTATAAACCTGCGTGCTGGCAATGCTGGCGTGGCCGAGCAGTTCCTGCACCGCGCGCAGATCACCGGAGGACTGCAGCATGTGCGTGGCAAACGAATGCCGCAGCACGTGCGGATGCACATCCGCCGGCACACCCGCCGCGATGGCGTTGCGCTTCATGCGCAATTGGATCTGCCGCTGCGCCAGCCGCTTGCCGCGCGGCGAGAGAAACAGCGCGTGCGCGTCTTCGGGTGCCGCGTCGGGCTGGGCAAGCTGCTCGCGCACCGCCAGCCATGCAGCCAGCGCCTCCGCCGCCTTGGCGCCCACCGGCACGGTGCGCCGCTTGCTGCCCTTGCCGAGCACCTGCACCTCGCGCGCCTCCAGATCGAGCCAGCTCGCCGATTCATACGCGCCGGCCTTCACGTGGCGCAGGTCGAGGTTGACCAGCTCAGAGAGCCGCAGCCCGCACGAATAGAACAGCTCGTTGACAGCACGGTCGCGCACCGTTTCGGCATCGTCGCCGGGCAACTGCTCCATCAGCGCGACAGCCTGCTCCACGGACAGCGCTTTCGGCAGCCGCTTCGGGTTCTTCGGGGCGCGTACGCCATCGACGGGATTGGCGGTGACGGCGGCATCGCGCAGCGCCATCCATTTGAACCAGCCGCGCCACGCCGACAGCGCCCGCGCAATGCTGCGGCCCGACAAACCGTCGCCGTGCAGCTGCGCCATCATGCGGCGGATATGGTGAGACTGCAGTTGCGTGAGATCGACATTGGCGGCGTGCTGCGCACCGAGGCGCTGGAGCACGGCCAGCTCGCGGGTGTAGCTCTCCAGCGTGTGCGGCGAGAGCTGCCGCTCGAACTTCAGCGCGTCAAGGTACGCCGCAATCTGCGGATGCGGCGCCTGCGCGCCAGACGCATCGGCTGAAGCAGATTGCGGCATGCGTTGGGCGGCGCTCAGTCGCGCAGGCGGTTGAGCGCGGCAGCGGCCAGTTCGCCGATCTGCGCGAGGTAGGTCGTGCCCATGCCGTCATGGAAGCGGCGGGCGTCCGGCGAGCCGAGCACCAGCAGACCGAAAGCCGGCGCGGCGCTGGCATCGGCATCGCCACGCACCGGCACGCGCAGCGTGACAATGGCGAGCGATTCGATGGGCGCGCCGCCGGTATCCGATGTATCGAGCCAGCCGGCCGCTTCAAAGCCGGCATTGGCGCCGCAATACGGCGCACGCAGGCCGGCTGCAAACAGGCGCACTTCCTCGCTCACGCCCTGCGCGACTTCCAGGTGTGCAAATTCCTCGCCGACCTGCCACACGCGCAGCGCCACAGCGGGCACGTCAAAGATTTCACGCAGACCATCCTGCACGGCGTACGGCAGCGCATGCGTGTCGGCCTCGCCCAGCAGGCGCGTCGTCCAGGCGTGCACACGCTGCTGCGTACGGTCGTTCTCGTTGCCGTGGCGCATCAGGTCCGACAGCTTGAGTTCGAGGTGCTTGTTCTTGTCGCGCAGGATTTCCATCTGGCGCTCCTGCAGCGACACCGCGCGATGGCTGTGCGGGCTCGTCAATTGAATGGCGGCCAGCAGCTCGGCGTGCTCTTCAAAGAAGGCCGGATGCGCCTGCAGGTAGTTGGCGACGTCTTGTGCGTTCATCGTGGAGGTGCTCATCAGGCTGCGCCGAGTTTCTTCTTCAGCAGTTCGTTGACTTGTGCGGGGTTGGCCTTGCCGCGCGTGGCCTTCATGGCCTGGCCCACCAGCGCGTTGAATGCCTTCTCCTTGCCGGCGCGGAATTCCTCGACCGACTTGGCATTGGCGGCCAGCACGTCGTCGATGATCTTCTCCAGCTCGCCGGAATCGGACATCTGCTTCAGGCCCTTCTCGGCGATGATCGCGTCGGCATCGCCGCCGTGTTCGCCGGCCCACATGGCGGGGAAGACGTCCTTCTTGGCCGTGTTGTTGCTGATCGTGCCGTCGGCAATGCGCGCGAGCAGCTTGGCGAGTTGCGCGGGCGACACCGGCGCGGCATCGATCTCCAGATCGGCGCGGTTCAGGTTCGAGGCCACCTCGCCCATGATCCAGTTGGCCGCGGCCTTGGCATTGGCAGCGCCCGCATCCGCCACGACGGCTTCAAAGTACGCCGCCGTCGCCTTGGTGGCGGTGAGGATGCTGGCGTCGTACTTCGGCAGGCCGTAGGCCGATTCAAAGCGTGCGGCCATGGCGGCCGGCAGTTCGGGCAGCGTGGCGCGCACGCGCTCGATCCAATCGTCGCCAATGACGAGCGGCAGCAGGTCTGGGTCGGGAAAGTAGCGGTAATCCTGCGCGTCTTCCTTGCTGCGCATCGAGCGCGTTTCCTTGCGGTCCGGATCGTACAGGCGGGTTTCCTGCACCACGGTGCCGCCGTCTTCGATCAGTTCGATCTGGCGACGCACTTCGTAGTTGATCGCCTCTTCCAGGAAGCGGAACGAGTTCAGGTTCTTGATTTCGCAGCGCGTGCCGAACGGCGCATCCGGGCCCGGGCGCACCGACACGTTCGCGTCGCAACGGAAGCTGCCTTCCTGCATGTTGCCGTCGCAGATGCCAAGCCACACCACCAGCGCGTGCAGCGCCTTGGCGTAAGCAACGGCCTCGGCTGCGCTACGCATGTCGGGCTCGGTCACGATTTCCAGCAGCGGCGTGCCGGCGCGGTTCAGGTCGATGCCCGTCATGCCGGCAAAGTCTTCGTGCAGCGATTTGCCGGCGTCTTCTTCCAGGTGCGCACGCGTCAGTTGCACGGTCTTCTCGTACCCGGGCTGGCCGTTCTTGCCTTCCACCTGGAAGGTCAGCGAGCCGCCCTGCACCACCGGAATCTCGTACTGGCTGATCTGGTAGCCCTTGGGCAGATCGGGGTAGAAGTAATTCTTGCGCGCGAAGATGCTCTTGGGCGCGATCTTGGCGCCGATCGCCAGGCCGAACGTGATGGCGCGCTCAACGGCGCCCTTGTTCAGCACCGGCAGTACGCCCGGCAGCGCCAGATCCACCGGCGCGGCCTGCGTGTTGGGCTCGGCACCGAAGGCGGTGGAGGCGCCGGAGAAAATCTTCGAGACCGTCGAGAGCTGCGTGTGCGTCTCGAGGCCGATCACCACTTCCCATTGCATGTTGCGTGTGTCCTGTCGATTGTTGTGGTGTGAATGTCTAGGTACTCAGGTATTCGTGTGTTCGTGTACTGCCGTGCGGTCAGGGGCGGGGCGCATCGAGCCATGCCGCGAGCTTCGCGAATGCCGCTTCGCGCGCGGCCGGATCGCCGCCGACCGTGGCGGTGCCGTGCCGGCGCCCACTCGGGATGCCGCTGCGCTCCTTGACCGGCGCCGTACCATCAAAACCGTGGTACGCGCCGCCAAACACGTCCAGCTCGAAACGCGCCTGCGGCTGCCGCGCCAGCACGGCCGCCTGCAAGGCCTGGCAGTGATCGGCCGGCGTCCAGTCGTCGTTGCCGCCGGCCAGCAGCAGCAACGGCGCGTTCAGGCGATAGTCGGACCGCTTCTGCGCCGCGACGCAGCCCGGATAGAACGCCACGGCGCGATCCACGGGCGGCGTGTCCGCAGGCCAGGCCCGGCTGCCATCGACGGCTTCGAGCACCGCCTGCGCGCCATTGGACCAGCCCAGCAGCACGATGCGGCGCGCATCCACGCCGGGCTGGCCGGCCACCCAGCGCATCGCCGCCAGAATGTCGGCGCGCCGCACGGCGCCGTCGATGTCGCGGGCGGCAAGGCGCTCGGTGCAGATGCCATGCGGCTTGCCGCGCGGCCCGAAGCTGTCGGGAAACACGACCGCATAGCCGCGCGCACGCAGCCATTGCGCATAACCGCGATACCGCGAACCGAGCGCCCTGGCGTCCGTGCCCGACGGCGTGTAGAGCCCGCTGCATCCGTGCAGCGCAATGACCACCGGCGCACCGGCGGCAGGCACCTTTGCGGCCGGGGCGATCCAGTAGGCCGTCAACGTTTGCGGCGCGTCCTCGGCATCCTTCATGAATGCGCGAGGAATCTCGACCGTCTGCACACCCAGCTCCGCCGACGACGGTGCGCGGGCCGCCGGCATATCCGGCAGGCCGCCTTCAGCATCCGGGGTCGGCTGAGCGAATGCCTGCAGCGACAGCGCGGCACAGGCCACGGCGGCCAGCGCGCGGAGCGATGCGGGCATCACCGGGCATTCCGGGCGCATTGGCCCGTCTGCGGGTCGAACATCACCGGCCAGGCTTCTTCATAGATGCCGGGCGTGCAATGCGCTTCGCAGTTGGCATGTGCCAGCGTGACGCGGCGCGGGTCCTGCCAGACCATCAGCGTGCAGTTGCCGTAGCGCTCGCGCAGCTCGATGCTGGGGCGGCGCTTGGTCTGCTGGAACGTCGACAGATCGAACTGGCACGAGCCGCGCCGGCCGACCCACAACTGCCATTGCATGGCCGTGACGTTGTTGTCGGCCACCGTCAGCGTCGCCTGCTCGCGGAAACCGTCTTCTTCGGTCTGGCTGCAGTAGCCGTTGATGTCGATGCGGCGGTCGGAAATCGGCGGCGGCTTGGACGGCCGGCTGATGCCAGGAATCGACGGCAGCGGAATCGGCACGCATGCCGCCAGCAGGCCGGCGGCCAGCGCCAGCCCGAGTACGTTGCGGATGCGATGGTTCATGCCTGCCTCCTGCTGCGCAGCGGGTACGTCGGTACGGCAGGGCTCACGCCGCCGGCTGGCGAATGTGCCAGTCGGTCGCCTGCTGGAACGCATGCGCGATCTGCAGCATGCGTGCCTCTTCAAAATAGTTGCCGATGATCTGCAAGCCAACCGGCAGACCATTGGCGCCGAAACCGGCCGGCACGCTCATGCCCGGCAGGCCCGCCAGGCTGGTCGACAGCGTGAAGATGTCTTCAAGGTACATCTGCACCGGATCGTCGCTCTTCTCGCCGATCTTCCAGGCCACGGTGGGGGCGACGGGGCCCATGATCACGTCGCACTGCGCGAATGCGTTCTGGAAATCCTGCGCGATGATCCGGCGGATCTTCTGCGCCTGGAGGTAATAGGCGTCGTAGTAGCCGTGGGACAGCACATATGTACCCACCAGGATGCGCCGCTTGACCTCCCAGCCGAACCCTTCCGCGCGGGACTTGCGGTACATGTCGGCCAGATCGCGGTATTCCGCCGCGCGGTGGCCGTAACGCACGCCGTCAAAGCGCGACAGGTTGGACGAGGCCTCGGCCGGGGCGATCACGTAATACGTCGGGATCGACAGCTCGGTCTTGGGCAGGCTGATGTCGACGAGCGTGGCGCCGAGCTTTTCCATTTCGGCCAGCGAAGCCCGCACGGCGGCGCGCACGTCATCGGCCAGGCCTTCGCCAAAATACTCCTTGGGCAGGCCGATGCGCAGGCCGGCCAAGGGGCGGGCAGCATCGGCGCCTTGCAGCGGCTGGCCGAGCAGACGGCTGAAATCTTCCACGTCGCCGCCGCGGCCCAGTTCCAGGCTGGTGGAATCACGCGGGTCAAAGCCGGCCATGGCAGACAGCAGCAGCGCGCAATCCTCGGCCGTGCGGGCCATCGGGCCGCCCTGGTCCAGCGACGAGGCGAACGCGATCATGCCGTAGCGCGACACGCGGCCGTACGTCGGCTTGATCCCGGTGATGCCCGAGAACGATGCCGGCTGGCGGATCGAGCCGCCCGTGTCCGTCCCGGTTGCCGCGGGCGCCAGATCGGCTGCCACCGCCGCCGCCGAGCCGCCGGACGACCCGCCCGGCACGTGTTCGACGTTCCACGGGTTCCGGACCACGCCGAAGGCCGAGTTTTCGTTGGACGAGCCCATCGCGAACTCGTCCATGTTCGTCTTGCCCAGCGTCACCATGCCGGCGGCAGCCAGGCGCTCGACCACGGTCGCGTCGAACGGGCTCACGTAGTTGGCGAGCATCTTCGAGCCCGCCGTGGCGCGCCAGCCGCGCGTGACAAACACGTCCTTGTGCGCGATCGGCACGCCGGTCAGCGGCGGCGCGCTGCCGGCCGCGATGCGCGCGTCGGCGGCCTGGGCCTGCGCGAGCGTGGCCTCGGCATCGACCTGGGTAAAGGCGTTGAGATGCGCCCCGGCCTCGATGCGCGCCAGGTAGTGGCGCGCCAGTTCCACCGCCGAAACCTCCTTGGCGGCGAGTTGGGCAGACAGGGCTTTGATCGTGGATGCGGTCATCGAATGCGTTCGGATGGGCTGCCGGCAGCGGCCGGCGACGTCAATTTGGGGAAAGTGCATTAAAGGCGCACAGGCGCCCGCCGTTTAAACGGCCTACTCGATCACCTTGGGCACGAGGTAGAGGCCGGCTTCGGTGGCCGGTGCGCATTGCTGGTATTCGGCGCGGCGGTCGGGCTCGGTCACGGCGTCCTCGCGCAGGCGCTGGGCCTGGGGCTGGACCTGCTCGATCGGGTGGGCCATCGGCTCGATGCCGGTGGTGTCGACGGCCTGCATCTGCTCGACCAGGGCGAAGAACTGGTTGAGCTGCGTGAGTGTCTGCGCGGCCTCGCCGTCGGAGACTTCGATGCGGGCCAGGTGGGCGATGCGTTTGACGTCGGAGAGTTCGAGTGCCATCGGAGTGGATCAGTGAGTGCGGCGGCGGGCAGGACGAGCTGGTTCTGGCATGCGACGGCTACTGCGCGCAGGGCGCGCCCCGGGTCGAGCCCCGGCAGTGCCGATTTGCCGCAAATTTGGCGCCAAATGCCCGCGAAACGTACGAATTATAAGGTATGATTGCCGACTAAATTTCTAAGTCAGCAGGCGACTTCGTGCAGCCACGGACCCTCTGATTAAGTCCCGCCGGGAACCTCCCGGCCGTCGCGCCGTCAGCAGTTGGCGACACTTAATCAAAGGTTCCTTGGGGCCGCCCTCTCCGGGCGGCTCACTCCGGCAGGATGGCCAGTGCCACGGCACCCCACCGCCGACCGCCACGGAGCCCGCGACACATTCCCGGGAGCGCAGCAGCAGGATCGGACCGCATGGGCATGCCACGCGAGGTCCGCGCGTCGGTGCAGCCGTAGCACCGCGATCCTGCCGCCGTGCCGCCCATGACTCGAAACACAGGATTCATTCGATGTTCGGCTTTTTGCGCAGCTATTTCTCCAACGATCTCGCGATCGACCTCGGCACTGCCAACACCCTGATCTACGTGCGCGACAAGGGCATCGTGCTTGACGAGCCGTCGGTGGTGGCCATTCGCCAGGAAGGCGGCCCGAGCGCCAAGAAAACCATCCAGGCTGTGGGCAAGGAAGCCAAGCAGATGCTGGGCAAGGTGCCGGGCAACATCGAGGCCATCCGCCCGATGAAGGACGGCGTGATCGCCGACTTCACCGTCACCGAGCAGATGCTCAAGCAGTTCATCAAGATGGTGCACGACAGCAAGCTGCTGCGTCCGTCGCCGCGCATCATCATCTGCGTGCCGTGCGGCTCGACCCAGGTCGAGCGCCGCGCCATCCGCGAATCGGCGCTGGGCGCCGGTGCATCGCAGGTCTACCTGATCGAAGAGCCGATGGCGGCTGCCATTGGCGCCGGCCTGCCGGTGTCGGAGCCGTCGGGCTCGATGGTGGTGGACATTGGCGGCGGCACCACCGAGGTGGGCATCATCTCGCTGGGGGGCATGGTCTATAAGGGCAGCGTGCGCGTGGGCGGCGACAAGTTCGACGAGGCCATCGTCAACTACATCCGCCGCAACTACGGCATGCTGATCGGCGAGCAGACCGCCGAAGCCATCAAGAAGGAAATCGGCTCGGCCTTCCCGGGTTCGGAAGTGCGCGAGATGGAAGTGAAGGGCCGCAACCTGTCGGAAGGCATTCCGCGCGCCTTCACGGTGTCGTCCAACGAAATCCTGGAAGCGCTGACCGATCCGCTGAACCAGATCGTGTCGTCGGTGAAGATCGCACTGGAACAGACCCCGCCGGAACTCGGCGCAGACATTGCCGAGCGCGGCATGATGCTCACGGGCGGCGGCGCACTGCTGCGCGACCTCGACCGCCTGCTGGCCGAAGAAACCGGCCTGCCGGTGCTGGTGGCAGAAGACCCGCTGACCTGCGTGGTGCGCGGCTCGGGCATGGCGCTCGAACGCATGGACAAGCTCGGCAGCATCTTCTCGTACGAATAACGGGACCATGCGCCACGCTCATCCGCGTTCCGTATGGATGGCTGCCCCAGCAGCCTTTGCGGTTCGCTGAGATGCGTCCCGCGCCGGTGCGCCGTGCTCCGCCCGCCCCGGGCCACTGCACCGCACCGGCGCCACCCCCAAACTGTTGCCGGCAGGCCGCCGACCTTGGTCGCGACGCGTCTGCCGCGCCTATCTGAAGCGTCCGGGTCATGGATTACTCCCCGCCGCCCCTCTTCAAGCAGGGCCCGTCCGCCACCGCGCGGCTGGTCGCCCTGCTTGCGCTTGCGCTGATGCTGCTCGTGGTCGATGCCCGCATGTCGGTACTGGGCGTGGTCCGGCAGGTCGTGTCGGTGGTGCTGTACCCCATCGAGCGCGTGGTGCTGATTCCGCGCGATACGGTGCGTGCGGCGCTCGACTACACGCAGTCGTCCACCAAGCTGGCCACCGACAACCGCAGCCTGCGCGAATCGGCCGTCGCCCAGGCGCAGCAGTCGCTGCGCGCCACGCAGCTCGAAGCCGAGAACCGCAACCTTCGGACGCTGCTGAACCTCAAGCAGCATGCCGCGGTGCCGACCGTGGCGGCGGAAGTCCTGTACGAAGCGCGCGATCCGTACACGCAGCGCATCGTGATCGATCGCGGCTCCAAGGACGGCGTCCGCGCCGGCTATCCGGTGATCGACGACCGGGGCGTGGTCGGGCAGGTCACGCGCGTGTCGCTGTTCGAATCGCAGGTGACGCTGCTGACGGACAAGGACCAGGCGATCCCCGTGGAGGTGGTGCGCAATGGGCTGCGCAGCGTGGCCTTTGGCGGTGCCCGGCCCGGCGCGCTGGACTTGCGCTTCATGGCAGCCTCGGCCGATCTACAGCAAGGCGATCTGCTGGTGACGTCCGGCCTGGACGGCGTCTATCCAGCCGGCCTGCCGGTCGCCCGCATCACGCAGATCGAGCGCAAGGCCGACACGGCGTTCTCGCGCGTGATCTGCGAGCCCGTGGCGGGCATCCGCAGCAACCGCCACCTGCTGATCGTGAAGTACGAGTCGGGCTTCCCCCCGCCGATGGACCTGTCGCCGGCGCCCGCCGCCAAGGGCAAGAACGCCGCGCGCGACGCCCGCGAAGAAAAGGACCGCGCCGCACGCGCAGCGGCCGAGGCGAACGTGCCGGCGCCCGCTGCGGCAGCCGCGGCCGACGACAACACCACGCCGCCGCGCCCTACCGACGCCGACGGCAATCCGCTGGATACCGATTCAGCGCCAAAGCGCTAAGCGAGGCCACCGACCATGAACTCGCCCCAATACCTGCTGCGCCCGGTCAACCCCGGCTTCATCGCCTTCAGCTTCATCGTGGCGTTCCTTTTCAACCTCATGCCGTGGGGCCACACGCAGTGGATTCCCGATCTGGTGGCGCTGGTGCTGGTGTTCTGGAACATCCACCAGCCGCGCCGCGTGGGCATGGTGGTGGCCTTTCTGCTGGGCCTGCTGATGGACGTGCACGAGGCGCGCCTGCTCGGCGAACACGCGATGGCCTACACGCTGCTGTCGTACTTTGCGATCACCATCCACCGACGGGTGCTGTGGTTCTCGGTGCTGTCGCAGGCGCTGCACGTGCTGCCGCTGCTGGTGCTGGCGCATGCCGTGCCGATCGTCATCCGGCTGCTGATGGGCGCGCATCTGCCGGACTGGCAGGTCATCCTGCCGCCGCTGATCGAGGCCGCACTGTGGCCGTTCGCCAACGCAATCCTGCTGGCACCGCAACGCCGGCCGGAGAGCGTCGACGAGACCCGGCCCATCTGAGGCGCCCGATCTGATGCGCGTCACAGGTAGTCAGGCATGACCGAAATCCGCAACGTCGAACAGGAGCTGTCGCGCTTCCGCCTGCGGCTGGCGGCGGCCGCGCTGTTCGTGCTGGTCTGCTTCGGGCTGCTGCTCACACGCTTCTTCTGGCTGCAGCAGGTCAAGCACGAGCAGTACTCGGCCAAGGCCGAAGACAACCGCATCTCCGTCGCACCCATCGAGCCCAACCGCGGCATCATCATGGACCGCAACGGCGTGGTGCTGGCGCGCAACTATTCCGCCTACACGCTCGAGATCACGCCGTCCAAGCTGCAGGACACGCTGGACAACACGATCGACCAGCTGGCACAGGTGGTCGACATCCAGCCGCGCGACCGCCGCCGCTTCAAGCGGCTGATGGAAGATGCGCGCAGCTTTGAAAGCCTGCCGATCCGCAGCCAGCTCACCGACCAGGAGGTCGCGCGGTTCTCGGCGCAGCGCTTCCGCTTTCCGGGCGTGGACGTGCACGCGCGGCTGTTCCGCCAATACCCGCTGGGCGAGACCGCCTCGCACGTGATCGGCTACATCGGCCGGATCTCCGAGCGCGACCTGGAGCGCATCGACAACATGAGCGATGCCAACAGCCAGCCCGGCGTGACGTACGACCCGCGCAAGGACGCGAACAACTACAGCGGCACCGAATACATCGGCAAGGTCGGCATCGAGCAGAGCTACGAGACGGAGCTGCACGGCCTGACCGGCTACGAAGAAGTGGAGGTGAGCGCCGGCGGGCGACCGATCCGCACGCTCTCGACCTCGCAGGCAACGCCGGGCAACAACCTGATCCTGTCGCTTGACATCAACCTGCAGCGGCTGGCCGAGCAGCTCTTCGGCAACCGCCGCGGCGCGCTGGTGGCGATCGAGCCGGAGACAGGCGACATCCTGGCCTTTGTCTCGAAGCCGACGTTCGACCCGAACCTCTTTATCGAGGGCATCGACACGGCCACCTGGAACGAACTCAACAACTCGCCCGACAAGCCGCTGCTGAACCGCCCGCTGCGCGGCACCTATCCGCCGGGCTCCACCTACAAGCCCTTCATGGCGCTTGCCGCGCTGGAGCTCGGCAAGCGCACGCCGCAATGGGGCATGGCCGACCCGGGCTCGTTCACGCTCGGCAACCACACATTCCGCGACGATGCGCCGGGCGGCCACGGCTGGGTCGACATGTTCCGCTCCATCGTGGTGTCGTGCGATACGTACTACTACAAGCTCGCCAACGACATGGGCGTCAACGCGATCCACGATTTCATGAAGCCGCTGGGCTTCGGGCAGATCACCGGGATCGACATCGAAGGCGAGCGCACCGGCATCCTGCCGTCCACCGAGTGGAAGCGCAAAGCGTACAAGCGCCCCGAGCAGCAGAAGTGGTACGACGGTGAAACGATCTCGCTCGGCATCGGCCAGGGCTACAACAGCTTCACGATCCTGCAGCTGGCGCACGCGGTGTCGACGCTGGCCAACAACGGCGTGGTGATGAAGCCCCACCTGGTGAAGGCGGTCGAGGATTCGCTGTCCAAGGCGCGCACGCTGACGGTGCCGACCGAGAGCTACCGCATTCCGCTCAAGCAGGCCAACATCGACGTGATCAAGCGCGCCATGGTGGGCGTGAACCAGTCGGGCACGGCCGCCAAGGCGTTCATCGGCGCGCAGTATGTGTCGGCGGGCAAGACCGGCACGGCGCAGACGTTCTCGCTGGGCAAGAACGAGAAGTACAACCACCACGCGATTCCGGAGTACAAGCGCGACCATGCGCTGTACGAGGCGTTTGCGCCGGCAGACCATCCGAAGATCGCCGTGGCGCTGATCGTCGAGAACGCCGGCTTCGGCGCCGCCACGGCCGCCCCGATTGCGCGCGCCGTCATGGATTACTACCTGACCGGCAAATGGCCGGCGGAGCTGGCGGCCACCGCGCCGAAGCCGCAGCCGCAACCGCCGGTGGATACACCGAGCGTGTTCTCGACCGGCAAGACGGCCACCATCGCCAGCGCGACGGCCACGGCCCAGGCGGCGGCCGATGCCGCGGCGCAGGGTGCGTCGGCGGTCGCGGCAGCGTCGGCGGTCGCGGCTTCGACGCCTGCTGCGTCGCCGGCCCCGGCCAGCGGCGCGCGCGCGGCGGCGTCCATGTCGCCGGATCTCGTCGCGCCGGCGCTGCGCGAGGCCGGCACGAGCGCAGAGGCCGTCGCGCCGGCCACGCTCGACGCCCAGGTGCTGCAGGCGCTGTCGCACGCGCAACCGCCGCCTGAACTGGCGCCGCGCGGGCGCGGCAATGCGGCCGCACCGGCTTCGGCGCCGGCCGCCGCCGCACCGGCACCCAACGGCAGCAAAGGTGCCAAGCCGGCCGCCAAACCCGCGAGCGCAGCGCGCTGACCGCGCTTGAGGAGCACACCATGGAAAAACTGGACAAGCGCCGCGTCTTCAACATCATCAAGTCGCTGTTTACGGGCTTCGACAAGCCGCTGGCGCTGATCGTCTTCCTGCTGCTCGGCACGGGGCTGATCGCGCTGTACTCCGCGGCCATCGACATGCCGGGCCGCCTCGAAGACCAGATCCGCAACATCATGCTGTCGTTCGTGCTGATGTGGATCATCGCCAACCTGCCGCAGCAGACGCTGATGCGCTTTGCGGTGCCGCTGTACACGGTGGGCGTGGCGCTGCTGATCGGCGTGGCGATGTTCGGGCTCATCCGCAAGGGCGCGCGGCGCTGGCTGAACATCGGCGTGGTGGTGCAGCCCTCCGAGATCATGAAGATCGCCATGCCGCTCATGCTGGCGTGGTACTTCCAGAAGCGCGAAGGGGTGATCCACTGGTACGACTATTTGGCCGCTGCGGTGCTGCTGCTCATTCCGGTTGGCCTGATCGCCAAGCAGCCGGACCTCGGCACCGCGCTGCTGGTGCTCGCCGCGGGCATCTACGTGATCTACTTTGCCGGCCTGTCGTGGCGGCTGATCGTGCCGGTGCTGGTGATTGCGGTGACGGCGATCACGCTGGTGGTGTCGTTCGAGTCGCGCATCTGCGCGCCGGGGGTGAACTGGCCGATCCTGCACGACTACCAGCAACACCGTGTCTGTACGCTGCTCGACCCGACCACCGACCCGCTCGGCAAGGGCTTCCACACCATCCAGTCGATCATCGCCATCGGTTCAGGCGGCGTGACGGGCAAGGGGTGGCTCAAGGGTACGCAGACCCACCTGGAATTCATCCCGGAAAAACACACCGACTTCATCTTCGCGGTGTACTCCGAGGAATTCGGATTGGTGGGCAACGGCGTGCTGCTGTTCCTGTATCTGCTGCTGATCCTGCGCGGGCTCTTCATTGCGGCCAACGCCGGCACGCTGTTCGGGCGCCTGCTGGCCGGGTCGATCACGCTGATCTTCTTCACCTATGCCTTCGTCAACATGGGCATGGTGAGCGGCATCCTGCCCGTGGTCGGTGTGCCGCTGCCGCTCATCAGTTATGGCGGGACGGCGCTCGTCACGCTGGGCATGGGCATCGGCATCCTGATGAGCATTGCCCGACAGAAGCGCTTCGTGCAGACATGAAAAAACGGCCGCCCAACCCAGGTGGCCGTTTCTGTTTCAGGCGGCAATGGCCTCTTCGCGCAACAGGCGCCGCAGGACCTTGCCGGTTGCCGTGGCGGGCAACGCGTCGTGGAACTTCACCCGCCGCGGCACCTTGTACGGCGCCATGTTCTCGCGCGACCACGCGATCAGCTCGGCTTCCGAGAGCTTGACGCCATTCATGGGCACAACGTGCGCGCACACGACCTCGCCCTTGTCGGGGTCGGGCAGGGGCGTGACAGCCACCTGCCGGATGCCCGGATGGCGCGAGAGCAGCGCTTCGACTTCCTCGGGAAACACGCTGTAGCCCGACACCTTGATCATCTCCTTGATGCGGCCCTGCCACTGCAGGTAGCCGTCGGCGGACACCTGTCCGATGTCGCCGGTATGCAGGAAGCCGTTGCGCAGGACGGCCCGCGTGGCCTCGTCGCGCTGCCAGTACCCGCGGAACACGCCTGGGCTGCGGATGGTGATCTCGCCAGGCTGCCCGGGCGGCAGCTCCACGCCGGTGTGCGGGTCGACGATGCGGACTTCGGTCTGCGGGACGATCTTGCCGTGCCAGCCCCAGCGCGGGGCGTGCGCCGGCGTGATGGCATCGCAGGTATGCGTTTCGGACAGCCCGTATGCGGCCTCATAGGTGCGGCACTGCGGGCCGGCAAACGCGCGCCACTGCTCGGCAATCGCCTCGGTCAGCGGCACGCCGAAGCTCGTGCACGGGTTGGTCGTGAGCGATTCCATGCGGTACTGCGCCGCATCGGGGTGCGCCATCACCGCCAGGTTCATCGGCGTCATGCTGTACCACCACGTGACGCGGTAGCGGTCGATGGCCTGCAGCACGGCAAGCGGGTCAAAGCGGTAGAGCAGGATGGTGGCTGCGCCGGAGTACAGCATCGTGTTCATGCCCATCAGCATGCCCGCAATGTGCGAGAGCGGCGCCACGGCCAGCATCACGTCGGAGGCCTGGATGCCGCCCACCTGCACCGTGACCGCCGTCTTGTACAGCGCATTGCGGTGCGTGAGCATCGCGCCCTTCGGGCGACCGGTGGTGCCAGAGGTGTAGACCATCAGCGCCACGTCATCGAGCCCCACCGGGATGGCGGCCACGGCGTCGCGCTCGGCTACGTCCACCGGCTCGGCCATCAGTTGCATCAGGTCGAGTTGGGCGGCGCCGGGCGTGTTCCTGGGCGGCGGCGCGGATGATGCATCGGCGGCGATCAGCTCCGGCGGAACAGCGAGTGCCTTGCGGCAGGCGGGCTGTGCCGGCTGCAGATCGGCATAGCGCGTGGTGATGACGGTGACGACCGACGTGCCGGGCCGCGCAGCCTCGACGATGGGCATCAGGTCTGCCGCCGCCACCAGGATCTTCGCGCCGCAATCGGCAAGCTGGTCACGCAGCTCATGCTGGCGCGACAGCGGGCCGCACGGCACCACAATGCCGCCCAGCTTGGCCGTGGCGAGGTGCGCGATGATCGCCTGCGGACAGTTCTGCAGAAACAGCGCGACACGGTCGCCGCGCACCACCCCGAGGCGTTGAAGCTGCACCGCCAGCCGGGTCGAAAGCTGATCCAGCTCGCGCCAGCACATCGTGCGGCCGTACCAGAGGAGGGCGATGCGCTCGGGGGTCTGCTGCGCGTGGAGGGCGCAATACCGGTGCAGCGGCATCTCGCCCGCGGCGTAATGGACCGGTTCGCGGTTCTGAATGGTCATATGGTGTCTCCTCGGCCTTCGGTGTCGCGCGGCGACGCCTTGGCCGTGATGGCGGCCCTCGTGCCGGGGCGCTCATGCGGGTTCGGTTTCGGGGCATCCATGGTGCGAGTATGGCTAAACCGCATGGCGGCCGCTGCACCGATTTGCGCAAAACCGCGTTCCACCCGAAGGCGGTCTGTCGTACGGTCGTTCCAAGCCGATCCCACAAAAATCTACCGCTCGGTATAGAGTTTCAGCGCAAATTCGACGGGGCGTCAATCGGTGAGAAGTCGGATATTCCGCCCCGGCAATGAAATGTCACAAACATAAGGACTGCGCTCATTCTCACATGAGCGTGCACTCACATTCAATGACCGCCGCCAAGGCAATGAATTGCGCAGACCAACATTAAAAATTTGCTGTCACGACAGATTTGTTCTATTTTTGACAACAAATTATGTGAGAGGTTGGAATGGATCGTTTGCAGTCGATGCGGGTGTTTTCCAAGGTTGTGGAGCTCGGCAGCTTCGCGCGCGCAGCCCAGCATCTGTCGATGAGCAATGCCGTGGTCACGCGCTACGTGGCCGACCTGGAGGCGCACCTCGGCACGCGTCTGCTCAACCGGACCACGCGCAGCCTGTCGCTGACGGACGTGGGCGAAACCTATCTGCAGCGCTGCCAGCAGATTCTGCTCGACATCGACGAGGCCGAATCGCTGGCCACGTCGCGCAGCCAGGCGCTGGTGGGTGGCCTGCGCATCGTCGCGCCGGTGATGTTCGGGCTGCACGTCCTGCCGATGCTCCTCGCGCGCTTCCAGCAGCTGTACCCCGAGGTCACGTTTGACGTGGCGCTGTCGGATCGCCCGATCGACATCGTCGAAGACGGACGCGACGTCGGCATCATGGTGTCGGAACTCGGGCTCGGCTCGCACCTGGTGGCGCGCCGCATGATCTCTGCGGAGATGATCATGGCCGCCACGCCGGCCTACCTGCGCCAGCATTCCACCCCGCAGCGCGCAGAAGACATCGCCGATCACCGCGTGATCGCCATGTGGCACCCGCAGCTGCGCCACGAGTGGGAGATGACCACGCCCGACGGGCAGTCGATCGCCGTGCCGGTGCAGCCGTCGCTCGTCACCAGCAATGCGGAACTGATGCATCGCGCCGTGCTGGCCGACATGGGCATCGCGGTGCTGTCGTCGTACATGGCGCGGCCCGACCTGGAGTCAGGCCGGCTCGTACGCGTGCTGCCGCAGTACAAGCTGCCGCAGCGCTCGCTCTCGCTGGTGTACCCGAGCCGCAAGTTCCTGCCGACCAAGGTGCGCACGTTCATCGACTACCTGCTCGCGCAGGCGATGGAAGTGAAGCACAGCGAAGCGCGCGCCGGACGCGCATTGAGCGAAGCCGCATAAGCCACGGCAGGCCGCGCAAACAAAACGGGAGGACACTGTCCTCCCGTTTGCATTAGTGCCGAGTGGCGCGTTCAGGTGTCGCTCGTGCTCGCCTCATCAGCCTCGGCTTCGGCGGCCTTCTTGCGCGCTGGCGTCTTCTTGGCGGCGGTCTTGGCGGGTGCCTTCTTGGCCGCGGCCGTGGTCTTCTTCGCGGCCGTCTTGGCGGCGGGCTTGCCCTTGCCTTCACCGCGCGGCTCGAACTCGAAGCCGATCTTGCCGTCCGGCTGCTTGACGAGGAACGCCTTGAAGGCGCGGCCCGTGCGCGCCGACTTGAACCCGGTCAGCAGGTCCGTCTTGCCCTCGGTGAGCAGCTTGTGCAGCTGCTCGCGGCTGATCTCTTGCTGCAGGATGATCTTGCCGGTGGTGAAGTCGCACGTCTTGGGCTGCGCCACGGCGTTTTCACACACGTACTTCAGGCCGTGCTCGTAGACGTTGCCGTTGCACTTCGGGCAATGGCCGACGCTTTCCTGGCCGGTGAAGTCGACGGGTTCGCCGTCCTCTTCCTCGTTCTGGCCGAAGTCGAACTCCATCTTCCAGTGGCCGTCTTCCTGAACCAGCTTCAGGATGGCGGCAAACGGCCGGCCCATCTTGCTGCGGAAGCCCTGCAGCGGGCCGATGGTCTTGTTGGTCAGCAGCTCTTCCACCTCGTCCAGCTCGAACTGGCGACCACCCGGGATCTTGCTGATCGAGAAGTCGCAGTGGCTGCACGCGAAGCGGCGGTAGTTTTCCTTGACCACGTGACCGCATTGCGGGCACGGCGTGGAAAGCGTCGCGTAATCGCCGGGGATGGTGTCGCTGTCGTACTCCTTGGCGCGCTTGACGATCTGCTGCGTCATCTGCGCGATCTCGCGCATGAACTCGTCGCGTGCGAGACGGCCACGCTCGATCTGTGCGAGCTTGTGCTCCCATTCGCCGGTTAGTTCGGCCTGCGTGAGTTCTTCCACGCCCAGGCCGCGCAGCAGCGTCATCAGCTGGAACGCCTTGGCCGTGGGGATCAATTCGCGGCCTTCGCGCACGAGGTACTTTTCGGTTAGCAGCCCTTCGATGATGGCCGCGCGCGTGGCCGGCGTGCCCAGGCCCTTGCCGGCCATGGCCTCGCGCAAGGCGTCGTCGTCGACGAGCTTGCCGGCGCCTTCCATGGCCGACAGCAGCGTCGCTTCGTTGTAGCGTGCGGGGGGCTTGGTGGTCAGGCCCACCGGCTCGACCTTGTCGGTCTTGACCTTTTCGCCCTTGGCGACGGGCACGAGGTTGGCGTCGTCGCCCTGCGACTCACGGCCGTAGATCACCAACCAGCCGGGGTTGACCAGCACCTTGCCTTCGGTCTTGAAGTGGTGGCCGGCCACCTCCGTCACGCGCGTGGTGACGAGGTATTCGGCCGCCGGGAAGAACACCGCCAGGAAGCGGCGCACCACCAGGTCATACAGCTTCTGCTCCGGCTCCGACAGGTTCTTCGGTGCCTGCAGCGTCGGGATGATGGCGAAGTGATCGCTGATCTTGCTGTTGTCGAAGATCCGCTTGTTGGGCCTGACCCACTGGTTGTCGAGAATCTTCTTCGCGTGCGGCAGGTAGTTGTGCGAACTCTCGGCCAGCATGTCGAGCGTCTTCTTGACCGTGCCCATGTAGTCTTCGGGCAGCGCGCGGGAATCCGTCCGCGGATACGTCAGTACCTTGTGCTTTTCATACAGCGCCTGCGCCAGCCCCAGCGTGTTCTTGGCCGAGAAGCCGAAGCGGCTGTTGGCCTCGCGCTGCAGGCTCGTCAGGTCGAACAGCGCCGGCGACATCTGCGTGGACGGCTTCGATTCTTCCGTCACGGTGCCCGGCTTGTCGCGGCACGCAGCGACGATGCTCTTGGCCTCGGCCTCGCTCCACAGGCGCGAGTCGCGCTGCTCGGGGTCGAACTCGTTCTTCTTGAATTTCGGATCAAACCAGCGGCCTTCGTACAGGCCCGCCGCGGCGATGAACTCGGCGCGCACTTCCCAGTAGTCGCGCGGGACGAACCGTTTGATCTTCTCTTCGCGCTCCACCACGATCGACAGCGTGGGCGTCTGCACGCGGCCCACGGTGGTGAGGAAAAAGCCGCCGCCTTTGCTGTTGAAGGCCGTCATGGCGCGCGTGCCGTTGATGCCGACCAGCCAGTCGGCTTCGGAGCGGCACCGCGCGGCGTCGGCCAGCGGCATCATTTCTTCGTCGCTGCGCAGCTTGGCAAACCCGTCGCGGATCGACTGCGGCGTCATCGACTGCAGCCACAGTCGCTTGACCGGCAGCTTGGTGTTCGCGTGCTGCGCAATGAGGCGGAAGATCAGCTCGCCCTCGCGCCCCGCGTCACAGGCGTTGATGAGGCTCGTCACGTCCTTGCGCTTGATAAGGCGTGTCAGCACCTTGAGGCGCGACTCCGACTTGGCGATGGGGCGCAGATCGAAGTGCGGCGGGATCACCGGCAGGTGCGCAAAACTCCATTTGCCGCGTTTGACCTCGTACTCCTCCGGGGCGGCGATTTCGACCAGGTGGCCCACGGCCGACGAAAGGACGTAGTCGTCGCTTTCGTAATACTCGTCGTGCTTGGTGAAGCCACCCAGCGCGCGCGCGATATCAGCGGCGACCGACGGTTTTTCGGCAATGATGAGGGCCTTGGACATGTGAGCGGATCCTGGCGATCGCAAGCAATCGATAAAAAGAAGTCGCTGATCTATAGCGACCGTTCGCGTGGGTTTTGTAGAGTCTTATGGCTTCGCGGGCCGACTTTCAAGTGCTGCGGGCGCCTGTTGGGGCACGCACCGGGGTCCTGTCAAAACGGTTCAGCCCCGAATTTGGCCGCCAATCATAAGCGCGGTTCCTTAGGGGGTGCAATAGAGTGGCGCATGCAGCGCATCGCGTTGTCAAGCGCCGTCCTCACGCCAGTTCCAGCAGCCAGGCGCGCAGGTCCGGCGCTGCCCGGACGGCCGGAGCAGCGGCCAAGTCCCGCGAAAGCAGCCCCTCCACCACGCCCGCATGTGGCAGGACCGGGCCGAAAAACAACACATCGCCGGCGTCGTCCATGCGCTGCACCAGCAGGGTGGGGAAGTTTTCGACGTCGAAATCGCCCAGCGCATCGGCGTGGTCTTCCACGTCCACCCAGACGAAGCAGCATTCCGGATGCCGCACCGCCAGATCAGCGAACGTCGCTCGATAGCTGCGGCACGTGCCGCACCACTCGGCGCACAGGCACGCAACCAGCCACCGTCCGTGGTGGATGTGCTCGCGCAGCGCGGCGATGTCGGTGTCGGGAGAAAGGAGCGGCATGTCGGTCGAACAGTCGCGCCTATTGTAGGCACGCTTTCACGGAAGCCGCAGGAAGCGGCCGCCGGGCTGGCGCTCGACGCGGCCGTCCAGTTCGAGGGCCAGCAGTTGCGCCGACAGCGCGGCAGCAGGCTGGCCGGTGCGCTCACACAAGGTGTCCAGGTCGACAGGGTCAAAGCCGAGGGCATCAAGCAGCGCGGTTTCGGCCGCGTTTGGCGGGGTGCGCGCGGCAGGCGCATGCGCAGCGGACGCCGGTTGAGCCGACGGCGGAGCCGATGCTGCGGGCCTGGTACGGCGCTCCGGTGCGGCGGCGCTCGCCCAGCCAAGTTCGTCGAGGATGTCGGCGGCTGTCTCCACGAGCTTGGCACCCTGCTTGATCAACAGGTGGCAGCCCTTGGCCAGCGGCGAGTGGATCGACCCCGGGATCGCGAACACGTCGCGTCCCTGCTCCCCAGCCAGCCGCGCCGTGATGAGCGAGCCCGACTGGGCGGCGGCTTCCACGACCAGCAGCCCGCGCGCGAGCCCGGCAATGAGGCGATTGCGGCGCGGGAAGTTCTCGGCCCGGGCGCCCATGCCCAGCGGATACTCGGAGATGATGAGCCCCGCCTCCGCAATGCGGTGCGCCAGCGCCCGGTTGCGCGCGGGATAGACGATATCGAGCCCGGTGCCGACCACGGCGATCGTGCTGCCCGGGCCGGCCAGCGCGCCTTCGTGCGCCGCCGCGTCGATCCCGAGCGCCAGTCCCGACACCACCGTCACGCTGGCCGCCGACAACGCCTGCGCAAACGCCCGGGCGTTTTCGATGCCGGCGGCCGTGGCGCTGCGCGCACCGACCACGCCGACCGCCGCCGCCCTGAGCAGCGAAACATCGCCCTTCGTATACAGCAGGGTCGGCGGATCGGGCAATTCCAGCAGGCGGGGCGGATACCCGCGATCAGCGAGCGTGAAGACGGCGTTGCCGGGCGTATTCGCCCACACCACGGTGCGCTCGATCAGTGAAGCCAGCGCTGCATCGGGCTCGGCGAGCAACGCCCGCGCGTGCCGCTCCGGGACCACCTTCACCAGCGCCGAATACGGTTGTGCGAAGATGTCCTGTGGCAAGCCGAACGCCGCCAGCAGTTGCCGGGCGGCTACGGGCCCAACGCCAGGGGTTTCGGTCAGACGCAGCCACGCGGCCAGTTCAGCGGGGTCGCGGGTGCAGGAGAGGGTGTCGGTGGAATCGGCCGCGGCGGACGCCGCGGCGTGCGATACATCGGTCAAATCAGGGACTGCGGTAACGCGTGGTCAGGGTTGTTGCGACATCGGATTGGTGGCCGTATCGCCCACCTCCACGGTGTTCGAGGCGTCAGTCACCAGCGCATAGGCGACGTGCGGGAAGACGCGGAACACGAATGCCAGGCCGTAGCGCTCCTCCGGCAACACCACGCGCTCGTTGCCGGCGGTCGGATCCTTCACCACGCCGCCCGCACGGGCCAGTGCCAGCACATGACCGGGTTCCAGCCCCTGCTGGCTGCCGATATTCAGCACGACAACCTGGTCGGTGCCGCCAAAGCGCACGCCGCCGGTCACCTTGGCGACCACGCCGTGCACGTCGCCCTCCGGTGCATGCGGCACATAGCGCACAGGCACGCGCGGCGGCAGCGGCATCAGCTGCGTGCCCACGCCCATTTCTTCCTTGGACGACAGCACTTCCATCTTGGTGGCCGATTGCGGACCCGCGGCAGCGCGCACCACGCGCAGCGTGCCGAGGAAATCCGCCTCGTAGCCGAGCACCTTGCCGCTGACGGGATCCTTCAACGGCTTGACCGGGCGATATGCCTGCCATTCGCTGCCCGGCTGGCCGCCTTCACCTGCGGGCAGACCGCGCGCGTAGGCACTCTCGCCCTTGCCCAGATAGACGCGGCCTTCGGGCAGCGCAAAGATGCGCGCCGGCGTGGCCAGCGTTTCCTCGTCCACGACGATCGGCTGGGTGAGGAACGGCTCGATCACAGCGGGGGGAATGCTGGGGATGGCATCGCCGTCCTGCCCCGACACGCGGGTATGCGGCGACAGGCGCACCGTGCTGCCCTCGGCCGAGGCTGGCGAAGTCGACAGCCACGCCCGGCCGTTCGCGTGATGCAGATACAGCACCTGGCCCGGATAGATCAGGTGCGGATTGCGGATCTGTTCGCGGTTCATGCCCCACAGTTCCGGCCACCGGTACGGGCGCTGGAGGTATTTGCCCGAAATCGCCCACAGGGTGTCGCCCCGGCGCACGGTGTATTGCGCGGGTGCGTTGGCGGCCAGCTCGGATTCGGGAATGCCGGCCTGGGCAGCCGCTGTGGCCTGGGCCTGTTGCGCCGGCGTCACGACGCGCTGCGCCGCGTGCGCGCCACCTAGGCAGAAAAGCGTTGCCGCGGCAACCGCCGAGAAGGCGCAAACGTAAGGCTGGCGCGGTTTCGTGGCGGGCTGAGAGAGCATCGGTGTGTTACGATGGCGCATTATTCTTTGAAGAATCGGCGAGTGGTCCGCGTGGTATTCGACGCTTGGCCGCCGCCACTGCACGCGTACTGTCGGCGCAGCAATCCGGGGGGTATGGCATCGAACGTTCGTCAGGCTTTTTCCTAAGCCATGTGGCGGATAGCGCCCCCGATTCTGCATGACATTCCAAGCGATCGCAATTGAAGGCAACCCCTCGTTAGCGTGGCCTTCCGCAACCGTTGTTGCCAAGCATCATGGCCCTACTCAATATCCTGCAATACCCTGACCCGCGGCTGCACAAGGTGGCCAAACCGGTTGCCGTGGTCGACGACCGCATCCGCAAGCTCGTGGCCGACATGGCCGAAACCATGTACGAAGCCCCCGGCGTCGGCCTGGCCGCGACGCAGGTCGACGTGCATGAGCGCGTGATCACCATCGACGTCTCGGAGACGCGCGACGAACTGCGCGTGTTCATCAACCCCGAGATCGTGTGGGCCAGCGCCGAGCGCAAGGTCTGGGATGAAGGGTGCCTGTCGGTCCCCGACATCTACGACAAGGTCGAACGCCCCGATCGCGTGCGAGTGCGCGCACTCAACGAAAAGGGCGAAACCTTTGAACTGGAGGCCGACGGCCTGCTGGCCGTGTGCATCCAGCACGAAATGGATCACCTGATGGGCAAAGTCTTCGTTGAATACCTCTCGCCGCTCAAGCAGACCCGCATCCGCTCCAAGCTGAAGAAGCACCAGCGCGAAGTGGCGCACCAGC
>OFCW01000020.1_pt1 | contig 76692 bp, 89 predicted proteins | sample 1520951 | NCBI WGS metagenome assembly OFCW01 (sample SAMEA4349680, study PRJEB24078) | microbial mat metagenome | biome: Terrestrial Biome; feature: Habitat; material: Microbial Mat | place: India | collected 2012-06-12 | depth 10 m | reverse complement strand
CGACGGACTGTTAATCCGCAGGTCCCTGGTTCGAGTCCAGGTCGGGGAGCCAAGAGATTCAAGGGCCTACGCAAAGCGTAGGCCCTTTTTCTTTCCGCTCTCTATTCCCTGTCTTCCCTGTCTTCCCTGTCTTTTCCCGCCCCCGTCTCCTTCTCATAGGACGTTCCATTCCTGAGCCTGCGCGGCAGGGGCAGAAAGTTTCGATTGAGAAAAATCAAAAGTATCCGCACATCAATTTGCTACATTCCCCCCATTGCGTCTCAGAAATAAAAGGGTTTCTGTGTCACCAATCAGGCATCGGCTGTCGTGCGTCGGCACGCGCTTTCCGCCCTTCCCACTCAGCCTGGTGGCGGTCGACGCAGGAGAGGCATTGATGTCCTTTCCTCCCGCCTTCCCGCCGGCAATGCATTCCTCACCTGTCGTCAGACGCGCAGACTGTTTCAGCTTAGCGCAAGCTTTGCTTGACGAAGAACAAGGGCTGATGTCATGGCATTCGTGAATCTCTTTTCCGCCAGTGCCCATCCAGCGCCTTTCTTGACGCCGCTGGAGCTGGTCTGTTCGGTAAACAGCCAGGTTGCATTACGCGCCGCAGTAGACAATGGCGCGGACTGGGTTCGTCTCGACTACTGCGGGTATCACAATGCAGCCGGTTTGCCGGGCCAAAATCTTGGAACGGGCGCGATCGTCCAGGCAATTCACTACGCGCACGACCGATATTGCAAAGTGTTGCTGAACATTGACGCGCAGGCACAGTCTTCGGGCTGGGCCACGTGGCGCGAGGCAATCGATCTGGCGGCGCAATGCGGGGTTGATGCTATCGCGCTCTCCGATCCCGCGCTGCTGCTGTATGCATCTGCGCAGCATTCGGGCCTGCGCCTGCACTACGCGGTGCAGGACGCAGCGCTCGATAGTGAAACGATCGATTTTTTCCGCCAGCGCTTCGGCGTAAGCAGAATCTTGCTGCCCCGCGTTCTGACGCTTGCCCAGGTGGCGCGGATTGCGGCGAACACATCGGCCGAGCTGCAGGTGGTCGGGTTCGGCAGGTGCTGTTCGATCATCACAGGAGACAAAGGCGAATCCGGCGGCGCGCAACACCTGCCGGAAAGCCGCCCATGCCGCGCCCCCGATCTTTGCGCCAATGCGGAGAGCGCAGCGAATGACGCCAGCTTCGTACCCGACGGGCAGCCCGACGCCAGGACGTTGAAACTGCTGCCGCGGCTGGCCACGCTCGGGATCAGCGCAATCCAGGTCGAGGCGCCGCTGCACGGCCCGGCGCTCCTGGCGCAAGTCACTCGCGTTTGGCGCGCGGCAGTCGACGAATGCCTGGAGAATCTCGATCACTATTCGGTAAAGCCTTCCTGGGTCGCGGCATTGAACCGCGCGGCAAGGGCCTCGGGAAAATGCTAGCGCCCCGGCCGCATTGCGGCTGTCAGCGCTTCTTTACCTGGGCGCGACGCATCGACATGGTCCTGGTAGCGACGAAGATTTCACGCAGCAGATAGACGAAACTTCCGATCAGCGAAAACATCGCGAGCACGAACAACAGCGCAATGAACTTCGCCAAGGCCAGGTCGAGCGCGCCGCCAATGAACAACGCGGCAATCACCACGCAAATGAACAGCCCGCAAGACGTACTGAGGGTGATCGCACGGTTGATCAAATGCGCCCGGCGATAGAGCGTCTCCAGCTCGGTCCATGCTTCGCTTTGATCACTTCCATTCCCGCCGCGCACACGTTCTTCCAGCACCCGCGAGCGGTCGATGATCCTTGCCAAACGGTTGGTCAGAACGGCCAGTTTGGTTCCCACCCCCGTCAGCAGGAAAACCGGTGCAATCGCCAGCTGAATCGTATGACTGATGTCCCCTAGCTGAATCTCCATGCGCTTCTCATCCAGAAATGGAATGGGCCTCCCCGCCGCCAAGCACCGGCACATTGCCGGATAGCCTGGCAGGCCGCAGCAGGCAGGCCAAAGGCCGCTGGCATTGGCATCGAGTGCTCCCTCTCCGTGTTGTTTTGCAGCGCAGCAATCGAGCGAGGTTTGCCGCCATGTCGCGCGCCAGTGGCTCACCGCCAGTAGCTCACCGAGTCCTACGCCGACCCGCAGCAGAACGCCGGAGCATGCCTTAATTATCGGTAATTACACTGTATAAACTAACAGTTGCGATTCCGTGATCATTTTTATATCATCTGATTGTCGCACTGCAGCAAAATCACCCATTCTTGTGTGCACTGCGGACATTCCAGCAGTCGCCAAGCTGTCGCGCCTGCTGCCACCATTGTATATCTGAGATTGGAGGGCGTCCGTGAGCCAGGCATTTTCTCCTCCTGCGCCGCTCTCGTCCGGAACTCCGCCATCATTTGCTGCGTGGATCGTGTCGGGCGTCTGCCTGCTGGCCACCGCCTTTGCCTGGCATGATGTAAAACGCAGCCAGCAGCTGAACGTACGCGCCCATTTCGAGCGCCAGACCGCGCATGTTGTCGCCCGTATCGAACAAGCGCTGTCGTCGTGCGAACAAGCGCTGCGCAGCGCGGCTGCGGTTATCGACAGCCAGTCGATTCCCCGCGCCCGCTGGCGCGATTACGTGACAGCGCTTGCATCGGCGCCGCCCGTGCGCGGCATACAAGCGCTCGGATTCGCTCCCGCGGAAGAGCCGACTGCCAGCGCCATCACGGAAACCGCGCGCCGTCCCCCGCCATTCGCCCGCGTCACCGCCATTCGCCCCGGCTCCGGCATGGCCGGCACACCGCGCGAACTCGCGCCGGATCGACTTCCCGCAGCCGCCCGTCACCTTCCCCACCCATCCCCCGTGGACAACATGCAGCCCGTCAAGGGCGACGACGGGCCGCCAGTAGCGATCATGTATCTGCCCGCCGGCTTGCATGCAGCGCACCTTGAGAGCAGTCGCGGGCGCGGCCGGCCGGGCGGATATGTGTATGCCCGGGTGGACATTCGTGATCTCATCGAAAGCGCACTGCAGAAAACCGATTCCCGGCTCCGAATCCGGGTTTTCGAAGGGCACGATACCGCCCCAGAATCCCTGCTTTACGACAGCAATCGCATGGCCTTAGTCACGCGCGCCGGGGCCGACAATCTCATGCTCAGCAAGGCGGTCGATATCAACTTCGGCGGCAATCGCTGGACGATCCTGTTTGATGCGCCGCAGGAAAGCCTGCTCCCTTCCCACAGCGGGCGGGCCGGAACATACCTCCTGGCTGCCGGTCTGATTTTGACGGTCGCGCTGTTCGTGGCCATGCGTACCGCCGCACGCCACAGGAAACACGTTCTGCCCGAACACGAGCGCTCGCACCAGGAATTGAAAAATCTGGTCGACGCTCTCGAAACACACAGAGACCAGGAACAAAAACGGCTGGCGCGGGAAATGCACGACGATCTGGGGCAACTGCTTGCCGCAATGAAGATGGATCTTGCCGGACTTGCCCGCCATGTGCCGCAAACCGATTCGGCGGCACTGCATCGCCTGGCCGGCATCAACCAGCTGGTCAGCGCCATGATGACGTCGGTACGCCGCATCATCTCCGATCTTCCGCCCAAGGCCCTGGAAGATCTCGGCTTGTTCGGCGCGCTGCGGCTGATGGCAAAGAATTTCGAGAAACGGCATAACGTCCGATGCCGTGTCTGCCTGCCGGAATACGAACCGCGCATGCCGCAGAAAGCGGCCTCGGCCATCTATCGCACGGTCCAGGAATCGCTGACGAATGTCGCCAAGCATGCGTGCGCCACCGATGTGGAGATCACCATGGAAATTCTCGATAACCGCGTTCTGCTTAGCGTTGCCGACAATGGCAAGGGTTTTTCGGCCCAGGCCTTGCAGAAGGCCGGCTCGTTCGGATTGATCGGCATGCGCGAACGAGCCGGGGCGCTCAACGGCGGCCTGAAGGTCGAAAGTGCGATTGGCTCGGGAACGACGATATACGTCACGCTCCCGCTAGGCGACGCACGGCCCTGCGGCACTGAATCGGACACTTCGGCCGTATCTCCGGAGAGTGCATGAGCGGCTTCCATGGAAGCCGACGTGAGCCGGGCGCCGCTGAGATCCCGCGATCGGCTTGTCGCGCCGGGTGGTCACTCCCGCCGGCAGCTTCCTATCGGCGCCGGCTATCGTACGAAATGTCCTATGGTTGAGCGAAAAATCACTCTCACTGACAGCAGGTCGCGCCGGCAGCAGGATCATGCGCGCGGGGAGCTCCTGTACAGCCAGATCGGCCCCGCAGCGGACCGGCAGGGCGAGAATCCGCATCGCGTGGTGCGCCAGATGACCGAACGGCGTCAGAAGCTCGCCGGCCGCCGGCATGCGGAAATTCAGCGCATGGAGGCAGCGATGCGCTTTCAGTCGCTGCTCGAACAACTGCCGGGCATGCCATACGTGGCCAGCCTGGAGAAGAACGGGCGCATGATGTACGTCAGCCCCAAGATCGAAGAGCTGCTGGGTTTTACGCCCGACCAGTGGCGTGACGACCCCGGTTTGCGCATCAGGCAATTGCACGAGGCAGACCGCGCCAGAGTCCAGCAGGCGGTCGCCGCGGCTGTTGCCAATAATGGCGCATACCGAATCGACTATCGCATCTTCGACAGCGAAGGCCGGCTGCACTGGTTTCACGACGAAGCGAGCGTCACGCTCGACGACCGGGGCTGTCCCGCCTTCCTGCAAGGCGTCGCCTTGGACATCACCGAACGCAAGCAGGCGCAGCTGGACCTGGAGCGTTCGCATGCCGAGCTGCAGGAACTCATCGCCGCGCTCGACGCCTCCCGAGGCGAGGAACAACGGCGGCTGGCGCAGGAAATGCATGACGATTTCGGGCAATTGCTGACCGCGATGAAAATGGACCTGTGCACGCTGCGCCAGTGTCTTCCGCAAGACGATACCCAGGTTGTAGCGCACCTGACCAGCATCAATGAGCTGGTCGAAGCCATGGTGGCCTCGGTGCGCCGCATCGTCGCCGACCTCCCGCCCAAGATACTCGAAGATCTCGGCCTGTACTCAGCGCTCGAATCCATGACCGGCAATTTCACGCGCCGCCACGGGATCGCTTGCCGTCTGCATGTGCCGCAGGCCGAACCGGCACTCGACGCCCGTGTCGCCCTGGCCGTCTATCGCCTGGTCCAGGAAGCGCTCAATAACGTCGCAAAGCATGCGCACGCCCGCTGCGCCGAAGTGCGCATCGAGTGCGACGGCGATGGCATGTCGGTGTACGTCGGCGACGACGGCAATGGCCTGACCATGAATAACCTGAACAAGCCCGGATCGTTCGGACTGCGGGGCATGCGCGAGCGCGTTGCCGCCTTCGGCGGGAAGTTGCGCATCGATAGCGCCGAGGGCAAAGGCACGCAGATTCTGATCCGGCTTCCGCTCGCTACAATCCGAAAAAACTGAGTTGTCAGCCGCCCCCCTGGCAGGACATGCCCTGCACCGACGACGGGGTAATGCCAGTGCGAGGCGTGCGTGCGTCCGCGCCGGATATGCTCTGTGGAATACATTGTCGCAAAGAGACGATTGTGAATTCTCAATTCACATCGCTTTTGATCTGTTAATTTGAATTTTTCACGGTCATAGCCTGAAACGAGCCCGGGCTCGCTGAACAAATCGATAAATATCCGCGAAGGTTGTTCTTTGGCACTAAGGCGCGTGCCGGAGTATTTCGCCAGTTGCTTCGCATGACAGTGACAAGCAGCTGACCACAGGTCCAACCACAGGTCCAATCAAAGAGATATGTGATGATCACCCACTTGGAACACAGTTCTGGCAAGCTGTCCAATTACATCGCCACGTTGTCCCGATTTCCAGCGGGTAAAGCTGGACCTTCCCTGCTTTCCATCATCGAGTCTGCAATGGACGGGGTCATCATTGTCGATGCGGCTCGCCAGATCGTCCTGGTCAATCAAAAGGTGGAGCGCATGTTCGGCTACCCCGCCAAACATTTACTGGACAAATCTCTCGACATCCTGCTGCCGCCACGTCTGTGCAGCGAACAAGGCCGCCGCATCGACCGATTCGCCGCGGCTCGCGTGCACGGCAGGCGAATCAAGCTCGGACTCAAGGGCATGCACGCCAACGGGGAGCAACTGTCGCTGAATGTGAGCCTGTCCCGCGTGGTGGTGCACGGCGAACCGTTTCTGGCGCTGATCGTACATAGTCTGGCAGCTGAACGCAGCGCGGTCGAGACCCGGCGCCGCGCAATACGCCCGTCGGAATTGCGCAAGTGGGCGGCATCGTCACAACTGGCAAACGAAGTGGAAAAGCGGCGCTTCTCCAAGAAGCTCTACGACGACATCGGCCAGCGGCTGAGCGTACTGAAGCTGGACCTGGATTGGCTTGAGAACAGCCTTCCGGCCACCGGGACCGGCGTTCCGGCGCGCGTGGCGCAAATGCAGGGGCTGCTGGACAACGTCATTACAATGACCAAAAGCATGGCATCGGCCCTGCGTCCGCCCTTGCTCGATGATTTTGGATTGTTGCCGGCAGTCGAATGGATGGCGGAAAACTTTCAGAAAAAGACCTCTATTTCCTGCATAGTCGAAAGCAATGGCCTGACGATCAAGCTGGGTGACGCCGTGGATTCGGCGATCTTCAGAGTGATCCAGGAAGCGCTGGCCAATATCGAAAAACATTCCTGCGCCAGCAATGCCCGCATCGCATTCTCGCGGACCGGAAACCAGCTCGATGTTATGATTCAGGATGATGGCATCGGGATGGCTGGCGGCAGCGAAAACAAACCTGGCTGCTATGGCTTGATCTCGATGCAGGAACGCATTTTTGTGCTTGGAGGTACAATCAGCATCGGCAATGTAAAGCCGCATGGCGTGCTGATCCATGCCTGCGTTCCAATTGAGCCGATTACCACTTCTGACCCGTTTACACATCCGCCGCTACCACGTCTATGATTCGCATTGTCATCGCCGACGACCACACCATCATGCGCGAAGGCCTCAAGCGCATTCTCGATGGCGCCGACGACATTGAAGTCGTCGGAGAAGCCGTTGACGGTTTTGAAGCTCTGGCTCACGTGAGAAAAGGCGGATTCGACCTGTTGATGCTGGACTTGTCGATGCCGGGCCGCAGCGGCGTGGAGCTGATTCGCCAGATCAAGGATGAGATGCCCAAGCTCCCTATCCTCATCCTGACGATGCATGAAGAAGAACAATATGCAGTGCGCGCGATTCGCGCCGGCGCGCGCGGCTACCTGACCAAGGAAAGTGCGGGAACGCAACTTGTCAGTGCCATCAGAAAGGTTGCCTCCGGCCGCCCCTACATCAGCCTGGAAGTGGCCGAGCAACTGGCAATGGACGTGATGCCATCGAACGAGGAGCTGCCGCACAAGCAGCTCTCGAACCGCGAGTTCGAGGTATTTACACTGCTCGTGAGCGGCAAGTCGATTACCGAAATCGCCGATTTCCTGCACCTGAGCGCCAAAACGGTCAGCACGCACAAAACCCGCATCCTGGCCAAGATGAACATGAATTCCTTGGCGGAAATGGTGCATTACGCGGTTCAGCACCGTCTGCTCGGCCCGCTGACGAACTAAAAAAAACCCTTCGGCATCCAGGCGGCCATACGTCTCCATACGTCTCCATACGTCTTCGGCCGCGCCAATGCACCGGCATCTCCGGTGCCGTATTTCATCGCCTCCAAACAAACTCAAGCAATGTTTCTCTGGTTAACAGCCTGAAAGAAACAATTGCCTGTTCCTTTTTATAGGTCAGCAAAGCTCAGCATCAAATGTAGGGATATTCCTACATTGATGCCATCCATCCTACATTGCAATTCAGCTCACACCGATAGCCAACCATTATTGCGGTTGCGATACTGAGCACTTCAACGGAAGTATGAAAGCAAGCAACTCGCCGCTGATTCTGGATCACCAAGCCGCCCTGGGAAGCGCGCTCCAATAATCAACAGGTGACTAATTAAAACGATAGTGCCGGCCATTGCGCCGGCGCACCAAAAATATTGTGAAGTATATTGAATCAGGAGCTGACTATGTTATCCACACAACTGTCTGAAATTCGTGCCGAGCCACCCGCATCGGGCCTGCATCCCTCCTCAGCCGAAGCCGGCTGGCAACGCCAAGGGAAACTCTGGTCCAATCTGAAAGAGCTGTGCGACATCCTGCGCATCCCTTCGGCCACTATCCACACGGACGAGGAACTGCTGTTCCAGCACGTACAATTCAAGACCGGTCAGCGTATCCATACCATCGGCCAGCCATTCGACACGCTGTACGTCGTTCATTCCGGCTTCCTGAAAACCGTCCTGATCGACGAATTCGGCAATGAGCAAGTCTTGAGTTTCCCGATGAAGGGAGACTTGTTCGGCGTGGACGGCATTCATTCCAAGCGCTACGCATCCGAAGCAGTTGCCTTGTCCAACTGCGACCTGATTCTGCTGCCTTTCAAGAAATTGACTGCATTGGGTCGCGCTCATGTCGAGTTTGAGCATGCGATATACAGCGTGATGAGCCGCGAGCTGGTACGTGAACAGGCAATGGTCAGCATGCTGGGCGCACTGAGTGCCGAAGCGCGCGTTGCCCGCTTCCTCGTATCGCTGTCCGAACGCTATGCGGACATGGGATATTCCAGCAAGCTGTTTAACCTGCGCATGACACGCCATGAAATCGGTAGCTACCTCGGCCTGACGCTGGAAACGGTAAGCCGCACGCTGTCGGCGTTCAACGAAATCGGCCTGATCACGGTCGACCAACGCTCGATCGGCATCAAGGACATTGATGCGCTCAAAACATTGCGCCGTCTGCCTCCATCCAGCTCGCGCTCCAAGCAACCTTCTTCAAAAAAGGCAAAGCAAGCGAAACCGCAACCTGAACAACCGGACACGGATTGGGGCCAACTCGCCACCGCCTGACATGGAACACAAGCCAGGAAATCTGCGCCAGCACAACGCGCCGCCCCGTATCAACGCGCCGCCCCGTATCAATAAATCGCCTGTCGGTTGCTGCACACTCTGATGCTGCGAGAAAGCTCTAATACCAAGAGCTCTAATACCAAGCTCTGATGCGGCAAAAAACCGATGCGGAAAAAAGCCCGATCCGAAAAGATCGGGCTTTTTGCATTTCTGGTTTTTTGCATTTCTGGGATGGATAAGAAAAATCTGGCACTACTGATTCTCGTGAAACGCTGCCGTCATGCCCCTATCTCTCGACGAACTCTATACTCCGCTCGTGCCACCCGAAGCTCCCCTCACCGGTACGGCGCTCCCCAGCGCACAAACCGCTATTTGTGATCCACTATTTTGTGAGAGCCACTATTTGCGCTTGCCTCCGCCAACAGGCGTTGGCCCACTTGCTGTCGGCCCCCTTTTTTCCTCGGCCGCTGCGCCCTCTTCTGCCATGGTCGCAGCGCTCTTGGCGATTGCGCTCGATGTTCCGACAGCGGTATCAGCTATAGTCGCGGCTGCGTCCCGCATGCCGGTTGCGGACACGGTGGCCTCTCCCCCTTCTCGCGCCTTGTTGGCGGCACTGTCGATTGCCGTTCGCGCAGCAACCATGTTTTTCTTGGCGAGTTCCGCAACTTCCTTGAATGCGGATTCCCAGACTGAGAACATGCTTGTCATCGGATTGAACATGGCATCGTTGGCCTGGTCCTGCACGACCTCCAATGGCGCAGTCGCGCCAGTCGCCGCAGTGCTGCCCAACTGCTCGATGTAATCCTGCATTGACCTGCCGATTTCATTCTGCATCTCGGCAAAAATCCGCATGATTTCCTTTTGATAATTCATCGCATCATCAGGATTACGCGAAAAGAAGCCCGATTGCAAAGTGCTCCCCATGTTGCGCGGGTCACGAATGCTCGACAAGGCTTGTGCAAATCTGAGCTGTTCATTGAAAGCCCGATGGGTCGCGCCGATGACAACGCGATCGATCTTTTCGGTTCCGGCAAAAATGGCGTCCGCAAATCGGCGTGATGCTTCCAGTTGGCTCTGATACATATTGACCATGGGGCTAAGTACATTCTGCATGATGGCTCTCCAAGAGAAATGAGAAGAGTTCGGAAGCCGGCATCCGTTTATACATATCGAGTGCTTCGGTTTTGACCCTGAATATTCTCTGCGTATCCAGTACAGCCTTCCACTCGCTCCTAGCTCCGCTTGAGACAGATCAAGCGCCCCCCTGTTTGGGATCCGTTTTCTCAATACATATGCTGTCCGCCATTCATCGCGATATTTGCCCCTGTCAAAAAGGCCGCCTCCTCCGAGCAGAGATAGGCGACCAGGCTGGCGACTTCGGCAGGCTCGCCCAGGCGCCCGACCGGGATTTCGGGAAGGATCTTCGTTTCGAGGATTTCTTTCGGAATCTTGGTCACCATTTTGGTGCGCAAATAGCCAGGCGATACGGTGTTGACCGTGATGCCCTTGCTGGCCACTTCGAGCGCCAATGCTTTCGTGAAGCCGTGCAGGCCGGCCTTTGCCGCGGAATAGTTGGTTTGCCCGAATGCGCCTTTCTGGCCATTGACCGAAGAGATATTGATGATGCGGCCCCACTGGTTTTCAAGCATTCCGTGCAGCACCTGCTTCGTCATGTTGAACACGCTATCGAGATTGGTCTCGATCACGGCGTGCCAATCCTCCTTCGTCATTTTCTTCAATGTCGTATCGCGGGTAATGCCCGCGTTGTTGACGAGCACATCTATGCGCCCGAGATCGCCGACAATCTTCATCACGCCCGCCTCGCAGGATGCGAAGTCGGATACGTTGATCATGTATGCCGAAAATTCGAAGCCGGCGTCCTTTTGCTCACTCAGCCATTCAGGCGCGTGGTCGTTGTTCGGCGAATACGTCGTCACCACGCGGTAGCCGCTCCTGAACAGTTTCTGACAAATCGCCTCGCCCAAGCCGCCCATACCGCCCGTGACTAGCGCTACCCGTTGCGTGTCCATACCACTACCCCCTTTGAATCCATGAGAAAAAATTGCGGCTCACAGCATTCGAACCGCGTCCCGACCATGCGAATCATTGTGCCGCCACGAGACAGGCCGGCGCCTGCGGTTTGTCAAAGCGGCGACGCACATGCTGGAAATCGTGGTCCGGCTTCGATTGATGCGCGCCTCCTCCATCACCGTCGCTGGCGTCTGTCCGCACGCGGGCGAACCAGCCGCCGGGATAGTGGTCTATTGGGATGAGCAACACGTTCTGGAGGAAAAGGGATCGTAATCTTTCGCCGCTGCCGTTGTCGTTCAACACGGCATTGCACGAAGGGCGAAGGCCGGCGTCAATCCGCTTGATTAGGCTATGAGCGAATGCAGCCCAGGTTCTACATTTCATATTCGCCGGGCAAACTCGGTTCCGTGTTTGCGCTGTTTTACTTCGAGTCCGGCGCCGATATCTATGGCTGGCATATCGAGGCCAGGAGCCTGTATTTTTCCGCGGCCTTCTTCATGGTCGAGAACTTCTACGACAACCGCGCGCCGCGCCTCTACCGCAGCGTGCAGGACGATGTCTACGGCCCCTGGACCATCGACTATCCTCCCACCAAGGACGAGATCCGCTGCCCGGTCCCCGAGTCGGCGGGGCATGAACTGGAGCGGCTCCAGTCCCGGTTTGTCGAGGAGTGGCTGTTCTTCAAGAACGACCTGCATATCGAAGCCGAGCTGGCCGCATACGCGGCGCAGGACTTGCCGGTGCAGGAAGTCAATATCCGGTCGAAGCGCCTGGCGCGGCTACAGAAAACCGGAAACAGCTGGACGTACATGCCGCCGGGGATAGACCTCAACGTGGTGCAGTTGCTGCGCAAATACTGGCGCCTGAGCGAAAAGGTCCCGACGCGCTGAACCCGGCGGCCGCGGCACCGTACCGGCGCGCCCTGCCTGACCGAACCGCCGGGAGAACACCTGTTTTTATGCCACATCCTTGCAAATGGCCAGCTGATCGCGCGTAATAGCGTGACGCCAACGGTTATAATTACCGCGAAGCACCAGCACGCGGTGAGCAATTATTCAATACGCTGTAACGGGCTGCATCTGTCATGCGGCCCGTTTCGTTTGCCCCGCCGGATTTGCGCATTCGTGCGGCCGGCACGTGCCCTGGTGCGGCAGGCGCATTCATCCCGGACGAGTTATGCCCAAGACGCAAAGCAGCAAGCCCATAGAAATCAAGATTTCAACCGTCGTGGCGGTTTCCGCCATCCTGCACACGCACGACCTGGTCATACTGGATGGCGCCATGAAGCAGATGACCGGCGGCGCTCCCGACTATTTTGACCATGAATTCGCGGTCCTCGATGTCGGCGGCTGCGATTTCGGCGCAAGCAACGTCGACTGGCCGGCGCTGGTCGCCCTGTTCCGCTCCTACAGCCTCAATCCGGTTGCGGTGCGCGGCGCCCCCCATGAAATGGAGGCGGAAATCCTGGCGCATGGCCTGAGCATCGATACGCTGGCCAAGCCGCGCCAGGAAGCGGCGCCGGAAGAAGCGGCCGAACCGGAACCTGCCACGGCGGCGCCCGTGTCGCCGGAACCGCCCCCGCCGGCGGCGCCCGTATCGGCCCCGGCAATGATCATCGACACGCCGGTGCGCGCCGGCCAGCGCATCTACGCGCGCGGCGCCGATCTGGTCGTGATGGCCGTGGTCAATCCCGGCGCCGAGCTGATTGCCGACGGCTGCATCCACGTCTACGCGCCGCTGCGCGGCCGGGCGCTGGCCGGGGCCAGCGGCGACGCCTCTGCCCGCATTTTCGCGCTCAGCATGGAAGCCGAGCTGGTTTCCATCGCGGGCATGTATCGCACGTTCGAAAGCGGCCTGCCGCCGGAGCTGTCCAAGAAGCCGGCGCAAGTCCGGCTGGCCGGCGACCGGATCGATGTATCATCCATTCGCGCTTAATTTTCGTATTTTCTGGAAGGAGTCTGTTTGTGGCGAAAATCATTGTTGTAACGTCGGGTAAGGGAGGCGTCGGCAAAACCACCTCCAGCGCCAGCTTCGCTTCGGGCCTGGCCCTGCGCGGACACAAGACAGCCGTGATCGATTTCGACGTCGGCCTGCGCAATCTCGACCTGATCATGGGCTGCGAGCGCCGCGTCGTGTACGACCTCATCAATGTGATCAACAATGAAGCGACGCTCAACCAGGCGCTGATCAAGGACAAGCATTGCGAAAACCTGTTCGTGCTGCCGGCCTCGCAGACGCGCGACAAGGATGCGCTGACCGAGGAAGGCGTCGAGCGCGTGCTCAACGACCTGGCCAAGATGGGTTTCGAGTACATCGTGTGCGACTCGCCGGCCGGCATCGAGCACGGCGCGGTGATGGCGCTCACCTTCGCCGACGAAGCGATCGTGGTGACCAATCCGGAAGTCTCGTCGGTGCGCGATTCGGACCGCATCCTCGGCATCATCCAGGCCAAGTCGCGCCGTGCGCTGAACGGCCAGGAACCGGTCAAGGAACACCTGCTGCTGACGCGCTACGTGCCCAAGCGCGTCGAAGGCGGCGAAATGCTGTCCTACACCGACGTGCAGGAAATCCTGCGCATTCCGCTGATCGGCATCATCCCCGAATCGGAGTCGGTGCTGCACGCCTCAAACCAGGGCCAGCCCGTGATCCACATGACCGGCACCGACGTGTCCGAAGCGTACAAGGACGTGGTCGCGCGCTTCCTCGGCAACGAAGTCCCGTTGCGTTTTACCGCTTATGAAAAACCTGGCCTGTTCCAGCGGATTTTTAAGGGCAAGTGAATATGGCGCTACTCTCATTCTTATTCAATAACAAACCGAAGAGCGCGAGCGCGGCGAAGGAGCGCCTGCAGGTCATCATCGCGCGCGAGCGCAACGGCCGCGACGGCCCCGATTTTCTGCCGGCCTTGCACAAGGAACTGATCCAGGTGATTTCCAAGTATGCGAAGGTCAATGCGGAAGACATCAAGATTTCCCTGGACCGTCAGGGCAATCTGGAAGTGCTCGATGTGAATGTCGTCTTGCCGGACGCGGAGCCGGTCAAGTAAGGGCGGAGCGGCGTCGCTTCGTCAATGCGGCGCAGGCCGGAAAGCCTGCGCCGTGATTCCCCCCTCGGCGAATGCATCGCCCGGCAAGGCCGGCGCTCAGTGCAGCTGATGCTTCAGGTCGGACAGCTCGCGATGCGCCTGCATGACGGCGCTTCTCAATTCACCGTCCAGATTTCCCGAACTTTCGCATGCATCCTTGGCGCGGTCGCCCAACTCCTCCAGATCGTCGATGCACTGGCGGATCTGGTTCTCGTCCTGCGACTGGATCAGGCTTCGCGCCTGCATGGCCCGCTGGTCGAGCTGCTGGATGCTGTCCTTTAAGTCCATCGGCAGATTGGTTGCAGACTGACAGCATTCGGCTGCGTGGTGTATGGTGTTTTCAATCTGGTTGAAGCGTTGCTGGATTTCGTTAGCGCGCAGCATGGTAGGTCTCCTATCCGTTGTTGATACAAGTAAAAGGGCGCGGGTATATTTGATGAATGATTGACAACCGAGTTCCGGCACGCGCTTCCCTGCTGCGATTGATTAAAGAAATCGGTGGAACACTGCAATAGCATGCAATGACAGCCGGGCGTTCAGGCGTTTCCTGCTGCAGAGTCGAACTTGGGCATTTACGCAACGTCTAAGATATTTGTGGCGCCGTGGTTTCAGATAGCCGCGCTAGTGCGGCGAGGAGATCGCCATGAAAAGGGCTGCACCGGCCATCATTCTGTTCCTGCTGCTCGCGCTGGTCGCCGCCGGCAGCGCTTGGGCGCATCAGCCGTTTCGCCACTGGCATGGACATCCGCATACGCATGCACATGTCGGCGTCGTCATCGGAATTCCGGTCGCCCCCCCGGTGCACTACCGCTCGCCCACTTACTATGCCTATCCGCCCATCATTGCAGTTCCTGCACCGCCAGCGGTCTACATCGAGCAAAGCGGTGGACAGCAAGACCTGGACGAGCAGCCGAATTACTGGTGGTATTACTGCCAGCTGCCGCAAGGCTATTATCCATACGTGCAGCGCTGTCCAATGGGATGGAAGCGCGTCGCGCCGCAACCACCGGACCTGCAATAGCAATAGCTTGTCATGCGCCTTGAAAGAAAACTCGCGCTAACCGCCTGTACGGCCATGCTCACACTGTCCGCATGCACGACCGTGCCGCCGAACGAGCCCAGCGTGCTGGTGTTGCCCGGGACCGGAAAAAGCTTTGAGCAGTTCCGCGCCGATAACACCGAGTGCAAGCAGTTCGCCCAGGAACAAACCGGCGGCCGCACGCCGGATAGCGTCGCCTTCGACAGCGGCGTGCGCAGCGCAGCGGTGGGCACGGTCCTCGGCGCGGCCGCCGGCGCCGCGATCAACGGCAGGAGCGGCGCCGGCGTCGGAGCCGGCAGCGGCCTGGCGCTGGGCGGATTGGCCGGCACGGAAACCGGCCAGACCTCCGCGTCGCGCCTGCAGCAGCGCTACGACTTCAGCTACGAACAGTGCATGTATGCGAAAGGACATCGCGTTCCGGTTGCCGGCGGCGACTTGATGAGCGAATTCTTCCACGGCTATCGCGGACGCTACGTCGCCCCGCCGCCGCCAACGCCGCCGCAATAAGCGTCCCTCGCCGGGCACGACACACGCCCTGCGGCCGAATGTGTTTCGGTCATTTCCGGTACAATCCGCCCCACCATGACTGCACCTCCGAACCTGTTTTCCTATCCCCGCTACCGGCCCGATTACGTCAATGCCGCCCCTTTCCTGCCGATGTCGCGCGCGGAAATGGATGCGCTCGGCTGGGATTCCTGCGATGTCATCCTGATCACCGGCGACGCTTACATCGATCATCCCAGCTTCGGCATGGCGCTGATCGGACGCCTGCTGGAAAGACAAGGTTTCAGAGTCGGCATCATCAGCCAGCCGGACTGGCATTCGGCGGAGCCGTTCCGCGCATTGGGCAAGCCGAACCTGTATTTCGGCATCACGGCCGGCAACATGGACTCGATGATCAATCGCTATACCGCCGACCGCAAGATCCGCTCGGAAGATGCGTACACGCCCCATGGCGAGCCGAACAAGCGCCCCGACCGGGCGCTGACGGTCTACGCGCAGCGCGCCCGCGAAGCCTATCCGGATGCGAACATCGTCATCGGCAGCATCGAAGCCAGCCTGCGGCGCATCGCGCATTACGACTACTGGTCCGACAAGGTGCGCCGCTCGGTGCTGCCGGATTCGAAGGCCGACATCCTGTTGTTCGGCAATGCGGAGCGCGCCCTGGTTGCGCTCACCCACCGCCTGGCTGCCGGCGAACCGATCAAGGCGATCCGTGACTTGCGCGGTACCGCCTTCATGGTACCGGCCGGCTGGAAGCCGGCGGACGACTGGAGCGAAGCCAATTCGACGCGGATCGATACCCCGGGCCGCATCGATCCGCGCCCGGACCCATACGAGATGAAGGAGAAAAACGCCGAAAGCTGCGCTTCCGGCAGCAAGCCGGCCGAACAACCGGTCCTGCTCCTGAGCCGCGAAGAGCGCCAGGCGGCGTTGAAGGAACAGCGCAACAAGACCGTGGTGCGCCTGCCCTCGTACGAACAGGTCAAGGACGATCCGGTGCTGTATGCGCATGCGTCGCGCGTGTTCCATCTCGAATCCAACCCCGGCAATGCACGCGCGCTGGTGCAGGCGCATGGCGAGCGCGATGTCTGGCTCAACCCGCCGCCGCTGCCGCTGGCAATGGACGAAATGGATGGCATTTACGATGCGCCCTATGCGCGCGCGCCGCACCCGAGCTACGGCAATGCGCGCATTCCGGCATGGGAAATGATCCGCTTCTCGGTCAACATCATGCGCGGCTGCTTCGGCGGCTGCACCTTCTGCTCCATTACCGAGCATGAGGGCCGCATCATCCAGAGCCGTTCCGAGCCCTCCATCCTGCGTGAAATCGAACTGATCCGTGACAAAACCAAGGGCTTCACCGGCACCATCTCCGATCTCGGCGGACCGACCGCCAATATGTACCGCCTGGCCTGCAAGGACAAGAAGATCGAGGAAACCTGCCGCCGGCTGTCCTGCGTCTATCCGAGCATCTGCGTCAACCTGAATACCGACCACAGCAAGCTGATCCAGTTATACCGCAAGGCACGCGCCATCCCCGGCATCAAGAAGATCCTGATCGGCTCCGGCCTGCGCTACGACTTGGCGGTGCGTTCGCCCGAATACGTGAAGGAGCTGGTTTCTTTCCATGTCGGCGGCTTGCTGAAGATCGCGCCCGAGCATTCCGAACAGGGCCCGCTGTCGAAGATGATGAAGCCGGGCATGGGCGCCTACTACAAGTTCAAGGAATTGTTCGAGAAGTACTCGAAGGAAGCGGGCAAGGAGCAATACCTGATCCCGTACTTCATCGCCGCCCATCCCGGCACCACCGATGAGGATATGCTCAACCTGGCGCTTTGGCTGAAGAAGAACAACTTCCGTCTCGACCAGGTGCAGGCATTCGTGCCGACGCCGATGGCGCTGGCGACCGCGATGTACCACAGCCGCAAGAATCCGCTGCACAAGGTGACGGCCGATTCGGAAACGGTCGAAACCCCGCGTGCCGGCAAGATCCGCCGCCTGCACAAAGCCTTCCTGCGCTATCACGACCCGGAAAACTGGGACATTCTGCGTGAAGCGCTCAAGCGCATGGGACGCTCCGACCTGATCGGCAATAGCGAACGGCATCTAGTGCCGCGCCATAATCCCACGCCCGCACTGGCGGCGCTGGAGAGGCGCAAGGAAACGCCCGGACCGGACAAGCTTGCGCAAAAATTCGGGCAAAACAAACCTCGCCCCGGTGCCGCAGTGGTACGTACGCCGGTCAATGCACGGCCGGCGCGCAAAAAACCGGTTCATACGGCGAAAACCGGACGGAAATAAGTTGCGTCCCGGAACGCCTGCGGTTTGACGGCTGCCATCCGTTCCGCCCTGTCGGCGAATCATCACCAAAACGAATAACTGGTATCACCACAATAAAGCAGACATGCTGGGGGCGCGCCGATATAGTGTAGCTGTCTCCTCCAACTCTCCTTGAATTGGATTTAGCCCGCAACCGCAAGGTCAGCGGGCTTTCTTTTTTTCCTCCCCCACTCATCCCCGTCTTCTCGCCGCCGTATTTTCCGGGATTGCGCGAAATCCGGTGCCGCCCACGCCTTGATTTACTCAATCAAAAATTCCCGCGATTTTTCAATGCCTTAATGAACGATATTCATGCTTATCTGCAACATTGCTCACAGCCAATGTGGGCAAGTAAGCCAACTAAACTCTCGGTCACATTTTTAGAGAAAGTTCCAGTTTTTGACATTTCTCAATCGCATTTCGCAAAACTTGCCTGGTCGACTATTGCGTCGTAGCACAGCCTCGATACAATGAACCCAAGAAAGCAGTTGTCGCAACTCAACGAGGAAACTCATGCAAAACACCACACGGCAGGCGGCGACTCCCGTATCCCGCTTCAACTACAACAAGCTGCAAGCGGCCGTCTGTATTGTGTCTTCCGCGGCATGCAGTATTGGCCTGATCTACTGGGCCATCACAAGCTTCTTTTGAAATTTTTCTGCGCCGGCCTGAACCATGGCGGCAGCCGATGAAATGATAAGCACAAAAAAAAGCCTGCTCGCGCAGGCCTTTTTTTGAGGCAGCTCCCCGAGTAAATCGGTGCTGCCGGAGAATGTGGTGGACAGTACTGGGATCGAACCAGTGACCCCTGCCGTGTGAAGGCAGTGCTCTACCCCTGAGCTAACTGTCCGAAGAGGCCGCATTATCTCACAACTGCTGCAACGAATCAATTTGCAATTGCGGTTCGCCATACACAAGTGCCTTTGGCTTCCTTGTCCAGGCGGTCAAGCAGGGCTTCGTGCTCCGCCAACTCCTCCGCCGATGCCTGCAAGACGATGATTTCCGCAGTCGTTGCCACTTCCATCACTTCGTTGTCCGCCATGCTCGTTTCCGGGACAGCCAGATCGATCGTCAGGCTGTTCTGCCCGCGCGTCATCGCCAGATACACTTCCGCCAGCAGTTCCGCGTCGAGCAAGGCGCCGTGCAAGGTGCGGTGCGCGTTGGAAATGCCGTAACGGTCGCACAATGCATCGAGCGAATTGCGCTTACCCGGATGCATTTCCTTCGCCTGCACCAGGGTGTCCGTCACCATCGCCACATGCTCGACGAAGCGCGGGAAACCCAAGCGTTCGAATTCGGCGTCGAGGAAGGCCAGGTCGAACGGCGCATTGTGGATGATGATTTCGGCATCCTTCACATAATCGCGCAGCGTGTCGGCGATCTCGGCGAATTTCGGCTTATCGCTGAGGAATTCGGTGGTCAGGCCGTGCACCGCGAGCGCGCCCTCTTCCGAGTCGCGTTCCGGATTGATATAGGTGTGAAAATTGTTGCCGGTCAGGCGCCGGTTGACGATCTCGACGCAGCCGATTTCGATGATACGGTCGCCGGAACGCGGATTCAAACCGGTGGTTTCGGTATCGAGAACAATTTGTCGCATGCTTGCCTTGACTAGGTATATGAAGAATCAGGAGTAAATGTCATTTAGCGGCAGTGCCTGCATTGCGTGCCACCGAGGCCACGCCCATGTTCGCCAGCATATCGGCACGTTCGTTGCCGTCATGGCCGGCATGCCCCTTTACCCACCGCCATTGAATGCGGTGCGTGGCCTGGGCGGCGTCGAGGGCCTGCCACAGGTCGACATTCTTGACCGGCTCCTTCGACGCGGTCTTCCAGCCGCGCGCCTTCCAGTTGTGTATCCATTCGCTGATGCCCTTCTGCACATACTGGCTGTCGGTATGCAGGACCACCTCGCACGGACGTTTGAGCGCGGACAGCGCTTCGATCACCGCCTTCAACTCCATGCGGTTGTTGGTGGTATTCGGCTCGCCGCCGAACATTTCCTTCTTGTGCCCGCCGGCGATCAGCAAGGCGCCCCAGCCGCCAGGGCCGGGATTTCCCTTGCACGCGCCGTCGGTATATATCTCGACTTTATCCATTCCTGTTCTTTTGCCTATGTATCCTGTTCGTCGCCGGCACGCCTTGCGGCGCGGTGGCGGCTTGTCTGGCCCAGACCGGGCCGATCAGGCGCATGCCGCGAATGCGCTTGATCGCATGCACCATGTAGACCGCGCCCAGATAAGGCCACCAGCGGTCGCCGGCCTTCTCCATGAAGGTAAAACGCTTCAGCCATTTCTCGGTAGTGCATGGCGGCGCGTAACAACCGAAGTGGCCGCGATTGACCTCCATGTTCAGCAGCTTGAGCCAGTCTTTCAGGCGCGGCACGCTGATGAATTCGCCGTCCTGCGGCAGGAAATGCGCGCCTGTCAGGCGGCCCGCCACCTGCCGCAAGCCCCACAGGCTGGCCGGGTTGAAGCCGCAGATGATGACCTGCCCTTCCGGGATCAGCACCCGCTCCACCTCGCGCAATACCTGGTGCGGTTCGGCGGCGAATTCCAGCACATGCGGCAGCACCACCAGATCCAGGCTTTGCGACGCGAACGGCAGTTCGGCAAAGTCGTGCACCACGACCACCGGCGCCCGTTTGTCGTTCCGGTCTGCTTCCGGCACGTGCGTATCGGTCAGCCATTTGTTCGGCATGCGGTTGGCCCGCAATGCATGAATCTGCGGCAGGCCGATCTGGACCGCGTTGAAGCCGAAGATATCCGCCGTCAACTCGTCCAGAAGCGCCTGCTGCCATGCCCGGACATAGCTGCCGGTCGGCGTCTCCAGCCAGGGGCCGAGCGCTATAATGGTTTTTTCAAGTGACGGGTGATCCATCGTATGTTGACTGTATTGGCTGTACCGGCTTTTCAGGACAATTACCTGTGGCTGATTCACGATGGCAGGCATGCCGCGGTGGTCGACCCGGGAGATGCGGCGCCGATCTTGGCAGCGCTTAATGCACATCAACTTTCCCTGGCCGCTATTCTACTGACTCATCACCATGCTGACCACGTCGGCGGCGTGCCGCGCCTGCTGGAAAACTTCCATGTTCCCGTATTCGGGCCCAGGCATGAAGCGATTCCTCAAATTACCCGGCCATTAAGCGAAGGAGAAAGCGTTACGATACCCGAATTGGGCCTGACGCTCGATGTGCTCGACGTGCCCGGCCATACCCGGGGACATATCGCGTATGTCGCACGCCGGCAGCAATGGCTGTTTTGCGGCGATACCCTGTTCGCAGGCGGCTGCGGGCGCCTGTTCGAAGGCACGCCCGAGCAAATGGTTGCTTCCCTGAACAAGCTTGCCGCGCTGCCTGAAACGACACAGGTTTATTGCGCGCACGAATATACGCTATCCAATCTGCGCTTTGCCCATGAAGTCGAGCCCGACAATGCTGCATTGAACGAACGCATCAAGGCAGAGCAAGCCAAGCGCAACCAAGGATTGGCCACGCTGCCATCGACCATCGGTCTGGAAAAATCCACCAACCCTTTTCTGCGCTATCGCGAACCCGCAATTGCTGAGCGCTTAATTTCCCTCAATCATCTTACCTCTAGGGAACCAATCGCTGTTTTCGCTGCCTTACGGCAATGGAAAAACACCTATCGTTGAGATGCCGCATTCCATTGCAAAATTATCATGATAGATAATAGCGATGGAATGTAATAAATCTTGACTCAGGAAAACACGATTACGTAAACTCCCGAACATCTCAGCCCGCCCGAACACGATACGCGCTCCGACAAGGGGCGCGTTGCGCGTTTGATTGCGGGTAAAAGCCAGCCGATTGTCGATGCGGCGGCATACCAATCAGCAAGTGAGGCCTCATGCATCTGCCGAAAACAAAAACATTGCCTATCGCAGCATTCCTTCTCCTCGGCACTCCCCTCACCACGCTGGCCAACGACCTTTCCCTCCCGCTGTACAACTGGGCGCAGGCTTCCGCACTCGACAGGCCATACGACCCGAACGACCCGATCGCGCAAGTGCTGGGAATGGAGGAAGTCGATGTCTGGGGCCGCATCCGCAAGGGATTCGCCATCCCGGATCTGGACAATCCGCTGGTGGCGAACCAGCTGCAGTGGTACACCTCGCGTCCGGACTACATCCAGCGCACCACCACGCGCGCATCGCGCTACCTGTTCCACGTGGTGCAGGAACTCGAAAAGCGCGGCATGCCGACCGAGCTGGCGCTGCTGCCCTTCATCGAATCGGCGTTCAACCCGCAGGCGCTGTCGACCGCGAAGGCAGCCGGCATGTGGCAGTTCATCCCGTCCACCGGACGCGACTTCAATCTGAAGCAAAGCATCTTCAAGGACGAGCGGCGCGACGTGCTGGCATCGACCGACGCGGCGCTGACCTACCTGCAAAAGCTGTATGACATGTTCGGCGACTGGCAGCTGGCGCTCGCCGCATACAATTGGGGCGAAGGCTCGGTGCAGCGCGCGGTCAACAAGAACCGCGCCGCCGGCCTGCCGACCGACTTCAACAGCCTGTCGCCGCTGATGCCGGTCGAGACGCGCAACTATGTGCCGAAGCTGCAGGCGGTCAAGAACATCATCGCGGCGCCGGCGCAATACGGCATCGCGCTGCCCAAGGTGGAAAACCAGCCGTATTTCGTCACCATCGGCAAGACGCGCGATATCGACATCAAGGTCGCCGCGCAGTTGGCCGAGCTGTCGCTCGACGAATTCAAGGCGCTCAATCCGCAGTTCAACCGCCCGGTGATTGCCGGCGGCTCGGATACCCAGATCCTGCTCCCGCAAAGCAATGCCGCCAAGTTCAAGGCCAATCTCGCGAAATGGGGCCGCGCCCTGTCGTCCTGGACCGCGCACAAGGTGACCAGCGCGCGCGAACGCATCGAGACGATCGCCTCGAAATTCCACACCACGCCGCAGGTGATCCGGGAAGCCAACAACATCCCGCCGAACATGCGCTTAAAAGCGGGTTCCACCGTGCTGGTGCCGAAGACCGAGGATGCGCCGGAAAAGGATATCGCACCCGAGCTGGTGGACAATGCGACGATTGCCATCGAACCGGATGTGCCGGATACGCGCCGCATCTACGTCAAGGTCGGCAAGCGCGACACGCTGGCTTCCATCGCCCAGCGCTACAAGGTGAGCGTGGCGCAGATCAAGGCATGGAACGATCTGAAGCGCGAGAAGCTGGCCTCGGGCCAGACCCTGCAGCTGCAGGTGCCCTACAAGGCGGCGAAAAAAGGCACGCATCATGTGGCGCGCTCCGGCGGCACGTCGCGCTACAAGGCCGCTCCGCCGGCCCGCAAGGCCAAGTCGGCCGCATCCGCGTCGAAGACGCACAAGAAGCACCGCGGCTGATCGCCATGCCCATGCCGCATCGGCTCCCGTGCGCCGATGCGGCGGCCCTTCCCGCCTCCTTCGCCCTTACCCCGGCGAGGACGCCGCATGCCCGCCTTCGCCCAGCGTCGAGTAGCTCGATGCCGCGAGCAGGCGTCTGGTGTACGGCTGGCGCGGATTGGTCAGCACTTCTTCCGTGCTGCCGCTCTCAACCACTTTCCCATCCTTCATCACCATCACGCGATGCGCCATCGCGCGTATCACCGCCAGATCATGGCTGATGAACAGATAGGCCATGCCGTACTTGCGCTGCAGTTCGGCCAGCAGCAGCAGGACTTGCTGCTGGACCGAGACGTCGAGTGAAGACGTCGGCTCGTCGAGCAGGATCAGTTCCGGTTTCAGCACCAGCGCGCGCGCAATCGCGATGCGCTGGCGCTGCCCGCCCGAGAATTCGTGCGGGTAGCGCGACATCATTTCCGGCGCCAGTCCGACTTCCTCCAGGCTTTTGGCTACCGCCTCGCGCAACCCGGCCTTGCTCAATTGCGGCTGATGCAGTTCCAGCCCTTCGCCGACGATCTGTTCGATCGTACGCCGCGGCGACAAGGATGCGAACGGATCCTGGAACACCACCTGCATCTTCGCGCGCAAGGGCCGCAACGCGCCGCTCGACATCTCGCTGATCGTGTTGCCGGCGAATGCGATGCGTCCCGTGACCGCCGCCGAGGACAGCCGCAGCAGCGCCATGCCGAGCGTGGATTTGCCGGAACCGGACTCGCCGACGATGCCCAGCGTCTCATGCGGTTTCAGCACCACGTCGACGTCGTCGACCGCGACGAATTCCTTCTTCCTGAACCAGCCGAGCGGAATCGAAAAGGTGCAGCGCACCTTGTCGGCCACCAGCAAGGGTTCGACGCTTTCATCGACCGCGCCGACGGTGCGCGTCGGATGGCTGGCCAGCAGCTTGCGCGTGTAGGCTTCGCGCGGCTGCGCAAACAGCTCCCGCGTCGTCGCCGTTTCGATCAGGCGGCCGCGCTCCATCACGCCGACCCGGTCGGCAAAATGCCGCACCAGGTTCAGGTCGTGGGTGATCATCAGCACCGCCATGTTCTCTTCGCGCTGCAGCTGGTTCAGCAATTCCAGGATCTGCACCTGGATCGTCACGTCCAGCGCGGTGGTCGGCTCGTCCGCGATCAGCAGCTTCGGCTTGCAGGCCAGCGCCATCGCGATCATCGCGCGCTGGCGCTGGCCGCCGGACAGCTGGTGCGGGAAAGCGAGCGCGCGCCGCGCCGGCTCCGGAATGCCGGTCTTGTCCAGCAAATCCACCGCGCGCCGGGCGGCAGCCTTGGCGCTCAGGCCCTCATGCAGCATCAGCACTTCGGCGATCTGGTTGCCGATGGTGAACAAGGGATTGAGCGCGGTCATCGGCTCCTGGAAAATCATCGCGATGTCCTTGCCGCGCACCGCGCGCATCGCCGCTTCCGGCCGTTTCAGCAAGTCGCAGCCTTCAAACAGGATCTGGCCGCCGTAGCGCGCGTCCTGATTCAGGCGCAGCACCGACAGCGAGGTCACGGTCTTGCCGGAGCCGGATTCGCCGACCAGCGCGAATTTTTCCCCGGGCGCGATGCTGAAGCTGACATCGTGCACCACGGTCGATGGTCCGAACGCGACATTCAAGTTGCGGACGTCGAGCAGGCTCATGCTTTCCTCCGGACGTCCAGTGCGTTGCGCAAGGCATCGCCGATATTGGTCAGCAGCAGCAGGGTCAGGGTCAATGCAAAAAAGGTCGACAATGCAATCCACCAGGCGTCGAGATTATTCTTGCCCTGCGCCAGCAGCTCGCCCAGGCTGGGCGTCGGCGGCGGCACGCCCAGGCCGAGGAAGTCGAGGCTGGTGAGCGACAGAATGGCCGCGCTCATGCGGAAAGGCAGGAAAGTCACCACCGGCGTCAGGCTGTTGGGCAACACGTGGCGCCAGATGATCTTGCGGTTGGACAGGCCGAGCGCGCGGGCCGCCTGCACGTATTCGAGGTTACGGTTGCGCAGGAAATCGGCGCGCACGTAATCCGACAAGCCCATCCAGCCGAACAGCGACAGCAGGATCAGCAGCAGGCCGAGGCTGGGCTGGAAGATCGACGCGAAAATGATCAGCAGGTACAGCTCCGGCATCGAGCCCCAGATTTCCATGAAGCGCTGGAAGAACAGGTCGGTCTTGCCGGCGAAATAACCCTGAATCGCGCCGGCAAGCACGCCCAGGATCACGCCGGTGACCGTCAGCGCCAGGCCGAACACCACCGAAATGCGAAAGCCGTACAGGAGCCGCGCGAACACGTCGCGCCCGCGGTCGTCGGTGCCCAGCCAGTTGTCGGCGGAAGGCGGCGCCGGGTTGGGCGCCTTGGCGAAATAGTTCAGGGTGTCGTAGTAGTAGTGATTGATCGGATAGATCGCCCAGTTGCCCTTCTTCCTGAACTGATCCTGGATGAACGGATCGAGATAATCGGCGGGCGAATCGAAATCGCCGCCGAAGTCCTTCTCGGAATAGGTGTGCACCAGCGGGAAGACCAGGTTGCCGTTGTAGCGCGCGATCAGCGGCTTGTCGTTCGAGATCACCTCGGCCATCAGGCTCAGGCCGAACAGCACGAGGAAGATCACCAGGCTCCAGTAGCCGCGGCGATCCTGCTTGAAGCGCAGCCAGATGCGGCGCCCCGGCGAAATGGATGGCGTAGTTGCAGTTGCGTTCATCGGTTCAGACTCTCGAATTGCACGCGCGGATCGGCCCACACGTAGCACAGGTCGCCGATCAGTTTCACCACCAGCCCGATCAGCGTGAACAGGTAGAGCGTGCCCATCACTACCGGATAATCGCGCCGCACCACCGATTCATAGGACAGCAGGCCCAGTCCGTCGAGCGAGAACAGGGTTTCGATCAGCAGGCTGCCGGCGAAGAAGGCGCCGATGAAGGCGGCCGGAAAACCGGTCACCAGCGGGATCAGCGCATTGCGGAACACATGCTTGTACAGCACGGTTTTTTCGCTCAAGCCCTTGGCGCGCGCGGTCAGCACATACTGCTTGCGGATCTCTTCGAGGAAGGTGTTCTTGGTCAGCATGGTCATCACCGCGAACGATCCGGCGACCGAAGCGGTGACCGGCAGCGTGATATGCCACAGGTAGTCGAGGATCTTGCGGAACCAGGACAGCTGATCCCAGTCGTCCGAGGTCAGGCCGCGCAGCGGGAACCATTGCACGAAGCTGCCGCCGCCGAACAGCACCAGCAGCAGCACGCCCAGCACGAAGCCGGGAATCGAATAGCCGATCAGCACCGCGATACTGGTCGCCACATCGAACCGGGTGCCTTCCCGTACCGCCTTGGCGATGCCGAGCGGCAGCGAGATGAAGTAGGTGAGGAAGAAGGACCACATGCCGATACTGATCGACACCGGCAGCTTCGACTGCACCAGTTGCCACACGTCCTTGTGATGGTAAAAGCTCTGGCCCAGATCGAAGCGCGCGAAATCCTTGAGCATCAGCCAGAAGCGTTCCAGCGGCGGCTTGTCGAAGCCGTACAGCGCCTTGATCTCCTTTACCCGTTCGGCGTCGATGCCCTGGCGGCCGCGGTATTCGGATGCGCCCCCGCCGGACGCCTCGCCGCCGCCGACCTGCCCTTTCCGCAGTTCGATCAGGGCCTGCTCGACCGGCCCGCCCGGCACGAACTGGATCACCGCGAAGGTGATCGCGATCACGCCGAACAGCGTCGGTATCATCAGGAGGATGCGTTTTCCGATGTAAGACCAGATGTTCATGATTGCCCTCTCATCTTGCCTTCTGCTGCCACCAGGTGGAAATCACATACGGGTCGGCAGAATAGTACAGCGGCAGCCTGGCCGGCATGCCGAAGCGGTTGCGGTAGGCGACGCGATGGGTGGAGGAATACCAGTGCGGCACGACCAGATACTTGTGCAGCAGCACGCGATCCAGTGCGCGCGCCGCCGCCACCAGCTGCCGGCGCGACTCGGCCATCACGACGGCGGTAATCAGCTTGTCGACCGCCGCATCCTTCAGCCCCCACGCATTGTTCGAACCTTTTTCGTCGGCGGCCTTGGAGCCGAGCATGTCGAACAATTCATTGCCGGGACTGTTGGTGTCCGGGAAGCGGATGCTGGTCATGTCGAAGTCGAATTCTTCCATGCGCTTTTGCACCAGCGCGTAATCGGCGGTGCGCTGGTTGACCTGGATGCCGAGCTTCTGCAGGTTGCGCACATACACGCTGATGATGCGCGACAGCGCCGACTGGTCGTCCAGGATCTCGAAGGTGAACGGTTCGCCCTTGCTGTTGCGCAGCGCACCGTCGCGATATTCCCAGCCGGCTTCCTTGAACAACGCCTTCGCCTGCAGCAGGTTGGCGCGCAGGGAGCCGGGCGGATTGGTGCTCGGCGGTATCGGGACCGGGCCGAATACGGCCGGATCGATCTTGTCGCGCAGCGGTTCCAGCAGCTTCAGCTCATCCTCGGAGGGCATGCCGGTTGCCGCCAGCTCGCTGTTGTTGAAGAAGGAATAGATGCGTTTGTACTGGTTGTAGAACAGCTGGCGGTTCATCCATTCGAAATCGAGCGCCAGTCCGAGCGCCTTGCGCACCCGCAGGTCCTGGAACTGCGGACGGCGCAGGTTCATCACGAAGCCCTGCATGCCGGCCGCGTTCGAGTGCTGCAACTCGCGCTTGATGATTTCGCCGCTGGCGAATTTCGGGCCGATGTAGCTGCGCGCCCAATTCTTCGCGCTGTACTCGACCACCACGTCGAATTCGCCGGCCTTGAACGCCTCCAGGCGCGCGACATCGTCCTTGTAGAAGCGGTAGACGATGCGTTCGAAATTGAACATCCCCTTGCGGGCCGGCACCGCGTCGCCCCAGTAGTTCGGATTGCGCTTGTAGGTGATCGCGCGGCCGACATCGTAACGCTCGATCAGGTAGGGGCCGCTGGCGATCGGCGGCTCCAGCTGGATCTTGTCGAAGGTGGTGTTGGCGCCCCACTTGCGTGAAAACACCGGCACCCCGCCCACGATCAGCGGCAGTTCGCGGTTGAGCGTCTTGAAATCGAAACGCACCGTGCGATTGTCCACCACCACGCATTGCTTGACGTCGGCAAACACCGTCTTGAACTGCGGCGCGCCCTTGGCCAACAAGGTGTCATACGAATACTTCACGTCGGCGGCAGTGACCGGATCGCCGTTGTTGAACCTTGCCTTCGGATTCAGGCGGAAGGTCATCGACATCCGGTCCGGCGCCAGCTCCATGTCCTCCGCCAGCAAGCCGTACATGGTGGCGACCTCGTCGGCCGCACCGGTGGTAAGCGTCTCGAACATCAGGTTGGAAACGCCGGCCGCGGACACGCCCTTGAGGGAATACGGATTGAACTTGTCAAAGCTGGTACGGCGATCGGGATTGGCCAGGTACAGCTCGCCGCCGCGCGGCGCATCCGGATTCACATAATCGAAATGGGTAAAGCCCGCCGGATATTTAGGTGTGTCGTATAGGGAAAATGCATGGGCCGCGAAGGCGCTGCTGCTGAATTGAAGGCAACCGATGAACAGAAAGGAAAGGAGGAATTTACGCATTCGCCTGGGTGAAAAGCTGTTGCAAGTAGCCGCTCAGAAGCAGGCTATTGTACCCATTTAAAGCGAGATCGCATGGTGGATTGGCGAAATTGGCGTTGACATCCGAAGCCTTGCTTCAATGGAATTCTTCGCTTGTAGCATGTGGAATTGATGAGAAAGTTGATTTCCGACATAGTTCCAGAAGAAAGCAAAAGTTGCCCTTGCGCCCACTCCCCCCTACAATCTTGCCCAGTTGAAAAATCAGAACGCGGCAAAATATCCGCCTTTTCGGCGCTTCATGTGTCATGTGCCTTGCGAACCGACGCCGGGGCGCAAAGCGCATAAAATACGCAAAACCATTCGGAGTCACTTATGGCATTCCTGCAAGGCAAAAAAATCCTGATCACCGGCCTCCTGTCCAACCGTTCCATCGCCTACGGCATCGCCCAGGCATGCAAACGCGAAGGTGCCGAACTGGCATTTACCTATGTCGGCGAGCGCTTCAAGGACCGCATCACCGAGTTCGCGAAAGAATTCGGCAGCAACCTGGTATTCGATTGCGACGTGTCCAGCGACGAGCAGATCAATGCGCTGTTCGCCGACCTCGGCAAGTCCTGGGATCACCTGGACGGCCTGGTGCATTCGATCGGTTTTGCGCCGCGCGAAGCGATCGCGGGCGACTTCCTGGACGGACTGTCGCGCGAAGCCTTCCACATCGCCCAGGACATCTCCGCCTACAGCTTCCCGGCCATGGCCAAGGCAGCGCTGCCGCTGCTGCGCCCGAATTCGTCGCTGCTGACGCTGACCTACCTGGGCGCGGTGCGCGTCACGCCGAACTACAACACGATGGGCCTGGCGAAGGCGTCGCTGGAAGCCAGCGTGCGCTACCTGGCTGAATCGCTCGGCCCGAAGGGCATCCGCGTCAACGGCATTTCGGCCGGCCCGATCAAGACGCTGGCCGCCTCCGGCATCAAGGACTTCAGCAAGCTGCTCGGCATCGTCGCCGCCCATGCGCCGCTGCGCCGCAACGTGACGATCGAGGACGTGGGCAATACCGCGGCCTTCCTGCTGTCCGACCTCGCGGCCGGCATCACCAGCGAGATCACCTATGTCGACGGCGGATTCTCGCATGTGATGTACGCGCCGACGGAATAACACTCGCGGCCCCGCTCCGCGCCCCACGGATTGGCTTGCAAGCCAATCCGGCCACGGCAGCGCGCAGCATGCTGCGCACAACCCTGCCTGCGCCCCGCCTGCGCGAGAGGGAGTGTTTCTCTCCGAAGCCGGCCTTCGCGCAGGCGCAAAAATAATCCCGCACCGAACCCGTTTAGTCTGTATAATTCGCCGCTGTGCACTGCAGCACGCAGTCACTTGAGCAGCATCGCAACCCTTTAGCTGTACGATAAAGCCCTCCCGCCCTTTGGTGTTGAAGTTCCAGACACCGTCCCGGCGCAAAGCTTTGTGCCGAAATCTCTCTGAATTTTTCTCAGCTGTTTCGTTGGTTCGCGTTGCATTTTGATATTCGCGCAACGGTCATGCACGTGCCTGTCACGCTGTGGTCGCGGCGTTGATTTACACGAAAGAACACAATGAGTTTTGAAGCATTAGGCCTGCACACGTCCATCCTGAAAGCCCTGTCCGAAGCCGGTTACAGCAAACCCACCCCGGTGCAGGAGCAGGCGGTTCCCGCGGCACTGCAAGGCCGCGACCTGATGGTGTCGTCGCAGACCGGCTCCGGCAAGACCGCGGCATTCATGCTGCCGGCGCTGCACAAGTTCGCCGTCGTCGAACAACAGGCCCAACCCGGGTACAAGACCGCCAACCAGGAGCGCCAGTCGGCGCGCGCCCGCGGCGAACGTCCGCGCTTCCAGCCGGCGCAACCGAAGATGCTGGTATTGACCCCGACGCGCGAACTGGCGCTGCAGGTCACCACCGCCACCACCAAGTACGGCGCCTACCTGCGCCGCGTGCGCGCCGTGTCCATTCTCGGCGGCATGCCGTATCCGAAGCAGATGCAGCTGCTGGCACGCAATCCGGAAATCCTGGTGGCCACGCCGGGCCGCCTGATCGACCACATGGAATCGGGCAAGATCGACTTTTCGCAGCTGCAGATGCTGGTGCTGGACGAAGCCGACCGCATGCTGGACATGGGCTTCATCGACGATATCGAAAAGATCGTCGCAGCGACGCCGGAAGCGCGCCAGACCATGCTGTTCTCCGCCACGCTGGATGGCGTGGTGGGCAGCATGGCCAAGCGCATCACGAAGGACCCGCTGGTGATCCAGATCGCCAGCGCCGGCACCAAGCATGAAAACATCCAGCAGCGCGTGCACTTCGTCGACGATCTGTCGCACAAGAACCGCCTGCTCGACCATCTGCTGCGCGATTCCTCGATCGACCAGGCGGTGGTCTTCACCGCGACCAAGCGCGATGCCGATACGATTGCCGACCGCTTGAACATCGCCGGCTTTGCCGCCGCCGCGCTGCACGGCGACATGCACCAGGGCGCGCGCAACCGCACGCTCGACGCGCTGCGCCGCAAACAGGTGCGCGTGCTGGTGGCGACCGACGTCGCCGCGCGCGGCATCGACGTGCCGGGCATCACGCACGTGGTGAACTACGACCTGCCGAAATTCCCCGAGGATTACGTGCACCGCATCGGCCGCACCGGCCGCGCCGGCCGCAACGGCCAGGCGATCTCGCTGGTGAACCATTCGGAAAACATCAACATCAAGCGCATCGAGCGCTTCACCAAGCAGACGATTCCGGTCGATGTGATCGAAGGCTTCGAGCCGAAGAAATCGCCGGCCGCACCGCGCAGCAGCCGCAAGCCGGGCGGCTGGAAACCGGGCGACGGCCGCGGCGGCAAGCCGGGCCAGCGCAGCTTCAGCAAGCCGGGGGCGCCGAAGCCGTCCGGCCCGCGCAAGGAAGGCGGCTATGGCAAGGGCGCGCGCTCGGGCGACGGTCCGCGCCGCTCCTACGGCGATCGCTGATCGACTCTGCCATCCATTACAAAACGACCGCCGCGGGAAACCGGGCGGTCGTTTTTGTTAGACCTTACAGCGCGCAGGTACGGAAACCGATGAGCATGTCGTTGCGCTCCGGCAGGCAGAAGTTGCGGAGCTTCGGCGAACGCAGGCGCAGGCGGGTGGCGAACGATGCGCCGCGCACCGACTGGTGCGTCATGAAGTGCGGCTCGGAATATTCGCGCCAGGCATCCGGAGAAAATCCGGGATACGGCTCGAAGGGCGAGCAGGTCCACTCCCACAGGTCGCCCCAGCGCAATGCCGGATGCGCGGCCAGCGCCGCATACTCCCACTCGGCCTCCGTCGGCAGGCGCCGGCCGGCCCAGGTGCAATATGCCTGTGCCTCGTACAAGCTGAGATGACGTACCGGTTCGTGCAGCGGCAAGGCGATTTGCTTGCCGAAGCGCCGGCAGCGCCAGCGCCTGCCGTCCGGCTCCCAGTCGCGCGGCGCCGACATATCGTTGCGCATCAGCCAGTCGCGGCCGGCCGTGGTCCAGAATTGCGGATTCTGGTAGCCGCCGTCGGCGATGAATTCCCAATACTGCGCGTTGGAGACCAGCGTCGCATCCATGGTAAACGGCGGCACATAGCAGGAATGCGCCCATTTCTCGTTGTCGAATACGAAGCCATTGCCGGGTTCGCTGCCCAATTGAATCGTGCCGCCAGGGAAGCGGATTTCTCCCTGCGCCCACGATGGAATGGCGCGCTGCGCCAGTTGCTGCGGCAACACGACGCCCAGCGTCTGCAGCGCACTGACCAGCATTTCGCCGCGCATGTCCTCATACGCAAGGGCTAGGCGGTACGGGTAAAGCGCGTCGGCATCTTTCCCGGCGCGGCTCAGCTTGTCGATCACCCGGTCCAGCACTTCGCGGCAATATGTCTTCAATGCCCCCGCGCCGGGCAGATCCAGCGACCAGCGGGCGCGATGCGGCACCGTGTTGGGGTCGAACCAGTCATCCCCCTTGGTCAGCAGCGACGTGCGCTGGGCGGCGTCCGGCGCGCTCGACTGCGCATCGCGCAGGATGTACCACTCGGCGAACCAGGCGATATGGCCGAGTTCCCACAATGGCGGATTGAGATGGGGTGAGAGCGGCACCCTGCGCGGCACATCGAGTCCGGCCGCGGCGAAACACTCAAACAGGGAAAGCGTGTATTCGCGCGCGTCCTGCAACGCGCCGGCCAACTCGTTCGGCGTTGCAGTTCGAAAGGAAAAATTCATTGCTGTGATGGGTGGGACGAAAAATGTTTCGCTATGCATTCATTATCGGCGTCACGATGACAAATGCCAACAGTTGAGTGCCTCCCGTTGCATTGAACTGCCGGCGCTTGCGCGCTTGACAATGCCCTGCCGGCTCTTCTACAGTTAAGCCATGCTGATCGCCTACGCATATCCCTCCCGCCTATTGCTACTCGCCCGCGTCCTGCCGGCGGATGCGCTACTGCGCCTGGCGCGCTAATCCACTCTCCCTTTCCTGTCGTCTGTTGTTGCCCGCATGCCGATATCCGGCAATGCGGAAATCGATTTTCGAGGCCGATTTTTCATGCATTTCAAGCGAATCCCCGTAACCATCATCCGCGGCGACCTGGTCGCCGTGATGATCTTTGCGCGTTCGCTTTCCCTGCTGCCGCTACCGATCGGTTGCCTGGCCTCGCGCTAGTGGCAGTCAGGCAGCCCCGTCGCCACATCTGTTGTTCCTTTCAATCAAACAAGAAAGAGGATTCACATGATGTTGTCCAATCCGGCGACGAAATATCGCGCCTTTCCCTCCATGCCATTGCGCGGCCGCACCTGGCCGGACCGCGTCATCGCCAAGCCGCCCATCTGGATGAGCACCGATCTGCGCGACGGCAACCAGGCGCTGATCGAACCGATGAATGTCGAACGCAAGCTGCGCTTCTTCGAGATGCTGGTCCAGATCGGCCTGAAGGAAATCGAGGTGGCCTTTCCTTCCGCATCGCAGACCGATTTCGATTTCGTGCGCAGGCTGATCGAGGAAAACCGCATCCCGCACGACGTGACGATCGAGGTGCTGACGCAGGCGCGCGAAGACCTGATCCGGCGCACCATCGACTCGCTGCACGGCGCGCGCCGCGCCATCGTCCACCTGTATAACGCGACCGCGCCGTCGTTCCGCCGCATCGTGTTCGGCATGTCGCGCGAACAGGTGCGCGAGATCGCCGTTTCCGGCACGCGCCTGATCAAGCAATTGACGAAAGAGCGGCCGCAGACGGAATGGATATTCCAGTATTCGCCGGAAACCTTCAGCATGACCGAGCTGGATTTCGCCAGGAACGTATGCGACGCCGTGTCCGCCGAATGGCAGCCGACGCCGCAGCGCAAGATGATCATCAACCTGCCGGGCACGGTCGAATGCAGCACGCCCAACGTGTACGCGGACCAGATCGAGTGGATGCATCGCCATCTGGCGCGGCGCGACGCCATCATCCTCTCCGTGCATCCGCATAATGACCGTGGCACCGCGGTGGCGGCGGCGGAGCTGGCGGTCATGGCCGGCGCGGACCGGGTGGAAGGCTGCCTGTTCGGCAATGGCGAACGTACCGGCAATGTCGATCTGGTGACGCTGGCGATGAATCTCTACACGCAGGGCGTGCATCCGGGCCTGGATTTTTCGGATATCGACGCGGTGCGCAAGTGCGTGGAAGAGTGCAACCAGCTTCCGGTGCATCCGCGCCACCCCTATGTCGGCGACCTGGTGTACACCGCCTTCTCCGGCTCGCACCAGGATGCAATCAAAAAAGGCTTCGCGCAGCAGCAGGCCGGCAGGATCTGGGAAGTGCCTTACCTGCCGCTCGACCCGGCCGATGTCGGGCGCAGTTACGATGCGGTCATCCGCGTCAACAGCCAGTCCGGCAAGGGCGGCATGGCCTATCTGCTGGAACAGGAATACGGGCTGCAGTTGCCGCGCCGGCTGCAGATCGAGTTCAGCCGCGTGGTGCAGCGGGTGGCCGATGACAGCGGCAAGGAAGTCGCGGCGCAAGACATCTACCGCATTTTCGAACGCGAGTATCTGGCTGCCTGCTCACCCTATGCGTATTGCATGCACCAGTTGACGGACGATCCGGCACGGCGGGGCACCGTGCATGTGCGGGCGGAACTGCGACGTGACGGCAAGCCGCTGGTGATCGCCGGCTCGGGCGATGGCCCGATCGATGCGTTCGTGCAGGCGCTGGCATTTTCCGGCGCGGAAATGAACATCTGCCTGATGGATTACCACGAACATGCGTCCGGGCACGACGCCGATGCGCAGGCCGTGTGCTACGTCGAACTGCGCGCAGGTAACCGTCCGGCGCTGTACGGCGTCGGCATCGACGCCAATGTCGCCACGGCCTCGTTCAAGGCAGTGCTCTCGGCTGTCAACCGGCAGCTTGCCTGCTGCCCCGAGGAGACGGGGCGGGCTTCGATAGCGGCATAGCAGCTTTCCCTGCGCCCAAGCGGGCACTGGGCGCAGGGAAACATCGCCCGGCGAAGCCGGGATATTATGGATGCGCGCCGGCACGATCGAGCGACTGCGCCAGGCGGATCCCCGCAAACTGCCAGCGGGCCGAGGCGGGGAAAAAGTTGCGATAGGTGATACGCGCATGCCCGTCCGGTGTCGCGCAGGATGAGCCGCGCAGCACATACTGGTTGGACATGAACTTGCCGTTGTATTCGCCGATCGCTCCCTCCGCGGCGCGATATCCCGGGTATGGCCCATAGCTGCTGAGCGTCCATTGCCAGCAGGCGCCGAACAGCTGCGCCAATCCTTCATGCGGCTCGCCTGCGGGCGCGGGCGGATGCAGTGCGGTTGCGCCGAAGTCGTTTGTTCCGGCAGCCGCATGCTCCCACTCTGCCTCGGTCGGCAGGCGCGCTCCGGCCCAGCGCGCATACGCGTCCGCTTCGAAAAACGAGACATGCGCCAGCGGCCTTTCCGGGTCGAGCGGCTGCAGTCCGTGCAGCGTGAACTCATGCCAGGCGCCCTCATGGCGCTGCCAGTACAGTGGTTGCGTCAGCCCGTTGGCGCACACCCAGTCCCAGCCCTCCGACAGCCACAACGACGCCCTGGCATAGCCGCCGTCTTCGACAAAGGCGCGATATTCGCCGTTGCTGACCAGCCGCGACGACAGCGCATAGTGTTCGAGAAAATGGCGGTGGCGCGGCGTTTCATTGTCGAAGCAAAATCCGCTGCCGGCATGCCCGATCGCCACCACGCCGCCGTCGAACGAAAGCCAAGCAGGTGACGTACTGCGCGAGGACATGCCGAGCGGAGCGCTGCAATACGACGGCCAGGTCGGATTGAGCGACAGCAGATGCTTGACGTCGGTCAGGATCAGTTCCTGGTGCTGCTGTTCATGCTGCAGGCCGATCTCCAGCAGCGCGCTCAGTTCCGGATCGGCTGCGCGCCGTTCGAGCAGCGCGGCCATGCGCTCGTCCACATTGCGCCGGTACGCCAGCACCTCGCTGAACGCCGGCCGGGTCAGCATGCCCCGGCGCGGGCGCGGATACCTGTCGCCGACGCCGTTGTAGTAGGAGTTGAACAGCACGCGAAAGGCAGGATCAAAGGGCCGGAACGCCGGCTCGAAACGTTCGAGGATGAAGGTTTCGAAAAACCAGGTGGTGTGCGCCAGATGCCATTTCACCGGGCTGGCGTCGGTCATCGACTGGACGCAGCAGTCTTCTTCCGACAGCGGCTCGGCCAGCGCGCAACTGCGGGCGCGAACGGTGTCGAAGCGGGAGGATATCGGCATCGCCAGCCCCTACTGGGCACGCGCATGGCACACCATGAACCAGCCGCGCTGGTCGGTCCAGGCCTGCACCGCGCCGAAACCCGAGCGCTCCAGCAATTGCAGAAAGCCGTGCCGCGTGTACTTGTAGCTGCTCTCGGTGTGGATGCTCTCGCCCGGCAGGAAATGCCGCTTTCCGCCGCGCCAACTGACACTCGTCGCACGCCTGGCTTCCAGGTGCATCTCGACGCGCCCGTGCTCTTCCTTGAAACAGCCGCGATGGCGCCACTGCCCAGGGTCGAAGTCGGCGCCGAGCAGCCGGTTCAGGTGGCGCAACAGGTTGAGGTTGAACGAGGCCGTCACGCCGAGCGCGTCATCGTAGGCGGCATCGAGTATCTGCCGCTCCTTGAGCAGGTCGACGCCGATCAGCAGGCCGCCATCCGCGCCGCAGGCAGCGCGTATGCGCCGCAGCAAGGCCATGGCCTGCTCCGGCGTGAAATTGCCGATCGACGAGCCGGGAAAGAAGAACAGGCGCCTGTCGCGCCCGACCGCGTCGGGCAGGTCGAGCGAGGACGAGAAATCCATGCCGATGCCGACTACCCGAAGATGCGGCGCATGCAGTCGCAGCCGCTGGACCGCGTCGCGCAGGAAATCGACCGAGATATCGACCGGCACGTACTGCGCCGGCTGCAGCGCCGGGAACAGCCGCGCCGCCTTGGAGCAATTGCCGGCGCCAAGGTCGATCAGCGTCACGCCGCGTCCGGCAGCGCGCGCAATGTCGGAAAGATGGCGGTCGACGATCGCCGCTTCGGTGCGTGTCGGATAGTATTCCGGCAGCTCGCAGATGGCTTCGAACAGCTTCGAGCCGAGCGCGTCGTAGAGATACTTTGGCGAAACGGTCGCCTGCCGCGCCAGCAGGCCCGCGCTCAGTTCGGCGCGCTCCGCCTGCGGGTCGCTGCGATCAATCTGGATGAAGTCCCCGGAGTCCGGCAGCGTATCAGTGTTCGTTGAAAGAAACATGGAATGATGGGTGCCGAATTGGGTACCGAATTGGATGACGAATTGCCTGACGAATTGCCTGGCAGCCAGATGAACCGATGGGCAATCGCGGGTTGGAATTTTGGTTATCATATTGAACCTGCAAGCCGCGCCATTGAGGCGGAACAAGCGAGCATGTGGCGGGCATGTGTTGATGCCGCCGTTCTCTTAACGGCATGCAAGAACATCCCTTCCTTCATTTCCCCCATGCAGGAGCCTGCCGCTCCCTTCAACGATGCTGACACTGCATGAATTGACCAAGTCGTATGCCGGCGGCAGGCGCGTGCTGAACGGCCTGTCGTATGCGCTCGGCGCCGGCGAATACGTGGCGGTCATGGGCGAGTCGGGCGTGGGCAAGTCGACCCTGCTGAACCTGATCGCCGGGCTCGACACGCCGGACAGCGGCGAGGTCATCGTCGACGGCACCGCCATCTCCGCGCTCGGCGACGATGCGGCGACGCGCCTGCGGCGCGAGAAATTCGGCTTCATCTTCCAGGCGTTTCACGTGCTGCCGCATCTGAACCTGCTGCAGAACGTCGCGCTGCCGCTGCTGCTGAATGGCGCCGGCATCGAGCGCGCTTATGACATGCTCGAAGCGGTCGGCCTGCGCGGACGGGCGCACGACTTTCCGCGCCAGTTGTCCGGCGGCGAGCTGCAGCGCGTGGCCATCGCACGCGCGCTGGTGCACCGCCCTTCCCTGATCCTGGCCGATGAACCGACCGGCAACCTCGATCCGGATACCGCCCATGAAGTGCTCGCCTTGCTGCGCCGGGAGATCAAGGAAAACGGCGCCACGGCCATCATCGTCACCCACTCGCCCGACGCCGCGGCGAGCGCCGACCGCGTGCTGATGCTGACCCGCGACGGCCTGCGCCCGGCCGCAGCCGTCCGACCGGAATGACGCGCGCGACGCCCTCCCGCCTGAGCCTGAACCGCTGGCTGATGCTGGGCGAATGGCGCGCCCATCCCGGGCGGGCGCTGGTGACGATGGCGGCAATCGCCTTGGGCGTGGCGCTCGGATTCGCGATCCACCTGATCAATGCCGCCGCCTTCAACGAATTCTCCGCCGCCGCCCGCAGCCTGTCCGGCCAGGCCGACCTGCAGGTGCGCGGCCGGCAGGCGTTTTTCGATGAATCTCTGTACCCGCGGCTGGCGCAGCACGCAGGCATCGAGCAGGCCAACCCGGTGCTGGAACTGGATGCCACGCTGCCCGGGCGCGAAGGCGCGCTGAACCTGCTCGGCATCGACGTGTTCCGCGCCGCCCGCATCGCGCCCGACCTGGTCGGCGTGCCGGCGCAGGACAGGCCGTTCGACAGTCTGGCGGACGACGCGATCTTCCTGTCGCCGGCCGCCATGGAATGGCTGCAGGCAAGGCCGGGCGATCGGCTGCGCCTGCAGTCCGGCACCGGCATCGTGACCCTGCGCGTGGCCGGCGGCATTGCGCGCGCCCGCCCCGGGCAGCGTAGCGCGGTGATGGATATCGGCGCGGCGCAATGGCGCTTCGGCCGCATCGGGCAACTGACGCGCATCGACCTGAAGCTGACCGCGGGCGTCGACCGCGCCCGCTTCAGGCAGGCGCTGGCCGGCGAGCTCGGCGCCTGCTGCCTGGTGGCCGAACCGCAGGACCAGGACCGGCGCACCGCCAACATGTCGCGCGCTTATCGGGTCAACCTCAATGTGCTGGCGCTGGTGGCGCTGTTTACCGGCGCCTTCCTGGTGTTCTCCACCCAGGCCTTGTCGGTGCTCCGGCGCCGCAGCCAGCTTGCGCTGTTGCGCGTGCTGGGCCTCACGCGGCGGCAGGTGCTGGCGCAGGTCCTGCTGGAAGGCGCGGCGCTCGGCGTGGCCGGATCGCTTTTGGGACTGGCGGCAGGGTACGCGCTGGCGGCCGCGGCCTTGCGCTTGTTCGGCGGCGATCTCGGCGGCGGCTATTTCCCCGGCGTGCAGCCGGCGGTGCGGTTCGATCCGCTCGCGGCTGCCGCGTTCTTCGCGCTGGGCTGCGCCGTTGCCCTGCTCGGATGCGCCAGCCCGGCGCTGGAAGCGGCGCGTGCAAAGCCGGCGGCGGCGCTCAAGGCGGGCAGCGAGGATGTCGTGCTGTCGCGGCTGGCATCCCCTTGGCCCGGACTGGCCTGCATCGCGGCGGCGGCAGGGCTGGCGCTGGCGCCGCCGGTGTTCGAGCTGCCGCTGTTCGGCTATCTGGCCGTGGCGCTGCTGCTGGTCGGCGGCATTGCGCTGATGCCGCGCCTGGCAGCGGTATTGTTCTCGCCGGCGGCCCGCAGGCAGCGCACCGATGCGGTCGCGGCACTGGCGCTGGCGCGCCTGGCGAACGCGCCGAACCAGGCGTCGATCGCGCTGGGCGGCGTGCTGTCGAGCTTCAGCCTGATGGTGGCGATGGCGATCATGGTCGCCAGCTTCCGCGTATCGGTCGACGACTGGCTGTCGCATCTGCTCTCGGCCGACCTGTACGTGCGCGCGGCCGCCGGCGGCAACACCGGCGCATTGCGGCCGGAGGAACAGCAGGCGATCGCCGCGGCGCCGGGCATCGCGCGCGTCGCCTTCCTGCGCTCGACCCAACTGCTGCTCGCCCCGGACCGCCCGCCCGTCGCGCTCATCGCCCGGCCCGTCGACGCCGCCGATCCGGGTGCGATCCTGCCGCTCGTCGGCGAGGCGCTGCCGGCCCGGCGCCTGCCCCCCGATGCGATTCCGCTCTGGGTGTCGGAGGCGATGACCGACCTGTACGGCTACCGGGTCGGCATGCCGGTCAAGCTGCCGCTCGCCGGACGCGCGGTCGACGCCGTCGTCGCCGGCGTCTGGCGCGACTATGCGCGGCAATCGGGCGCGATCCAGATGCGCCTGGCCGATTACCGGGCGCTGACCGGCGACCTTGAGGTCAACGACGCCGCCCTGTGGCTGCGGCCGGGCGTGAAGACGGAACAGATCGTCGCCGCGCTCACGCGCCTGCCGTTCGGCGCCGCGCTGGAATTCGCCGAGCCGGGCGAAATCCGCGCACGCAGCCTGCAGATTTTCGACCGCAGCTTCGCCGTCACCTATCTGCTGGAACTGGTGGCGATCGTGATCGGGCTGTTCGGCGTGGCGGCGACCTTTTCCGGGCAGACCCTGGCGCGCGCCAGGGAATTCGGCATGCTGCGCCACATCGGCGTGACGCGGCGCCAGATCCTGGCCATGCTGGCGGCCGAAGGCGGCGCGCTGACGCTGCTCGGCATCGCGGCCGGCTTCGTGCTGGGCGGCGCGATCAGCCTGATCCTGGTGTATGTGGTCAATCCGCAGTCGTTCCACTGGACCATGCAGCTGCATGTGCCGTGGGTGACGCTGGCAACGGTGGCGGCGCTGCTGCTGGCGGCATCGGCCTTGACGGCGCTAGCGGCGGGACGCCATGCGGTATCGGCCGATGCGGTGCGCGCGGTCAGGGAGGATTGGTGATGAAGAAATTGCCCCGGCTTGGGCGTACGCTTCTGGCGGCATGGCTGTGTGCGGCGATGTGAGAGGGAGTGAGATAAATCCAAAAGGAACGTCGAGATAATTAGGGACTATCGACGACGTTCCAGGACAATTGAGAATGGGAAAGTAAAAAAGCGTTGCACGGGTTGAAAATTGAATCAACGCTGGAAAACGTACTCGATCAGGCTATCCGCATTTCGCATAAGCGTCGAGACGTCCTGGCCATTGTCAAGTTGAGCAGCGATCTCCAAGCACCGCAAACGGATTTCCGTCAAAGTCAGTAAACCTTCATTCCGGACAAATTTCTGTTTTATTTCTTCCTCGCGCGTTACGGCGTATCGGTGAATTGCCGACTTTGACACTTCAAAACCATGTGCGTGCAGCCACGCGGCATGATCAACATAATCGGAAAACGCGGTCTCAACAAGGCGCTGGTCGAGCTGTTGGCGCAACTCTATTGGCAGCTTCTCTATGGAACTAATCCGGCCCATTTACAACACCTCCTCGGGATCGTCATTATCGGGCTGGTCGTCCTGATCAGTAAATAACTTCCCCTGTCGTTTGGCGATTTCTTCCTGCCGGACCGTCTTCACGATCTTGTAAATCCACTGGAGCGAGACGCCGTATTTGCGCGCCAGCTCACTGTGGTTGATGCCGTTGAACTCATCAAAAATCTGCTGGTCGCGCTGGGACAGCTTATAGGACAGCCCCATCGGAAAATAGATGTTCTGACCGCCCCAGTGCGCCGCCATTCGATTGGCGATTTCACGGCCGGCATGCTCGGCCCGTTCCTGGTCGATGCCGAGCAGCTCGGTCAAAGCAAACGCCACATGCTGGGCCAGATCGACGAGCAGCTCCGGTCCCTTGCTCTTGAAATCTCCGCTCATACTGCCTCCCTCGCTGTTTTCAATGCGTCGGTCAAGCTTTCCCAGGCAAAATGCATGGGATCGAAGGTGCGGCGCTGGAACGCTTTGTACAGCACGCCATGCAATTGCTCCCGCACCTGTTCGGATAACGGAACAGACCGCGCCTCCTCGGCAAGCTGCTCGACGGCAGCCGGCAGGAAACGCATGGCCCATTTCTTCAGGGACTCGATCAGATGTTCGGCCTGTGCGCCGTTAATCCACTGGAGGGCATCGACGCCGGTGATCCGCTTGACGTAGGCGGCGAGCGCTTCTTCGGACGGATTCCGGACCGCGCCGAGCTGATGCAGAAACAGCCAAAGGGCGCGGATTTTCTTGCTCTCGGCGTCCTGCGCCAGCGCACGCGACGGTGCGGACTTGCTGTTCTGCTTGGCCCTGGAGCGCACCTTGAAACCGATGCGCTTCATGTGTTCCAACACCTTCTCCAGTTCTGGAACGGTCAAATCAGCGGCCGAATTCTTGTTTCCAATACGCTGCAGAATGGCCCGATAGCTGTCCTCATCCAGGACGGAGGCGAGATCGCGCCTCGCAACATGGATCAGGCGAATCAGGCGCTGGCGTTGTTGATTTTCTTGGGGCTTGTTCATCGTTGGCTGCTCATCAGTACCCGGCAACCACGCCGGGCAGACAGCGCGCACGAGGCGCGCCGTTTCGCTTCAGGTCAGGCCGCCTCGCGCAGGCGCTCCAGGTTGATCTCATAGCCGAAGGCATTCTCGGTCTTCAGCGCCGCGCCGACCTCGGCCAGCGTCTCGATGCCGAGCGCCTTCATGGCCTCCTTGTCCGGCTCTTCCTTGGTGCGGATGCAGTGCGTCAGACCGAGGTCTTTCAGCGCCTGCAAGGTGTCGGCCACCTTCTTGATCACCACCTTGGTCGAAATGCGGAAGCCGACGCTACCGAAGGTCAGCTGCCTGCTCTTCACCTTGCTGAACTCGCTGCGATTCGTCTCGCAAAATTCCTTCATCGCCAGCTCCAGCGCCGATTTGCGATCCATCAAGGGAGCGGCGTTCTCTTTCGTCTGTGCTTTCACCTTGTCGATCGCCTCGTTCTGCCCCGCCTCCAGCAGGGCCAGCTCGCGGTCGATCTCGCCGATTTCCTTCAATGCCCGGTCGATGTCGTCCCAGCTCTCGAAGGCTGTCCCGCTCAGTCTTTTTCTTGCCATGTTCTTCTCCATCAAAATTCATTCGTTTCGCTTGTGCCAGGGACTCCATTACCTCCCGAATCCTGGCGCGGTTTTTTGCCATTTCCTCCGGCGGAGTGCGCGGAGCAGGCAGCGCACGCGGCGGGTCGCGATTGCCCAGGTTCTCCAGAAAGAGCTTGGGCGGCGGCCAGCGGTCGCAGATGCGATACAGCGTGCGGAACGCCTTGCGGATGCGTTCGGCGTCCAGGCTCTCGCACCATGCGACCGCCTGCCCCTCGATCGCCGCCAGCCACACATCCAGCGTCAGCGTCACGCTGTCGTCGGCCGGCGCGCCGACCAGGCGCAATGCAATCAGCCCCTGCAGGCCGCGCGCGATCTCCCGTTCAAGCCACTTCTCAACCACGCGCGCGATCCTCCAGGGCGGCGATCGCCGACAGCGTCTTCGACGGCGCCTTGGCCTGCAGCTGGCGCGGCTCACCGCCTGCTGCGGTTACGCCGGCCTGCGGCCGCCAGTTGCTGATCACCTCGTACAACCAGCCGTGGCCTTTCAGCGGCATCGTGAGCCGGCCGGAGTCGCGTGCGGCCAGCGCCTGCTCGATCGCCCACACCCACGCTTCGACTGGCGCATCGAACACCTGGCCGTTACGGGAAATGCGCTGCGCCTGCAGGTCAGGTAGCACCTCGTTCAGCAGCTTGGCCACCCGGTCCATCGTCAGCTCGCGCGTCTCCGGCCGAAACAGCGCCAGATAGCGAATCAGCGCGGAGCCGAGCAGGCCGGACAGCTTGAACACGGCCGCCAGCGCTTCACGCGCGGCATCGTGGGCGATCAGCGCATCGAGCGACAGAGTCGCGCCGCAGCTTGGGCAACGTGTACGCATCAATGAACCTGCCCCGAAGTTTTAGGCATCATTCGTACATGACGCTCCACGATAGCGTCCAGCTCGCGCCTGACCTGCTCGTGCTCGCCCTTCATGTGCAAGACAGCCACATGTGCCAAGTGGTCGCACACGCTTTGCGTCACCTGCGTCATGTTGTGCAGTTGGTCGGACAGCTTCAGAATCATGCGATTGGCGCAATGCAGCTCCTCGCGCAGTTCCGGGACGGTGTGGAAAGCATCCGGATTTGCCATCGTCGGCGCGGCAGTAATGATTGGATCGCTCATGCTCCCTCCACCCAGCTGACAATCACTCCCTCGAACTCGCCGGACACCGTCGTGCAGCCATACTCCTTGCGATAGGAGCGCGGCCCCATCCGGTCCAGCAGCGGCGCGATCGACTCCTGCTTGTTGCGTGCGATACGGATTTCGAGCTTGTCGCTATCGAGGCGATTCCACGACACCTGCAGGCCCAGGCGCTGCAGCTCCCGCCTTGCGTGGTTGAGTTGTGCCAAGCGCTCCATGAAAGAAGCGGTCAGCACGCGCGGCTCGTGGCGCGGCGGCGGCGCGACCTGGCCGACCAGTTGCAGATGCGCCCCCATCTCACACCCCCTTCACCACGTCAGAGGTCACCACCGGCACGCCGATCTCGGCGGCCAGATTCATGCACGCGGTCAGCAGATTGCCGACCGCCAGCGGATACAGCAGCGATACCGATTCCGGCCGATCGCGGCGGGTAGAGGCCACAGTCAGCCTGGCGCGCAGCGCATCGATCCCGCCGGCGTCGATCACCTCCGCCACCGGCTTGTTCATGCGCTCCAGCTTGAACTTCAGGTACTCGTCCAGGCGGCCGCCGTCCAGCGGCGCCAGCTCGACCATCTCGCAGCGCTGCACCACCTCGCGCACATCCTGGTTGCGCTCCGACAGCTTGGCCTTTAGTTCCGGCTGGCCGATCAGGATGATCGACAGCAGTTTCTTGAAGCCCATTTCCAGCTCGAAGAAACGCTTCAGATGCTTGATGGTCGGGATCGGCAGCGCATGCGCCTCGTCGATGATCAGGCAATGCCGGTAGCCGGCCGCATGGCTTTCCTTCAGCGCCTTGTGCAGCTGCGCAAAGCGCGCCTCCGGGCTGCTCTTGGCCTTTTCCAGCGGCGCGACAGCCGCCATGATCGCCTCGGCGATATGCGTGGACTTCAGGGTCTTGCCCTTCTGGTCGTTGTCCTCCATCGCCAGCACATAGGGCTTGATCAGCAGGATCGGCTGGGTCTCGCGTACGATGCGGTCTTCCAGGTCGCGCATCAGCGTCGTCTTGCCGGCGCCGGATTCCGCCACCACGGCCAGCATGCCGCCATGCTTGGCCGTCTGCAGCATCGCCTCACGCACGTAGCGGATGTCCGGGCTGATGTACATGTCCTCGTGCGAGGCGATCGCGTCGTCCGCGAACGGGTCGCGGAAAAGCCCGAAATGCTTGCGGGTGGCCGGCAGCAGTGTCTGTTTGCGTAGTAACATGGATTCCTCCTGGTTGAGTTCGGTGGTTTTTTTCGACTTGGGGGACGGGCGGGCCGCGTTGGCGCGCGGCTCGCTCACTTCTTCAAAGACGCCGGCCAGATCGGCAGGTCGCGCGCCGATATCGGCGATGAAGGCGCGCACGCGCTCGCGCAGCTCGGCCTGGTCGACCTTCTCGAAGGCGACCGCGACATCCGCCGGGGCGGCGCCCGCCGCGGCGAGGAAGGCGCGGATACGCTCCCGCAATTCCTCCCAGTCCATGCTCTTGGGCCATTGATCGTGGTTGATGATCTGCGCCACGGCGGCTTCCGACAGGTTCAGGTGCCGGGCCAGCGCCGCCTGCGTCGTGCCGTGGTTTTGCAGAATGGTTTTCAGCTTCAGCATTGCTTTCCCTCCCTATGCCGCGACAACGCGCAGCGGCTTTTTCATCTCGTTGTTGGAGCTGGTCAGCTCGGCGGCGATGGCCTGCAGCTGGTCCTGCGGCACGCCGGCCGGAAAGCGCTGGTCCAGCCACTGAAAGCGATCGCCCGTCCAGCTGCCGCCAGCCGCCTCCACCATCTTCTTGAGCTGCTTGGCCGCTTCCACGGTCGACAGCGGCGGCAATTCCACCTTCGGCGCTGCCAGATCATGAGCGGTGCCTCGACGCGGCAGATAGGCCGGCAAGGTGGCGTCATCGATGTGCTTGTATGGATCAAGCTTGCCGCCGAACGGTAGCGCCTTGGCCTTGCGGGCGGCCTGCGCCGCCGCCTGGCTGTCGGCGCCGGTGACCAGCTGCTCGATCTCCTTGAGGGCGGTTTGCGCCGGCGTGTCGGCATGGCGCGCATAACGCTCGCCGAATACCGGCGCACCCATCCCAAAGCCGAGATCGTTCTTGAGCACTTCATAGACGACATGGAACACGTCGCGTCCGTCTTCACCGACGAGCACCACCTGGGCCGCGTCGTCGCGCCAGGGATTGCGGGTCACCATCACCTTCTGGTGGACCATTACGCCAGGCACCGTCGAGACGTCGTACTCGCGACCCTGGAAGGACACACGCAGCTTCGGGCTGACCTTGCGGCTTTCCGGCGTGGCCACCGCCAGCTCACGGCACACCTCCACCGAGGGCGCCTTGATCAGCTGGTCGGCGGCAATCGTCATCCAGACCTCGCTGCGCGTCTTGCCGTGACGGCGATGGATTTCGGTCGCGTTGAAATTCATCCGCCACGCCTTCGCCAGCGCATTGAGTTCCTCCAGGCTGGCCACCGGCCGCAGCTCCAGGCCCGGCTCGAACTTGGTTTCCACCAGGTTATGGGCGTTCTCCACCTGCCCCTTGGCGCGCGCGTTGCCGACCCCGTTAATCACCAGGGCGATGCCTAGCGCGCGGCACAGATTGCGAAACAGCGCGCCGGTCATCGCCGCGCCGGGATCGGTGACCACCATGGCCGGGCATCCATGCATCATGTCGGCGCCGCCACGGTCCTGCATGGCGTTGATGAACACCGAGCACAGGTTTTCGCCGCTCTCGGCCCCCAGCACGTACTCGACGTACACCCAGCCGCTGGCATGGTCGGTGACCACGTAGCGCCATACCCGGTTGGCCGACACGCGCTCCAGGTTGCCCGGCTTGTTCTTGTAGTAAATCCGCCCGTCCATGCCCTGCAATCCCTTGGCGCCATTGCCCAGGTAGTACAAGGTGCACAGCGAAGCATCGACCTGCCAGACATGATTGGGGTGCCTGCTGGCCATCTCGGTCACCGGTGCCGGCGCCAGCAGCTGATCGGGGTGCAGCCCGTACATACGCAGCGCCCGGTGGATGGTGCTTTCCGACAGCGGCCGGATCTCGCCGGTTTCCATGTCCAGGTACTCGGCGCGGAGGGCGCCGTTGGCGCGCAGCATCGACACCGCATCCTTGATGGAATACAGCCGCTTGCCGTTCTTGCGCGTGGTTTCCATCAGCGCGGCCGAAATCAATTTGGCTTCGTCGATGGTCAAGGCGCTCCGCCCCGCATCGGAGCGGCGCTTACGCGGAGCCATCACGGCGACTTCCTTCAGCTTGCGCAGCAGAGTTGCGCGAGACAAGCCCAGCTCGCGGCATGCCGCGTCGTAGACCGCACATTTGCCGCCGCGCCCGGCACTGCGGGCGGCCTGGGCCACAGCCACGAGTTTTTCGGTCAGGACGGCGCTCATGGCTTAGGCTTCCCCGGCAGGCGTATCGGCGGGGACCATGCTGCCGTTCGCATCACGTTTCCAGCCCGCCGCCGCCATTGCTTGCGCAATGTTCGCGTTGGCGGCCTCCACCGCGCCGGGGCGCATCCATGCGGGGGTAGCATCGCCGTCTGGCACGGCCTTCACGTCGAACTCGCTGCGCAACTCGCGCAGCGCCTGCTCCAGCTGGCAGATCACGCCGGACATGAAATCGTCGTGAGGAATGTTGTGTTCCACCGAATGGTCGACCAGCGCCTGCAGTCCGGCGCGCATGGCGCGAATGCCCACTTCGGCCTGGCCGGCCATCATCGTGACTTCCTGACGGATTTCCTCGCCGACGTCGGCCGGCGGCAGGGATTTGACGCGCTTCTTCAGCTTGGCCATGTCGGCGGAAAGCTGATTGATCTTGGCGTCCTTGTCCTCCAACACGCGGGCGCGCGCTTCCAGGTCGGCTTCGGCTTCCTCGGCGCGTTTGGTCAGCGCCTCCTTTTCCTTGGCATGTTTGGCAATCAGGTCTTCGGCCAGCTCCAGGAAGGAATCCTTGTCGCCGGTTTTGGCAACCTCGATCAGCGCGGTTTTCTGATCGTCGGGCAGGCGGCGGAACTGGCGCATTTCCCGGTAGCCGATGCCCATGCGGGACATGCTTTCCAAGGCTTCTTCGCCGAAAGCCCTGAGATTGGTAATATCGGCATCTGCTTTATCAACTGACATGCCGAGCAAGTTGCAATACCCTTCCCAAGTTCCATCAATTTCCGAACCGTTCGGGAGCTTCATTCCCTTAAGTGCTTGATATAGCTTGTTTTCTTTTACGTAGGCCAGCTTCGACACCGAAACTGTTCGGGAAAACTTGCTGAATGCGTCTGCCAATTGAGCTTGCCCAAGCAGTTGATTAGCAAGATCGCGATCCTCGTTATGGTTCGCCTGTACGACCGCCATCACATTGGCCGCTTCGGTTAATGCAGGCAGGCCCGGCGTATCGGCGTCGGTAACAATAATGCCTTGAGGTTGGGTGGTAGTGGTTTTACGTCCCACAGTGTTCTCCTTATCGTGCGGTGGTCAATCGATTGGTCAATTCATCGACGCGGTTGCGCGCGGCTTCCAGGCTGCGCAGGATGGCAACAGCATGCTGCGCATGGCGCACCGACGGGCGGATGCGGCCGGTCTCCGGGATGCGCTCGGCAAAGCCTTTCTCTTCCAGCGTGGCGACGTAACGGGTGATGGCGCTCGGCTCCAGGCCGGTGGCCTTCGCCAGCTCGGTGGGCGTCAGGCCGTGGGCGAAATGCCCCAGGAGTACGTTGAGGACATCCAGCACCTTGCCGGCGGACTGGCTGGTGGTTTTCATTCGGATGCCTCCATCAGATCGGCAATGACCACCAGTTCCGCAGCCAGGGCGCGCGCTTCGGCCGCATTGACGCGGAAAGAAGAACCCTGGCCGTCGCGGTAAAAACAAATGTCCACGTTGTCGATGCGACGAAAACCCTGCACCACGAGCAGGCCAGTCGTGGAAGTCTCCAGCTCGCTATGGCGCACGGCGCCTCCTCCGGTGATGCCCGGTTCCACTCTGAACACAGGCCGAGGTGCGGGATGAGAGGTCTTGGGTTGCATGGTCATGCCTCCTGAAAATCCAATTCGGGTTGAAGATGTTTCTCGACGTTGCCGCGATGCCAGGCCAGCCCCTCCATCGCCTGCTGGATGGCATTCAGGGCATCCCCCGCCTGCGCCTTGCCGCTGTAGAACTGCAGCAACTGGCCGACGGCCGTGTTGAGCAGTTCCTGCAGCTCCTGCATGTCGGCGGCGGTGGCATGGCGCCCGGTCGGGATGTCGATCAGCAGCTTGCCGGCCGAAGCGGCCAGCCAGCGGGTGATGAAGTCGGCACCGCATGCCTGCTCGAAGGCGCGGATGTAGGACGCGGGCATGCGGCCGTTGGCGATCCACTTGTACAGCGTCCAGTGGTCGTTCAGAAACGTGCGCTCGGCGATGCGCTCGACCGACAGGCCCTGTTCCAGCGCACGGTCCTTGCACAGCTCCATCGCATGCCGCAGCGAGGTCGGCTGGAGGCGTTTCCAATGGCGGCGAGTCATTTGGAATGTCCTTTCATGACGCCCAACACCGGCTTCCAAACAAATTCCCGTTTTGCTTCTATGCAAGAAAGTTGCAATAGATAGAATGAAGGGCGGATAATTCGACAGGGAGAAGCAAACATGAGCAAGGACCTGAGCATCATGAACGAGGCCGAACTGCGTTCAGAAGTCCAACGACTGCGGACAGAAATCGACCGTATCGATGACTGGGCGAACGGGATATTTGCGCTGCTGATGGACGTGCTGCCTCAGCTGCTGCGAGATCACCCGAACGTGGAGAAAATCCAGCGCTCACTGCAAGCGGCGGATGACCGCTACGAGGAGCTGCAGGCTCACCCGGAGCGTGCTGAAGCGGGCGAACCGGCAGGGCTGTACGAGGCGCGGAAGATGCTGCATCGTCAACTGGCGCTGCTTGGCGTGTGGCCGAATGTCGATCCGGCAGAGGCGGCCGAGCGCTCGCTTGAGCGAGCGAGGCAGCGGCGCGATGACTGAGCAATACCTTGCCATTGGCGCGCGTACTCTCCTGAACCAAAGCCATGAGGAGAGGCGTAACGCCCTCGGGTATGCGCGGCTCGCTAATCAGGGCGGTGTTGATGGGGAGGCCAAAATGATTAAATGGCATGACAGACCTCACGCAGCAACCGGGGTCTTGTCGGTGGCGCGGCGGCCGGTATGACGGCGATCCGGGCCGGCGGGGGCGCTGCTCTCGGTGGCCGTACCTTCCTTCAGGCCAAGCTTGACGGCGATCTCGTGGGCGCGGCCGTAGTGGGCTTTGTCGCAGCCGTTGAGCACGCGGTACACCGCGTTGCGCGGGTAGCCGTGATCGGCGGCGAATTGGGTGATGGTCTTGCCTTCGCGGCGGAACTTGGATTTGACTTGGGCAGGGGTCATGGCGGTGGCTCCCGAATAACGAAGAGGGATCAAAATGAAAAGCGAAAGAACTTTCGAACAAGCCGTGCAACTCGCCGCAGCCTTTGTGGCCAACGGCGATATCCGGCTTGGGGATGATTTGCAGCGCTCGCAGGGGCTGCACCGTCTGCAGGAATTAATTCCAGAGCTATGCCGCGTGCTTGAAGCTGCGCGGCAAACCGTTGCTGCAGCGGACCATTAAGCGGGCAGTACAAGGTTTGGCCGCCCAGCCCGGACGGGTGATGGAGCGGCAGGTAGTGCAGTTTTCCCGGCGTTAGCCGGAGGATTCGGTGTTCAACAGGGTGCATGGCGGTGCGTCCTATGTGAATGATTAATTGTGTTTGATGTGCTCATTATTGTGAAGATAACTGCACAAGTCAAGATATTTATTGGGATGTTTGCTTCATGATTGGCGAGCGATTGAAGGAGGAGCGAAAACGCCTTGGATCAAACCAAGACGGATTCGCCGGTTTAGCGAACGTCTCTCGGCGTGCCTATGCGGAATGGGAAGCGGGGAATACGTCACCCACGGCAGTACAGCTCGCTGCCTTGGCAGCGGCGGGGGTCGATGTTCAGTACATCGTTACCGGCAAGCGCCAAGGGTATGGGATCGGCGAGTCGGCAGTGCATCAAGCGGTGCTGGATGCGGTTGATCTGCTGTCGCTTGATAAAAAAGTGGATGCCAGCCAGTTGGCCAAGGCTGTGGTAAAGCTTTGCGCCCGGCATAGCGCGCCACCCACCACGCCTGGTTCAGTCACGAATCAGCAAAACGTCCATGGCGGTCAGGCACATCAGTACAACGCTCCAATTAGTGGCGGCGTTGCCGGCCGCGACATTGTGAACAAGGGGAGGAAATGACGACGGAGGTAAAGCAGGAATTTAACGGCACCGTCGAAGGGGGTGTCGCGCGCCGGGACATCGTCAACCATACTACAGTGGTCCACATGCCCGAGCGCCGACCGGAATCCCAGTTGCAAACCGAATTTGCGCAGCGTACCGGCATCTGGTGCCCCAAGCCGGCGCGCGAGTGGCTGGAGCACCTGATGGAAGATCACCACTTTACCGTGCGTGAACTTGCCCGCGCTTGGAAAGCAGGATCGATCGGCTGGAATGCCGACAAGGATGCCAAGCGTATTGTCACGCCGTGGATTGAGGCGGTTTTTGCCTATGGCATGGTAGGCATCATGAGCATCTATTTTTTTGTGCTCGCAGCAGAGTTGGTTTTTGGCCCGTCATCCGAGAAAAAATGGGCAATGGCCTTGTTCTATGGCATCGGGCTGGTGTACGTCGGCATGTGCTGGATGCTCAATCGGTTCATGCTTTGGCCGCGGCGTGTTGCTATGCGCATCAAGCGAATCGAGGCGCTCAAAACATCGATACATCAATAACGGACTAAGGGAGAGGGAAAAGCTGCATGGCACTGACGATTCACAACGCAATTATCCACAAGCTCGACAAGATTGAAGGTCAGCCGGCCCAGATTGTCACTGCTCCCAAAGTGTTGCCGCCGGAGGACGAGCCTTTGGTGCAACTGGTGCAAGACGTCCATACCGTTTACGGGAACCGGGAAGGGAAAAGCTACGGCAAGTTCGATCCCGAGCTGACCCCTGTTTCGGCGGAGCCGCATCTTCAGCGTCTGCGCGACGAGGCTGGTGCCGATTTCTACGCAATTTCCATCGACTTGATGCGCATCCTGAAAGCCAGGGCGGATGAGAAGAATTTTGCGACGGGCGGTCACGTCTTGATGTTTGACTACAGCATGAATGGCGCACGCTGGTTTGTCGTTTCGGTTGTCAACAGTGCGCCTGGAACGATGGTGGATGAGAATTTCAAGGTCGTGAAAGCGCCCCACCTGGACGTGGCTGGGATTCGTTTTGCTGGGCGCGTGAATTTCACCGAATGGACAGCTGAAGCCCAACGCTACATCAGCTTTCTGCGGGGTAAGAGCGCCGAAGTCTCCAAATACTTTCAGAATTTCCTTGGCTGCTCGACAGTCGTGCAGGACTTGCAAGACACGCGCAATTTGGTAAAAATCGTGAAACAGTTTGCTGCCGATAAACAACTTGATGATGCAGCCAGGGAAAAATTACTGACCGAGGTTGACGAGTTCGCGCGCCGCAAGGCCAAAGACAAATTGCCGCTTGACCTGGCCGAGCTGGTGAATCGCGTCTGGCCACAAGACCCGGCTGCCCTGCTCAACACGTTGACCAGTGCGGAAACGCCCATTCCCGATGGGTTTGTTCCCCAGGCCCGTGGCCTGGAAGGACTGGTAAGATTCAGGGCCAAGACCAAGACATGGAAGCTGGAGTTTGAGCGCGAAGCCATCCAAGATGAAACAATTGAGTTCGATGAGGAGCATGGTACGCTCACCATTCGTGACATCCCCGCCGATATCCTGACCAACTTGGTTAAAGAATTTAAGACAAATGCCATCCCCGACGATTCCGCTGACGCAGCTGGTGCCGCTTTACCGGCAGCTCGCCCCGCGCGCGTGGCGTGATGGCCGACTGTACGGTGAACTATGCGTTAAGGATCAGGAAACAGCTGAATTCTTAAAAGTGTTGCTGTCGGTTGAGCTGGAAAACGATTATCCCTGCTATATCGAAGAAGGCGATCCTGACAATATCAACATTGGCGACACCTTCCGGCTGGGGTTTGAGCGCATACGACCTGCAATCGGCCTCCTGATTCCGGATGTGTCCGAATTACTGGCAAATTCCAAACTTGTTTCGGATGCGGCCTCTGCACCTTGGTACGTTGTCGAAGAAGATGAAGCAAGCTGGGAACGTGGCGCTATTTTTCAGCGCCTTTCCGCCATTAACCACCTGGTGGCAGCCCTGGAGGGAGCGGTGTCGGTGATTGACCACCGCAAAGGGACGCTTGTCTTTATCCGCGACGGTCGTTTCGACGTTCCTCTTCGACTCGATGGAGAGGTATTTCGTACTTTTGACCTGGATGCGCTGCAACAGCTGACGACATTGCTCAAACTAGAAGATGGGCATACGAAGCAGCGTCATGAAATTTGTGCGACGGCAATTCGAGAAATGCTGGCAAACACCCCCGTCGAGCAGCGGTTTGGAAAACTCCTGCTGGATATCGCTGACTTGAAGCAGCGCTTTATTGATGGATATGCTCTATTTGCTTCCGCCTTCTCGTTCAAAAAAGTGCGCGATCAGGCGGAGGCAATGCGCATCGAATATACGGGCAAGATTCACAAGACGCTATCCGATATTCAGGGGCAATTGCTGGGGATTCCCGTTTCAGCCTTTGTTGTTGCAACGCAGTTCAAAGATGTGGCAACCGCACCTGCAGGGCAAGTGTGGGTCAACATCGGGATATTTGCCGGCATTGTCATTTTTTGTATCTTGTTTACCTTGTCGGCATTGAATCAGCGGCACACCCTTGATGTATTGGAAGATGAAATCAAACGACAAGAGAGAACCTTGCTTGAGGAGCACGCTGATCTCAAGTCCCGTCTGGACGACGTCTTTACCAAGCTTCATGACAGAGCACTTGCACACCGCATTGCCTTAATTGTCGTGATTGCCGTCTGTTGGACAGGATTTTTGGTCAGTATTGGAGCCTTTTGGTACTTGACCAGAAGCGCACTCTGAGCGCGGCAGCTGCCTCTACCCAACCTTAAACATCATTAAAAGACCCCTCCCGACTTGCCGCCGATCATGGCGGCATGTTCGTTTCTGGAGGGCGTCATGCCAAGCCGACAAATCGAAGACCTCCACCCGGAGTTGCAGCCGCTCTGCCGCGAATTCCTGCGGCGCTGCGCGGCGGCCGGGCTGGATATCCTGATCACCTGCACCTACCGCAGCAACGAAGAGCAAAACCAGCTCTTTGCCATCGGCCGCACCTGCCTACCCGGCCCGCGAGTCACCAATGCGCGCGGCGGCCAGTCCGCGCACAACTTCACCCTAAACGGCCGTCCCGCCGCGCGTGCATTCGACATCGTCCCGCTCGTCGCCGGCAAGCCGGTGTGGAATGACAAGCATCCTGCCTGGCGGCAGGCGGGCCAGATCGGCATGGAACTCGGCCTGAACTGGTACGGCCGCCCGGATGCGCCGTTCCGCGAGTTTCCCCACTTCCAATTGCGGGGGCGTCCATGAACAAGAAGCGCTGGTACACGAGCAAGACGCTGCAGCTGAACGCCGTCGCCGCCGGGCTGGTGGCCTTGGAGGCCGGCTGGGGGCTGCTGCAGCCGATCTTGCCGGTCAATTTCTATACCGCGCTGGCGGTCTTCCTGCCGGTTGCCAATGCTGTGCTGCGGGTGCTCACCAGCCAGGGGGTGAAGCTGTGAAGCGCCTGCTTGCCTCCTTTGCCGCGATGGCGGCCGCGCTCTCCGCGGCCTTTGTCGCCCCGCGCCCCGCCATCCGTTACACCCAGAGCTATCCGCTGCCCCGCCGGCGCCATACGGGCGTCGCCGCCATGCGCCGCGCGGCGCGCAAAGCCCGCAACCGCCGGAGGGCGCGCCGTGCTTGACACACCGATCATCACGACCCGCCTGCAGGTGGCGCTGGCCGGTCTGGGCCTCGTCGCGGTTGCAGCGCTGGCGGCGGGCGCGACCGGCTATGTCATCGGCCACCGCGCCGCCGCTGCGGCCGGAGACGCCGCGCTCAGCAAGCTGCAGCGCGATGTCGCCACCGCCCAGGCCAGGGCCGCCGAGCAGGCCCGCATCCAGGAACGCGCGCTGACCGAGGCCGCCAACCGGCTCGGCGCGCAACTGCTCCAGGAGCGCGACCGGCACGCTCAGGACACCCAACAACTGAAACGGAGGATCGACCGTGTTACCAGCCAATACCGCCCGGCGCCTGGCGCGCCGCTGCAGCCTCTCCCTCGCTGCGTGTTTACCCATGGTTTTGTCGGCGTGTGGAACCGCGCCATTGCCGACGCCGGCCTGCCCGCAGCCGACCATTCCGCCGGAGCTGCTGCAGCGGCCGGCCCCGATGAAGCCCTTGACTCCGGGGTACGCCAGTCCGACGTCCTCGCGCACCACGCCGACTACGGCCAGCGCTGCCGCGACATCGAATCGCAGCTGAACCGCGTAATCGACTTGCTGGAAGGAGGCCGGCCATGACGGACATGTTCGATCGCGCCAGCGATCTGGAAATGGCGCAACGGGAAGCGGCCATCGAGGCGGCGCGCGCCCATCGCGCGGGCGGCCCTTCGCGCACCGAGGGCGCCGACTGCGGCGAGCCGATCCCGCCGGCGCGCCAGCAGGCCGTGCCCGGCGTCCGGCTGTGCATCGCCTGCCAGACCGCAGAAGAATACCGAGGGGGGCGATAGCGATGACGGTGCAAATGGAATTCTGGCAGCTCGTGTCGCTGCTCATCACGTTCCTCGGCTTCCTGTTCGCCGCCGGCCGCGTGCTGCTGGCGCAGATCGACCGGCGGCTGGACGAGCGCTTCAAGGCGATGGACAACGCCCGCGAACAGGCGGCCAGGCACTGGGACGAGAAATTCGGCGCGGTGATCGAACAGAACCGCCGCGAGGCCGAGGGCTGGCAGTCGCTGGAGCGCGAGTTCCTGCGCTTCCAGGCCGACCTGCCGCTGCAGTACGTCCGCCGCGAAGACTACGTCCGGGGCCAAAGCGTGATCGAGGCCAAGCTGGACGCCCTCTACAACAAGCTCGAAGTCGTTCAAATGAAGGGAGTAAACAATGGTTGACCACGCCAAGGTGAGGCGCGAATCGATGCGCTGGAACATGCTCAGCGCCTTGAACAAGAACCGTCCGTACACCATGCACGAAGCACGGTTGGGCGAGATCATTCAAGCGCTGTATCCGGATGCCTCGCCACTGGAAATCCGCCGCGAACTGGACTACCTGGCCGACCGTCATCTGGTCGAGATCGCCAAGGAGCCGTCCGGCACCTGGTTCGCCGATCTGACCCGCTATGGAGTCGACGTCGCCGAGTACACCATCGCCTGCGAGCCCGGCATCGCCCGGCCCGAGAAGTACTGGAGCGCATGATGCCGCGCCGGTCGAGCATTCACGGCCTGCCGGAAGACGTGCGCCGCTGGCTGGAGCGCGCTTTGGCTGACGCCAACTTCAGCGGCTACCGGGCGCTGGAAGAGGCGTTGCGCGAAAAGGGTTACCAGATCAGCAAATCGGTCATTCACCGCTACGGCCAGAAGATCGAGCGCCGCTTCGCCGCCATCAAGGCCAGCACCGAGGCGGCGCGCCTGTTGACCGAGGGCGCGGCCGATGACCAGGACGCGCGCTCGGAAGCGGTGATCGCCCTGGTGCAGACCGAGCTGTTCGAAAGCATCGTCAACCTGCAGGAAGCCACCGACGAGGACCTTGACCCGGCGGCACGCATCGAACTGCTGTCGGGCGCGGCCAAGAACATCGCCACCCTGGCGCGCGCCAGCGTGAACCAGAAGAAGTTCAGGCAGGAGGTGCAGGCGCGCGCCGAGGCGGCGGCCGCCAACGTCGAGAAGATCGCCAAGAAAGGCGGGCTGTCGGCGGAGTCGGTCGAGCAGCTGCGCCGCGAGATTCTGGGGATCGCCGGATGAAGAAAATTGCTGAAGCCATTGGCTTTTCCGCGCTGGTGGCGGCTGCAGTCACCTTGGAACTCAACGGCCATACCACGGGTGGGTTATGGCTGCTGATCGTGATCTGGGCGGTGTGTCTATGACTATTTCAGTCCCACTTCCCAATACCGCCGGCGTCGCCGCGCCGGCCGTGCTGATGGGCTACCAGCAGCGCTGGGTGGCCGACGACTCGCCCTTGAAAGTGATTGAAAAAAGCCGCCGCACCGGCCTGACCTGGGGCGAGGCGGCTGACGATGTGCTGGCGGCGGCATCCGCCCGCAGCGCCGGCGGCCAGAACGTCTATTACATCGCCTACAACCAGGACATGACCATCGAGTACATCCAGGCGTGCGCGATGTGGGCGCGGGTGTTCAACTACGCCGCCGGCGAGATCGAGGAAGGCTTCTGGGAAGGCGAGGACGAGGCCGACAAGAACATCAAGACCTACACGATCAAGTTCCCGGCGTCGGGCTTTCGCATCGTGGCACTAAGCAGCCGGCCGTCCAACCTGCGCGGCCGCCAGGGCATCATCGTCATCGACGAGGCCGCCTTCCACGACCAGCTGGGCGAATTGCTCAAAGCGGCGCTGGCGATGCTGATCTGGGGCGGCAAGGTGCGCGTCATCTCCACGCACAACGGCGCGGACAACCCGTTTAATGAGCTGGTGGAAGACATCCGCTCCGGCAAGCGTAAGGGCACCGTGCACCGCGTCACCTTCCAGGAAGCCGTGGCCGATGGGCTGTACCGCCGTGTCTGCCTGCGTCTGGGCAAGGAATGGACGGCCGAGGAAGAAGCCGCCTGGATGGCCAGCGTCTATGCGTTCTACGGCGACGGCGCCGAGGAAGAGCTGGATTGCGTACCCGCCAATTCGGGCGGCGCCTGGCTGTCGCGCGCCCTGATCGAATCGCGCATGTCGGCCGACACGCCCGTGCTGCGCTGGGAATGCAAGCAAGGCTTTGAGCTGCTTCCCGACCATCTCCGTGCCGCCGAGTGCCGCGACTGGCTGGAGGCCAATCTTGCGCCGCTGCTGGCGGCCTTGCCGGCGGACGCCATTTCCTTCCATGGCGAAGACTTCGGCCGCAGCGGCGACCTGACCGTGCATGTGCCGCTGATCCAGCATCAGAACCTGGTGCGCCGGGTGCCGTTCACCGTCGAGCTGCGCAACGTGCCGTTCCGGCAGCAGGAACAGGTGTGCTTCTATTTATTGGACCGGCTGCCGCGCTTTACCGGCGGCGCATTCGACGCCCGCGGCAACGGTCAGTTTCTGGCGGAAGTGGCGATGCAGCGTTACGGTGCTTCCCGCATCCACCAGGTCATGCTGTCCGAGGGCTGGTATCGGGAGCACATGCCGCCGGTCAAGGCCGCGCTGGAAGACGGCACGCTGACCGATCTGCCGCGTGATGCCGATGTCCTGGCCGACCTGCGAGCGGTGCAGGTCGTCAAGGGCGTGCCGCGCATTCCCGACAGCCGCACCACCGGCGAGGACAAGGGCAAGCGCCACGGCGACGCGGCCGTGGCGGTGGCGCTGGCTTATTACGCCAGCCGCGAGATCAACAAAGGCCCGGTGACGGCAAAATCCCGCCGCCGTCGCCAGGCCACCGGAATCACCCAGGGGTATCAATGAGAACCAAAGGTTTGTGGGTCAGCCCCACCGAGTTCGTCCAGTTCGGGGAGCCGGGCAAGTCGCTGTCCGACCAGATCGCCACGCGCGATCGCTCCATCGACTTCTACGCGCTGGGCATGTACCTGCCCAATCCGGACCCGGTGCTGAAGGCGCTGGGCAAGGACATCAAGGTCTATCGCGAGCTGCGCTCCGATGCCCATGTCGGCGGCTGCATCCGCCGGCGCAAGGCGGCGGTGAAGGCGCTGGAATGGGGGCTGGACCGCGACAAGGCCAAAAGCCGGGTGGCAAAGAACGTCGAGGCGATTTTCGCGGACCTCGACCTGTCGCGCATCATTACCCAGATGCTCGACGCGGTGCTCTACGGCTATCAGCCGATGGAAGTCATGTGGGGCAAGGTCGGCAGCATGATCGTGCCCATCGATATCGTCAGCAAGCCGGCCGACTGGTTTATCTACTCGCCGGAGAATGAACTGCGCTTTCGGTCCCGGCAAGCCATGCTGCAAGGCGAGGAGCTGCCGCCACGCAAGTTCCTGGTGCCGCGCCAGGATGCCAGCTACGACAACCCGTATGGCTTTGCCGACCTGTCCATGTGCTTCTGGCCGACCACCTTCAAGAAAGGCGGACTGAAGTTCTGGGTGCAGTTCACCGAGAAGTACGGCGCGCCCTGGGTAATCGGCAAGCATCCGAGAAGCAGCTCGGACGCCGAAACCAACCTGCTGCTCGACCGGCTGGAAGACATGGTGCAGGACGCGGTGGCGGTGATCCCCGACGATTCCAGCATCGAAATCAAGGAAGCCGCTGGCAAGGCCGGCAGCGCCGAAGTGTACGAGCAGCTGCTGCACTTCTGCCGTTCAGAAGTGTCGATCGCGCTGCTGGGCCAGAACCAGACCACCGAGGCCAACAGCAACCGTGCCTCGGCGCAGGCCGGTCTGCTGGTCACGCGCGACATCCGCGACGGCGACAAGGCCATCGTCGAAGAAGCGTTCAACACCCTGATCCGCTGGATATGCGAGCTGAATTTCAATGATGGCGCCCGGCCGGTGTTCGGCATGTGGGAGCAGCAGGAAGTCGACAAGGTGCTGGCCGAGCGCGACGAAAAGCTGGTGAAGGCCGGCGCCCGGCTGACCCCGGCCTATTTCAAGCGCGCGTACAACCTGCAGGACGGCGACCTGGACGAGACGCCTCAGCCGGCCGCTGCCGCTGCAGAATTCGCCGAGGGCACCGATGCATCCGACCAGGATGTGCTGGATGCCGCGCTCGATGCATTGTCCGCCGGTGACCTCAATGCCGATGCGCAGGCGATGCTCGCCCCGGTATTAAAGCGGATTGAGAACGGCGCCCAGCCCGACGAGCTGCTCGGCGCGCTGGCCGAGCTGTACCCGCGGATGGATTCGTCTGGCCTGCAGGAGCGCCTGGCGCGCGCGATCTTCGTCGCCAAGCTGTGGGGTCGCCTGCATGGCTAAGGTCGATCTTGCCTATTGCATGACCTTGCCGCCGAAGAAGGCGGTCGCCTACCTCAAGAGCAAGGGCTATGCCATCACCTGGGACTGGGAAGAGCTGTGGCAGGAAGCCCAGGCCCAGGCATTCACCGTGGCCAAGGCGACCCGCCTGGACCTCCTGCAGGACATCCGCGATGCGGTGGAAAAGGCGCTGGCCGAAGGTAAAACCCTTGCATGGTTTAAAAAGGAGCTGACGCCGGTATTGCAGGCCAAGGGCTGGTGGGGCCGCCAGGTGCAGCCGGATGGCTCGACGGTGCAGCTCGGCAGCCCGTGGCGCCTGCAGACCATCTACCGCACCAACCTGCAGACCGCCTACATGGCCGGCCGCTTCCAGGCGCAGCTGGAGAACGTCGACGACCGGCCGTACTGGATGTATGTGGCCATCCTGGACGGGCGCACCCGGCCTTCCCACCGCGCGCTGAACGGCAAGGTGTTTCGTTACGACGATCCGTTCTGGAGTTCGTTCTATCCGCCCAATGGCTGGGGCTGCCGCTGCCGCGTCGTTGCCTTGTCGGCCGACGATGTCGCGCGGCGTGGCATCCAGGTGGATAACTCGGAGGGCAAGCTGGGCAGCGCGCGGCGGCTGGTGTCTGAGAAGACCGGAGAGAGGCGCGAGGTGGCCACCTATACGGTCCCGCACCCGGACGATCCGACAGGCGAGCGCACGCTTGTCATCTCCCCCGATGTCGGCTGGAGCTACAACCCCGGCGCGGCGGCCTGGCAGCCCGACCGCAACCGCTATACCGGCGATCTCGCCGAGCTGGCGAGGAAGGAACTGAAATGAGCGAATTCGTCAGCATCCTCATCGATGACCGCCAGCTGCAGGCGGCGCTCCAGCGCCTGGAGCGTGCCGGCATTGATCTGGCGCCGGCCATGCGCAAGATCGCGCAGACCATGCACAAGGTCACCGAAGACAACTTCGCGGCGGAAGGCCGGCCGAAGTGGCAGCCGCTCTCCGACGTGACCAAGCATCTGCGTCTGGGCGGCAGGAAGGCGTACAACAAGGATGGGAAGCTGACGGCGGCCGCGCAGCGCCGTCTGGAAGGCGGCTTCCGTATCCTGCAGCACACCGGCCAGCTGGCCAGCGGGATCAGCACCGATTACGATGCGCACTCGGCCGTGATCGGCAGCAACCTGCCTTATGCGCGCATTCACCAGTTCGGCGGCAAGGCCGGGCGCGGGCGCAAGGTCGAGATTCCGGCGCGGCCGTATCTGCCCGTTACACCCGATGGGAAATTACAACCTGAAGCACATCAAGAAGTGCTGGATATGGTCTTGCGACATCTCAAAAATGCTGCCGGTGTCTAGCCGTTTTGGCGGCGTTGACGGGCGCGGGACGCGCAACGTTAGCCGCATCGGCCGATCGCCATGCCGTAAAGCTTTATAGCGCCTTAGTATGTTGCGCGCGAGTTCCTTTCTTCCCGGCATTTTCCGAATCCGCGTGGAATTCTAAAGCGGATTAAAAGATCGAATCCTTCCGCCGCCCGATCATGGCGGCATGAACTCGACCAAACCACTCCATATCTTCAAGCCCGGCCGCCGGACCGCGATGAGCGGCCTGACGCTGGAGTTTTCCGAAGCCGATCTGCAGGCATGCGCCCGTGCCTACGATCCCGCCAAGCATGAAGCGCCGATCGTCATCGGCCACCCGCGGCACGACGCGCCGGCCTACGGCTGGGTGAAGTGGCTGGCGGCCACCGACGACGGTTTGGCTGCTTATCCGCACCAGGTGGACGCCGCATTCGCCGAAGTGGTGACGGCAGGCCGCTACAAGAAGATCAGCGCCAGCTTTTACCTGCCGGATGCGCCCAACAACCCGGTGCCTGGTGTGTATTACCTGCGCCATGTCGGCTTCCTCGGCGCGCTGGCGCCGGCCGTCAAGGGGCTGAAGCAGGTCGAATTCGCCGATGCCGAGGAAGGCGTGGTCGAGTTCGGCGATTTCGGGCAGGAGATCAATGCCTCCCTGTGGCGCCGGATGCGCGAGTGGCTGCTTGGACAATTCGGCCAGGAAGCCGCCGACCAGGTCGTGCCCGACTGGCAAATCGAATCCATCCGCGAAGCCGCGCGTACCGACGATGACGATGCCCCGCGTGCTGCGTTCTCCGAGCCAACCGACATTTCCATTTCCCCGACCAACCCTACTCAAGAGGAGAACCATGTAGTGACGCCCGAACAAAAGGCCGCGCTGGAGGCCGAAAACGCCCAGCTGAAACAGCAACTGGCGGCGGCCGAAGCCGAGAAAAAAGCGGCCGCCGCGGCAAAGCGCCACGGCGAACACGTGTCCTACGCCGAGCAGCTGATCGCCAATGGCAAGCTCGCGCCGAAGCACAAGGATGCCGTCGTGGCTTTCCTCGACTTCGCGGATGGCGAAGGCACGCTGGAATTCGGCGAGGGCGATGCCAAGCAGCCGCTGGCGGGTGCGTTCAAGTCCTTCCTGGGCGATCTGCCCAAGGTGGTCGAGTTCGGCGAAACGGCCACCAAGGACAAGGCCGGGCAGCAGGCCGGCGACGACTCGGTGGACTATGGCGAGAACGTCGACCAGGACCGCCTTGCCCTCGATCGCAAGATCCGCCAGTACATGCAGGAGCACAAGGTGGATTACGCCACCGCCGCCGCCTGCGTGATCAAGTAACCCAAGCCAGGAGAAATCGATGGGCCGTTTATCCAAACTGCGGGTCGTTGACCCGGTATTGACCAACCTCGCCGTCGGCTACACCAATGCCGAGATGGTGTGCGACCGCCTCTTCCCGTTCGTTACCGTGGACAAGGAAGGCGGCAAGATTCCGAAGTTCACGAAGGAAGCTTTCAAGCTCTATAACACCGAGCGGGCATTGCGTGCCAAGTCCAACCGCATCAACCCGGATGACATCGACACGGTCGACGTCAACCTCGACGAACACGATCTGGAATATCCGATCGACTACCGCGAGAGCGACGAGGCGGCATTCCCTCTGGAGGCGCATGCCACCAACGTGGTGACCGAAGGCATCCGGCTGCGCTGCGAAAAGGCTTGCGCGGACATCGCACAGAACCCAGCCAACTATGGCGTCGGCAACAAGATCGTGTTGGCTGGCAACAGCCGCTTCACCGACAAGGCCAATTCCGACCCGATCGGCGTCATTGAGGACGGCAAGGAAAGCATCCGCAGCAAGATCGGCAAGTATCCCAATACGGCTGTCATCGGCGCCGCGTCCTGGAAGGCGATCAAGCAGCATCCCCAGTTCATCGAACGCATCAAGTACAGCATGAAGGGCGTGCTGACGGTCGAGCTGCTGAAGGAAATCCTGGAAATCGAGAACATTGCGATCGGCCGCAGCGTGTTCTCCAACGACCTGGGCACCTTCGGCGATATCTGGGGCGACAACATCGTGCTCGCCTATGTCGCGCCCAACCGCAGCGGCAACGAGCGCACGCCCTACGAGCCGTCCTTCGGCTACACGCTGCGCAAGAAAGGCATGCCGCAGATCGACACGCGCACCGAAGACGGGAAGCTGGAACTGGTGCGTAACACCGATGTGTTCCGCCCGTTCCTCCTGGGAGCCGACTCCGGCTACCTGATCGCCGACACCAACGCCTGACGGGAGCCGATCTGATGGAAACGAAACCCTACCAGGTCGGCGCCACGCCGATCCTCTTCGACGGCGAGCGCTTTGAACCCGGCGCCGTCGTCGAACTGACCGATAAGGAAGCGGCCGGTCTCGCCGGCCATGTGTCCCCGGCGCCCGCCGAAGACGAATCCAAGACCACCAAGAAAGGGGGTAAGGCGTGAAGACGCAACAGATCATTCTGACCACCACGATCCTGGCCGCAGCCGCCCTGAGCCGCTTCCGCTTCGTCGGCTTGAACGGCAACGTGTGCGCCGCCGGGGCCAAGGCGCTGGGCGTGGCCGAAACCGGCGCCGATGCCGGAGAACAGGCCCCGGTAAATACCCACGGCATTCTGCTGGTGGAAGCCGGAGGCGCGATCGCCGCCGGCGCCGAGGTCGAATCCGACGCCGCTGGCCGCGCGATTGCCAAGGCCGCCGGCATCGGCAACGGCTTCGCCCTGGATGCCGCGGCGGCTGCTGGCGACCTGATCCGCGTCGTGCGGGGCATCTGACGATGCGCTACTGCTCGCTTGCCGACCTGCAGCTGGCCATCCCGCCGCAGACGCTGATTCAGCTCTCCAACGACGACGAATCGGCCGCCGAGATGAACGTTGCGGTGGTCGAGGAAGCCGTCCGCCAGGCGGAGGAACTGGTCGATGCGTACCTGCGCGGGCGCTACAACCTGCCGCTGTCGCCCGTGCCGTCCGTCGTCAAGGATGCGACGGTCAACCTGGCGCGGCACTGGCTGTACGCCAGGCGGCCGGAAGGCAGCGAGCTGCCCGATGCGGTCACCCGCACGTACAAGGCTTCCCTGCACATCCTGGAGTCCATCCGTACCGGCAAGCTGACGATCGGCGTGCCGACCGGGGAAGCCATGCCGGAGCCGGGCGAGATGAAAGTGCGGACGCGGCCGCGCCGCTTTGGCTCCGACCTGCTGGAGCGCTACTGATGGCCACCACCCTGCAGATCGTCGACGCCGTGGTGGCGCGCCTGAAGGCGAAGCTGCCGCAGCTGGCGGTGGAGTTTTTCCCCGACCGGCCGGCGGAATACCGGCTCAACCATCCCAAGGGCGCGCTCCTGGTGAGCTATCCCGGCAGCCAGTTCGGCGACACCGTCGATGTCACGTACATCGCCCAGCCCCGCGACGTGAAGCTGTCGGTGACCGTCGTGCTGCGCCAGCTCAACGGCAAGGGCGGCGCGATCGACATGGCCGATGCGGTGCTGCGCGCACTGGTCGGCTGGCGGCCGCCGGACTGCCGCAAGGTGCGCGCCGTGGCCGTGAAGTTCCTGGGCGAGACGGCCGGTCTGTGGCAGTACGCCGTCGACGTGGCCTGTGAAGCCATGCTGGTGGAAGACGCCGATGTCGACACTGAAACACCCCTGACCCAAGTCACTTACGAGGAGGAATTATGAAATACCGCTACAGCGGGCCGACCAGCGGCGTGACGCTGCAGGAGGGCGAAAAAGTCCGAGAAGTCATGCTCCATACCGGCGCCGAGGTCGAGCTGCCGGACGATCACGGGTACACCAAGACCTTGCTGGCCCTGCAGCACCTGACCCCGGTGATGGAGCCGGTCAAGCAGTCCAAAACGTCGGCCGCTACCCGCGCCGGCGCCGATGAACCGGCAGCGAAAGGAGCGTAAGCGATGCCTGCAAACTACTTGCATGGTGTGGAAACCATCGAGGTCGAACGCGGGCCGCGCCCGGTTCGCACCGTCAAATCGGCGGTGATCGGCCTGATCGGCACGGCGCCGGCCGGCGCGGTCAATGTGGCCACCCTGAGCCTGTCCGAAAAGGATGCGGCCGCATTCGGGCCGCAACTGCCGGGCTTCACCATCCCGCAGGCGCTGGATGCGATCTACGACCACGGCGCCGGCACGGTCATCGTCATCAACGTGCTCGACCCGGCCATCCACAAGACGAGCGTGGCCAACGAGGCGGTCGCCTTCGACGCGTCGACCGACCGCGTGAAGCTCGCCCACGGCGCCGTGGCCAACCTGGTGCTCAAGAGCGCCGACGGGGCGACCACGTACACGAAAGACACCGACTACACCGTGGACCCGCTTACCGGCGAGATCATCCGCGTCAAGGGCGGCGGCATCGCGGCCGGCGCGAGCGGCAAGGCCAACTACGACTATGCCGATCCGACCAAGGTGACGGCGGCCGACATCATCGGCGCCGTCAATGCGGCCGGCGTGCGCACCGGCCTGAAGGCGTTGAAGGACACCTATAACCAGTTCGGTTTCTTCGCCAAGATTCTGATCGCGCCGGCCTTCTGCACCCAGAATTCGGTGGCCACCGAGCTGATTGCGATGGCTGGCCAGCTGGGCGCCGTGGCCTATATCGACGCGCCGGTCGGCACCACCTTTGCCCAGGCGCTGGCGGGACGCGGCCCGGCCGGCACCATCAATTTCAACACCGCCAGCGACCGGGTGCGCCTGTGCTATCCGCATGTGAAGGTGTACGACCCGGTGCTCGATGCCGAGCGCCTGGAACCGCTGTCGGCGCGCGCGGCCGGCCTGCGCGCCAAGGTCGACCAGGAGAAGGGATTCTGGTGGTCCAGTTCCAACCAGGAACTGGCCGGCGTGATCGGCGTCGAGCGCCAGCTGTCGGCGATGATCGACGATCCGCAGTCGGAGGTGAACCTGCTCAACGAGCAAGGCATCACGACGGTGTTTTCCAGCTACGGCTCCGGCTTCCGGCTGTGGGGCAATCGCACCGCCGCCTGGCCGACGGTGTCCCACATGCGCAACTTCGAGAATGTCCGCCGTACCGGCGACGTAATCAACGAGTCGATCCGCTACTTCAGCCAGCAGTACATCGACATGCCGATCAATCAGGCGCTGATCGACGCGCTGGTGGAATCGGTGAACGGCTACGGCCGCAAGCTGATCGGCGACGGCGCGCTGCTGGGCTTCAAGGCATGGTTCGACCCGGCCCGCAACGAGGAAACCGAGCTGGCCAACGGGCATCTGCTGATCAGCTACAAGTACACCGTGCCGCCGCCGCTGGAGCGCCTGACCTTTGAGACCGAGATCACCTCGGAATACCTGCTGACGCTGAAAGGGGGTAACTGATCATGGCGGGCAAGATCGAAATCAACCGCATCACCAATGCCAACATCTACGTGAACGGCAACTCGCTGCTCGGCCGCGCCGAGGAAGTCAAGCTGCCGGACGTGTCGGCCATCATGCAGGAACACAAGGCGCTCGGCATGGTCGGCAAGATCGAACTGCCGGCGGGCTTCGACAAGCTGGAAGGCGAAATCAAGTGGAATTCGCTCTACAAGGACGTGGCCAAGACCGTGGCCAACCCGTTCAAGGCGGTGCAGCTGCAGTGCCGCTCCAGCATCGAGACCTACGGCGCGCAGGGGCGCATCCAGGAAGTGAGCATGGTCACGTTCCTGACGGTGATGTTCAAGAAAAACCCGCTCGGCACTTTCAAGCAGCACGACAACGCCGAGTTCGGATCCGGTTTTTCCGCCACCTATATCAAGCAGGTGATCGATGGCGAGGAAGTGCTGGAGCTGGATTACATGGCTAACATCTTCCGTGTCGGCGGTGAGGACATGTTGGCCGACTACCGCAACAACATTGGCGGCTGACCACCGCATCAATCTTCACTTCACGTGCTTTGCCCACCCCGCTATCCAGCGTGGTGGGTTTTTTTGCTGTTCTTAAATCGCATTAACTGACGCGAATGGCGTCTCCCGCCAGACTGTGCCTATTCCCACCCTTCGGAGGCACACATGGACATCAAGCTCAAATACCCGTTCACCAACGCAGCCGGCCAGCGTATCGATACGCTGACCGTCCGGCGCCCGAAGCGCGCCGACATGAAGGCTGCGGCCAAGTACAGCAAAGACGAAGCAGACCAGGAAGACTTCCTGTTCGCCCAGATCACCGGCCTGACGCTGGAAGACATCGACCAGCTCGACCTGGCGGATTCGAAGGCGCTGCAGGACACGTTTCGCGACATGGTGGGCAACTGAAGAGGCGCTACGGCCACTCGATGAAATCCTGCTCACCGTCCTTGGCATCCAGCCGTCCGAGATCGACGGCCTGGACATGGAGGATTACTGGAACTGGATTGGCACTGCAGAGCGGGAAATCAAGCGTCGGAACGAACGCGATCGCCAGCTTTTCGGTTGAGGCGGCTGGCCAACGTAGCCAAGGCGCCGCCGGCGAATCCGGCGGCAAGGAATAACGGCAGCGTCAGATTCAGCACCCAGCCCAGCAGAACGATCAGTACGGCAAAGGCAAACACCGCGCCGATCAGGGGAAGCGCCGCCAGACACAATGCGGCGGCACCGAGCACCAGGACGATGGCGGTCAGTACGTACAGGGCTTTGGCGATTTTTTCGGAGCGCTCAAACATATTTCCAGCATAGCAAAAAGTTGAACGAATGGCGAACGAGCTTTTAGTTGGCGTCAAGATCGGCGCGAGCCTGTCCGGGGCGTTCAATACGGCATTTGCGTCCGTGCGCGGCACGCTTGCCAAGCTCGGCCAAGTCAGCGACGACCTCAAGGCAAAGCATGCCCGGCTCGGCGATACGATGGCGCGTGCCGTAGCGCATCCCGCCCGTAACCTGGGCGAGCTGCGCCACCAGTACGAACGGCTCGGACAAACCATCGATCAACTGCGCGTCAAGCAGGAAAAGCTGACGGCCAGCATGGCCCGCGGCGAAGCGCTGAAGGCCGCGCGGGCCGACCTGCGGGGCCAGGCAATGGAGACAGCCGGCACGGCGATTGCCCTGGGCGCGCCGGTGGTGCAATCGGTGCGCCTGGCGGCTGGGTTCCAGGATCAGATGCGAGGCATCGCCATTACCGGAGAGCTCGATCCGGCGGAAGAGGCGCGTCTTGGCAAGGCTGTCCGGGAGTCAGCGCTCAAGTGGAACCAGACGCAGACGGAAGTGGCGCGCGGTGTCGATGTGCTGGTTTCCGGCGGCATTCAGGATGCCAGGGAGCTGGAGCGCTTCGCTCCGATCATGACCAAGACTGCCACGGCGACCCGCGCCAGCATGGACGATCTGGGCAGCGTGGCAATCGCGCTGAAGGACAATTTGGGTATCGCAGCCGATGGTTTCGAGGGCGCGATGAACATGCTGTCCTACGCGGGCAAGCGCGGGCAGTTCGAAATCCGCGACATGGCCAAGTGGCTGCCGTCGCTGACGCCGAGCTTCAAGACCATGGGCGTGGTCGGCAAGGAAGCCGTGGCCGAGATCGGCGCCGCGCTGCAGATCGCCCGCAAGGGCGCGGGCTCGAACGACGAGGCAGCCAACAATTTCCGCAACTTCCTGCAGAAGCTCTTTTCCCAGGACACCAAGAAGGATTTCGAGAAGGCCGGTATCGATATCGAGAAAAGCCTTGAGCAGCTGCGCGCCCAAGGTCTGACGCCGGTCCAGGCCATGCTGGAAATCGTCAGCGACTACATGCAGTCCAAAGGGCCGCAAGCGGCGCAGGCGTTCACCAAGGCGATGGAAATCAAGGACGACAAGGAGCGGCAAATTGCCGTCCAGCGCGTCGCTGAGGCGTACAAGCTGGGCGAACTGTTCCAGGACATGCAGGCAATGAACTTCATTCGTCCGGCGATCGCCAACATGGACGAGATGAAGGACATCAAGCAGGGCTCGATGGCCGCGGCGGACAAGGGGCTCATTGACACCGACTTCAAAAAGCGCACCGAGACGGCTACCGAGCAGTTCAAGGCGTTCAAGATCGGCCTGATGGACATCGGCATTACCATCGGCAATACCCTGCTGCCGCCTCTGGTCGATGCGCTTAATGCCGTGCGCCCGGTTGTTCGCACCTTTGGCGAATGGGCTACCGAGCATCCCACCTTGATCAAGGGTGTCATCGGCCTGGTTGGTGGTCTGCTGGCTGGCAAGATGGCGGTGATCGGCTTGCGCTATGGGCTGAATCTGTTGCTCTCGCCCTTCAACGCCATGAACACTATGATGGATGGCTTTTCCACGAAGCTGGAGGCGATCAAGGGCCTGGCGCTGGCTGGCAAGTTCGATCCGTTCCTGCGCACGGTTGGCCGGGCGCGTGCTGTCGTTTCAGAATTCGCCACCCGCGCCATGTCGGCGAACCTTTCCGGAATCGGGAATGGACTCTTGAGCGGTTTTCAAGCAGCACTTCCGTGGCTGGGCCGTGCCGGCATGATGTTGATGCGTCTGACGCCCATTGGCTTGGCGCTGTCGGCTGTTGGCTTACTGGTCTACAAGTACTGGCAACCGATCAAGGGGTTTTTCGTCGGACTCTGGCAAGGGCTGTCCAGCGTGGCCGGCCCGGCCATCAAGGCCCTGATCCAGTCGGTGATGTCGTTCGGTTCGTCTATCGGCCGGCTGATGCTGGCCATCCCCGGCGTGGGCTTTGCCTTCCGGCTGCTGCACGCGGTGGTCGCGCCGGTCTTCAACGTCCTGAACGGTGGCGTGCAGGCGGTCTGGAACTGGTTCAAGAACCTGCTCAAGCCCGTCGACGATGTCGGCGGCAAGGCGCAAGACATGGGACGGCGATTTGGAACGGCGATCGGCGACATCATCAAGGACGTGGCGGATTTGCCGACGCGCTTCCTGAAACTGGGCAGTCAAATCGTCGATGGCCTGGTCAGCGGCGTCAAAGCCAAGCTCGGCGAAGCCGTTGCAGTGGTGGGAAATCTGGGAGATGCAGTGGCCGAGCGGTTCAGGTCGGCCTTGGGCATCAAGTCGCCCTCGCGCGTCTTCATGGGCTTTGGTGACAACATCGCCCAGGGCGCGGCGATCGGCATCAGCCGCTCGGCCGGGCTGGCGTCCCAGGCAGCCGCCGGCATGGCCTCCGATACGGCGGTCGCTGCAGCAGCGCAGCGCATCAACGCGGGCCGGGCGGGTGCCGGTGCTGCAGGCACGGCCGCCGGGGGAATGACCATTCACTTCAGCCCGACAATTCACGTCCAGGGCGGCACGGCCGAGGCCGTCAAGGCCCAGATCACCGAGTCGCTCAACCTGTCGCTGCGTGACCTGGAACAAATGATCAAGCGTGTCACCGCGCAGCAAGCACGGAGGGCCTACTGATGTTTGCGCTCCTGGGTAACATCCAGTTCGACCTCATCACGTACTTCGACGGCTTCGAGTCGCAGTTCGGCGTCGACTATGCCGAGCATGCCCTGATCGATGGGAAGCCGCGCCTGCAGCGGGTGGGTGACAAGCTCGACGAAATCCGCATTCAACTGTCGTTCCATATCCAGTTCTGCGACCCGGAGCAGGAACTGCTCAAGCTTCGGACGGCGCTGTCGGCTCATCAGGCGATGGCGCTGGTGCTCGGCAATGGCGACTACAAAGGCTGGTTTGTCCTCACCGATGTGCAGGCCACCAGCAAGCAGACCGACAAGGCCGGGACGCTGATCGCCCTGGACGCCAGCATCACGCTGCGCGAATTTGTCGGCGACAAGAAAAGCCCTCTGGCTGCGCCGGCGGTGCAGCCGAAGCTGCCGCCGGCGGCTGCCAAGGCGTTGCCGGCCAGCGCGAAAGCGGCGTCAACATTGGCCAGCGGCGCTGCCTCGGTGCGCGACAATATCCGCCAGGCGGTGGCCTATGCCAACCAAGCGCAATCGGCGCTGCGCGTAGCCGTCAATGCGGCCCAGATCGCGCAGAAGCTGCGTGATAACCCGCTGGCTGCAATGGGGCGCGTGCCGGGATTGCTGACCGGGCTGAAACAGGTTTCCGGGCCGCTGGAGAAGTTGTCGCCGTCGCTGGCGGGATTGACCAGCCAGTTTCCTGACGTGTCCAACATCATGCGTGCCAGTGACAATGCGCTTTCCGGGGTGCGCAACGCACAAGGCGCGTTATCCGCCGTTAGCACGTCCAACGTGACGGGCCGCATCGACTATCTTGCCGGGCAGCTCTCGGCGGCCAGCGGCGCCTTGTCTTCGGCGGCGCCGAGCATCAGCAAGCTGGCTGCCAAGGTTGTAACGAGGACGGTCTGATGTACCTGACGCATATCACCATCGAGGGCGAGCGCTGGGATCAGCTCTCGGCCCGCTACTATGGCGACCCGATGCAGTACGAGCGCATCGTTGCCGTCAACCCGCATGTTCCGCTCACGCCGGCATTGCCGGCGGGGCTGACGCTGTCGATTCCGGTGATCGAGCAGCAAGACCTGTCCGAGGAGCTGCCGCCGTGGCTGCGCTGACTGAATCTTCATCCACCGCCGTTGTCGTGGTGCCGCATCCCGTGTTTGTGCTGTCTTATGGACAGAAGAACATCACCAATGACATCACGCCATATGTGCTGTCCGTTACGTATATCGATTACCTGTCGGGGCAGTCCGACGAACTGGAGGTCGAGCTGGAGGATGCCGATGGTCGCTGGGCGCGCCAGTGGTATCCCGGCAAGGGCGACACGCTGGCGCTCAAGATTGGTTACGAGGGAGCGCCGCTGCTGCCCTGCGGGGCGTTCGAGATCGACGAGATCGAGTTCGCCCAGCCGCCGGCGACCGTGTCGATCCGGGGGCTGGCCACCGGCATCAGGAAGTCGGTGCGCACGCGCATGCCGCGCGCATTTGAAAACACCACGCTGGCCGCGATCGCGCAGCGTATCGCCAAGCGCAACAAGCTGACCTTGACCGGTAAGATCCGTGACATCTATATCGACCGGGTGACGCAATACCAGGAGCGCGACGTCGAGTTCCTGACGCGTCTGGCGCGCGAGTACGGTTACGCCTTCAAGATCGTCGGTGGCAAGCTGGTGTTCACCGAGCTGGCCGATCTGCGCGAGGGCAGCGCGGTGGCCACCCTCAAGGCGACCGACCTGATCGCGATCCGCCTGCGCGACAAGATCAAGGACGTGTACCAGGAAGCCAAGGTCAAGTACCACGACCCGAAGACCAAGAAGCTGGTGGTCTATGGCGTGAAGGGCAACCAGGTCACCGAGGTCGGCCAGACTACCGCCAGCACCAAGAAGCAGTCCGGCCAGTCGGCCAGCGGCGACACGCTGAAGCTTTCGACTCGCGCCAGTTCCAAGGCGGCCGCTCAGGCCAAGGCGCAGGCGGCATTGGACGCCGCCAACCTGCAGCAGACCGCCGGCAGCCTGACCGTGCCGGGCAACCCCAGGCTGGTCGCCGGCACCACCTTCGAGTTGGCGGATTGCGGCAAGCTCTCCGGCAAGTACCTGGTCGAATCGGCCCGCCATCGCCTGGATCGCAGCGGCTACACCACCGAGCTGGAAATCAGGCGCGTCGCGTTGCCCGTCACCTCGGGCACCGGCAGCGCCTCGGCAAAGAAGAAGTACGGCAAGACACTCAACGTGTACGGCATGCAGAGCAGCGGTCAGGTGGGCGTGGTCGGCACAACCCAGGTGAGCAAGACGAAATGAGCGCAACCATCGAAGAATTCGGGGCCACCGTCAAATTCGGCACTGTCAGCGCGTCGCGGCCGGGCTTTGCCCGCGTGCGCCTGCCGGACTTCGACAACATGCGCACCATGTGGCTGCCGATCGCGTACCCCAAAACGCAGGACGATCAGTGCTGCTGGACTTACGATCCCGGCGAGCATGTTGCGGTGCTGCTGGACGCGCGCGGCGAGGATGGCGTTATCCTGGGCGCGGTGTACTCCAGCGCCGACACGCCGCCGGTGACCGATCCCAACAAGTTCGTCATCCGCTTTAAGGACGGTGCGCTCCTGGAGTACGACCGGGGCAGCCACGTGCTGACGGTTTCAGGGGTGCGGAAAGTCGTGGTCGAAGCCAGCGCCGAGATCCTGCTCAAGGCCGATGCCAAGGTCACGATTGATGCGCCCCAGACGGAAACCACCGGCGATTTGACGGTGGGCGGCAAGCTGACCGGACAAGGTGGCATGGCCATCTCCGGCGGCGATGGCGCGCAGATCGCCGGCGACGTTCATGTCGATGGCAACGTGGATGCCACCGGCACAATCATGGACGCAGGCGGCAACTCGAATCACCACAGCCACTGAAGCCTTAAACCCCTTTAATATCGCTTGGCCGGGCGGGTCGGCATCATCGACCCATGACCCGGCTATCCGACATTTCCTCCATCCACTGGCAGCCCGCACTTCGCGCCACCGGCGAAGTCGTCGAGGGCGTGTCCGACATCGACCAGGCGATCCGCATCATCCTCGTCACGCCGAAGGGCGCCGATCCGCACCGGCCCGACTTCGGCTCCGACATCCAACGCTACATCGACTATCCGGTTGATCAGGCCATTCCGCACCTGGTGCGCGAATCGGTCGAGGCGATCCGCAAGTGGGAGCTGCGCTGCGAGCTGGTGAAGGTGACGCCCTCGATCGACCAAGCGCACGTCACGCTGCGGGTCGTGTGGCGCCTGGCGGACGGCGTGCAGCGTGAGACGGAGGTGCAGCTATGAGCCTGCCCGAGCCGAATTTCATCGACCGCGACCCGCAGGCCATCACGGCCGAGATCATTGCGCAGTACGAGCAACTGACCGGCAAAACCCTTTACCCGGCGCAGGTCGAGCGCCTGCTGATCAACGTGATCGCCTACCGGGAAACCCTGGTGCGCATCGGCATCCAGGAGGCGGCCAAGCAAAATCTGGTTGCCTACGCCCGCGCCCCGATGCTGGACTACCTGGGCGAACTGGTGGGCGTCACCCGCCTGCCGGCGCAGCCGGCGAAGACCACTCTGCGCTTCACCGTCGCGGCGGCGCTGGCCACCAATCTGCTGATCCCGGCCGGCACCCGCGTCGAGGGCGGCGACGGCACCGCCACCTTCGCCACCGACGCCGACGTGACCCTGCTGGCTGGCCAGCTGTCGATCGACGCGGCCGCGACCTGCGAGGAGCCCGGCGCCGCCGGCAACGCCTGGCAGCCTGGGCAGATCAACAACCTGGTCGATGATCTGGGCGACGTCGAGGTGACGGCCGCCAACACCACGGTCACCTCCGGCGGCATCGAGGAGGAGGAAGACGACCGCCTGCGCGAGCGCATCAAGCTGGCGCCGGAAGCCTTCAGCACCGCAGGCAGCCGGCTGGCCTACGTGTTCCATGCCAAGAGCGCGCACCAGAGCATCGTCGACGTGGCGGTGCTGTCGCCCACGCCCGGCGTGGTCAAGCTCTACCCGCTGCTGACCACCGGGCTGCCGGACGCGACCATGCTCTCCCTGGTCGAGGCTACCTGCTCGGCCGACCGCGTGCGGCCGCTGACCGACCAGGTGCAGGCACTGGCGCCAACGGCGATCGACTATGCCATCGACGCCCAGCTGGTGCTCTACAAAAACACCGACGTGGCCAGCGTGCTGGCCCAGGCGCAAGCCGCAGCCGAAGCCTACAAGGCCGACCGTGCCGCCGGCCTCGGCCGCGACATCGTGCCGGTGCAGGTGGAGGCGGCGCTCAAGGTCGCCGGCGTGTACGACATCGTGCGCGCCGCGCCGACGAAGATCGTGCTGGCCGAGAACGAGTGGGCGCGCTGCACCGGCATCAACCTGGTTGTGACGGGGACGGTCGATGGCTGACATCCTGCTTCCACCTCCGCTGGCTGGCGATGAACGTTTCCAGGCATTGGACCAGTTGGCTTCCCGCATCAGCGATATGGACCTGTCGCCGCTGCTGGTCTATCTGGTCGATACGGTCAATGCCTCGGCGCTGCCGAATCTGGCCGAGCAGCTGCACATCCTGGGCGAAGGCTGGCAGTTTGCCCGTGATGACGACGAGCGCAGGCGTCTTTTGAAGCGTTCCGTCGAGCTGCACCGTTACAAAGGAACACGATGGGCAATCGAACAGGTGCTGGAGACGCTGGAGCTATCCGGCCAGATCAGCGAGTGGTTTGAATACAGCGGGCAGCCCTATCACTTCAAGATCAACATTGACCTCGCCACGCGCGGTATTGACGAGGCAACATTCGACGCCCTGGTGGTGCTGGTTACTGAGTACAAGAACGTCCGCTCGCATTTGGAGCAGCTGACGCTGTCCCTGGTCAATCACAGTGCAGTTCCGACAATTGCGGCCGTCACTTTATGCGGCGAGGTGGTTTCCCTTTACCCCCAACAAGCTAACCGAGCTTAACTTATATGGCCAATCAATTTTTCACGATCCTGACCGCGATCGGCCGCAACAAGCTGGCCAGTGCCACCGCGACTGGCATGCCAATTACCCTGACTCAAATGGCAGTGGGTGATGGAGATGCCGGTGCCTACTACAATCCGACAGAAAGCCAGACTGCACTGAAGCATGAAGTCTGGCGAGGCCAAATCAACAACTTGTTCGTCGATCCGGGCAATCCTAACTGGATTGTCGTTGAACTGTTAATTCCAGACGATGTGGGCGGTTTCTATATTCGTGAGGTCGGCCTGTTTGACAACAGCGGCGAAATGATTGCCGTGGGCAAATTCCCTGAGAGTTACAAGCCTATACCCTCTGCCGGCGCCAGCAAGCAGTTGTCCGTGCGCATGATCCTGGAAGTGACGAATGTTTCCGCAGTCACTTTGACGATTGATCCCAATATTGTTGTGGCCACTCGTCAAGACGTCGATGCCCATGCTTCTGCTGTCAACCCGCACCCGCAATATCTAACCGAGCCTGAAGGGAGCGCCATGATTTCCGCTGCCGTGGCTGCCTTGGTAAACGGCTCCCCAGCTATGCTCGATACGTTGAACGAGTTGGCCGCCGCCCTTGGCAACGATGCGAACTTTGCGACCACGATGGCAAACGCGCTGGCGGCGAAAGCCAACCTCAGCGGCGCCGCATTTTCCGGCCTGGTTTCCTCTCGTGTCGATCAGGCAGGCTATACCTATTTCAAGGTTGAAAATCAAAACGACACATCGACCAATACCGTCGGCG
>OFCW01000019.1_pt1 | contig 77808 bp, 73 predicted proteins | sample 1520951 | NCBI WGS metagenome assembly OFCW01 (sample SAMEA4349680, study PRJEB24078) | microbial mat metagenome | biome: Terrestrial Biome; feature: Habitat; material: Microbial Mat | place: India | collected 2012-06-12 | depth 10 m | reverse complement strand
TGCAGGTGGAGGCATCCCCGTCGATCTTCTACGCGGGCATGGAAGGCAGCCGCATCCCCATCGTCGTCGCGCACGGCGAAGGCTATGCCGACTTCTCGCAGCAGGGCGACATCGGCAAGGTGGCCGTCGGCCTGCGCTACGTCGACAACCGCGGCGAAGTCACGCAGACGTATCCGCTGAACCCGAACGGCTCGCCGCAGGGCATTGCGTCGGTGACGACGCACGACGGCCGCTTCACCGTGCTGATGCCGCATCCGGAACGCGTGTTCCGGGCCGTGCAGATGAGCTGGCATCCGAAGGAATGGGAGACCGCCGGCGACGGCAGCAGCCCGTGGATGCGGATGTTCCGCAACGCGCGGAAGTGGATGGGCTGACCTGTTCTGCCGCAGCAATGCAAAACGCGCCGGGGCCACTCGGCGCGTTTTTTTTGGCCCGTCGCCACGGGTACGCATCCACGCGGCCGGCCTGAGATGGCCGCGGCAATATTCCTTAGGCAAGTGTTATATTGCGCCCGCATGCGCCACGCTCTATCAGCCGAAGAATGCATCCACCCGGCGGCGCACCGGAAAGCGACAACACAAGAACGGGTCAACCGCGCCACGGTCATGCCTCTCCAAGATCAGCGCCGGGCCCATGGGTCTATGCAACGAGGGGATCGACATGAACCGGGTCTATCGGCTGGTCTGGAGCCGCACCTTGCGTGCGCCGCAGGTGGTGTCCGAATGCACAAAGGCGTCGCACGGGGGCGTTGACGCCGGTACCCACACAGCGCATGCGCGTCGGCGCGCTTCGCTCATTTCTATCGGTGTGTCGGTCGGCCTGGCGGGCACGGCGCTCCCAGGCTGGGCCGCCACGTGCTCGCCGACCACGATCGCCAATTGCAGCGCCGCGGGCGGCAACGGCATCCCGGATCGCAGCGGCAACGGCGGCAGCGGCAATGGCGGAGGCGGCGGTTCTTCGACGCTGGGCGGAGGCACTGCCACTGTCCAAGTCCCCGGCGGGCCAACCTCAGGCGGCACGGGTGGCACCGGTGCCACGAACGACAGCGGGCAGGGCGGCGTTGGAGGCTCGCCGGCCGTCGTACTCGCTGGCGATGCCGTGGTCAACGCAAACGCGCAGGGCGGCGCGGGCCAAGCGTACGACGGATTCAACTTTGCAGCCGGTGGGGGTGGCGGCGGTGCGGGCGTGTATTCCACGGGCACCAGCGTCACTGTCAGCAATGGCGCAACTGTGCAGGGCGGCGCGGGCGGAAACGGGGGGGCCGGCACATCGGGGGCCGCTTCCAACGGTGGAGGCGGCGGCGGTGGCGGCGCAGGCCTCGTGATGGTGACGCCGGTCGGCGAAGTGAACAACCAAGGCACGCTGGTTGGTGGCAATGGCGGCAACGGAGGCGGCGGCGGAAACCCGGGTGGCGGTGGAGGCGGCGGCGATGGGTTGCTGACCCTGGGGTCCGGCTCGCAGGTGACCAACATCGGGACGATCGTCGGCGGTGTTGGCGGCGCTGCCGGTGGCGCGGGCAGCACGGCCGGTGCCAGTGGCGCGGGCGTCAACCTGGCCGCCGCGTTCAACGTGCTGACCAACGTCGGCACGATTACCGGCGGCGCGGGCAACGGCGGTGCCGCGGGCGCGGGTGTCATTGCCAACGGCGCCGTCATCGTCAATGGCGGCACGATCAGCGGCGGATTGTCCAGCGACGGCGTGACCCGTGCCGCGGCCATCCAGTTCAACGGGACGAACAACACGCTGCAACTGGTGACGGGTTCCAACATCATCGGCAACCTCGAGGTGGCCGCGGGGGCGGCAGCCAAGATCACGGCCGGCACTGCAGGCCTCTCGCTCTCCAACAACGTCACGCTGGGCGACGCCACGTCGCGCGTCACGCTCGATTCGACCACGACGAACCTCGTGGTGTCAGGCGTCATATCGGGCGCGGGCGGCGTGGGCGTCACCGGCAGTCGAACGATCACGCTGACGGGCGACAACACCTACACCGGCGCGACCACCATCACCACGGGCACGCTGCAGATCGGCAACGGCGGCACCACTGGTTCGGTGGCCGGCAACATCGTCAACAACGGCACACTGGCTTTCAATCGCAGCGACGCAGTGACGTACGCCGGCACCATCAGCGGCGCCGGCAATCTGGTGCAGGCCGGAGCCGGCACGTTGACCCTCTCGGGCACGGCGGGCTATGCCGGCAGCACGACCATCAATGCGGGCACGCTCGCGTTGTCCGGTGCCGGCAGCATCGCGGCTTCGAGCGGCGTGGTGAACAACGGCACGTTTGATATTTCGGGGACGACCTCGGGCGCGACCATCAACGCATTGACCGGCTCCGGCATCGTCGCCCTCGGTGGCCGGACGCTCACGCTTGCGAACGCAGCCGGCACGTTCAGCGGCACGATCGGGGGGACGGGCGGCCTCACGGTCAGCGGTGGCGCGCAAACGCTGTCGAGTGCCAACGGCTTTACCGGCGCAACGACGATCAGTGGCGGCACGCTCGCGCTGTCCGGCGCCGGCAGCATCGCGGCCTCCAGCGGCGTGGTGAACAACGGCACGTTCAATATTTCGGGGACGACCTCCGGCGCCACGATCAACGCACTGACAGGCTCAGGCACCGTCGCCCTGGGCAGCCGGACGCTGACGCTGGCCAACGCATCGGGCACCTTCAGCGGTGCCATCGGCGGCACGGGGGGCCTCACGCTGAATGGCGGCACGCAAACTCTGTCCGGCGTGAACACCTATGGCGGTGCAACGACGATCAACGCCGGCACGCTGGCGTTGACGGGTGCCGGCCGCCTGGCGTCGGGCACGACGGTCGCGCTCACGGGCGCAACGTCGGCACTCGATCTGTCCGCAGGAGCCAGCCAGACGGTCGCCCATCTGTCTGGCGTCGCTGGCAGCCGCGTGGTGCTGAATGGCAGCGCGCTGACGCTGGCCGACGACTCGTCCCAAGCCTTCGGCGGCAGCCTGAGCGGCAACGGATCATTGATCAAGCAGGGCACGGGCACGCTCACGTTGAACGGTGTCAGCAGCAGCTTCTCTGGGTCGACCACGGTGGCAGGCGGCACGCTGGCCGTCGGCGATGCGGCAAACGCCAGTGCCGTGCTTGGCGGCAATGTCCTGGTGAACGCGCTGGGCACGCTGCGCGGCCACGGCACGGTTTCGGGCGATGTGAGCAGCAGCGGGGTGGTGGCGCCGGGCGGCTCCATCGGCACGCTGTCCGTTGGGGGCAATTACACGCAAGCGTCGGGCGGGACGCTCGCCATCGAGGTGAGCCCGACGGACGCCTCGCAACTGCGCGTGGGCGGTGCCGCGGCGCTCGGCGGGTCGCTTGCCATCGTGTTCGATCCGGGCACCTACACCGCGCGCCGCTACACCGTGCTGAGCGCGGCCAACGGCGTGACGGGCCGCTTCGCCAACGTCAGCACCGCCACGGCCGGCGCCAGCCTCGGCACGCTGCAGACCTCGGTGGACTACGGAACGAATGCGGTCGATCTGCTGCTCGCGGAAGCAACGGCGCCCGGTGCACCCGGCGGCGGGACCGTCGTCGCCCCGACAAAAACCTCCATCTACACGGCGCTTGGCACGACGGCGCTGCTGCAGGCGCAAGGCGCCAACGCCGCGCTGCTCGGCCGGCTGTCCGGGCCGCAAGACGCGCTGGGCGGCGCCACCAACGTCTGGGCTACGGCCAGCGGATCCAGCACGAAGGTGGGCGGCACAGGCAATGCGCCGGGCTTCCTCACGCACGCCTACGGGTTCCTGGCGGGAGCGGAGGGCCGCATGGGCGCGGCCACCGTCGGCGCGGCGGGCGGCTACACGCACACCACGCTCGGCGAGGACACGACCGGCGCATCGGGCGCCATCGACACGTTGCGCGTGGCACTTTACGGCGCGCAGCCGATGGGCGCCATCAACCTGTCGGCCACGGTCGGCTATGGGCTCGATTTCTTCTCGCAGAAGCGGCCGTTCGGCAGCGTGGGCACCGCCGAGGGCGACCATCTCGCGCACGAATTCACGGCTGCCACGCAAGCCAGCTTGCCCCTGGAGATCGGCGGCCTCCGCCTCGCGCCGCACCTGGGCCTGCGCTACGCCTACGTGCGCGGCAGCGGCTTCGGAGAGGACGGCGCCCACGGCCAGAACCTCCAGGTCGGCCCGGACAGCGCGCGCAGCCTCCAGCCGTATGTGGGCGTCACGCTCGACAAGGCCTTCGGAGACGTGCGCCCCGTCAACGTGCAACTTCGCTTGGGCTATGCGCATGAGCTGATGAACGCCGGCCGTGTCGTCCAGGTGCAGAGCCAGGACGGCACCGTGTTCGCGGCCCCGGGCACCGATCTGCCGCGTTCGTTCCTGACGACGGGTGCGAGCGTCACGCTCCAGGCAGCCAAGGCGACCACGGTGTCCTTGGGTGTGGATACCACCATCAATACGAGCCACGTGTCTGCGCAGTCTGCGTACGTGCGGGTCAACCATCGGTTTTAACGGAAGCCGCGTGCTGAAAGAAAAAACGCGCCGACGTGATCTCGGCGCGTTTTTTTACCAGCACCAGCGGAGCGTCTAGCGGCCAAACTTCTCGACAACGCCGCGCCACAACGCATCACGCTCGGCGCCCAGGTGCGCGCCGCTTGCATCGCCCGACGCGTCCTGGCCCACCGCAAGATGGACCATGGTGAGCCCGGATTGCGGGTCCACGTAGATCGCCTGCCCATGGACGCCGAGCAGCACGAATCGCCGTGCTTGTCCCGGCAAAAGCCAGACCTGATAGCCGTAGCCGTAATAGCGGCTGCCGTGATACGTCATCTGCCCGGGGCGAAACGCATCGGGCTGGCGCGCTGCGTCGGTCATGTCGAGCAGGAAGTCGCGCGGCACGACTTGCCGGCCTTGCACCACGCCATCGTTGGCCAGCATCGACCCGAGGCGCGCGTAGTCCCGCGCCGTTGCATTGAAGCCGCCCTGGGCAAACGCCGATCCGTCGGATTGGCGCAGGAGGTAGGTCGCCTTGCCTTCGGCCCCCATCGGTTTCCATAGCTTGTCGTCAACGAAGTCGCACAGGCTGCGGTGCGTCGCCGCTTGCAGCACGAGCGCCAACACTTCGGTTTGCGCGCCCGCGTAGTTGAAACGCGTGCCCGGCGCATCGGCGCGCTCGTTGACCTGGGCCGCGGCCGCGAGCACGCCTTGCTTTGCTGCCGTCTTGAGAAAACGTGCACGGTCGTCGGTGGGGGTGTAGTCCTCGACGTACTTCGCGCCGGAGGCCATGCGCAGCAGATCGACGATGCGCGTTTCACCGTACAGCGTGCCTGCAAGGTCCGGCACGTACTGGTCAACACGGTCGTCCAGCAAGTGCAGGCTTCCATCCTCCAGCGCCTTGCCGATGGCCAGTGCAACCAGCGTCTTGGCCATCGAGTTGGACAGCATGCGCATGTCTCGCGTGCGGTCGTAGCCGTAATGCTCGGCCAGGATGACGCCGTCCTGAACGATCAGCACAGCGGTCGCGCGCTGATGCTCCATGTAGTCGGCCAGCGTGTAGTCATGGTTGCGGAAGCGATACCGGACATCCGCCTCCTTGTCTGCCATCTTGAGCTGCACCGGTTGGTCGGCCGGCGCCAGTCCGCAAGACGGCGAGATGCGGTCCATGCCGCTGAAGGCCCCCACGATGTACTGGGCCTCGTGGATGCGTGCGGCGCTTGGCGCGAGCGGATAGCCTTGCGCCTTGCCGAGTCGATCTTCATCGGGCGAAGCGACGGCGACGCTGCAGGCGAGCAGCGCGCACATCGCGCAGTGTTGGAGAGCGTTCATTGGCTGGGTCGGGGGAGAGATTGCGGGCGGCGGCAAGCCGTGAGACTACACCGGCCGCAAGGCGGAGCGCCTACGCATTCGTGCCCAGCGGTTCCAGATACGGCTCCAGCAACTCGCTCATCCAGTTCATGAAGACCTGCACCCGAACCGGCAGGTTTCGTCGGTTGGGATACACCAGCGAAACCGGCATCGGCGGCGGCCGAAAGTCGGGCATGACGTCAAGGAGCGTACCGTCCGCAATCGCCGACGACAGCCCCGCGTACACGGGTGCCTGGATCATCCCCAGCCCCGCGCGGCACGCTGCGTCGTAGCTCTCGGCCGAGCTGACGGTCACCGCGCCTTTCATCGGCCGAAACGCCGAGCGGCCGTCCACCGTGTATTCCCACCCCGGCGACTTCGTCCCCAGCGTCTGCACGTAATGGACGATGCGATGGTGGTCGAGGTCGTCGAGCGTTTTCGGCATGCCATAGCGCGCGATGTAGGCCGGGCTGGCGCAGTTCACCTGATGCAACTGGCCGAGCGGGCGGGCGATCAGGCTGCTGTCGGCCAGGTTACCGATGCGCAGGACGCAGTCGAAGCCTTCGCGCACGGGGTCTACGCGGCGGTCGGTGCTGGACAGCTCGATCTCGAGGTCGGGATGCATCTCCAGAAACGCGGGCAGGGCCGGGATGACGATGCGGCGCGCCACGCCCACCGGCATGTCGACGCGCAGCCGGCCGCGCAGCGCCTGCGGGCTCTGGCGGAACATGGTCTGCAGTTCGTCCATGTCGGCCAGCAGATCCTGGCAGCGCTCGTAGAACGTCTGGCCGTCCTGCGTGAGCTGCACCTTGCGGGTGGTCCGGTGCAGCAGGCGCGTGCCGAGCATCGTCTCCAGCTGCTGCACCGCCACCGAGGCGGCCGGCTTGGGAATGCTCAAGGCTTCTGCCGCGCGCGTGAAGCTGGCAAGTTCAGCCACGCGCACAAAAATCTGCATGGCTTCGAGTCGGTTGGTGGACATGGCGGGTGAGTTGATTGTTATCTGTGAACAAACACACCGATAGGATAAGCGAGATTTATTCTTTGTTTGTCGCCCAATACCATGCTCTCACGGTGTTCGACACCCATCCCAAACCCAACCGGAGAGCAAACATGACGCAGACCCACACCCCCATCGCGATCGTCACCGGCGGCAGCCGCGGCCTTGGCAAGAACATGGTGCAGAAGCTGGCCCAGCGCGGCACCGACGTGATCTTCACCTACCGCACCAACCGCGCGGAAGCCGATGCCCTCGTCGCTGAACTGACTTTCCAGGGCCGCCGCGCCGCCGCCTTGCAGCTGGACGCCGGCAAGATCGCCACGTTCCCGGCCTTTGCCGAGGCCGTGCGCGGTGTGCTGGCGCAGTGGAAGGCCGAGCGCTTCGATTACCTCCTCAACAACGCCGGCGTGGGCGTGCATGCCACGGTGGCCGAAACCACCGAAGTGCAGTTCGACGAACTGATGAACGTGCATTTCAAGGGCGTGTTCTTCCTCACGCAGATCCTGCTGCCGCTCATGGCGGACGGCGGGCGCATCGTGAATATCTCGTCGGGGCTGGCGCGCTTTGCGCTGCCGGGCTACGGCGCGTATGCGGCAATGAAGGGCGCGGTGGAGGTGCTGACGCGCTATCTGGCGAAGGAACTCGGCCCGCGCGGCATTGCCGTGAACGTGGTGGCGCCGGGCGCCATCGAGACGGACTTTGGCGGCGGTGCGGTGCGCGACAACGCGAGCCTCAATGCGATGGTGGCGTCCAATACGGCACTGGGGCGCGCTGGCCTGCCGGACGATATTGGCGGCGTGGTGGCCTCGCTGCTGTCGCCGGATAACCGGTGGATCAATGCGCAGCGGATTGAGGCGTCGGGCGGGATGTTCCTGTAAGCAGCGGCAGATCGCGACACTCGGCGTTCTGCCGTGCCGCTGTCGAGTTCTGAGCTCGGGGCGCCGAGGAAATAGCTCTGCGTGTTGCGTTCGGAATTTGGAACTGGTGGCTTGATGGGTTGGCGCGGCGGCGCTGCGCTTGTTTCGCCCCCGGCAGGGGATGAAACAAGGGATGCACCACAAGAAACAACCCAAAAACCAAGAACCCTTACGCCACCGCCTTAGCCGCAGCCCGCCCCCGCAGCCACTCAAACGTCAACAGCAGACACGTCGAAAACACAATCAGAATCGTCGCCAGCGCCGCAATCGTCGGCGAGATGTTTTCGCGAATCCCGGTAAACATCTGGCGCGGCAGCGTCACCTGATCGGCCCCCGCCAGGAAGAGCGTCACCACCACTTCGTCAAACGATGTGGCAAACGCAAACAGCGCGCCGGAAATCACGCCCGGTGCGATGACGGGCAGGGTAATGCGGAAGAACGTCATGACCGGGTTGGCGCCCAGCGACAGGCTCGCCCGCACGAGGTTGTGATTGAAGCCCTGCAGCGTCGCCAGCACCGTCGTCACCACAAACGGCACGCCCAGCGCCGCATGCGCGAGGATCAGCCCGATATACGTGTTGGCCAGGCCCAGCGGGGCAAAGAACAGGTACATGCCGACGCCTACGACGACCACTGGCACGATCATCGGCGACACCAGCACCGCCATCAGCAGGCCCTTGCCACGGAAGTCCGCCTTGTTCAGCCCGATGGCGGCCAGGGTGCCGAGCACCGTTGCGACGATCGTGGCGGCGGGCGCGACGATGAAGCTGTTCTTGGCCGCCATGCGCCATTCATCCGACGTGACGAGGTTCTGATACCAGCGCAGCGAATAGCTCGGAATCGGATACGACAGGAACGTGCTCGACGAGAACGAGAGCGGCACGATCACCAGCACCGGCAGCACGAGGTACAGCAGGGTCAGCACGGCCAGGCCGCGCAGCGCGAAGTACCACAGGCGCTCGACGAGCGAGGTGTGCGGGGCGAACATCGGTTTGGCGAGTTTCATGTTCGATGGGCTCCGTTCAACCAACGCGGACCTTGGGCCGCGTGAAGCGTCCATACACGGCGTACAGCACCAGCGTGGCCAGCAACAGCAGCGCACCCAGCGCGCATGCCATGCCCCAGTTGATCGTGACGTTGGTGAAGTACGCCACGTAGTAGCTGACCATCTGGTCGTTCGGCCCGCCCAGCAGCGCGGGGGTGATGTAGTAGCCGAGTGCCAGGATGAACACCAGCAGCGCACCGGCGCCGATGCCCGGATACGTCTGCGGCACATACACGCGCCAGAAGGCGGCAAACGGATGGCTGCCCAGCGACACGGCCGCGCGCTGGTACGTCGGCGGGATCGACTTCATCACGCTGTACAGCGGCAGGATCATGAACGGCAGCAGGATGTGCGTCATCGAGATGTACACGCCCACGCGGTTGAACAGCAGCGCCAGCGGCTCCTTGATGATGCCGAGGTCGATCAGGCCGTGGTTGATCAGGCCTTCGGTCTGCAGCAGCACGATCCACGCCGCCACGCGCACGAGGATGGACGTCCAGAACGGGATCAGCACCATCACCATGACGAGGTTGGCGCGGCGCTCCGGCAGCGAGGCGATCCAGTACGACAGCGGATAGCCGAGCAGCAGGGCGAACAGCGTCACCATCGCGCTGATGACGAAGGTGCGCACGAACACCGTCACGTAGATCTGCTCGTCGGGGTCGGTGGCTTCGATGTGGCCGAAGGCGTCTTGCCGGTGGTCCAGCGCGGCCAGCAGGTAGAACGGCGACGTGCGGCTGCTGTTCTTGGCAATGGCCTGCCAATACGCGACATCGCCCCAGCGCTCGTCGACTTCAAGCAGCTTGGCGCGGGTCTGGCTGGGCGTGAGCGTCGATGCCTTGCCCTGGTCATCGGCCAGCGGCATGGCGCGCGCGGTCTTGGCCACCAGCGAGCGGAAGCCTGAAATTTCTGTGTTGAGGCGGCGGGCCAGTGCGCCCATCGCTTCGCCTTCGCTCACGGTCGTGAGGTCGGCGGCGAGCGCGGCGTAGGCGGCGTCGGTCGGCGGGCTCTTGCGGTCCCAGCCCTTCAGGGCGACGACGGTTCTGGGCAGCGCGTCGGCCACCTCGGGGTTCTGCACGGCGCGTGTGAGCAGGGCGCCGATCGGCACGACAAAGATCAGCAGCAGGAAGATCGCGAGCGGCGCCACCAGCGCCAGCGCCATGGCACGCCTGCGCGCCTCAGCGCTCTTCAATTCGCGTTTGAGTTTGGCCGTCGATTCCGGAACCGATTCAGCCGCGATCGTCATGGTGTTCAATGCTGCCTCGCCATCGCTACGGGAATTCGTCCGGCGGATGCCTCGCCAAACCTGCAGGGCATCCGCGCGGTCACTGCGTTACACCGCGATGCGGTTACTTCGACGCCCACGAGGCGAAGCGCTGTTCCAGCTCGTCGCCGTGGTCGGTCCAGAACTGCAGGTTCTGCAGCACCGCGTTCTTGCTGTTCTCGGGCGAGTTCGGCATGTTGGCCTGTGTCTTGGCATCGAGCGCCTTGATGGCGGCCACGTTGGCCGGGCCGTATGCGATGTGCTTGGCGTATTCCTGCTGCGGCTTCTGCGACAGCGTGTACGCGATGTACTGCTCGGCCAAGGCCTTGTTGGGCGAGCCCTTCGGGATGGCCCAGTAGTCGAGGTCGTAGATGCTGCCGTTCCACACCACCTTGAGGTTCTTGCCTTCGCGTTGCGCGGCATCGATGCGGCCGTTGAAGGCGGTGGACATCACCACGTCACCCGCCACCAGGAACTGCGGCGGCTGTGCGCCGGCTTCCCACCACTGGATGTACGGCTTGAGCTGATCGAGCTTCTTGAACGCGCGGTTCTGGCCATCCTTGGTGGCCAGCACCTTGTAGACCTCCTTGACCGGCACGCCGTCGGCCATCAGCGCGAATTCCAGGTTGTAGCGCGCGCCCTTGCGCATGCCACGCTTGCCCGGGAAGGTCTTCACGTCCCAGAAATCGGCCCAGCCCTTGGGGGCGGTCTTGAGCTTGTCGGCGTTGTAGGCCAGCGCGGTGGACCACACGAAGAAGCCCACGCCGCAGGTTTGCGGTGCTTCCGGGATCAGGTCGGTCTTCTTGGCGATCTTGCTCCAGTCGAGCTTCTCGAACAGGCCTTCGTCACAGCCGCGGCCGATGTCGCCGGATTCGACTTCCACTACGTCCCAGTTGACGTGCTTGGCTTCGACCATGGCCTTGATCTTGGCCTGCTCGCCGTTGTACTCGACCACGGTGACCTTGTTGCCGGTCTGCGTCTCGAACGGCTTGTTGAAGGCGGCCTTCTGCGCATCGCCGTTGGCACCCCCAAAGTTGACGACGGTGAGTTCCGCCGCATGGGCGCCCGACTGCGCACCGAATGCAATGGCGAACGCGCCGGCAAGTACGCTCAGACGCGTCTTCGTGATGTGTTTCATGTTGGCTCCTCTTTTGGCTTTAGCGTGTGGATACGGCTTTGTGGTCGTGTTACGGCTCAGACAAAAACGCGCAGGTGTTCAGGCGCGAACTCGAGCTGGATCGGCGCGCCGGGCGTAAAGCCTTCAAGCGCGCGCGTGCCCAGCGGCACCTTGACGAAGCATTCGGGTTGGTCGGGCAGGGCGCAGCGCATGCGCACGTGGTCGCCAAAGTAGACGAGGCCGCGCGTCTGCCCGGTGATCGCGTTGCCGGCGGCGGAGGTGCCCTCGGCCAGCCGCATGCGCTCGGGGCGGATGCAGCCCGTGGCCGTGGCCCCGACGTTGGCGCCGGCCACGTTGCGGCCGACCACGCGGGCGCCGTCGTTGAGTTGCAGTTCGCAGTACTCGCCGTCAACGCGGATGACGGTGCCGCGCAGCGTGTTGCTGTCGCCGATGAAGTTGGCGACGAACTCGTTGCAGGGGCGCTCGTAGAGGCTGTCCACCGTGTCGAGCTGCTGCACGATGCCCTTGTCGAACACGGCGACGCGGTCGGACATGGTGAGCGCCTCGCCCTGGTCGTGCGTCACGTAGACGAAGGTCACGCCCAGCTTTTCGTGCAACGATTTCAGCTCGTACTGCATGTGTTCACGCAGTTGCTTGTCGAGCGCGCCCAGCGGTTCGTCCATCAGCACGAGCTTGGGCTCGAACACCAGCGCGCGGGCCAGTGCAATGCGCTGCTGCTGGCCGCCCGAGAGCTGCGCGGGGTAGCGCTTGGCAAAGCCTTCCATGCGGACCATCTGCAGGGCCTTGTGCACGCGCTCGGCACGTTCGGCGGCGGGCAGCTTGCGCACGGTCAGCGGGTATTCCACGTTCTGCGCCACTGTCATGTGCGGAAACAGCGCGTAGTTCTGGAACACCATGCCGATGTTGCGCTTGTGCGGCGGCACGTTGTTCAGCAGCGCGCCTTCGAGGCGGATCTCGCCGCTGGTCGGGAATTCGAACCCGGCCAGCATCATCAGGCACGTGGTCTTGCCCGAGCCGGACGGACCGAGCAGGGTGAGGAACTCGCCCTGGTAGATGTCCAGGTCCAGGTGCTTGACCACGAGGGTCTCGCCGTCATACGTCTTGCGTACACCGCGAAAGCTGACGATCACGTCGTCGGTCTTCATTGCTGCTCCTCCGTCAACCGGTCGTGTTGTGACGATTTGTGAATGGACTATAGCGGCTCATGGTTTTATCAAGTGGACCCAATTCTGGCTATTTGATGGAGCCAATTTATGCGAGCTGAGCACCGCCCCAGTGAGCGCGGTACGCGTGGGCACCACAATAGGGAAAACCCCCGATGCCTTGCTCTAGCAGGCATCGCAGCCGATCAGCCTGGGGCACGCGCGCCGGCTCCTGGTCGCTGGCAATCGGTGGCGAACCGGCGGGCGTAACAGCGTCCGGATGGAACCAATTTGGCCGGAACAGGCCCGCGCGCCGTCTGCCTGGAAATGGTGCGCCGCGTCGTCACGCAAACGGTGCACGGGTGATCGGCGGACGGGGCACGGTGCAGTTGCCGATGTTGTCTTGCAGCAACCGCTGGCGTGTCGGATCAGGACGCCGCTTCGTCCGCAGGGGCGAGCGCCAGGCAGACGGTGACGGTCAGCCCGCCGCCAGGCGTGTCGGACAGCGCGACCGTGCCGCCATGCATGCGGGCGATCTCGCGCACGATGGCGAGGCCCAGGCCGCTGCCTTCGTGGCCCGCTGCCGCGGCTCCGCGGTAAAAGCGGCCGAACACCGCGTCACGTTCGAGCACGGCAATGCCGGGGCCGTCGTCTTCGACCTGGAGCACCCCCTGCTCGCCAAACGTCGCCATGGCACGCCGGCTGACGCGCACAGTCACGCGTGAGCCATGGCCGGCGTAGCGCAGGGCGTTGTCGAGCAGGTTGCCGACCAGCTCCTGCAGCCATTGCGGGTCGCCAGCCACGATCACGGGCTCGCCTTCGAAGCCGAGATCGATACCAGCCTTGCGGGCCACGGGCGCGAGTTCGAGTGCAACGTCGCCGGCCAGCGCATCGAAGCGCAGCGGTTGCAACTGCGGTGTGTAGCCGCTGTCGGGCTCCAGGCGCGAGAGCGACAGCAGCTGCTGGACGCCCTTGGCTGCTTCGCGGACCGTGCCGTGCAGCGGTTGCAGATGGCGGCGGATGCGCTCGCCGTCGGGCTCGCGCAGGGCCAGTTCCGACTGCGCCTGGATCACGGCCAGCGGCGTCTTCAATTGATGTGCGGCGTCGGCAAAGAAGCGCTTGCGGGCCTGCACCATGCGCAGCAGGCGCGCCACGTACTGATTGATGGCCTCGACCAGCGGCGCGACCTCTGCTGGCAGGCCTTGCTGCGGTAGCGGTGCAAGCTCATCGGTGCCGCGGCTGGCCACGGTTTCGCTCAACTGGCGCAGCGGCCGCAGGCCGCGCCGCACGCCCAGCCAGACGATGCCCACGGCCAGCACCACCAGCAGCACTTCCTGCTGCAATGAACCCGCCAGGATCTCGTGCGCCAGCGCCTCGCGCGGCTCCAGCGTTTCACCCACCAGCAGCCAGATGACCTGCGTTTGGCCCGACTGCGCATCGCGCACCGGCAGCGGTTGCACGGCCATGCGCACCTGCATGCCGCGAAACTGCGTGTCGTAGAACAGCGTGCGATAGGGCGTGGCGCGCTGCCCGCCGGGCATGGGCAGATCGTCGTAGCCGGTGAGCGTGCTGCCGCCGGCATCGACGATCCGGTAGAAGATGCTGCTGCCGGTTTCCGATTCGAGAATGTCCAGCGCTAGGTAGGGCAGGTCGATGGCGAATTGCTTGTTGCGCAGTCGCACGCCTTCGCGCATGGCCTTGAGCGAGGCCTCGAGCGTGCGGTCGAACGCGGCGTTGGCGGCTGTCATGGCGCGCGTGTAAGTCAGCCACGCATCGAGCGCGAGCAACCCCAGCAGCGGCAGCAGCAGCCAGAACGAAAGCTGCCGGCGCAGGCTCGACGGGTTCATGGGGCGGCGCCTTCCGTGGCTTCCAGCAGATACCCGAGGCCGCGCAGCATGACGATGGCGACGCCGCTGCCATCGAGCTTCTTGCGCAGGCGGTGCACATAGATCTCGATGGCGTCGGCGTTGACGGATTCGTTGATGCTGAAGATCTTTTCCGAGATGGCGGCCTTGTTGACGGCGCGACCGTCGCGCAGCATCAGGACTTCCAGCACGGCGCGCTCGCGGCCGGTGAGGGCGAGCAGTTCTCCGTGCAGCGTGAAGGCGCCGCTGATGCCGTCGTAGTGCAGCGGGCCGCATTGCAGCTGCGTGCTTTCGTGGCCGTGGCTGCGTCGGATCAGCGCCCGGGCGCGGGCTTCGACTTCGGTCAGGTCGAACGGTTTCGCAAGGTAATCGTCAGCCCCGAGGTTGAGGCCGCGCACGCGCTCTTCCACGGCGCCATGTGCGGTCAGGATCATCACCGGCAGCGGGTTCTTGCGGGCGCGCAGGCGGCGCAGCACTTCCAGCCCGTCCAGGCGGGGCAGGCCAATGTCGAGAATGGCCAGCGCGTAGTCCTGCGTGGTGAGCAGCAAGTCGGCCGCGTGGCCGTCATGCACGCAATCGACCGTGAAGCCGGCCTGGCCGAGGGCTTCTTCCAGCGTGCTGGCCAACTTCAGGTTGTCTTCCACCAACAGGATGCGCATATCGGGACATCTCTCACTCAGCCGCAGAGGAATACAGACATCGCCGCATGTTTTGAAGCTAGGGAAACCCCCGAGAACGCCGCGACACAGCCCCGCAATTTCCCGTCAATCGAAAGTGAACTGAAAGTGCGTCCCTCATACGATCCGTCCCGCCCAACGGCCCTGTGACTGGGCCTTTGCGCAAGGACAACGAATAAGGGAGACCTGATGAACAAGACTTCGATGGCGCTGGCCGTGGTGGCGCTCGCCACCGCGACGACGGCTGGCACGGCCGCCGCACAATCCTCCAACGTGACCCTGTACGGGATCATGGATTCGGGCATCGAGTATGTGAACCACGCCGGTCCGAACGGCGGCAGCGCCACGCGCCTCGTCTCGGGTGGCAAGAACACATCGCGCTGGGGCATGCGCGGCACCGAAGACCTGGGCGGCGGCCTGAAGGCCGTGTTCAACCTGGAAAGCGGCATCGCCATCGACACCGGCAAGCTCGACACCGACAACACGCTGTTCGACCGCCGCGCGGTGGTGGGGCTGGCGGGCGGCTTCGGCCAGGTGGTCGCCGGTCGCACCTTCACCACGACGTACGACTTCATGCTGCCGTACGACCCGATGGGCTATGCGCCGAACTATTCGTGGGCCACATCGTCCACGGCAACGGGTGACCGCAAGGACGGCCTGTTCTCGCGCGCTTCCAACGCCGTGCGTTATGACGGCACGTTTGGCGGCCTGAAGCTGGGCGCCACCGTGGGCTTTGGCGAGGCAGCGGGCAACTTCAAGAGCAGCTCCAAGTACGACCTGGGCGTCGGCTACAGCGTGGGCGGCTTCTCGGCAGCCGTCACGTGGGATCGCCAGAACGGCGCTGGCACCAGCACCACGCCGGCAGACACGACCGATTACATCCAGGGCATTCACGCCGGTGCCAGCTACGACTTCGGCGCACTGAAGCTGTTCGCGGGCTACCGCAACTACAAGCGCGCGTTCACCACGGCCACCGCCAGCCTGCGCAGCGACATGTATTGGGCGGGTGCCAGCTACGACGTGACGCCGGCCTTCACGCTGTACGGCGCGGTGTACAAGCAGAACATCAAGGACGGCACGGATGCCGATCCGATCCTGTTCTCCGTGCGCGGCCAGTACGCGCTGTCCAAGCGCACGACGGCGTATCTGTCTGCCGGTTATGCCAAGGCCAAGAACGGCCAGAACGTGAGCCTGTCGCGCGACGTGGTGGGTTATGGCAACAACCAGGTCGGTGTGACGGCGGGCCTGCAACACCGCTTCTGATCGACGGCAGGCGCATCCAAGGAAAACGGGCACCCGAAGGTGCCCGTTTTTCATGGTGCGTTGAAACGCTGCGTGCGGCTTAGCCGAGGAGCAGGGCGTCGTCGTCCACCTTGGCGCCGCGCGTTTCCTCGAACTTCTGCAGCAGGTGCGGCACGTCCAGGCCACGGCGTTCCTCGCCTTGCACGTCGAGGATCACGTTGCCCTGGTGCAGCATCACCGTGCGGTCGCCGTAGTCGAGCGCCTGGCGCATGGAGTGCGTCACCATCATCGTCGTCAGCTTGCTCTCCGAGACGATCTTGGCGGTCAGCTCCAGCACGAAGGCGGCCGTTTTCGGGTCGAGCGCGGCAGTGTGCTCATCCAGCAGCAGGATGCGCGACGGCTGCAGCGAGGCCATCAGCAGGCTCACCGCCTGGCGCTGACCGCCCGAGAGCAGACCGATGCGGTCGGTCAGGCGGTTCTCGAGGCCGAGGTCGAGCCGGCGCAGCTGCTCGCGGAAGATCTCGCGCCACTTGCGGTTGGTCGCAAACCTGAAGCCGCGACGCTGGCCGCGACACATGGCCAGCGACATGTTCTCTTCGATCGTCAGGTTTTCGCAGGTGCCGGCCATCGGGTCCTGGAACACGCGGGCGACCTTGTCGGCACGCTGCCATGCGGTCTTGCGCGTGACGTCTTCACCGTCGATCGTGATGCGGCCCGAGTCGACCATCTGGTCGCCGCTGATGGAGTTCAGGAACGTCGACTTGCCGGCCCCGTTGGAGCCGATCACGGCGACGAACTGGCCCGCCGGAATGTCCAGCGACAGGCCGCGCAGCGCGCGCGTCTCGATGGGCGTGCCGGGGTTGAAGGTGAGGGTGAGTCCTTGTGCGCTCAGCATGTCAGTTCCCCTTGGTACCGTTCTTGGCGAGCTTGCCGAACACCTTGCGGCGCACACCGGGAAGCACGAGCGCGATCACCACCAGCGCGGCGGTCACCATGTTCAGGTCCTGCGCCTGCAGGCCGATGAAATCACTGTTGAGCGCCAGCGCGATGAAAAAGCGATACAGGATCGCACCCACCACCACGGCCAGCGTGGTCAGCACCAGGCGGCGTGCCGGGAGCACGGTCTCGCCGATGATGACGGCGGCCAGGCCGATCACGATCGTGCCGATCCCCATGGAGACATCGGCGCCGCCCTGCGTCTGCGCATACAGCGCGCCTGCAAGCGCCACGAGGGCGTTGGAAATGGCCATGCCCGCCAGCGTGGCCGCCCCGGTGGCGACACCCTGCGCGCGCGCCATGCGCGGGTTGGCGCCGGTCGCGCGCAGCGACAGGCCGATCTGCGTGGAGAAGAACCAGTCCACCAGCAGCTTGACGATCACCACGACCACGCCCAGCAGCACCGGGCGGAACACATAGTCGGGCATCCATTCGGGCTGCAGCAGCGAGAACACGGTCGGCTCGGAGATGAGCGGCACGTTTGGCTTGCCCATGATGCGCAGGTTGACCGAGTACAGCGCGATCATCATCAGGATGCTGGCGAGCAGATCCATGATCTTCAGGCGCACGTTGAGCCAGCCCGTGATGAACCCCGCCACGGCGCCGGCCAGCGTGCCGCCCAGCGTCGCCATGAACGGATCGTGTCCGCCGGCGATGAGGGTGGCCGCCACCGCGCCGCCCATCGGGAAGCTGCCGTCAACGGTGAGGTCGGGGAAATTGAGGATGCGGAAGGAGATCAGCACCCCGAGCGCCACGAGGCTGAAGATCAGACCGATCTCCAGGGCGCCGAGCAATGAAAACAGTGACATGGCAGAGGTGGGCGCGGTGGTTGGGTACCGGCCTGTAGGCAATGAACGGGGGACGCTTGAGGGTAAAGCGCAGGCGCCCGAGCTTGATGCGGCGGATAGCCGCGTTCGGGCTCGGGCTGCCAGACCCGCGCCGGGACGGCTCCCTCGGGCGGAAGCCGACCCCGGCGCCTGCGCGTTACTTGATGACTTCCTTGGCGTCCTTCAGCAGGTCGGCCGACAGCGTCGCGCCTTGCTGCTTCGCCGCCTTTTCGTTCACGAACAGTTCCAGGTCGGAGCTGCCGGCCGAGGCGATCGCGCCCGGCTTTTCGCCCTTCAGGATGCGCGCGACAACCTTGCCGGTCTGCTGCCCGAGCTTGTAGTAGTTGATGCCCAGCGCTGCGATGGCGCCGCGCTTGACGCTGTCGGTATCGCCGGCCACCAGCGGGATCTTCGCTTCGTTGGCCACCTTCACCAGCGACTCATACGCCGACACCACGTTGTTGTCGGTGTTCGTGTAGATCACGTCGACCTTGCCGATCAGGTTCTTGGCTGCGGGGGCGATGTCCACGGTGCGCGGCGCAGCCGATTCCACCAGCGTCATGCCTTGCGCCAACAGCAGCTTCTTCAGCTCGGTGACCACCACGACCGAGTTGGCCTCGCCCGGGTTGTAGACCATGCCCACGCGCTTGGCATTCGGCACCACGCGCTTGATCAGGGCAATCTGCTTGTCCAGCGGCAGCTTGTCGGACACGCCCGTCACGTTGGTGCCCGACGGCTCCCAGCTCTTCACCAGTTGTGCGGCCACCGGGTCCGTCACGCCCGAATAGACCACCGGGATGGTCTTCGTGGCAGCCACGACAGCCTGCGCCGACGGCGTGGCGATGGCGATGATGGCGTCCGGCTTGTCGCCGATGAACTTGCGGGCGATCTGCGCGGCGGTGGCGGTGCTGCCTTGCGCGCTCTGGTATTCCCACTTCAGGTTCTTGCCGGCGTCGAAGCCTTCGGCCTTGAGCTGCTCCTTGGCGCCGTCGCGGATGGCGTCGAGCGCCGGGTGCTCAACGATGGCGAGCACTTCGACCGTCTTGGTGGCCTGGGCCAGTGCCGGTGCGGCTTGCAGAAGCGCCATCGGGATGACGGCAAGCGCGGCAAGGCGGAAGGCGTGCTTGAGGCTGGACATAAGGATCTCCTGTTTCCTTTTGGGTGGTTTCGCTCTGGTGCAGGGCGGGATAGGCCCGTGCTGGCGCGGTTGGTCTTTCAAAGACTATTGACTCTTGAATGCACCGAAGCAGTGCAATGCCGGCGCATGTGGGCGCACATTATCCGGCAAATCGCCATGCTTTTCAGCAAACACTTCAAAAGAACATGGGGGGTGTCGGCGGGGGAGGACGGCGTGCAGCGCAGGCAGCGCCGCATCAAATCAAAAAGGGGCGCGCGGCCCCCTTTTCTGATTGCCCCAACGGGCCGCTGCTTACTGGATCTTTGCCTTGTCGCGCAGGTCCTTGAGCATGGCCTGGAACTTGGTGCGTTGCCAGTTCTGGTCGCCCATCATCATCTCGAGCAGTTGCGGCTTGATCTCCTCGAACGACGGGATCTTGGCGTCGCGCGTGTCGTCCAGACGGATCACGTGCCAGCCGAACTGCGTCTTGACCGGCGTCTGGGTGATCTCACCCTTCTTCAGCGCCGTCAGGGCCGCCGAGAACTCCGGCACGTAGGTGCCCGGGTTCGCCCAGTCCAGGTCGCCGCCGTTGGCGCCCGATCCCTTGTCCTTCGATTGGGCCTTGGCGATGTCTTCAAACTTGGCGCCGGCCTTCAGCTTGGCGATGATGGCCTTCGCGTCGGCTTCCTTGTCCACGAGGATGTGGTGCGCGTGGTATTCCTTGCCGTTGCCGAATTGCGACTTGATCTTGTCGTATTGCTTGCGCAGTTCTTCCTCGGTGGCGGGGCTGTTCTTGACGTAGTCTTCGAACTCGGCTGCCACCAGCACGTTCAGTCGCGCCTGCGTCAGTTGTTCCTGCACGTCCTCGCGCTGCAGCAGGCCCCGCTTGAGCGCATCCTGCTCGAGCAGTTCGCGGTCAATCAGCATCTCGCGGGCGCGGTTGCGCAGCTCCGGCGATTCGGGCTGGCCCGACTTCTTGATCAGCGCGTCCACCTTGGCGCTCGGGATGGCTTTGCCGTTGACCACGGCGGCGTTCTGGGCCATGGCGGGAACAACGGTCGCGGCAAGGGCAACAGCCAGCAGGCTGGCGGTGAGGCTGGAAATCTTCATGGGATTGCGTTCGAGGGAAGGACTCAGACGTTTTCTTCGGGTGTGACCGCACGGATCGCCAAGGCATGGATGGCGGCCGGCCACAGCGTGCGCAGCGCATCATACACCATGCGATGGCGGGCAACGCGGCTCTTGCCGGCAAAGGCCTGGCTGACGATATCGACGTTGTAGTGCCCGCCGCCGGAAGCCGCGCCGGCATGGCCTGCGTGCCTGGCGCTGTCGTCTTCAACGACGAGGTGGATGGGCTGGAAGGCCTCGCGCAGGAGGCGTTCGATTTCGCGTGGATCGGCAGCCATCAGCGGTCGTCCCGGATGTTGGAATCGTTGGCCGCGCCGGCCGGGCGTTCCTGCATGTGGCGCGCCAGCCAGACGCTCTGTACGAGGATGAAGACCACCATCAGGCCCATCGAACCGAACAGCTTGAAATTGACCCAGACGTCGGTGTCGAAGTTGTAGGCCACGTACAGGTTCAGGCAACCCATGGCGAGGAAGAACAGCGCCCAGACCAGATTCAGCCGGCCCCACATCGCCTCGGGCAGCGAGACCTGCTGCTCCATCATGGCGCGGATGAGGTTCTTGCGGACGAACACCGCGCTGCCCAGCAGAACGACGCCAAACAGCCAGTACAGCACCGTCGGCTTCCATTTGATGAAGGTGTCGTTGTGGAAGACGAGCGTTGCACCGCCAAACACGCCGATGATGAGCAGCGACAGCCACTGCATGGCGTCGACCTTGCGGTGCCTGAACCACACCCACGCGATCTGCAGGACGGTGGCGACCATCGCGACGGTGGTCGCCACATAAATGCCGGCCACCTTGAAGGCAGCAAAAAAGAGGATGACCGGGAACAGATCGAACAGGAATTTCATGCGGGACGCACTTGCGGCGGAAAGATCAAGCCTTGAAGTTTAGCGCAGCCGAGTTGATGCAATACCGCAGGCCGGTCGGCGCAGGGCCGTCCTCGAACACATGGCCCAGGTGCGCGCCGCAGTTCTTGCACTGCACCTCGATGCGCACCATGCCGTGCGAGTAATCGGTCTTCTCGGCGATCACCTCGCCGTTGATGGGCTGGAAATAGCTCGGCCAGCCGCAGCCGGCGTCGAACTTGGTCGACGATTCAAAGAGCGGCGTGCCGCAGCACACGCAGTTGTAGACCCCGCGGTCCCAGTGGTTCCAGTACTTGCCAGTGAAGGGGCGTTCGGTGGCGGCTTCGCGGGTGACGCGGTATTCGATGTCGGAGAGCTGGTCGCGCCATTCGGCGTCGGTCTTCTTGACGGTCATGGTGATGAGACTCCTGGTTGGTATTGCCGGCGGCCTCGTGGGCGGCCGGTGTGCATTTGTCGTGCGCGGGCGGCGATCCTGACAGGCGTGGATTAGAGCATGGCCTCGGCGCATCACGACGAGCAGCTCACCTCCAGCGACGAGGCCCACTCCGGCGCCGGCTGCGCGTAGTGCTCGAACCCGGGATGCTCGTCGAAGGGCCGGGCCAGCACGGCGCGCAGGTGCTCGACTTCGGAGAAATCTTTCTCCTTGGCGCGGCGGATGGCGATCTCGGCCAGGTGGTTGCGCAGCACATATTTCGGGTTGACGCGGTACATGGCTGCCGCGCGCTCGTCGTCGGATTGCGGCTCGGCCCGCAGGCGCTGCCGATAGGCGGCCAGCCACGCGTCGGCGGCCGCGCGGTCGAAGAAATAGTCGCGCACGGTGCGCGCTTCGGCGGTGGCCGGCGCGTCGTCGCGGCGCACCTCCGCGAGGTGGCGGAAAAAGAGTGTGTAATCGGCGCGCTGGTTGTGCAGCAGCTTGAAGAGGTCGCCGAAGAGCGTTTCGTCTTCGTCGTGCGCGGTCGTCAGGCCGAGCTTGGCGCGATACCGTGCGTAGAACGCGGCGCCATAGACGTCCCGATAGGTCAGCAGGACGTTCTGCGCTGCATCGATGGCGGGCTGGGCCTGCGCTTCGTCGGTCAAGTCGACGAAACGGGCGTGATCGTCGCCGAACAGCGGCAGCAGCGCCTGGGCGAGGCAGAAGAGGTTCCAGTAGCCGATCTGCGGCTGCTGGGCGTAGGCGTAGCGGCCGCCGGTGTCGGAGTGGTTGCAGATGTGGTTGGCGTTGAAGCCGTCCAGGAAGCCGAACGGGCCGTAATCGAGCGTGAGGCCGAGGATCGACATGTTGTCGGTGTTCATCACGCCGTGGCAGAAGCCGACGGCCTGCCAGTCGGCCATGAGTTCAGCGGTGCGGCGGGCGACTTCGCGCAGCAACGCGAGGTAGGGCTGGGGCTCGGCGCGGCAGGCGGGGTAGAAGCGGTCGATGACGTAATCGGCGAGCGTGCGCAGCTGGGGCAGTTGCTCGCTGGCGGCAAAGTGCTCGAAGTGGCCGAAGCGCACGAACGACGGCGCCAGGCGCGTGACGACGGCGGCGGTCTCGATCTCTTCGCGGCGGACAGGGGCGTCGGTGCCCGTTACACACAAGGCGCGTGTGGTCGGGATGCCGAGGCCGGCCATGGCTTCAGAGCAGAGAAATTCGCGGATGGACGAGCGCAGCACGGCGCGCCCGTCGCCCATGCGCGAATACGGCGTGCGGCCGGCGCCCTTGAGCTGCACTTCGCACGGGCCGTCGGCGGTTTGCAGTTCGGCCAGCAGCAGCGCGCGGCCATCCCCCAATTGGCCGGCCCACACGCCGAACTGGTGACCCGAGTAGACGGTGGCGAGCGGATCGCTCCACGCGGCGACCGCGTTGCCGCTGAAGACGGCCAGCCCTGCCGGCGTATCCAGCGCCTCTCGGGCAAGGCCCAGGGGGGCCGCCGCCTCGGGAGAAAAACCCACGAGGTAGGGCGCCCATGTTGCAGGCATGGGCATAGGCGGCAAGCGCGTCAGGAAACGCTCGCCCAGCGCGGAGAAGCCGGGGGCTGCCGCGGGCCGGCCGGACCAGTCGAAGGCACTCGCAAGGGAATCGTCAGGCAGAACGGCAGGGGAGGCGGACATAGGGCGGGGATCGATTAGCACAGGAAACGGCGCAAAAACAGTGCCGAGTGGCGAAATCCTGGGCCTGTTGAGGTGCGGAAAAAGGCGCTCAGCGTAGGGGAAAACGCCATGTTGAGACGCAGCAACGCTATCGCGTATTGTACTTGCGAGTAAAGAAAGCTGCAGCCTGCGAACCCTTGCACCACAACGATTCACGGGGTTTTACAGATGGCCGGGTAAACATGGGGGCCGATGTGGCAGCGCACAACAATATCCCGTTGACGTGCTTGGCGATCACGGGAACAATCGGCCAAAAAATAGAACGGTTGTTCAGTTTTTTCTAGGAGACACCATGGCCCTGATGGGACAAATGATGAGCACCCCTTTGCTCATCTCGACCATCATCGAACATGCAGCGCGCAATTCCGGTTCGACTGAAGTCGTGTCGCGCCGTGTCGAGGGCGATATCCATCGCACCACGTACCGGCAAGTGCGAGACCGTTCCAAGCAATTGGCAAATGCGCTGGCCGCGCTGGGCGTGCAGCCTGGCGAGCGCATCGGCACGCTGGCCTGGAATGGCTACCGTCACCTTGAAATCTATTACGGCGTGTCCGGCTCGGGCTCGGTGTGCCACACCATCAACCCGCGGCTGTTTCCGGACCAGATCGCCTACATCATCAACCACGCAGACGACCAGTACGTCTTCTTCGACCTGACCTTCGTGCCGCTGGTCGAAGGCCTTGCACCGCATTGCCCGAACGTCAAGGGCTGGGTGGCGATGACCGATCGCGCGCACATGCCCCCCTCCAGCGTGCCGATGCTCTGCTACGAAGAGCTGCTCGATGCGCAGAGCACCGACTACACCTGGCCGCAGTTCGACGAGAACACCGCGTCCAGCCTCTGCTACACGTCGGGCACGACCGGCAACCCCAAGGGAGCGCTGTATTCGCATCGCTCCACGGTGCTGCATTCGTATGCATCGGCCATGCCCGATGCACTGGGGTGCTCGGCGCAGGACGTGATCCTGCCGGTGGTGCCGATGTTCCACGTCAATGCGTGGGGACTGCCGTATTCGGTGCCGCTGGTGGGCGCCAAGCTCGTCTTTCCGGGGCCGAAGCTGGACGGCGCCTCGCTGTACGACCTCTTCGAGCAGGAGAAGGTGACCTTCTCCGCAGGCGTGCCGACGGTGTGGCTCGGCCTGCTGCAGCACGTGCAGGCGAACGACCTGAAGTTCTCGACCTTCCGCAAGACGGTGATCGGCGGATCGGCCGCGCCGCCGGCCATGATCCGCACGCTCAAGGCGCTGGGCGTGGAGACGATCCACGCGTGGGGCATGACCGAGATGTCGCCGCTGGGCACCACGTGCAAGCTGATGAGCAAGCATGCCGACCTCCCCGATGAGGCCAAGCAGCAGGTGCTGGAGCGCCAGGGCCGCGCCATCTACGGCGTCGAGATGAAGATCGTCGATGCCGAGGGCCGCGAGCTGCCGTGGGACGGCAAGGCCTTCGGCGATCTCTATGTCCGTGGCCCGTGGACGATCCAGAGCTACTACCGCAACGACGTGTCGCCGCTCGTGGACGGCTGGTTCCCGACCGGCGACGTCGCCAACATCGACGCCGACGGCTACATGCAGATCACCGATCGCAGCAAGGACGTGATCAAGTCCGGCGGCGAGTGGATCTCGTCCATCGATGTGGAGAACGTAGCCGCTGCCCACCCCGCCGTACACATGGCGGCGTGCATTGCCTGTCATCACCCGAAGTGGGACGAGCGCCCGCTGCTGGTGGTGATGAAGAAGCCCGGCGTCGAGCTCACGCGGGAAGACATGCTGAAGTTCTTCGAGGGCAAGGTCGCGAAGTGGTGGATTCCGGACGACGTGGTGTTCGTCACCGAGATCCCGCTGACGGCCACCGGCAAGATGCAGAAACTCAAGCTGCGCGAGCAGTTCAAGGACTACCAGCTCCCGGCCGCGCAGGCGTAGGACCGACACACAACAAACAGAAACCGCCGCCCGTGCACCGGCACCCTGCCGGGCAACGAGGACGGCGGACGCAAGACAACCGGATCAGGGCCGGCCGCCGCGCGTTCGCGATGACGATGCAGCGGGATGAAGCCCGGACGCGTTGCAACCTGGAGACGCAAGCAGCCGCATGTCAGCTCTGACAGGCGGAGAGTGACTCGCCGGCGCCTCCACCACATGAAGGAGACACGCATGACGAAGTTCCGTCCGTTGGTTGTGGCTGTTGCATGTGTCGCGGCGATCGGTGGGGCGGCTGTGCCCGCTGCAGCGTCTGCCGCCGAAACCGTCAAGATCGCCTGGATCGACCCGTTGTCGGGGCTGATGGGCGCGCTGGGCCAGAACCAGCTGCGCAGCTGGCAGTACATCGCCGATATGGCCACGCAGAAGAACTGGGCCGGCGACGGCACGAAGTTCGAAGTCGTGGGCTTCGACAACAAGCTCTCGCCGCAGGAAAGCCTGACCGTGCTCAAGCAGGTGGCCGATCAGGGCATCCACTACATCGTGCAGGGCAACGGCTCGAGCGTGGGCATGGCGCTGGAAGACGCCGTGGGCAAGTACAACGAGCGCAATCCGGGCAAGGAGATCATCTACCTCAACTACGCGGCGGTGGATCCGGACATGACCAACGGCAAGTGCAACTACTGGCACTTCCGCCTGGACGCCAACTCGGACATGAAGATGGAGGCTCTGACCAGCTACCTGGCCAAGGATCCGAAGGTCAAGAAGATCTATCTGATCAACCAGAACTACTCGTTCGGCCACCAGGTCGCGCGTGCGGCCAAGGAATACCTCAAGCGCAAGCGCCCGGACATCGAGATCGTCGGTGAAGACCTGCATCCGCTGGCCCAGGTGAAGGATTTCTCGCCGTACGTGGCGAAGATCAAGTCGTCGGGGGCGGACACCGTCATCACCGGCAACTGGGGAAGCGATCTTGCGCTGCTCATCAAGGCCGGCAAGGACGCGGGCCTGAACGCCAACTTCTACACCTACTACGCCTCCACCACCGGCGTGCCGACGGCCATGGGCTCGGCCGGCGCCGATCACGTGAAGTACGTCGGCTACTGGAACGTCAACAACAACGGCTTCAAGGGCGCCGACATCGTCGAGGGCTACAAAAAGAAGTACAACGACGACTTCTACCTGATGGCCTCGTACACCGGCATCGCCCTGCTGGCCAAGGCCATCAAGGACACCAAGTCGGCCGAGCCGGCCAAGGTCGCCAAGGCCTTCGAGGGCATGAAGGTCGACAGCCTGAACGGCACGTTCGAGATGCGCGCGTCCGACCATCAGGGCCAGCAGCCGCTCTACATCGCCACCTGGAAGAAGGTCGACGGCAAGGACGTCAAGTTCGACCAGGAAAATACCGGCTATGGCTGGAAGACCGATGCCGTGCTGGATGCCTACGTGGCATCGCAGCCCACTTCCTGCCAGATGAAGCGTCCTCACTGAGCACGGCAGGTGGTGCGCCGAAGGGCCGCCCGATGCTATCGTGCGGCGGTGTTTTAAACGGGACCATGGGCCGGCGCGTCCGGTTCATGCCCCGCTGAAAGGGCTGTAGCGTGGAATTCCTAGTCATCAATCTCTTGAACGGCATCAGCTACGGGCTGCTGCTGTTCATGCTGTCTTCAGGCCTGACGCTGATCTTCAGCATGATGGGCGTTCTCAACTTTGCGCATGCCAGCTTCTACATGCTGGGCGCGTATTTCGCCTACGTCGTCAGCGGCCATCTGGGCTTCTGGGCGGCGCTCATCGTGGCGCCGCTGCTGGTGGGGGCGCTGGGTGCGGTGGTCGAGCGCTTCGGCCTGCGCACGGTGCACCGCTACGGCCACGTCGCCGAACTGCTGTTCACCTTCGGCCTGGCCTATCTGATTGAAGAAGGCGTGAAGCTGGTGTGGGGCCTGCCGGCCGTGCCGTACCGCGTGCCGGAGGCACTGGATGGGCCGCTGTTCACGCTGTTCACCTCGTCGTTTCCGAAGTACCGCGCGTTCATGATGCTGGTGTCGCTGCTGATGCTGGTCGGCATCTTCCTGCTGCTCACCCGCACGCGCATCGGCCTCGTCATCCAGGCTGCGCTCACCCATCCGGACATGGTCGAGGCGCTGGGCCACAACGTGCCGCGCGTGTTCATGCTCGTGTTTGGCGGCGGCTGTGCGCTGGCCGGCCTGGCCGGGGTCATCGGCGGCAATGCCTTCGTGACCGAGCCGTCGATGGCGGCGGCGGTCGGCTCCATCGTGTTCGTGGTGGCGGTGGTGGGCGGCATGGGCTCGCTGGTGGGCGCGTTCATCGCGTCGCTGCTCATCGGCTGCATCCAGACCTTTGCCGTCACGCTGGACATCTCGGTGACGAGCATGCTCCAGAAGATCGGCGTCACGCTCAACCCCGACGTGCCGCTGATCTCGGTCTGGAACCTCACGATTGCGCAGGTTGCACCGGTGTTGCCGTATCTGCTGCTGGTGCTGATGCTGATCTTCCGCCCACGCGGGCTGATGGGTACGCGGGAGAGCTAAATGGAACGCGCCATGCCACAACAACAAACGCTGCCGCCCAACGATCGCGCGCGCACCATGAAGTTCAAGCCGGTCAACCTCGCGCGCTGGCTGATCTGGGGCGCGACCGCACTGGTGATGATCGTGCTGCCCTTGATCTGGCCGCAGGGCTTTGCCATCACGCTGCTCTCGCAGATGGGCATCATGATCATCTTCGCGCTGTCGTACAACATGCTGCTGGGCCAGTCCGGCATGCTGTCGTTCGGGCACGCGGTGTATTCGGGCCTCGGTGCCTTCATGGCCGTGCACCTGCTCAACAAGATCGGCGCGATGCAGACGCTCGGCATCGCGGGGCCGCTTGCGGTAGCGTTGCTGCCGATCGCCGGCGGGCTGGGCGGTGCGCTCTTCGGCGTGATCTTCGGTTACGTCACCACCAAGAAGTCCGGCACCACGTTTGCCATGATCACGCTCGGCATCGGAGAGATGGTCTTCGCCAGTGCGTTGATGTTCCCGGATTTCTTTGGCGGCGAGGGCGGTGTCTCGACCAACCGCAGCATCGGCGATGCGCTGCTGGGCGTCACCTTCGGGCCGGCGCGGCAGGTGTATTACCTGATCGCCGCGTGGTGCCTGATCTCCATGGCGCTCATGTACGCCTGGACGCAGACGCCGCTGGGCCGTATTGCCAACGCCGTGCGCGACAACCCCGAACGGGTGGAGTTCATCGGCTACAACACGCAGCGCGTGCGGTACCTCGTGGTGATCCTGTCGGCGTTCTTTGCGGGCATTGCCGGCGCGCTGTCGTGCATCAACTTTGAGATCGTGACGGCGGAGAACGTGTCGGCCGTACGCTCGGGCTCGGTGCTGCTGGCGGCGTTCATCGGCGGCATGGGCAGCTTCTTCGGGCCGATCATCGGCGCGGTGCTGACGGTGTTCTTCACCGTGGCGCTGTCGGGCATCACCAAGGCGTGGCTGTTGTACCTGGGCCTGTTCTTCGTGCTGATGGTCATGTACGCGCCGGGCGGCATCGCGAGCCTGCTGATGATGCACGTGCCGATCCTGCGGCGCGGCAAGCTCAAGACACTGTTGCCGGCCTACGGCATGGCGATCGTGCCGGCGGCCATTCTCCTGGTGGCCCTGATCTCCACCGTGGAGATGATCTACGCGGTGCAGGACGACAGCTCGGGTGGTGTGGCCACGCTGTTCGGCCTGGCCGTCGAACCGGCGACCTTGAAGCCGTGGGCCATCACCGCCGTGCTGTGGCTGGTGGGCGCCTTCGGTCTGCGTGCGGCAGCGGGCAGGCTGCGCACGTCCTGGGACAACGCATTGCAGGAGCCGCAACCATGAGCCAACCGACCGCAGCACTGGAGTTGCGCGACGTCCGCAAGCGCTTCGGCGCGACTGAGATCATTCGCGGCGTCAACCTGACCATCGGCAAGGGCGAGCGCCATGCGCTCATCGGGCCGAACGGCGCCGGCAAGTCGACCACGTTCAACCTGATCTCTGGCCGCTTCCCCGCCACCTCGGGCAGCGTGAAGCTCAATGGCGAAGAGATCAGCGGCCTGGCGCCGTTCGAGATCAACCGCAAGGGCCTGTCGCGCAGCTTCCAGATCACCAACATCTTCCATCGGCTCTCGGTGTTCGAGAACCTGCGCTGCGCGGTGCTCTGGTCGCTCGGCTACAAGTATTCGTTCTGGCACAAGCTCGCCGAGCTGCGGGATGCGCGCGAACGTGCCGAGGAGGTGCTCGAGCAGATCGGCATGACGCACCGGCGCGATGCCGCCGCGGGCCTGCTGACGTATGCCGAGCAGCGCGCGCTGGAGATCGGCATCACCATCGCCGGCGGCGCCGACGTGATCCTGCTCGACGAGCCGACGGCCGGCATGAGCCGCTCAGAATCCGACCACGCGGTGGACCTCATCCGCAAGGTCACCGTCGGCAAGACGCTGGTGATGGTCGAGCACGACATGAGCGTCGTCTTCGGCCTGGCGGACCGCATCTCGGTGCTGGTCTACGGCGAGGTGATCGCCACCGACACCCCCGAGGCCATTCGCAACAACCGCCGCGTGAAGGAGGCTTACCTCGGCACCACGCTGGACGAACCTGCAGGAGCGCACTGATGGCGACGAATACTCCGATGCTGGAGGTGCGCGGCCTCCACGCGTATTACGGCAAGAGCCACATCCTGCACGGCGTCGACATGCACGTCGGCGAAGGCGAGATCGTCGCGCTGCTGGGGCGCAACGGGGTGGGACGCTCGACGCTGGCCAAGTCGATCATGGGCATGGTTCGGCACGAAGGCGAGATCCTGCTGCGCGGCAAGAACGTCAGCGGCCTGCGCACGTTCGAGGTGGCGCACCAGGGCATCGGCTACGTGCCCGAGAACCGCGACATCTTTCCCACGCTCACGGTGCGGCAGAACCTGCTGCTGGGCGAGAAGCGCAACCCGAACAGCCCCAAGCCGCGCTGGCAGATCGACGACATGTACCAGATGTTCCCGCGCCTGAAGGAGCGCGAGAACACCGCCGCGGGCGTGCTCTCGGGCGGCGAGCAGCAGATGCTGACGCTGTGCCGCACGCTGATGGGCGACCCGGATTTCATCATCATCGACGAGCCCACGGAAGGCTTGGCGCCGCTGATCGTCACGCTGGTGGGCGAATACCTGAAGACGCTCAAGGAGCGGGGGATTTCCGTGCTGCTCGTCGAGCAGAAGCTGGCGATTGCGCTGGACATCTCACAGCGTGTCTATGTGATGGGGCACGGGCAGATCGTGTTTGAAGGCACGCCCGCGCAGTTGAAGGCCGACGCCAAGGTGCGGCAGGAGTGGTTGGAAGTCTGACCCGGCAAGGCGCAGGATGGGCGCGGGCGTCCGTCCTTGCGCGCTAGCCGGTGGCTTCCTCGATGAGCAGGTCGAGCTGGGCGATGACGTTGCTGGTGTCGGGCTCGCCGCGCGTCTTGGCAAGTGCCGCCTTGAGCGTTTCGCGCAGCGCGATCAGCTCGCTGATGCTGCCGGCCTTCTCGACCTTCATTTCCAGCAGATAGCCGCGCAGGCCCAGATAGCGGCTGATGGTTTCGGTATAGAAGCGGTAGAGACGCTGATAGCCTTCGACACCCTGATCGCCCGGCGCCGCTACAACTGGCGTAGGGGCCGGCGCCGCCTTCGCCGCCACTGGGCTTCCGACATGGATGCGGATGTAGCCGCCTTGTTCCAGCTCGTCGAACACCGCCTGCGTCATGCCGAGCGGCTGCAGCTGGAGGAGGATGTCGTCGCAGGTCTTTTCGCCGTTGACCATCAGCAGCACCGCGCGATGCCGCTGGTCGAGACGGTTCGCGCGCGTGCGGATCTCGTCCTGGCCCTTTTCGGTCTTTTGGTAGATCGTGGTGGTCATGCTGTCTCCCTCGGCTGGCGCGTCTGCAAGGCACGCTCTGGCTCTACAATAGATCGATCATAACCGCCCGGGCGCGGCATGCGGCTCCGTCGCAACCCGGATAGCACAACGCGCAAGATCGCGCATCCACCAGAGCGAGACAAGCAACGATGCAGCAACGCGACAAGCTTTTCATCAATGGCAAGTGGGTGGCGCCGCAAGGCAAGGGCGTCATTGAAGTGATTCATTCGGCCACCGAAGAGGTGATTGGAACGATTCCCGAAGGCAGCGCCGCCGACGCGGAGGCCGCCGTGGCCGCCGCACGCGCCGCATTCGACGCGTGGGCCGCCACGCCGGTGGCCAAGCGCGCCGAATACGTTCAGAAGATCGCTGATGGCCTCAAGGCCCGCAGCGAAGAACTCGCCCAGCTGATTGCCGGCGAAGTCGGCATGCCGATCAAGCTGGCGCGCGCGATCCAGGTGGGCGGCCCGGTCTACAACTGGGGCAATTTCGCCAAGTTGCTCGGCACGTTCGAGTTTGAAGAGCGCGTCGGCAATTCGCTGGTGGTGCGCGAGCCCGTGGGCGTGGTGGGCGCCATCACGCCGTGGAACTATCCGCTCAACCAGATCACGCTGAAGGTCGCCCCCGCGCTCGCGGCCGGCTGCACCGTGGTGCTCAAGCCGTCGGAAGTGGCGCCGCTCAACGCCTTCGTGCTTGCCGAAGTGATTGAGGAAGCGGGCCTGCCGCCCGGTGTGTTCAACCTCGTCACCGGCTATGGCCCCGTCGTGGGCGAGGTGCTGGCGAGCCACCCGGATGTCGACATGGTGTCGTTCACGGGCTCTACGCGCGCAGGCAAGCGTGTGGCCGAACTGGCCGCGCAGACGGTCAAGCGCGTCGCGCTGGAGCTTGGCGGCAAGTCGGCCTCGGTGATCCTGGATGACGCGGATCTGGCCGCGGCGGTGAAGGGCACGCTGTCGGCATGTTTCCTCAACTCGGGGCAGACGTGCTCGGCCCACACGCGCATGCTGGTGCCGCGCGCCAAGTATGAAGAAGTGAAGGCGCTGGCCGCGCAGTTCGCCGCCAGCTACATGCCGGGCGACCCCGCGCAGGAAACGACGCGCCTCGGACCGCTGATCTCCGCCGTGCAGCGCGATCGCGTGCTGGGTTACATCCGCAAGGGGCTGGAAGAGGGCGCGGAACTCATCGCCGGCGGGCCCGAGACTCCGGACGGTTTTGCCAAGGGCTTCTTCGTCAAGCCGACGATACTCGGCAACGTCAAGACCACCGACACCGTTGCGCGCGAAGAGATCTTCGGCCCCGTGCTGACCGTGATCTGCTACGACGACGAGGAAGACGCCATCCGCATCGCCAACGACAGCATCTACGGGCTGGGCGGCGGCGTGTGGTCGGGCGACGAGGCGCGGGCGATCCGCGTGGCGCGGCGCATCCGCACCGGACAGGTCGACATCAATGGCGGGCCGTTCAACATGCAGGCGCCGTTTGGCGGCTACAAGCAGTCGGGCAACGGGCGCGAAAACGGCAAGTACGGGCTCGAGGAGTTCCTCGAGTACAAGGCGCTGCAGCTCAAACCAGTGCAGGCGTCCTGACGGCCCTGCGCCCAAACGAAAACCCGGCTTCGGCCGGGTTTTTTGCTTACTTGCGGCTGCCGTCGCGGTTGTAGCCCTGCGCGGTGCCCTCGGCCAGGATGCGCGTCCAGACCGCGTTGCGCTCTTCGTCGGTCATGAAGACCCAGTTGCTGACTTCGAGCTGGGTGCGCCCGCAGCCCTGGCAGACCTCGTCGAACAGGGTCGAGCAGATGCCGATGCACGGGCTGTCGGGGCGGCCGAGCAAGGTGCTGCCGGAAGCACGGGTTTCGTCGTCGGACATGGGAGTGAGCGCGGTCGATTCGGTCATGGGCGCGATTTTACCGGCTTCCGTCCAGCGCTCAGCCGGTGGTGCGCTGGCTGACATGGTCGGCCGCCGCCGACAGCGACAGCGCTGAATTCACCAGCGCAATATGCGAGAACGCCTGCGGAAAGTTGCCAACCAGCCGGCGCGCCCGCGGATCGTATTCTTCGGCCAGCAGGCCCACGTCGTTGCGCAGCGCGAGCAGCTTCGTGAACAGCGCGCGCCCCTCGTCGTGGCGCCCCTGCATGACGAGGTTGTCCACGTACCAGAAGCTGCAGGCGAGGAACACGCCTTCGCCCTGGGGCAGGCCATCGGCGACGGCCTCGGTGCGGTATCGGCGGACGAGCCCATCGACGAGCAGGTCTTCCTCGACTGCCTTGACCGTGCCGACGATGCGCGGGTCGGAGGCGGGCAGGAAGCCCACCAGCGGCAGCATGAGCAGGGCGGCGTCGAGCTCCTCGCTGCCGTAGCTCTGCACGAAGCAGTTGCGCCGGGTGTTGTAGCCGTGCGCGCAGACCTCGGCGTGGATGCGATCGCGCTCGCCGCGCCAGCGCTCCACGGGGCCGTCCAGCTTGAATTGCTCGATGGTCTTGACGGCGCGGTCGAATGCCACCCACGCCATCACCTTGGAATGCGTGAAGTGCCGCGACGGGCCGCGGACTTCCCAGATGCCTTCGTCGGGCGTCTGCCAGATGCTCTCCAGGTGCGTCATCAGCGCAACCTGCAGGCGCCAGGACGCCTCGTCGCCATCCAGGCCGCCCTTGCGTGCGAGGTACAGCGCGTCCATCAGCTCGCCGTACACGTCCAGCTGAAGCTGCAGCGCCGCCGCGTTGCCCACGCGCACGGGCTGCGCGCCCTCGTAGCCCGGCAGCCACGGGACGACCCATTCGCCCAACCGCCGTTCGCCTGCAATCCCGTACATGATCTGCACCTGCGCGGGGCTGCCGGCAATGGCGCGCTCAAGCCATTCGCGCCAGGCGCGCGCTTCGTTGTAGTAGCCGGCGTTCATGAGGGCAAGCAGGGTGAGCGTGGCGTCGCGCAGCCAGCAGTAGCGGTAATCCCAGTTGCGCACGCCGCCGAGCTGTTCGGGCAGCGAAGTCGTGGGCGCGGCCACCACGCCGCCGGTGCGGTAGTAGGTGAGCGCCTTGAGCGTGATCAGCGAGCGCTCGACGGCTTCCGTCCACTCGCCCGCGCCCTTGCAGCGGCCGGACCACGCACGCCAGCGCGCTTCCACGTCGACCTGCGCTTCGATGGCATCGATGGAGCCCGGCAGCGGCAGGTGCGATGGCGAATGCGTCAGCACAAACGGCATCGCTTCGCCCTCGCTGACGGAGAACTCGGCTACGGTGGAGAGGTTCTCGCCGCGGATCGGCGCGGGCGTGCGCAAGGTCGTCATGTCGGGCCCGGCGATGGCTCGCAGCACGCAGTCCGGCATGTCGCACGGGCCGTCGGCCGGCACGCCGGTCGCCTCCGAGACGCGGCTGACCCACGGCACCGAGGCCCCGTAGTCGAAACGCAGCGTGAGGTCCATGCGCATGTCAACGGTGCCAGACAGGCCGCGGACGATGCGCACGAGGTCAGAGGTGTCGTCCCGCGCGCTGGTGGTGCCGGGCAGGCGGGCCGTCATGAAGTCGGTCAGGCTGACGGTGCCGGTGGCCGTTTCGAACACCGTTTCCAGCACCAGCGTGCCGGGCAGGTAGCGGCGGCGCACGGCGCGCACCTCGCCCTGCGGGGCGATGCGCCAGCGGCCGTGGTCGGGCGTGCCGAGCAGGGCGGCAAAACAGGCGCCGGAATCAAAGCGCGGCCAGCACAGCCAGTCGATCGACCCATCGCGCGAGACCAAGGCAGCGGTTTCACAGTCGCCAATCAACGCGTAATCTTCGATTTTCGAGGGCATTGCACTCCACTCCCAGCACTTTGACGAGGCCGTGACCATGCATGACAGCACCCGCATCCTGCTTGAATACAACGCCGGGCGCGATCCTGAAAGGCTCATCCGGAAGCTGGATGCCATCGCGGCCGACCCGTTTGCCTTCTTTCGCGGCACCAACAACCTGTATGCGGCCTCGCTGGCCGACGCTGCGCTGCTGCACGAAGCGCCGCGCACGCTTGTCTGCGGCGACTTGCATCTCGACAACTTCGGCAGCTTCAAGGGCGACAACGGCCTCGTCTATTTCGACATGAACGATTTTGACGAGGCCCTGGCCGCGCCGTTCACGGTCGATCTCGTGCGCGTGCTCTCGAGCCTGCAGGTCGCGGCCTACGGCTGGAAGCTCGCCGACGAAGACGCGCACAACCTGTGCCGCCGTTTCCTGGATACGTATGCAACCACGCTGGTGGACGGCAAGGCGCGCTGGGTGGAGCGCGCCACGGCCAGCGGCATCGTGCGAGACCTGCTGCGCGGCCTGCGCAAGCGCAACCGCGCCGCCTATCTCGCCGAGCGCACGGAGCGCAGCGGCAACCGGGTCCGCCTGCGCATCGACGGCCGCCGCACCCTGCGTGCAAGCAAAGACGAGGCCCGCCGCGCGCGCCGTATCCTGCAGGCCTATGGCGGGCAGGGCAACGGCCATGGCCAGCGTTTCGTCGCCGTGGACGTGGCGCGCCGCATCGCCGGCACGGGCAGCCTCGGGCTGGAGCGCTACACGGTGCTGGCGCGCCCGGAAGACGACCCCGCCACGCTGCGCCTGATCGACATCAAGCTCGCCGTGCCGAGCGTGTGGGCCGGCGTACTCGGCAGCGCGGGCAGCGTGGCGCCGTGGCCCAGCGAGGCGGCGCGCGTGGTCGGCATCCAGCGTATCTCGCAGGCCATCTCGCCGGCGCTGCTGCGTGGCGTCGTCTATGGGGCCAAGCGGGAGGCGGCCAAGTCGTACGTGGTCAAAAGCCTGCAGCCGACGGCCGACCGCGTGGCGCTGGGCTCGGGCAAGCGCGTGGTGGCCGACCTGGACGACGCGCTCCAGACCATGGCCCGCGTGGCGGCCTGGTGCCATCTGCGCGGTTGCGGCCGGCGCGGCACCGATCTCGTCGACACGCTGCAGGACTATGCCGCCGGCACGGCGTGGCGAAAATCGGCACTGGAGCTGGCTGCGCATGGGCGCAAGGTATCGCTGCGGCAATGGGCGGACTACGCCGAGGACTACCGCGCGGCGCGCGGCACGAGCGGCCGCAAGGCGCGCTGAAAGCGGCTGGCCGGCCACGCCCATGCGCTGCAGCGCACATCAGCCCTCAAGTTCGGCCCGGCACGAACCGATAGTGCAGGTAGCCGGCCGCCCGGCGCGATGGTCGCGCCTGCGTGAAGCGCCGTGCACGCCACTCTCCCGCGCCCATGTCCGCTCGCCTGACCATCCGCACCCGACTGGTGCTTTCGGTTTCCGTCCTCTTCCTGCTTGCCTTGTTGATCGGTGTGACTGGCTTGCTGGGCCTGCGCGGTGCCAACCTGGCACACGAGGAAACCTTCACCAATCAATTCCCGTCTGCGCTTGCGCTGGGCGAATCGGATCTGAGCCTGACGCGTGCCCGCACCGCGCTCGACAAGGCGATGCTGTATCCGAATGACAAGGGCGCGATGAAGCTGCTCGATCGCACCGAAGAGCTGATCGCGCGGTCGGATGAAGCGTGGAAGACCTACCTGACGCTGCCCCGCAGCAAGGAAGAAGACCGCCTCGCCAAGGAGGTCGCCACCGCGCGCGAAGCCGCGGCGGGCAGCCTGCGTGACATCATCAAGGCACTGCGCGCGGGCGATCGCGCGACGGCTGACGACATCATGGAAAAGCGCGTGTCCAACGCCTTCCGCGATTCCAACGACAAGAGCCTGGCGCTGAGCAAGAAGCAACTGGCCTTCTCCAAGGCCAACTATGACGCGTCGCAGCAGGTGTATGCGCGCTTTCGTGTGATCGTGGCGGCGGCTATTGTCGTCGCGCTGGTGGTGGCGCTGTGGTGTGCGTGGTCGCTGCTGCGCGCGATCGTCGGGCCGCTGGATGCCGCGCTGGCACAGTTCGATCGCATTGCTGCGGGCGACTTGACCCAGCCCGTGCGCGTGGATCGCCACGACGAGATGGGCCGCCTGCTCGAAGGCCTGGCCCGCATGCAGGACGCGCTCACCGACACCGTGCGCCGCGTGCGCTCGGGCTCCGAGTCGATCGGCGCGGCCACCAAGCAGATTGCCGCGGGCAATGCCGATCTGTCGCAGCGCACCGAAGAGCAGGCCAGCTCGCTGGAAGAGACCGCATCGAGCATGGAGGAGATGACCTCCATCGTCCGCCAGAACGCCGACAACGCACGCCAGGCCAGCCAGTTGGCCGACAGCGCTTCCGAAGTCGCCGCGCAGGGCGGGGCCGTGGTGACCGACGTGGTGGCGACCATGCGCGAGATCAGCGCGTCGTCGCGCACGGTCTCGGAGATCATCGGCGTGATCGATGGCATTGCGTTCCAGACCAACATTCTTGCGCTCAACGCCGCCGTGGAAGCGGCGCGTGCGGGCGAGCAGGGCCGCGGCTTTGCGGTGGTGGCCGGCGAGGTGCGCAACCTGGCGCAGCGCAGCGCCGCCGCTGCCAAGGAAATCAAGGAGATGATCGAGGCGTCGCTCTCCAAGGTGGAGGCCGGCAGCGCGCTGGCGGAGCGCGCGGGCAGCACGATGGAAGACATCGTGTCGTCCATCCGCCGCGTGACCGACATCATGGGCGAGATCGCGGCCGCCTCGAACGAGCAGAGCTCCGGCATCGAGCAGGTCAACAAGGCCGTCACGCTCATGGACGAAGCCACGCAGCAGAACGCCGCGCTGGTGGAGCAAGCCGCAGCGGCCGCTGAATCGCTGGAAGAGCAGGCGCAGGCGCTGAACGCCGCCATCGCGGCATTCCGGCTGGCCTGATCGCGTCGCATCGCTACGTTGCGTCGCCTGGAAGGGGACGGACGGGTACGGCAATCGCTTGCCTTGAACGCCGTTTTGGTGGATATCACCGGCTGGCTCATTCAAGGAATCGCACCATGCCGTTCATCCTTGCCGCGTTCGCGCTCGTCGGTCTGCTGGTTTATGGCGCGGCCCGCTTGTATCTCCAGGTCGCTTCAGCGTATGGGGCGGTGGTTGGGGCCGCGGCCGTGCTGCTGGCGGCTGGGTTGCTCGTGGCGCTCGCCCTGGCGCTGGTTCGGCGCCATCGCGCCATCCATGGCGTCAATGTGAAGGGGCAGCGCGTCGTCTCGCTCAGCGGCAGCTGGGGCCAAGTTGCCGTCGATGCCGAACAGAAGCGCGGCACGCTGAGCCTGCATGGGCAGAACGCCCGCTTTCTCTTTGCCGATATTGCCGGTGCCGATGCGGTCGAGCGCGAAGGCGCCTGGACGTTGGCGCTGCGGCTGAAGCATCAAGCGCAGCCAGAATGGCCGATCCCGATGCACAGTCGCCAGGAAGCGAAGCGCTGGGCGCGGATCTTCGACCTTGCGGCGGCCCAGGAGCTGTGACCGCTTATTCCGTCGTGCTCGGGTTCCAGAACGCCTGGGCCACGTGCGGCTGCGCCTGCAGCGACGCCACGATGCGGTCGAGTTCGGCCGCGTTCACCGCGGTCGACATCAGCATGGCTTCGATCTCCACGTGGTCTTCGCCAAACGGCTCGACCGACAGGTCGCTGATCGGGTAGCTGGCTTCTTCCAGCAGACGTTCCAGGTCGGCCAGCACTTCTTTCTGGCGCTCGCCGGTGGAGATGACGCACATCGTGTACGTGACTTCACTGGCCTGGTTGTCGAGTGGCGTACGGTTGATGCGGTCCACCACGGGCCGCAGCAGGATGTTCGATGCCAGCACAAATAGCGTAATGAGGATGGCCTGGCCCACCAGGTCCGACCCCGCCGCGGCACCCACCGCGGCCGAGCCCCACAGCGTGGCGGCGGTATTCAGCCCGCGCACGTTCAGCCCTTCCTTCATGATGGTGCCGGCACCTAGGAAGCCGACGCCCGACACCACGTAGGCGATCACGCGCGTGGTGTCCGATGCGGTGCCGATCTGCGCAGCCATGTCGACGAACGCCGATGCCGCGACCGCCACCAGCGCGTTGGTGCGCAGCCCCGCAGTCCGCTGCCTGACCTGCCGCTCGAAGCCGATCAACGACCCGAGCGCAAAGGCCGAGGCAAGGCTGATGAACGAATCGACCAGCGTGGCGACATTGAGATGGACGAGGGCTTGCAGCGTCATCGGCGGCTCCTTGTTCTTGGTTTTGCAGACCGGAGTCTTGGTAAAAGCGCCGATGGTTATAGCACGGCGCCATGACACGCCGTGCGGGCCGGGGAGGCCGGACGGCTACTTATAGTCCCACTGCATCTGCTCGGGAATCGGCACGTCGTCCGACGTCTCGAGGCAGCGGTCGAGGTAGGCCAGCAGCGAGCGCGGCTGGAAGCCCGTCTCCTGCACCAGCCGCGTGTTGTCGAACACGTAGCTCATGCTGGCGAACTTGGCATACAGGTGGATGCAGCGCGCGACCAGGCGCACATTGCCGTCGCCGGTCATGCTCAGGAATTTGCGGGCCAGCGCCTTTTCCGCGATCTTTTCCTGGTACACGTAGCCGGCCAGCGCCTGGGCGTCTTCTTCCGGCGTTTTGCAGCGCTTGAAGCGCGGATACAGCGTCTCAATGCGCTCGGAGTGCGCATCGCCCGCGCTGATGTGATACAGGTCGTACGCCAGCGTGGGCTTGGTCGACAGTTGCACGATGGCCTCGGCGCAGTCGTCCACGGGCAGGATGTCGACGCGGTCGCTCAGGCGGCAGCTGAACGTCTCGAGCATCGCCACCATTCGCAGCATCCAGAAGATGCTGCCCGACGGCTCGCACCCCAGCGTGCTGTGGCCGACCACGATGGACGGCCGCACCACCACCAGCGGCAGTTCGGGCACGGCCTCGCGCAGCTTCAGTTCGGCCATCCCCTTGGAGTACGTATACGGCACCGCGTGCTGCTCGATGGGCGGCACCTGCCAGCTTTCGCTGACGTGCCGATCGGCCAGCTGGCCGCACGACATGGCCGTGCCGATCTGCACGAAACGCTTCAGGCGTGAGCCCTGCGCCGCCAGCTTGCCCAGCGCCAGTACGCCACCTACGTTGGTTTCCCACAACGACGGATGGTTCGAGAACGTGGCCAGCGCCGCGCAGTTGATGATGATTTCTGGATCGCCGAGCCTGGCTGCGCCAGCATCGCGCAGGTCGAACGGCACGATCTGCGATTCCGTGATGGCATCCAGCGTGCCCGCGTCGAACTCGAACCGGCGCAGGTTGCTGCGCAGCCGCGCCAGCCCTTCGGCCGGGGTGTCACCGCGCACTGCAAAGCGTGTATCGGCCAGCAAACCTTTGGCAGCGAGGTTGGCGGCAATGGCGCCGCCCACAAAACCGGTCGCGCCGGTCAGCAAAATGCTCATGCGAGAAAACTCGAATTTCCTGAGTGCAAAGCGGGCGACCGACCCGCGTGCGAACAACGCTACCGCGCCCGCGCCGGCAAGCTCGCTGACAGCGCAGCCAGGGCCGGGGACGGACGATGGCGTCAGATGAAGGCGCGCATGCAAAACGGGCTTCGAGCCGCATGAACGGCCTGGTGCCGTACGGCCCGAAACGTGCGCAGAATCGGCGATTTATAAGAATGTAACCTTTCACGCGCCTTTCAGGCTCCCCCTCCGGCCAGAGGGTTGACTTCAGGCGGGCGGTACGGCGCAGTTCGACGCGGCATTGGCGGCGATCTCGCGCGCCGCCTTGGCGCCTTCCACCTGCAGGATCGTCGGCAGCGAGACACCGTTCTTGGCTGCCGTCACCTCGGCCAGGATGGAGATGGCGATCTCGGGCGGCGTGCGGCTGCCGATGTAGATGCCGACCGGGCCGTGCAGGCGTGCCAGTTCCGCGTCGCTCAGGTCGAACTCCTTCAGGCGCTCGCGGCGGTTGGCGTTGTTGCGACGGCTGCCGAGCGCACCGACGTAGAACGCGGGCGTCTTGAGCGCCTCCATGAGCGCGAGGTCGTCGAGCTTCGGGTCATGCGTGAGCGCGATGACGGCGCTGCGCTCATCGAGCTTCATGGCCATCACCGTGTCGTCGGGCATGGTGCGCACCATCGTGACGCCCGGGATCGACCATTCCTCGCTGTATTCCTCGCGCGGGTCGCAGACGGTGACCTGGTAGTCGAGCCCCACGGCGATCTGGCACAGGTAGCGCGAGAGCTGCCCCGCACCGATGACGAGCATCCGGTAGCGCGGCCCATGGATCGTCACCAGGCGTCGTCCGTCGAACTGCAGGCCGTCGGTGGCGTTGGCGTGTTGCAGCACGGTGGCGCCGGTGGCCATGTCGAGCGTGCGCGCGACGAGCTGGCCGGCTTCCACGGCGTGCAGCAGCGCGTCGATGCCGCTGGCGGCGCTCAGCGGCTCCAGCACGAGTTGCAGCGTGCCGCCGCAGGGCAGCCCGAAGCGGTGGGCCTCTTCTGCGCTGATGCCGTATTTGACGGCTTCCGGCCTGGTTTGCTGCAGGCCCTCGCGGCGCACGCGGTCGATGAGGTCGTCTTCGATGCAGCCGCCCGACACCGAGCCGACGACCACGCCGTCATCGCGCAGCGCAAGCATGGCGCCCTCGGGCCGCGGCGACGACCCCCAGGTCTTGACAACGGTGACGAGCAGCACCCGGCGCCCTTGTTCCAGCCAGCGCGCGCTGGTTTTCAAGACTTCAAGATCGACGCTGTCCATGATGCGTTGGCTGCGCTTTCGCGCGCTTGAGTAATGTGTTGCGGGGGAAGGGCTCCGATTATGCCCCGTGATGCAGAAACAGGTAGGCCGCCGCCACGGCCACCACCGCAACGATGATCCACGGCCACGGGTTGCGCGTCTGCAGCGCCGGGCTGACCGCAGGCGCGGCCTCCCGCGCACCGTGCGCGCGCAGCTCGCCGCCGGCAAGATCAGGGATGGCCTGCTCCGCCGGCATGCCGTCGAGAGCGGGTGTCGCGCCGGCAGTGGAGCCGAACTCCGCCGAGAAACGCTGGAAGAACTGGTCGGCCAGCTTGCGCGCTGCCCCGTCGACCAAGCGCGAACCGATCTGCGCAAGCTTGCCGCCCACCTGCGCCGTGGCGGTGTAGGACAGCCGGGTGACGGTCGGGCCCTCGGGCGTGAGCTCGACTTTCGCCCTGCCCTTGCCGAAACCCGCTGCGCCGCCCTGGCCGTCGAAGTGCAGCGTGTAGCTGCGCGGCGGGGTGATGTCGGCCAGCTGCATGCGCCCCTTGAAGCGCGCCTTGACCGGGCCGACGGCGGCCTGCATGGCGATCTCGTAGGCGTGTTCGCCGGCGGCGGTCAGGCTCTCGCAGCCGGGAATGCAGCGCTGCAGCACGGCCGGATCGTTCAGGGCATCCCAGGCGGTCTGCAGGGGCACGGGCAGGAGGTGAGTCTGGGTCAGTTCCATGGTGCGAGAGCTGTGGCGTGGGCGGGGTGAGGGCGTGGTACGCGGCTGCGGCGGGCATGCGCCAGTTCCTGCTCCAGCGCGGCGAGGCTGTCGAAATGGTGCGCCGGCACCATCGCATCGACATGCGGCAGGATGGCTCGCACGCCGCGTGCCCGTGGCTCGAAGCCGGCGAAGCGCAGCAGCGGGTTGAGCCAGACGATGCGGTGGGCGAAGCGGGCCAGGCGGGCCATCTCTGCGTCGAGCACGTCGATGTGTTCGTGGTCGAGGCCGTCCGTCACCAGGAGCACGGTGGAGCGGCACGAGAGCGTGCGGCGGGCCCAGCGGCGGTTGAACTCGGCCAGCGCCGCGCCGATGCGCGTGCCGCCCGACCAGTCCGGCACGAGTTGCGCGATGGCCTGCACGGCGACATCCGGATCGCGCTCGCGCAGTTGCCGCGAGACGTTGGTCAGCCGCGTCCCGAACAGGAATGCCTGGATGCGCTCGCGCGACTGCACCAGGGCGTGGCAGTAGTACAGCACCGCGCGCGAGTAGCGGCTCATCGATCCGGAAATGTCCAGCAGCAGGACGAGTGGCGGCGTGCGGTCGACGGGCTGGCGGTACTTCCACCCGACCCATTCGCCGCCCGCGCGTACGGCCTGGGCGGCCGTGGCGCGCAGGTCCGGATGGCGGCCACGCGAGGCCGCCTTCAGCCGGCGCGTGCGTTCCTGCGCCAGATGCACGCGGCGCTGGCGGATCATGTGCTGCAGCGTGCGCCACTCGGCGGCGTCGAGCGTGTCGAAGTCACGCGTGCGCAGCGCCTCGTTGGCGGAAAACGCCAGCGGCGCGACGATGCCGTGGCGCTCGCCGTCGGGCGCGACAGCAGGAGGCAGGCTGCCCGAGGGCTGTGCCCGCAGGGCGTCGGCCAGGCGGTTGTTGCGCGGGGGCGGGATGCCGCCGCGCACCTTGGGCAGCAGCAGCGCGCGCAGCTTGCCTTCCCAGTCGGGGTCGCGCCAGAACACGTTGAAGGCCGCGTCAAACAGCATGCGCTCATCCGGGTGCGAGACGAGCAGGGCAGCGAGCGCCGCCTTCACGTCGCCGCGGCGGCCGATATCGACATGGCCCAACGCTTCAATGGCGTCCACCGCGCGCGACGGCGCCAGCGGCATGCCGGCGTTGCGCAGCAGGCGCACGAAGTGCGTCACGTTGCGGGCCAGCATCGGTAACGGCGTCGACACGGCGTCCATGGCTACTCCGGCAACGCAGGTGCGGCCAGCAGTTGCTCGATGGTCGGCGCATCCACGCGGCTGAGGTCATCCTGGTACTTGAGCAGTACGCCGAGCGTGTCATGCACCGATTGCGGATCGAGCTCCGTGACATTCAGGGCGGCCAGCGCGCGGCACCAGTCGATGGCCTCCGCAATGCCCGGAGCCTTGAAGAGGTCGATGCCGCGCAGACGGTGGACAAAATCCACGGCGCGCTGCTGCAGGCGGGCGGCGGTTTCGGGCGCGCGTTGCGCCACGATCTGCAGCTCGCGCGCCTTGTCGGGGTAGCCGATCCATTGATACAGGCAGCGCCGCTTGAGCGCGTCGTGCACCTCGCGCGTGCGGTTGGACGTCATGATGACCAGCGGCACCACCTGAGCCCGCACGATGCCGAACTCCGGAATCGACACCTGGAAATCCGACAGCAGTTCCAGCAGGAAGGCCTCGAACGGCTCGTCGGCGCGGTCGATTTCGTCGATCAGCAGAACGCGCGGCGTATCGGGGCGGCCGGGGTTGACGGCATCAGGCAGCAGCGCCTGCAGCAGCGGGCGCTTGAGCAGGAATTCGTCGCGGTACAGCGTGTCGGCGCGCGGCGTCTGGCCGGCGGCTTCAGCCAGGCGCAGCGCCATGATCTGCCGCGGGTAATCCCACTCGTAGAGCGCACTGGCCGTGTCGAGCCCCTCATAGCACTGCAGCCGCAGCAGCGACGTGCCGAGCAGCCCGGCCGCCGCCTTCGCGAGTTCGGTCTTGCCGACGCCGGGCTCGCCCTCCAGGAACAGCGGCCGCTGCATGCGCAACGCGAGGAACAGGGCCGTCGCCAGCTCGCGGCTGGCGAAGTAGCCCTGGCCCTGCAACTGCGCGAGGCAGTCGTCGATGGAGTCAACCGGCATGCAGTTCCCCGCAGATGCGGCTAGTGATGCCGCGCCAATGCCTGCTCCACCGCGCGCGCCGCCAGCACCGGAATCAGGTGCGCCCGATACTCCGGCGACGCATGCAGATCGCCGAGCAGATCATCGGCCGGCACCACGACCTTGCGCGCCGCCTCGGAGGTGAAGCTGGCGGCCAGCGCCTGCTCCAGCGGCGTGCAACGGAACACGCACGCCGCCGCGCCCGTCACCGCCACGCGCACGTTGTTGCCCTTGCGGCTGATGAATACACCCACCAGCGCAAAGCGCGACGCGGGGTTGCGGAATTTCAAGTAGGCCGCCTGGTCCGGCACGGGAAACTGCACCTCGGTGATGAGTTCATCCGCAGCCAGCGCCGTCTCGTACATGCCGAGGAAGAAATCGTCCGCCGCAATATCGCGCCGCTCGGTGACGATGGTGGCATTCAGGCCGAGCACGGCCGCCGGATAGCACGCGGCCGGGTCGTTGTTGGCAAGCGACCCGCCGAGCGTGCCCATGGCGCGCACCTGCCTGTCGCCGATGCCGCCGGCCAGCTCGGCCAGCGCGGGGAGCATGCGCCGCACCTCGTCGCTCTCGGCTACATCGGCGTGGCGCGTGGCGGCGCCCACGGTGATCACACCCGGCTGCGAGCGGATGCCGGTCATGCCCGGAATCTGCGTGACATCCACCAGGGCAGACGGCTGCGCGAGCCGGAGCTTCATCGCCGCGAGCAGGCTCTGGCCGCCTCCGAGGTATTTGGCGTCCGCATGCGTCTTCAATGCCGTGACGGCGGTCTGGGCGTCGGTGGCTTTCTGGTACTCGAAGTCGTACATGGTGGGCTCCTCTGCCTAGGCCTTGGCCGCTTGAATGGCTTGCCAGACGCGGTGCGGCGTCGCGGGCATCTGGATGTCCTTCACGCCCAGTGGTGCAAGCGCGTCGACGATGGCGTTGATGAGCGCCGGCGGGGAGCCGATGGCGCCGGCTTCCCCGCAGCCCTTCACGCCGAGCGGATTGTGCGTGCACGGCGTGCCCTTGGCGGTTTCCACCGTGAAGCTGGGCAGGTCGTTGGCGCGCGGCATGGCGTAGTCCATGTACGAGCCGGTCAGCAGCTGGCCGTTTTCGTCGTACACGCACGCTTCGAGCAACGCCTGGCCGATCCCCTGACCAAGCCCGCCATGCACCTGGCCCTCGACGATCATCGGATTGATGATGTTGCCGAAGTCGTCCACCGCAACGAAGCGGTCGATGTGCACCTCGCCGGTGTCGGGGTCGACTTCCACCTCGCAGATGTACGCGCCGGCCGGGTAGGTGAAGTTGGTCGGATCGTAAAATGCGTTTTCGTCCAGCCCGGGTTCGAGTTTGTCGAGCGGATAGTTGTGCGGCACGTAGGCGGTGAGCGCAACTTCGCCAAAGGTCTTGGTGCGGTCGGTGCCGGCCACGCGGAAGACGCCATCCTTGAACTCGATGTCTTCCGCCGATGCCTCCAGCAGATGCGCGGCGATCTTCTTGGCCTTGGCCTCGATCTTGTCGAGCGCCTTCATGATGGCCGAGCCGCCCACGGCAATCGAGCGTGAGCCGTACGTGCCCATGCCGAACGGGATGCGGCCGGTGTCGCCGTGCACGATCTCGATGTTGTCGATGGGCACGCCCAGGCGATCGGCCACCACTTGCGCGAACGTCGTCTCGTGGCCCTGGCCGTGGCTGTGCGAGCCGGTGAAGACGGTGACGGAGCCGGTCGGGTGCACGCGAATTTCGCCGGCTTCAAACAGGCCGGCCCGCGCGCCCAATGCCCCCGCGATGTTCGACGGCGCGAGGCCGCATGCTTCGATGTAGCAGGAATAGCCCATGCCACGCAGCCGGCCCTTGGCGCGGGAGGCATCGCGTCGGGCAGCAAAGCCTTTCACGTCAGCCAATTCGATGGCGCGGTCCAGGCACGGCTCGTAGTCGCCCGTGTCATACGTCAGGCCCACCGGCGTGGCATACGGAAACGTGCGGATGAAGTTGCGGCGGCGCAGCTCAGCCGGGTCGATCTGCAATTCGCGCGCAGCCGTTTCCACGAGGCGTTCGACCACATACGTTGCTTCCGGCCGCCCGGCGCCACGATACGCATCGACGGGCGCGGTGTTCGTGAACACCGCTTTCACTTCGGCATAGATGGCCGGCGTCTTGTACTGGCCGGCCAGCAACGTCGCATACAGGATGGTCGGCACGCTGCTGGCAAACGTCGACAGATACGCGCCCATGTTGGCCGTCGTATGCACGCGCATGGCGAGGAAATTGCCCTGCGCATCGAGCGCCAGTTCCGCATGCGTGACGTGGTCGCGGCCATGCGCATCGGTCAGGAAGGATTCGGAGCGCTCGGCCGTCCACTTGATCGGTCGCCCGACCTTTTTCGATGCCCACGTGAGCGCCACGTCTTCCGGGTACAGGAAGATCTTCGAGCCGAACCCGCCGCCCACATCCGGCGCAATCACGCGCACCTTGGCTTCGGTCAGGCCCAGCACGAATGCCGACATCAGCAGGCGTTCGACGTGCGGGTTCTGGTTGGCGACGTAGAGCGTGTAGCTGTCGTCCTGGCGCGAATAGCTGGCGTTGACGGCGCGCGGCTCGATGGCATTCGGGATCAACCGGTTATTGACGATGTCGAGCTGCGTCACGTGCGCGGCTTTGGCAAATGCCGCGTCGGTGGCCGCCTTGTCGCCGTGGCCCCATGTGTAACAGGTGTTGTTCGGCACGTCGTCGTGGACGGCGGTGCCGGCGGTATCCGCAGTGGCGGTGTCCACCACGGCGGGCAGTTCGTCGTATTCGACGTCGATCATCTCGACGGCGTCCTTGGCGATCTTCACCGATTCAGCCACCACCAGCGCGACCTGGTCGCCCACGTGGCGCACCTTGCCTTGCGCGAGCACAGGGTGGGGCGGCTCCTTCATCGGCGTGCCGTCGATGCTGTGGATGAGCCAGCCGCACGGCAGGCCGTTCACCTTGTCGGCGGCCAGATCGTCGCCCGTGAGCACGGCCAGCACGCCCGGATGATTGCGTGCCGCATCCGCATTGATGTGCTTGATGCGGGCATGCGCATACGGCGAGCGCAGGAATGCCGCATACGACTGGTGCGCCTGGACGACGTCGTCCGTGTACTGCCCGGCGCCGGTCAGGAAGCGGAAGTCTTCCTTGCGCTTGACGGCCGCGCCGATCAGCTGGTGGTTCGGTTCTGCGGGAGCGTTCATGGTGGTGTCCTCGCCTCGTCGGTCGCCTGATCAGGCAGCATGCGCGCGCGCGGCGGCCAGGCTCTGCACGGAGACGTCGTCGCCTTCGGCCTCGGCCATGGCTTCGGCGCCTTTCATGACGGCGCGCACGATGTTGTGATAGCCGGTGCAGCGACACAGGTTGCCGTCGAGCTGCTGCCGCACCTGCTGTTCGTCGGGATGCGGGATGCGTTCCACGAGGGCCGTCGCCGCCATCACCATGCCCGGCGTGCAGAAGCCGCATTGCAGGCCGTGGCATTGGCGAAAGGCTTCCTGCATCGGGTGTAGCTTGCCGCCCTTCGACAAGCCTTCGATCGTCGTCACCTCGGTGCCTTCGGCCTGCACGGCGAGGATGTTGCACGACTTCACCGCGCGCCCATTCATATGGACCGTGCACGCGCCGCATTGCGCGGTATCGCAGCCGACGTGCGTGCCGGTCAGGCGCAAATGCTCGCGCAGCAGTTGGACCAGCAGGGTGTGGGGTTCGACGTTGACGGTGACGGGCGCACCGTTGACCGACAGCTTGAGGCTGATCGCCATGGGAGTCTCCTTTGGGGGATGGTCGCCGGGGGCCACGTTGTGCGCCTGTGTTGCAGCGGAAATGCGCGCGTGGTCTCGGTATCGGTGTCGCGGCTCTACTCAGTAAAGCACAGGCCCGAGAGAAGACAACCGGCAGGCGGTTGAGGCAGAACGGAGGAGAAGGGCGATGCCGCAGCGCGCAAAAACACGCGCCGCAGACATGACAAAGGGCCGGAATCCGGCCCTCGATTGGCACCAGGCGGTCATGACCTGGCGGGTGTGGCGGCTGCTCTGCTGAGACACGGCCGGCGCACGGGTATTACGGTGTTGCGGTACTACCTACGGCTCGCATGGGCACACGCCCATCGACAATCGACAATGACGGCCTATCAGGCCTTGGCGGTGCGCTGCGGGCTGAACAGGTTCGCGATTGCCGAGAAGAACTGGGCAAACGAGAACGATTGGCCGTTCGGACGGCGGTAGTAGTAGATACCTTCGGACATTTCGCGTTCGATCAGTTCGCGTTCGAGTTGATCGGTCAGCTTCAGGTCGTTCGTGTTTTGCATGATTGGCCTCTTAGGGATTTCCCGGTTAGGGAATACCCTAATCATACACCGGATGATGCAATGCACCATACGTAGGCTTACGTATGCACCATCCCGTGTTGTGTGGCCACCACGGCAGCGTTGCAACGCACCAATGTGGTGCGCCCGGTACTGCGCTGCCTATCTGACGGGGATCGGCTGGCCCGCCGGAACCGGGACCGCCGTCACGCTGTTCTTGGGGCTGCCCGAGATGACCTTGTCGGAATACGTCAGGTACACCAGCACATTGCGCTTGCGGTCGACCACGCGCACTACGTGCAGCGTCTTGAAGACCAGCGAGAGCCGCTGCGTGAACATGTCGTCCTGCTGCGGAAGCGGCTTGGCGAAGCTGATGTCCCCGACCTGGCGGCAGGCGACGGCGGCTTCGCTCACGTCTTCGGCCACGCCCAGCGTGCCCTTGATGCCACCCGTGCGGGCGCGCGACACGTAGCAGGTGACGCCCTGCACGAGCGGATCGTCAAAGGCCTCGACGACGATCTTGTCGGAGCCGGTGATGCGGAAATTGGTGCTGACGCTGCCGATGTCCTCCGCGCGCGAGCACGCGGTGGCGCATAAGGCGAGGGCGGCAACAACAAGCGGAAAGCGGGTCAAGGGGCGCATGGGTTCGCGGCAATCCAGAAGGTTGGAGGGTCAGAGCAGGGATTCGGGCGGCCACGGCGCCGTCGCTTCGTCCAGGAAGGTGGACCGCACATCGGCGTGCTGCCGGGAACGTTCGATGCGGCGGTGCAGGGCGTCCATGAAGACCTTGACCTTGGCGGGCATCAGCCGGCGCCCGGGGAACACCGCGTACACGCGCATCGGCGGCGATTGGAAATCGGTGAGCACCTCCTGCAGCGCGCCCGAGGCCACCAGATCGGTGGCAAACACGGACGTGATCCGCGCGACGCCAAAGCCGGCGATGGCCGCCTGCATGCGCAGCTCACTGTTGGAGGTGCGCATGCGGAAGTCCAGCGGCAGGTTGAGGGTTTCGCCGCCGGGTGTGCGGAACTGCCATTCCGATTCGTTCGAGGTGCCGAGGCACGGCCAGTCGGCAAGCTGGTCGGGGTGGGTCAGGGGGCCGAGGCGTTCCACCAGTTGCGGCGCGACCACCACCGCCCGCCGCAGGTCGAACACGCGCTGGGCGACGAGGCCGGAGTCGGGCAGCGGGCCGCGCGGCACGGTCAGCATGATGTCGTAGCCCTGGGCGAGCGGATCGATCTGGCGCGGGGCGACGTCCACCTCGATGCGCAGGCCGGTGTGCTCGCGCATGACTTCCAGCACGACCTCGGCAAACTGCCGCGCCGCAAACTCATACGGCATGGCAATGCGCAGCGTGCCCGCGGGTGACTGAAACGTCGCGGCGGCGTCTTCCGAGACTTCGCGCAGCCGCTGGAACAATGGGCCGGCGTCGCGCAGCAGGGCTTCGCCGGCATCGGTCAGGCGCAGGCGGCGCGTGCTGCGCTCGAACAGCCGGACGCCGAGCTTGCCCTCCAGCCGCGATACCGCTGTACTGACCGAAGACTTGGGCAGCCCCAGCCGGTCGGCCGCGCGCGTGAAGCTGCCGAGCGTGGCCACGGTGCAGAAGGTGTCCCAATCGTTCCAGTCTGTCGTTCGCATGATTGAACAATGAATTTGTCGGAAGGCGATTTCCGCCGCTTTCAGGGCAAATTACCATCCCCGCATGAACACGCCAAGCCCAGACCACACGGTTTTGCCGCCCCCAGCCCCACGCCCCCAGCCCGCCCCGTCGACGGTGGGCAGCCGGATGGAGCTGCGCATGGTGGGCATGGTGATCGGCCTGGCGACGGGCGTGGATTACATGTCCAACCTGATGTTCTCGATTGCCGGGCCGCACATCGAAGGCGGCGTGCTGGCGTCGCAGGACGTCTACCTGTGGGCGGTGGCGGCGTATGCGGCGGCGGCCAGCCTGGCCATCCTCGTGATGGGCCGGCTCGCCGACCACATGACGTATCGCCGCCATACGCTGCTGTCGTTGCTGGTGTTCATCGTCGGCACGCTGATGTGCGCGGCGGCCGAGGGCGGCACCATGCTGATCGTCGGCCGGGCGGTGCAGGGCTTTGGCGGGGGGCCCATGCTTTCGACCTCGCGCATCTTTGTCCAGCATAGCCCCGCGCACGAACGGCGCACGATGATGAAGGGCATGATCTACGGCATCTTCGGGCTCAGTTGCGTGTCGCCGATGCTGTCGGCGGCGCTGACGGAGCAATTCGGCTGGCGCGCCATCTTTGTCGCGCAGCTGCTCGTGGCGGTGGTGGTGGCCGCGCTCGTCGCGGCGTTCTATCCGCACCCCCAAATGCATGAGCGCAAGGGCGATTTCGCCTCGCTCGACTGGCCCTCGGCCATTGCCTTCGGGGTCGCGGCGCTCATTGCGCTGCATGGTTTTCAGCAGGCGCGGTTCGTTCACCCGGATGGCTCGCCGGCGCAGGTGTTGCCCATCATCGCCGTGGCGGCGCTCATTGCCTGGGTCGGCATCCGCCAGACCGGCCACCCGCTGCCGTGGGTCGACTTGCGCGCCACGCTGCAGCGGCGCTTCCTGATGGGCATGGTCTTCTATGCCATCTATTACGTATTTGCGAGTGCGTGGAGCTTTCTCTCGTCGAGCCTGCTGCAGAACGGCCTGGGCTTTCGCTATGAGACCACGGCGCAACTCATGAGCCTGGGCGGGCTGGTGACGGTGGTGCTGGGCATCCTCAACTTCCAGTTGACGAACGTACTGCCCACCAAGCGCGTGCTGGTCTCCATCGGCTTCGTCCTGATGGCGGCGGCCCTGCTGTGGATGTCGCATGCGGCGATGCCGGGGGCCTCGGTGGCGGCGGTGGCGCCGGGATTCATGATCGAAGGCATGGTGGGGATGTTCGTGGTGATCCAGGTGGCCGGGCTGACGTACGTCGACCTGCCGGCCCGGGATTTCGGCCACGCCTATCAGTTCAAGGGGATCATGCGGGCCTGGGCGCAAGCTTTCGGGACGATGGGCGCCACGCTGCTGCTGCAGCACGGGCAGGCGCAGCACCGGACGGATCTTGTCGGACGCGTGAGCGCGTTTACGCCTGCCTGGCAGTGGCCGCATGCGCTGCAGGGCGCTGAACTGATCCGGATTTCCGCGGAGATCGATCGGCAGGCGACGTTGCTGGCGGTGAAGGATCTGTTTGCCTGGGGGGCGATGGTGGCGGTGGGATGTGCTTTGGGGATTTGGTTGCAGCGGGCTTTGCGGTGAGGTTTTTGTTTGACCCTCGGTTTCGTTCCCTGGCGAGGACGCCCCCTTCTAGGGCAGGAACGGCAACGACCACACCGGCGGGGCGCTCGTGTTGTCGCCGTTTTTCGTGCGTGGCAGTCAATCCAGCTTTTGTTCGGGGGCGGTGGCCTGGGGGAGCTTGCAGTTGAAGGCGGGGGCCTCGTCCTTCAGATCCAGGTGATTCATCAGCGTGGGGGCCAGGACCTTCAGGACCTGCACGGTCAGTGCGCTGGTGAATTTGTACTTGGCGGCGTCGGCGCCGGCGACGTAGGCGACGACGGTACCGAAGTAGCGGTCACCTAGATAGAACACGAAGGCGCCGGAGCGGCTGACGACGCGCTCGGAGATCAGCCCGCCGCCGCGGCTGAAGGTCTTGAAGCGGTTGTCGCCGGTGCCGGTCTTGCCACCGAGCGTGATGGGCCTGCCGTCTTTCCGGACGAAGGTGCCCGATATCCGCTTGGCGGTGCCGCCTTCGACGACGGCAGCGAGAGCGGATTTCACCAGCGGCGGGATCTCGGGCGGCAGCACGCGTTCGCCGGCGTGCGGGTCGCGGCACAGCATCACTTCGTATGGGGTGTTGGCGGCAAAGCGCAGGCGGTCGATGCGCACGGTGGGCAGGCGGATGCCGTCGTTCTCAAGGATGCCCATAAGCTCCGCCAGCGATGCCGGACGGTCTGCCGACGCGCCAATGGCCGTGCCGTACGACGGCACGAGCGATTCGAACGGATACCCAAGCCGCTTCCACATGGCGTGGATCTGCTGGAAGGCCTCGATTTCCAGCATCTGCTTGATGCGCTTGTCCTGCGCCCCCTTGCGCCTGGACTGCAGCAGCCACTTGTAGACGGCCAGCCGTTCCGTGGCGCTGGCTTCGTTCACCTGGGACAGCGTCGCCTGCGGATGCTCGCGCAGATAGGCCACCAGCCACAGCTCCAGCGGGTGCAGCCGCGCGATGTAGCCGCGGTCGGCCAGGTCGAAACGCTGCACCGAATAGGTGTTGTACAGCTTGGTGATGGCCGCGTCGTCGAGCTTCGTGCCCGGCAGGTAGGTGCGGAGGAAGGCGGCCAGCTTGTCGGGTCCTGCCTGCGGATCGATGCTGCGGAAGATGGTGGCGAGCCGCACCGGCGTGGCGTGGGTGCTCTGCACGAGGATCGCTTCACGCTCCTGGTCGGTCTTGCCCTTGTACTTGGCATAGAAGCGGCCCATGAAGAGCTTGCCTTCGCGGTCGGCAAAGCGCCGCAGGTAGATCTGGCGCTGCGGCGAGTCTGGATCGGTCAGCGCCTCGGCGCCGGCGCTTGGCAACTGATGCTGAAAGTAGCGCGAGATGTCGCGCATGATGCGCACGAAAACGAGGTTGACGGAGTGCTTGAGGCCCTCGCGCACCGTGAAGTTCTGCGTGCCTTCCCACTTCTCGAAGTTCTCGAAGCTCTGCATGCCGCCGCCGGTGGCAAACCATTCGCCGGCGTTGCCCGAGTATTTGCGCTCCATCGAGGCATCGAGCATGGCCGTGAGCGAGCGGTCCTGCGTGTGCGCAAGGTAATCGACGGCCCAGCGCTCGATCGGGTTCTGCACCGGAATGTTCAGCTTGCGCAATGCCGCCGCAGGCTGGCCGGCATAGCGCTCATGCAGCTCGGCCACGAGCTGCAGATACGTCACCAGCGTGCGCAGCTTGGCGGTGGAGCCCAGGTCGAGCTTCACGCCCTCGTTGATGTCGAACGGCTTGTCGAAGGTGTCGGCCTGCACGAGCACACGGTTGCCGCCGGGGGCGCGTTCGTACAGCGTGAAGCTGTAGGTCACGCCGCGCGGGTCGCCGTGTTCGAGCATCTTGTCGCCGACGAGGCCGGCGGCCTTGGCGCGCTCGGGGTCGCGCAGTTTGCGCAACTCGGTGGTGATATCGCGCTGCAGCGGCGCGTCGAGCGTACTGCTGGCCATCAGGTCGAGCCGGTCGAGCGCATACATGCGCGAGACGCCCAGCATGCCCGCCAGGTTGACGCGCACGGCGTTGGTGCCTTTGTGCTCGAGGGGAGGCGCCGGCACGCGCGTGTTCAGCGCCTGCTGCTTGAGCGACTGCGCAATCGCGGCATCCCGCAGGGCTGGCGCAATCACGCCCGATGCGGCGAGCACCCGCAGGTAGGCGTTGGTCAACGTTTCCAGCTCGTCGAGATTCTCGAGGTAGTACGACGGCCGCCGCTGTGACACCAGGAGGCTCAGCGCTTCCTTGTATGCCAGCGCGCGGTCGGCCAGCGGCGCCTCCGATGTGGGCGACAGCAGGGCGTTCACCTGCGCGAAGTCGCGCCCGTACCAGACCCACAGCGCATCGCCGATCCCCTGGATTTCGCCAAACCCGGCGCGGGCGCCGAGCGGCACGGTGTTCAGGTAGGCGACCACGAGCTGGTGCCGCGTGGCCGTGGTGTCTTCTCCGTTGAGATACGCGCGTGCGGAGGCCGAAGCCATCTGGCGCAGCTTCTCAGCCGGCGAATCGGTGCGGCCTTCCGGCGAATGGCGGTACTTCTCAATCTGCGTGGCGAGCGTGCTGCCGCCGGGCGACTCGTGTGCGGCGTTGACGGTATGCAGGGCGCGGTCCCATACCGCGCGGGCCAGGCGCGTCCACTCCACGGCCGGATTGCGCTTCGGGTATTCCGTCTGCAGCAGCGTGCGGTTCTCGATGGCCAGCAGCGAGCTGACCAGCAGCGGCGGTACGGCGTCGAAGCGGTCGTACACGCGCTCGGGATGGCGCGCGCGGTAGATCGGGCGCCCCTCGACGTCCAGCAGTTCGAGGCCGGCCTGGTCCTTCTCGTGATACGGCGCGTTCATGCCGCGGTCCATCCACGCAACCATGTCGTTGGACGGCACGGCCTGCTGCGCGACGATGTAGCCGCGTGCGCGCAGGCGGTCAAGAAAGACGGGCAGATCGTGATAGCCCAGCCGTTCGTCGTAGGGGCCGGAATTCGGAAAGCGCGCCGAGGTGTTGGGGCCCGGCTTGACAGGAAAGGTCTGCGACTGCGCGAGCTGTGCGAAGTAATGCGCCTGCCACGAAGACGTGCGGAACTCGCGGGCGACCAGCCATGCGGCCATTGCAAGGACCAGCGCCGCAAACACGGCCAACTTGATGACGCGGCGGCGTTTTCTTGTCACTCGCTACGCTCCAATCGCAGGCGGATCAACGCCTCACTTCAATCTAGCCCATGCGCATGCCGTGTCCAGCGGCGTGTAACTTTGGGCTGCCGTTGCAAGCCTTACGAAGGGGCGTAATACGGAATCTGCTGCTCGTCGTACAGCCGGTATATCAGCGCCAGCATGGCCCGGATGTCTTCCGACTCATCCAGCAGGCGTGTGCTGAAGATGATGGGCGACACCAGTTGCGGGTCATCGAGCTCCAGGTAGCAGACGTCCTCGCGCTTGAGGCCCGCCACGCTGCGCGGTACGACAGACACCCCTTCGCCGGCCGCCACCAGCCCCAGGGCGATTTGCAATTCCCGTGCCTCGTAGATCTTGCTCGGCTCGAGCGCCCGGTCGTGAAACAGGGCCAGAACCTGGTCCGCGTAGCTTGGGCGTGGCGCGCGCGGGTAGATGATGAGCGTCTCGCCCACGAGGTCGCGCAGCGATGCGGCCGGCTTGGCGCCCAGCAGCGGGTGGCCCGAGGGCAGGGCGACGATCAGGCGCTCGTCGCGCAGCAGGATGCGGCGCACGTTCGGGTCTTCATAGCGGATGCGGCCGAAGCCGACGTCGATGCGGCCGTTCTTGAGCGCCTGGATCTGGTCCATGGTCGTCATCTCGTGCATGGTCAGATCGACCATCGGGTACTCGGCCCGGAAGCGCCGGATGACCTTCGGCAGCATGCCGTACAGCGTTGAGGCAACGAAGCCGATCGACAGGCGCCGCTCGATCTGTCCCACGCGCTGCGTCATCGAGGCGAGCTCGGCCGTCTGCGCCAGCAACTGGCGTGCGTGGGCGTGGAAAAACCGCCCGGCTTCGGTCAGCCGCAGCGGCCGGCTGCCGCGCTCGAACAGCACGACGCCGATTTCCTCTTCGAGCTGTTGAATCTGTCGCGAGAGCGGCGGCTGCGCGATGTGCAGGCGCTCGGCCGCACGCGTGAAGTTCAGCTCCTCGGCAACGGCGACGAAGTAGCGCAGGTGGCGCAGTTCCATATCCAACCTTGTAGGTATGAAGCCGATACTAAATCAGTGTTGGACGCAATAAATCGCGCTGCGTAATCTGATTTCCACGTTGATCGCTGTCCATTCTGATACCTGGAAAACATGATTCGCTCGATCGAGGCCATTCTAGTGGATGTGCCCACCATCCGTCCGCACAAGCTGTCTGTCGCCACCATGCACACGCAGACGCTCGTCCTCGTGCACGTGTGCTGCGAAGACGGCATCGAAGGCTGGGGCGAGGCCACCACCATCGGCGGCCTGAACTACGGCGAAGAGAGCCCCGAGAGCATCAAGGTCAACATCGACACGCACATCGCGCCGCTGCTGATCGGCATGGACGCGCGCAACGTGGCGGCTGCCATGGCACGCGTGCGCAAGACCATCCAGGGCAACCGCTTTGCCAAGTGCGCGCTGGAGACGGCGCTGCTCGATGCGCAGGCGCGCCGGCTGGGCGTGCCGCTGTCCGAGCTGCTCGGCGGCCGCCTGCGTGATGCACTGCCGGTTGCCTGGACGCTCGCCAGCGGCGACACCGCAAAAGACATTGCCGAGGCAGAAGCGATGCTGGCCGAGCGCCGTCACCGCATCTTCAAGCTGAAGATCGGCCTGCGCCCCGTGGCCGAAGACGTGGCGCACGTGCTCGCCATCAAGCGCGCGCTGGGCGATGCCGTGAGCGTGCGGGTGGACGTCAACCAGGCCTGGAGCGAGCTGGACGCCGCCAATGGCATCGCCGCGCTGCAGGCCGGCGGCATCGACCTGATCGAGCAACCGGTGCGCGCAGAAAACCGCGCCGCGCTGGAGCGCCTGGCGCGCCAGTTCGCCGTGCCGATGATGGCCGACGAGGCGCTGCACGGTCCACTTGATGCGTTTGAACTTGCGTGCTCGGCCGGCGCCGATGTCTTCGCCGTGAAGATCGCGCAATCGGGCGGCCTGGTTCCCGCCATGCAGGTCGCGGCGATCGCGCAGCTTGCGGGCATCAGCCTGTACGGCGGAACGATGCTGGAGGGCGCGGTCGGCACTGCCGCCTCCGCGCACGTCTTTTCGACCTTCAGCGATCTGCAGTTCGGCACGGAGCTGTTCGGGCCCTTGCTGCTCACACAGGAACTGCTGACCGAGCCGTTGCGGTACCGCGATTTCACGCTGCAGGTGCCCACCGGCCCCGGCCTCGGCATCGAGATCGACCGCGACAAGCTTGCACGCCTGCGCCGCCAATAACGACAACCAGACCCAGACAACCCACCAAGGAGACCACGATGCTCTTCCACGTCCGCATGGATGTCCGCCTGCCTGCCGACATGCCGGCCGATGTCGCCGACGAGATCAAGGCCCGCGAGAAGGCCTATTCGCAGGATCTGCAGCGCAGCGGCAAGTGGCGCCACATCTGGCGCCTGGTCGGCGAGTACGCGAACGTCAGCATCTTCGACGTGCAGAGCAATGCCGAGCTGCACGAGATCCTGACGGCGCTGCCGCTATTTCCGTACATGCAGATCGCCGTGACGCCGCTGTGCCGTCACCCGTCCTCGGTTCACAGCGACGACGCCTGAGACATTCCCCCAGAAAACCCGAGGAGACATCCATCATGAACGTGCGCGTATTCCAGACACAAGAAGTACAGGAGCTGCTGAAGGCCGCTGCCAACCTGGAAGGCAAGGACGGCAATGTCCGCTTGAAGCAGATCACTCACCGCCTGCTTGCCGACCTGTTCAAGGCCATCGACGATCTCGACATCACGCCGGACGAGGTCTGGGCTGGCATCAATTACCTGAACAAACTCGGGCAGGACGGCGAGGCTGCGCTGCTGGCGGCGGGGCTGGGCCTCGAGAAGTACCTCGACATCCGCATGGATGCCGCAGACTCGGCGCTCGGCATCCACGGCGGGACGCCACGCACCATCGAAGGCCCGCTGTACGTGGCGGGCGCCCCGGTGCGCGACGGCGTGTCGCGCATCGACATCGATCCGGACCCGGCGGCCGGACCGCTGGTCATCCACGGCACGGTGATGGGCACCGATGGCGAGCCGGTGGCGGGCGCCGTGGTCGAGTGCTGGCATGCGAACTCGAACGGGTTCTACTCGCACTTCGATCCGACCGGCGGGCAGAGCGCGTTCAACCTCCGCGGCGCCGTGCGCACGGGCGCGGATGGCCGATACGAATTCCGCACCCTCATGCCAGTCGGGTACGGGTGCCCGCCGCACGGCGCGACGCAGCAGTTGCTCAACGGGCTGGCCCGCCATGGCAATCGTCCGGCGCACGTGCACTTCTTCGTGAGCAGCGAGGGGCATCGCAAGCTGACGACGCAATTCAACATCGAAGGCGATCCGCTCATCTGGGATGACTTCGCCTACGCCACCCGCGAAGAGCTGATTCCGCCCGTCGCGGAAAAGACCGGCGGTGCCGCCCTGGGCCTCAAGGCCGATGCGTACAAGGACATCGAGTTCAACTTTGTCCTCACGCCGCTGGTGCAGGGCAAGGACAACCAGCGCGTGAACCGCCTGCGCGCTTCGGCCCAGGCATGAGGTTGCAACGTGGAGACGACCATGTCCGCCCTGATCGACAAAGCCGGCGAACTCGAACAACTGCTCTCAACGGCGGTGGTGGATGACGAAGAGGCCGGCATCTTCCGCTGCCGCCGCGACATCTTCACCCACCCCGACCTGTTCGCGCTGGAGATGAAGCACATCTTCGAGAACAACTGGGTGTATCTCGCACACGAAAGCCAGATTCCGAACAACAACGATTACTACACGACCTGGATCGGGCGTCAGCCCATCGTCATCACCCGGGACAAGACTGGCGAGCTGCATGCCGTCATCAACGCCTGCGCGCACAAGGGCGCCATGCTGTGCCGCCGCAAGCACGGCAACAAGGGCAGCTTCACGTGTCCGTTCCACGGCTGGACGTTCTCCAACACCGGCAAGCTGCTCAAGGTGAAGGACGAAAAGACGACCCAGTACCCGGTGCAGTTCAACACGCACGGCTCGCACGACCTGAAGAAGGTGGCGCGCCTGCAGAACTATCGCGGCTTCCTGTTCGGCAGCCTCAATGCGGACGTGCAGCCGCTCGAGTCGTACCTCGGTGAAGCGCGCGTGATCATCGACCAGATCGTCGACCAGGCGCCGGACGGGCTCGAAGTCCTGCGCGGCAGCTCGTCCTATATCTACGAAGGCAACTGGAAGATGCAGATGGAGAATGGCTGCGACGGCTACCACGTCAGCACCGTGCACTGGAACTACGCCGCAACGATGGGGCGGCGCAAGGAGGGCGGCACGCAGGCGGTGGACGCGAACAGCTGGAGCAGATCGGTGGCGGGCGTTTATGGCTTCGAGCACGGCCATATCCTGCTGTGGACGAAGACGATGAACCCGCAGGTGCGGCCCGTCTATGCGCACCGTGACGAAATCGCGGCTCGCGTGGGCGACACCCAGGCCGACTTCATCGTCAACCAGACCCGCAACCTGTGCCTGTATCCGAACGTGTTCCTGATGGATCAGTTCAGCACGCAGATCCGCGTGGTGCGCCCCATCAGCGTCGACCGGACGGAGGTGTCGATCTTCTGCTTTGCGCCAAAAGGCGAGAGCGCGGCCGACCGCGCGACGCGCATCCGCCAGTACGAGGATTTCTTCAACGTCACCGGCATGGGCACGGCGGACGACCTGGAAGAGTTCCGCGCGTGCCAGAACGGTTATGCCGGCACCACGGCCCTGTGGAACGACCTGTCGCGCGGCGCGCCGCTGTGGGTGCGCGGCCCCGACGAGAACGCCGCCAGGATGGGCCTGAACCCCCTCATCTCGGGCGAGCGCAGTGAAGACGAAGGCCTGTTCGTGTGCCAGCACGCGTACTGGGTGCAGGTCATGCGCGAGGCCCTGAAGAAGGAATGCGCAGAGGTGCCGGCATGAGCTTCGATTACCAAACCATCTGCGCCGCCCTGTACCGCGAGGCGCGCCTGCTCGACGACCGCCAGTGGGATGCGTGGCTCGACTGCTACGCCGAAGATGTCACGTACTGGATGCCTGCCTGGGATGACGACGACCAGTTGACTGATGACCCGCAGAGCCAGATCTCGCTGATGTACTACGCGAACCGCTGCGGACTCGAAGACCGCGTCTTCCGCATCAAGACCGAGCGCAGCGGTGCGTCAACGCCGGAGCCGAGAACCAGCCACAGCATTGCCAACGTGGAAGTGCTGGCCGAGCGCGACAGTGAAGTCGACGTGCGCTACAACTTCCACACGCTCAGCCACCGCTACAAGACCACCGACCAGTTCTTCGGGACGATGTTCGTCACGTTGCGCCGCGCCGGCGACGGCTACCTGATTGCATCCAAGAAGATCGTCCTGAAGAACGACTACATCCGGCAGGTGCTCGACGTCTACCACGTCTGACCGTGTCCACGTACCCAAGCGAGGCAGTGGAGGCTTCCATGTCCAGTTTCAACGTTGCACTGAATTTCGAGGACGGCGTCACGCGGTTCATCGAATGCAAAGCCGGCGAGAAGGTGCTCGATGCCGCCTTCCGCGCCAAGATCAACCTGCCGATGGATTGCTCCGACGGCGTGTGCGGAACGTGCAAGTGCCGCGCCGAAAGCGGCAGCTACGACCTCGGCGACGACTACATCGACGACGCGCTGACCGAAGACGAGAAGGACGCCGGCCTCGTCCTCACGTGCCAGATGGTGCCGCACAGCGATTGCGTGATCGCCGTGCCGACCTCATCGACCACGTGCAAGACAGGGCAGAGCCGCTTCGTCGCCACGCTGTCGAAAATCGAGCTGCACAACGATGCTGCCGTCGTGCTCGAACTGGACGTCGACGCCACCGCGCCCGTGTTCCTGCCCGGCCAATACGTCAACATCGGCGTGCCGGGCAGCGGGCAGCACCGCTCGTATTCGTTCTCTTCGGCGCCCGGCGAATCCAGGGTGAGCTTCCTCATCAAGAGGATTCCGGGCGGGGTGATGAGCACCTGGCTCGAAGCCGCCCGGCCCGGCGACAGGCTCGAGCTGCACGGGCCGCTCGGCAGCTTCTACCTGCGCGACGTGCAGCGGCCGCTGCTGTTCCTTGCCGGCGGCACGGGGCTGGCGCCGTTCCTGTCGATGCTGGAGGTGCTGGCGCGCAGCCATTCGCAGCAGAAGGTGCACCTCGTGTATGGCGTGACGCGTGATCTCGACCTGGTGCAGGTCGAAGCGATCGAAGCCTACATGACGAGGTTGCCGAATTTCAGCTACGCCACCGTCGTCGCCGACGCTGCTTCGCGTCATCCGCGCAAGGGCTGGGTGACCCAGCACATTCCGGCCGACGCGCTCAACGATGGCGATGTGGACGTCTATCTGTGCGGTCCGCCGCCGATGGTCGATGCCGTGCGCCAGTACTTTGACGATGCAGGCGTGAAGCCCCACAGCTTCCACTACGAGAAGTTCACGCCCAACGGGACTGCCATCACCCACGCGACGGCAAAGGCGGCATGACCATGCAACGATTCTCAGGCAAAACCGTCATCGTAACGGGGGCGGCGCAGGGCATCGGCCGCGGCGTTGCCATGGCGGCAGCGGAAGAGGGTGCCCAGGTGCTGCTGGTGGACCGCGCGGTGCTGGTCGACGAAGTGCAGGCGGAGATTGCTGCCGCGGGCGGCCAAGCCCGAGCCGCCACGGCGGATCTCGAAACCTACGCCGGCGCGCTGCATGCCGTGCAGGCCGCGCTCGACGCATTCGGCCGCATCGACGTGCTGGTCAACAACGTCGGCGGCACGATCTGGGCCAAACCGTATCAGCACTATGAAGAAGCGCAGATCGAGGCGGAGATTCGCCGCTCGCTGTTTCCGACGCTGTGGTGCTGCCGGGCGGTGCTGCCACACATGGTGGAGCGCAGGCATGGCGTGATCGTCAACGTGTCGTCGATCGCGACGCGCGGCATCTATCGGATCCCGTATTCGGCGGCCAAGGGCGGGGTCAATGCGCTCACCGCCAGCCTGGCCTTTGAGCACGCCGCCGACAACATCCGCGTCAATGCCGTCGCCACGGGCGGCACGGAAGCGCCGCCGCGCCGGATCCCGCGCAACATGGCGCCCATGTCCGACCAGGAAGCCGCCTGGTACCAGGGCATCGTCGAGCAGACGCTCGCCAGCAGCCTGATGCACCGCTACGGCACGATCGACGAGCAGGTGCGGGCGATCCTGTTCCTGGCTTCGGACGAGGCTTCGTACATCACCGGGACGGTACTGCCGGTTGGAGGCGGAGACCTGGGCTGACACGCCGGCGCGCGCCATCGGTTGAAGAAACCCACCCAGCAAAAGAGAGAGGCGCCCACGCCTTCGCGGACCCCAGAGGAGACCATCCATGCGTCAGATCGACCTGCACGCCGTAGCAGACCACGCCCGCTTCGGCCGTTTTCACGCCACTACGCTGTTCTGGTGCGCGCTCATCATCATCTTTGACGGCTACGACCTGGCCATCGCCGGCATTGCATTGCCATCCATCATGAAGGAGATGGGCGTCACACCCACCAGCGCCGGCTTCATGGTCAGTGCGGCGCTGTTCGGGATGATGTTCGGTGCGATCGTGCTCGGCACGATTGCAGACCGCATCGGCCGCCGCTGGGCGATTGCCGTGTGCATCGTACTGTTCAGCGTCTTTACGGCAGCAGCGGGTTTTGCGACCGACCCCATTGCGTTCAGCGTGACGCGTTTTCTCGCAGGCCTCGGCATCGGCGGCGTGATGCCGAACGTCGTGGCGCAGATGACGGAGTACGCGCCGCGCCGGCTGCGCAGCACGCTCGTCACCCTGATGTTCAGCGGCTATTCGGTCGGCGGCATGCTGGCCGCATTGATCGGCAAAGGGCTGCTGGAGCGCTACGGGTGGCAATCGGTGTTCGTTGCCGCGGGCCTGCCTGTGCTGCTGGTCCCGGCGATTCTGCGGTGGCTCCCCGAGTCGATGCCCTTCCTGTTGCGCACGGGCAGGATCGATGCGGTGCGCGATATCGTGCGTCGGCTCAGCGGCAGCGCTGCACGACCGGAGGGCACCTTCGTCCTGCCAGAGGCGGACCGCGGTGACGACGCCCCGCTGGCCAAACTGTTCCAGGACGGGCGCGGGTTGAGCACGGCCATGTTCTGGATCGCCTTTTTCATGTGCCTGTTCATGGTGTACGCGCTCAGTTCATGGCTGACCAAGCTGATGGCATCGGCCGGCTACAGCCTCGGTTCCGCACTTACCTTTGTGCTGGTGCTGAACTTCGGGGCGATGCTCGGTGCGATTGGCGGCGGCTGGTTGGCAGATCGTTTCAACATCAAGTACGTGCTCATGGCGATGTACGCCCTTGCGGCAGTGTCGATCGCACTTCTGGGCATCAAGACGTCGACCGAGACGCTGTACCTGCTGGTGGCCGTGGCCGGCGGCTGCACCATCGGCACGCAGATCGTGACCTATGCGTACGCCGGCCAGTTCTACCCGATGAGCATCCGCTCCACGGGTATCGGGTGGGCGTCCGGGGTGGGACGCAGCGGGGCGATTCTTGCGCCGATCGTCATCGGCATGCTGGTGGGGATGGCGCTGCCTCTGCACCACAACTTCTTCGCCATGGCCGTGCCGGCCGTCATTGCGACGATTGCGGTGGCGTTCATCAACCATCGGCGATCCGCCTGCGCCGCCGCAAGCTGATGGGCGAGCCGGCGCGGCTGCGCAAAACAAAAACGGCGCCAAGGCGCCGTTTTGTCGTTGCGGTTCGCTGTGGCAGCGATCGCTGGCTCAGCCCAGGTACGAGCCGGATTTGCCTACCACCTCTGCGTACGGCAGGTTGTCGTCCCAGCCCTTGCGGAAATAGTTGAGGATGGCGCGCAGCAGCGACGTACGGGGAGCGGCCTGCACCTGGACCTGGCCGGCGAACTTCGGGGTGTAATAGGCTTGCTGAATCATGATGTCGTTCTCGATCTAGGGTTTTCCCGAGTATAGGGTTATCCCCAGGATGGAGCAACGGCGCATCCCGTACTGCCGGTACATTCTCAGTATCACGGGAGGCTGATACGCCCCTGGCGCCGGTCGCCTGCTTCCCAAAGCGGCTTTCTCTTCACAAAATTTGCGCAGAGCAAAAATTTTTTCGGCACAAGATCACCGCAGGACGGGGCATGTCCGTAGGAAAAGACGCGAACATCGCGCTTCGGAGGGGATTGTGCCGGCAAAAAGCAATGATCTGCTCGCTTGTCGTTTGATCGGCAAGCCACCTACCATACGCCGCCATGTGCCGGCTCGCCTTGCTGCATGCTGCGGGCCGGTTTGTTGACTGGAGGTTCGTATGGCGTATCCCCCCATCCCGGTGCCGGCTGACGGCGCGTGCGGTGCCCGATCGGCCAACAGTGCGTGGCAGGCGCGCAGCCGGGCGGCCGTGTGGCACCCGTGCACCCAGAATGCCCGGCTCGATGCCATGCCGCCGCTGCCGATCGCTCGCGGGCAGGGCCCGTGGCTGATCGACTTTGACGGCAAGCGCTACCTCGACGGCACCAGCTCCTGGTGGGTCAACCTGTTCGGCCACGCCAATCCGCATATCAACGCTGCGCTCAAGACGCAGCTGGACTCGCTGGAGCACGTGATGCTGGCCGGCGCCACGCACCGCCCGGCCGTGGAGCTTGCCGAACGTCTGATCGACCTGACGGCCGGTGTGCTGGGCCACAGCTTCTTCGGCTCCGATGGCGCATCGGCCGTCGAAATCGCGCTCAAGATGAGCTTCCACGCGCATCGCAACGCAGGGCAGGGCGCACGCAACCGCTTCGTCTGCCTGGAGCACGGCTACCACGGGGAAACGCTCGGCGCCCTTGGCGTGACCGATGTGGCGATCTTCCGCGATGCGTACGACCCGCTGATCCTGCAATCGCACCGCGTGGCATCGCCCGATGCCCGCCTGGCGGCCCCCGGCGAGACCGCCGCCGACGTCGCCGACCGGGCGCTGGCTGCCTTGCGCGCCTGCCTTGCCGCCAACGCCGGCACCATTGCCGCCGTCATCATCGAGCCGCTGGTCCAGTGTGCGGCCGGCATGGCCATGCATGATGTGAGCTACCTGCGCGGCGTGCGGGCGCTGTGCGACGAGTTTGGCGTGCACTGGATCGCCGATGAAATTGCCGTCGGCTGCGGGCGTACGGGCACATTCTTCGCATGCGAGCAGGCCGGCGTGTGGCCGGACCTGCTGTGCCTCTCCAAGGGCATCAGCGGCGGCTACCTGCCGCTGTCGATCGTGCTTTCGCGCGATGCCATCTACGAGGCCTTCAACGACGATGCGCCGGTGCGCAGCTTCCTGCATTCCCATTCGTACACCGGCAACCCGCTGGCGTGCCGCGCCGCGCTGGCCACACTCGATCTGTTTGCCGAGCACGACGTCTTGGCACGCAACCGCGTCACCGCCGCGCGCATTGCGCAGGGCCTCGCGCCGCTGTCGCACGATGCCCGCGTCGCACACCTGCGCCAGACCGGCATGATCACCGCCTTCGACGTGCACCCCGACGTGGCCGGCGCACGCTTTGCCGAGCGTTTTGCGCTCACGGCGCGCACGCATGGGCTGCTGCTGCGCCCGATCGGCCACACCGTCTATCTGCTGCCGCCCTACGTGCTGAGCGACGAAGAGACCGACACGCTGGTCGAACGCACGCTCCAGACGCTGGAAGACACCCTCGCCCAGACCACGGGCGAAACCGAAGGACACACCTATGCGATTGCTTGACGACCTGCAGGCCGGCCTGGATGCCATCGATGCCGCGCACCTGCGCCGTGTGCGCCGCACCGCCTACACCCCGACCGACCGCAGCCAGCGCATCAGCGTGCCCGGCGGAGAGCCACGCGACGTCCTGGGCTTCTGCGGCAACGACTACCTCGGCCTGGCCGCGCATCCCGCCCTCGCCGAGGCCGTGGTGCACGGCGCGCGGCAGTACGGCTTCGGCAGCGGCGCATCGCACCTGGTGAGCGGCCATTCGGTCGCGCACGCGCGGTTGGAGGCCCGTATGGCGGCGCTGCAGGCCGCTCATATTCCCGATGCGGATGCGCTGTTCTTCTGCACGGGATACATGGCCAACCTGGCCGTGGTGAGCGCCATGGCGCAGGCGGGCGGCATTCGCCCGGCCGAGGATTGCACGATCTTTTCAGATGCGCTGAACCACGCCTCGCTCATCGATGGCGCCCGGCTGTCGCGGGCGCCCGTGAAGGTGTATCCGCACGTCGACATGGCGGCACTGGAGGCGCTGCTTGCCGCCAGCACGAGCCGCAACAAGCTGATCGTCACCGATGGCGTGTTCAGCATGGATGGCGATATCGCGCCGCTGCCGGCGCTGCTCGCACTGGCCGAGCGCTACGACGCGTGGCTCATCGTGGACGACGCGCATGGCCTGGGCGTGCTGGGCGAAGACGGTGCCGGCGTGTTGTCGCACTTCGGGCTGCGCTCCGAGCGCATCGTCTACGTGGGCACCTTCGGCAAGGCCGCGGGCGGGTCCGGGGCGGCCATCGTCGCGCATCGGCTGGCGATCGACTGGCTGGTGCAGCGCGCCCGCACGTACATCTTCACCACGGCCACACCGCCGGGCATCGCGTGCGCGGTGGAGGCGGCGCTCGACCTGATCGCGAGCGAGGAGGGGGCGGCGCGGCGCGCGGTCCTGAACCGGCACATCGCCGCGTGGAGCGCGCATGCCCAGCGCCTGGCCGCGCGCTTTGGCTGGCGGTGGATGCCCTCGCAGACGGCCATACAGCCCATCGTGATCGGCGAGAACGCGCCGGCACTGGCCCTCGCGGCCGCGCTGGAGCGCGAAGGCATCCGCATCGCCGCCATCCGCCCGCCGACGGTGCCGGTGGGCACGGCGCGCCTGCGCATTACGCTCTCCGCCGCGCACACCGACGCCGATATCGAGCGCCTCGCCCTCGCGCTCGAAGCGGCCGGCCAATCGCTCCAACCCGCCGAGGCTGCCTGACATGCCCCCGCGTTTTGATTGCTTCATCACGGGCACCGATACGGAGATCGGCAAGACGCTCGTCAGCGCCGCCTTGCTGACCAAGCTCGCAGATGCCGGCTACCGTGCCGCCGGTCTCAAGCCCATTGCGGCCGGCACCCTGGCCGGCACCCCTGCGCGCACCAACGAAGACGTCGAACAACTGCGCGCCGCTGCGTCGATCAGCCTGCCGCTTGCCACGGTCTGCCCGTGGCTGCTCGATGCACCGATGTCTCCGCACCTGGCCGCCGCGCGCGAAGGCGTGACGATCACGCTGCCGCCCATTCTCGACGCGCTCGCGCAGGCAAAAGCGTGCGCCGACGCCGTGGTGGTGGAGGGCGTGGGCGGCTTTCGCGTGCCGCTGTCGGATGACTTCGACACCGCGCAGATGACCGTCGCGCTGGGCCTGCCTGTCGTGCTGGTGGTCGGCCTGCGGCTGGGGTGCCTGAACCATGCCGCGCTCACGGCGGAAGCCATCGCCGCGCGCGGGCTGCACCTCGTCGGCTGGGTCGGCAACGTGGTCGATCCGGCCATGGCCGGGCTGGACGAGAACGTCGCCACGCTGCGCCGCTGGATCAGCGCGCCGCACCTGGGCACGATTCCCCGATTGCCGTGTGCGCAAGCGCGCCTTGCGGCAACGTATCTCGACATCGCACCGCTGCTGACGCGTTGATGCTTCCCGGCCGGCGCTACACTGTTCCGATCTCAACAGCGTCGATGGAGAGGGCTGTCATGCGCGCGATGCGTTGGCTGGCGACGGCAATGGTGGTCGCGGCCATGTCGGGATGTGCGGTATTGGAATCCCCGGTGACGAAGGGGCAGCGGCTGGTGGGCGCAGACGAGTCCGCCGTACAGGCGCGGTTCGGCCCGCCGCGCGAGACGTACCCGCTGGACGGCGGCACGCGGTGGCTGTATCCGACCAAACCGTACGGCCAGTTCACCTATGCGGCCGACTTCGATCCCCATGGCAGGCTCGTCGCGTTCAAGCAGGTGCTGAGCAGTCTCGAGTTTGCGCAGGCAAGGGTGGGCACCTGGACGCAAGACGACGTGCTGCGGCACTTCGGCCAGCCGGTCGAGACGTCGTACTTCCCGCGCATGGACCGGCTGGTCTGGTCATACCGGTTCAAGGCCGACGACGTCTGGCCGTCCTTGATGCATTTCTACTTCGACCGGGCTGGCGTCCTGCAGCTCACCCAGGTCACGCCCGACCCGTTGTACGACCCAGACCGGCCGCGCTTCTTCCGGCACTGAGACGTCATGCCCAATCGGCTTGTGCGCTCAGGGTTCCTCCTGCATTGCCACCTTCGCGCGGCGACCTAAGCTAGAAGCAGGGGAGGCAGACGCCGCCCGGCGCCTGCCGGAGCAACCCGTCATCAGAACGGGCGCGCACGGGGGTGCATCATGCTCACGCATCACTGGGTCGACATCGACCCGATTGCGGCGGAACATCATCGGCTATACGGCATCGCCGGATGGTTGCCTTGGGTCTTGGCCATGGCCATTGCCGGGCCGACGTGGGTGTTCTGGCACGGCCTGTCCATCGACGCAGTGAAGCTCGCCGGCGCCGACCTCTTCAACGCCACCACGCCGGGCAGCGGGGCGATCAACCTGACTACGCTGGTGTACCTGATCTCGTGCGCGACAGTGCTGGTGCTGGCCACCACGCACGACAGCGCGTTCCGGCGTGCCACGCTGGTTCACATGGCGGTGCTGCCGCCGATGATCGGCTTCATCCTCATGGCCGGCGACCTGCCCGGCGCACGCTCGACTTTCATCGAGGGCGTGGCCGTTGCCGCTGCGCTGCTGTTGACGTGCGGCGTCTATCTGCAGGTGTCGCGCCGTGTGCGCGTCACCTTCGAGTTGCGCGACTGGGCGCCCGGTGAGCATGCGTGGTTCAAGCGCCGCCACGGCGCCGCACCGAGCTGAGCGCTGTCAGGATCGTTCAGTCGATCCGCGCAAAGCGTGGAACCTGGCGGCCGTCGACTTCGACCATCTCGTGGAACATCGTCGATGGGCGCGTCCAGATCGTGCCGTTGGCCGCGCGGTAGACCGTCATCTTGATGGTCGGATCGGGTTCGTACGTGGCTTCGCACAGCCACTCGTATTCGCCGCCCTTGTAGTGGCGGTAGCGGCGGGCAGGGGTGTTCTGCATGGCTGGCTCAGTGCTGCGTGGGCTTGTCTTCGTCGTCGACGTACGGCGTGTGCTTGCCTTCCTGTGTCTGTGCGCCGAGCTTCGCGTCCTCCATGGCGTCCTGATACGCCAGCATGGCCGCGGCCACGGCCTCGGGCTCGCCGTTGAACGAAATCACGCTCTCGCCGCAATTCGGGCATTCGCCGCCAAAGATCGCGCGGATGCCGGGCATGTCGCGCGGCTCCATGCCTTCGAACTCCGTAAAGGCGGTCTGGCATGCGCCGCAGACCAGCTTTTCCGGTCGCAGGGCATCGAGCCGGGCGTGCGCCTGGGAAATGCGGTCGGCCTGCGAGCCGCGTCGTTTGGCTTCGCCCATGGTGTGCTTCCTCTTCAGATGATTGGAGGGTGGATCATACCGAAGGCGCAGGCCGGCGTTCCTGAATCGGGCCGGGGGTGTTCGGGGCTGGTGGATGTCTTATTTAACATAATGCAAAGTGTTCAGGGCCGGCGAATGGCTCAACGGCGCGGCTTCGGCGGGTGAGGGTGTCACAAAATTTGTGACACCGAGGCCTAGCGCCACGAGGACGGCCATCAGGCCGCTATGCGCCATCCTCGGTGAAAAAACTTCCCACAGCGACCGCTGGCCGGCGCGTTCCGCGCGGTCCATGTCGGCGGCCATGATGATTGGCATCGGGTTCTCCATGTCGAGCAGCTGCGCCAGCCGTAGGCACATCTCGTTGTCCATTGTCCGCGTCCCGCTGCGGTACTGGCTCACGGCGTTTTGACGTACGCCGAGCAGCTTCGCCAGGGCCGTGTCGTTCTTCAGCCCGTGGCGGGTGATCGCGTCATCTAGATATTTTTCAACTCTCATTTAAGCGCCTCCGGCTTGACTTATCACGGATCGTGATGATAATCACGCCCTGTGATGCATCACGTTCCGTGATGACAGCCGAAATATAACCGGTTAACCGGGCGTGGGGGTAAACGATGGCACCGTTCGAGTCTGGTGGTTGCGAAGGTTGGATGTCTGATTTCCCAGGGTTCGTGGGCATCTATGTTGGTTTTTTGAAGGTGATTTTGCTGCTGGTGTCGATGGGTGTGACGCTGGTTGTGGGCATCACCGTTTTGATCTGGGCGCACTCTGCTTGGGATCGTTTTGCGTATTGGCTGGACGACAAGATTTTGGGTGAGGGCGCGAAGGCGCGCCGCGAAGCTCGTCGTAAGGCGGCGATTGATCGGATGTTCAAGTAAGGCGCATAGGGCGCCTTTTTTTGTTGGAGGTAGGAAATGGCAGAAGCAGCAGTTGTTCAACCGATGAAGGCAGCGCCGCAGCTGGCGCATCCGAACGTGGCCCGCGTGGTCGGTAAGTGCATTTCGGTTAAGCAGGCCGAGTCGGGCGTTTGGTATCACGTCATTGCGTTGCCGGCGCCCGATGAGTACAGCGCACCGCAGTTCGTCGAAATCTCGTGCAAGCGTCGTGTGGCCCAGCCGGAGACGACTGTCGACATGGAGGTTCAGCTCGGTGGCTATCGCCGGTCGTTTCAGGGCCGTGATGGCAAGCAATACAAGACCGAGATGAGCCTTGTGGCCATCGTCGATTGATCTGTGCCTGTCAGCCCTGCCTAGATCGTGCGATCCGTCCTGACTTCCCCAGCCACTGTGAGCGGCGCCAGCTTCGAGCTGGTCTTCTCACATGGTTGGACTGTCGGTACCTCACACGGGAAAGGCAGCTTCGCCAATTCCTATATGCCCTCGGTGGACTCGGCTCGTCTTGGTAGGCGTGCGGGTGGGGGTGGGGGAGCGCGGGACGCGCCCCCCGCCGCCACCCGAACCGCGCGGACCCAGTAACACGCGCGGTTCATTCCCATTTTGGGAAATTCGAAGAATTTCACACTGATCAACGGGGGTTGAGGGGGGTATGCACTCTCATGCATTCATCGACTGGATCGACATCTACCAAGTCCACCCCGAAGGTGGTTTGCCCATCGTGGCGAGTGGTTTTGTCGCTGGCTACGACGAGGACGGGGCTGAGGAATTTCGTTCGGTTAAGAGCCACCGTCATGAAGGGTCTTTTGACACTGTTGTTTTGGTGTCTTGCGACGGCTCTCGTGTTCGTGTTGCTGGCAACGTTGGGCGGCTTGGTCGGCCTGACAACCTGTGGAACTTGGATTTTGCCGCGACGGTTCGGAAAGCCAATTCGTTGTTGGAGCGGTTGGGGCTTCCTCCTTTCACTACTGGCCGACGCTTGTACAACTACGTCAAGGGTCGGTGGGAGTGGACTGGTGCAAGGCTGGTACGCATTGACGTCACCACGAATCTTGCGACCTATTCGGACCTCCGCGCGCGTGAGTTTCTTCGTGCGTTGGCTGACGTCTCAGTCGCCCGAGTCGCTAAGGGCAGCTACAAGGATGAGACGGTCACGTGGGGTAACAAGATGTGGTACCTCAAGGCCTATTTGAAGCACGTGGAGATGGTGAAGCACAAGCATTGTCCACCTGAGGTTTTGGACTATGCGAGGGACATGGGATTGGTTCGGATTGAGGCTGAGTTCAAGCGGCGGTTGCTGCAGGATCACGGCCTGTATTTTCTCGGGGATGTGACGATGGCCAAGGTTGTGAAGCTGTTTGATGAGCGGATTGAACCGCTTAAGCGCGTGGATACCAGCGTTGATCTGGCGGTGTTGGAGCAGGTGCCGCTGAAGTATCGGGTGACTGCTGATGCTTGGCTGCGCGGTGCCGACCTCAAGGGCGAGATGACGAACGGCACGTTCTATCGTCATCGCAAGGCGTTGTTGGAGTATGGAATTGATATTTCCACGCCTCGCAATATGGCGCAGGTGCATGTCATTACGCGTTACATCGATCTGACGCCGGTGGCTGCACCTGACTGGTATGAGCTTGATTCTCGGAAGGTGGCGGCATGAGTGACCTGCAGGCGTGTTCTTCGTTTTCTGTTCCGCCTTCTGGTTATGCCGGTGGCGTTGAGCGTTTCGTGTGTCTCGATGCGAATAACACCCCGATCTCCGTAACCTTTTGTGCGGTGGGCGGTGACTGCATGGAGTCGTTCATGGGCCTCCCGCCTTTGACGCAGGCGCAGACCGCGTCGTTGGGTGGCGGTGTGGCTGTGTGCTTCGTGATTGCCTGGGCGGTGCGTCAGGTGGTCGGTATGTTGGGTGGGCGCTGATATGCGGTTTTACGGGTTGTTGTCGATTTGGGCGGTTGGCTTTATCGCTTATCGCGTGTCTCAGTCTGGTGTCTGGCTTGAGGCGTTTGGGCTGCGGTGGGGTCTGTTTGTGTGTGATTTCTTTCGGTATGGGTCGATGCTCTGTGTTGCTCTTGGTGTGATTTACGGGGTGTTGTATGGGCAGTTGTTGGGTAGGGGTAAGGGTGGGTTGTAGGGGTTGGTTTTAGGGGTTCGGTTTTTGGTTTTGCTGTTGGGGTTGGGGTTCGTTGGTGAGGGTGTGGGTCGCAGGGTGTTGAGGCTGTTTGTGGGTTGGTGAAGGTTCTTTGGTTGGGTCGCTGGGGTCGCTTCTTCGATGGGTAGAGGCGGTCTTTAGCGGCAGGCGTTGCGCTCCTGCCGGTGGGGATGGTCCTACCGCTCAACTAGGAGAACGCAATGCGTAACGTGAAGCTGAAGAAGGTTGCCAAGGTGGCGGCAGTGGTGGGTCTGGGCGTTGTGGCGAATGCCGCGATGGCGCAAACGTCTGGTGGTTTCGGCGCCATGACTGCCGATGCCGTGGGGCTCATCAATGGCGACATCAAGACGGGCGTGATGGCGGTCGGTGGTGCTGTGATCGGTCTGGCGGCCGTTGCCATGGGCATCCGCTGGGTCAAGGCGACCTTCTTCTGATGGGCGAGGGCAGGGGGCAACCTCTGCCCTTTTTTCTGGCTGCAACCGGTTTAGCAAGTTACGGGGTTCAGGGTTGCATGTCTCTCAATCATTGCAGTGGGGCAAGGCCCGGCATGTGGGCAAGTGTGTGCAAGGTGTTGGCAGGGTGTGGGCAACGGTTTCATTGTTGTCCATGCCCTGTCAATGCCTTGTGCACACGTTCTCTCCGCAGGAGAGATGTCCACATAGAGGGTCGCGTCAGCTGCTGACGTGGATTACTGGAGGGCATATGGATTTGCCGTCGACGATGAATACGTTCTGCCTGTTCGTTTGGCTGGGAGCGCTATGGATCATGCTTTCTTGAGAAGGATGGTGAGTTATGCATGCATCCTTTTTTTTGCGTCCTGCGCGCATTTGGACCAGTCGCCTCCGGGTTCTTGCGTTACTGGCTTTAGCACTTGCCTGTGGCCCGAGCTGGGCTATTGATACAACAGGGATGGAATGGTCGGTTTCAGGGTCTTTGGGCAATTCTGCCGATGCGGCGTGTTCCAGCTACTTCTCGCGGTTTATGGCGGGTGGTGGCGCGCCTTCCGGTTCGACGTACGCCGGTGTGGTGATGGCTTCCGATGGGCAGAGTGGTGCGTGCCAAGTGAAGCGTTCTGACGATGGGGCGTTGCGGGAGTTTGGGACGGCTGTTCTGACTGGTAATTGCGTTTCTGGCTACACGAAACAGCCAGATGGTACGTGTAAGAAGCCGCAGCCGAATTGCCCTGCTGCGGGTCAGCCCGCTCCTGGTGGGAACACTGCCAACGGCACCAGTCCAACGCAGACGATTTTGAACCCGCAGGTGTGTGTGGGTGGTTGTACGTACACGTATAGCTCGTATTGGACGGGGGCTAAGCCGGGGCAGTCTGGTGGGTATCCGGCGCAGTACACGGGCCTGCAGTCGACGGGGAATGCGTGTGACGGGTCTGCGACGCCAACGGCTTCGATGCCCACTCCGCCGACGCCTGATAACCCGTGTGGGCAGCGTCAGTACTACGGCACGGTGAACGGTCAGCCTAAGTGCGTTGACTATCCGACGCAGACGACAGGCGGCACCACTTCTACGACGACTACTGACGCGCCTGCAAGTAGCCCGGCAGCGAGTTCGAGCAGTACGACAACGACAAGTACCACGTGTGATGGTGCGACGTGTACGACCACGACAGTGGTTGTGGGCGGTGGCGGTGGGGTCGGTGGTGGTCCGGGTGGGAACGGTAGCGCGAGTGGCGCGAGTGCCAGTCCGTGTGCAACTGGTCAGGTGAGCACTGGTGCGCAGGTGAATGGTGGGCCCGGCACGTGCACTACGACCACGACGCAGCCGCAGGATGAATACTGCAAAGAGCATCCTACCGCTGAGCAGTGTGGGAACAAGAGCCAGTGGGGCGGTGATTGCACTGCAGGATTCACGTGCAAGGGTGACGCGGTTGTTTGTGCGATCAGCCAAGTGCAATACAAACAGTACTGCGAAGCTCAGCAGCTGGCGCATGCGCAGATAGGGAAGGCCTTTTTCGGTAATGACCCGTTGGGCCCTCCGGACGATGACGCTGCAGCTGCTGAGATCAAGGCGTTGAATCCTCAGGACAAAACGACGGGGAAGGGTGAGAACGATATTGACCTTGGTGCCAAGTGGCAGGCGGCCTTGAACGACGTGTCCAAGAAGTTGACCGTGTTCGGCGGTGCTAGTTGTCCGGCGGGCAACACGATCACGTTTATGGGGATCACTGTGGTGGTGCCCTACGACATCATGTGTCAGTTCGCTACCGTGGTTCGTGGGTTCGTTACGTTGGCCGCTGCAATGGTGTGCCTGCGTATTTTTGGGAGGTCTGACTGATGCCAGCAATTGCAGCGATTTTGTATGAAGCGGGTTTTATCATCGCCCGCGTGTTCCTTTATCTCATGGGGTCGCGTATGGGCGCGGCACTGGTGGGGTTGGGGCTTGGCATCAGTTCTTACGTGGGGTTGGCGTTCATTGCGAACACGCTCATTGAAAACATCAACGCTGCTTTTTCCGTTGGCGCGACTGCTGAGGCTAATGGTATTCCGATTGGGTATCTGGCTTACACGATGTTCCGGTTGTGTGGTGGATTCGATGCCATCTTGATGATCGTGGCCGCCTACACGACGAAGTATTCGTTGCTGGGGCTGCGTGTGTTTCTGCGACGGTTGAATTAGGGGGTAGGGGATGCTTTACGGGATCGCGGGGCTGCCGGGTGCTTCAAAGACGCTGAATGTTATTGATTGGGTCGTTACGGAGTTCCAGAAGAAGCAGGGGCGGCCGATTTTTTATAACCGGATCGAGTTCCTGAAAGACATCGGCTGGAAGGAGTTCCCTGATGTCACTCGCTGGCGCGAGCTGCCGAAGGGTGCGGTGTTGGTGGTTGATGAAGCGCACTATGCATTTCCTCAACGTGCCAAGGGCAAGCCGCCAGAGCACATCCAAGAGCTGACGGAGCACCGGCACTACGGCATCGATATCGTGTTCATTACGCAGGACTGGATGAATGTCGATGTGTTCGTGCGTCGATTGCTCGGTTTCTTCCGTGTCATCGAGCGTAAGTCGGGTATGGAGCGGGCGCGCGTGTATGAGTTCGAGAAGTACACGCCTGTTGATGACAATCCAGTGTTCTGGGCGAAGACGAAGAAGCTTGCGCACAAGTCGTACACCTATCGTTTCAACAAGAAGTTGTATGGCGTGTACAAATCGTCAGAACAGCACACCGTGAAACGCAATCTTCCGTGGAAGAAGTTGTTGGTGTTGGCTGCTATGGTCGGAGCGGTCGTTGGGTTGGCGGTGTATCTGGTGAGCCTTCGCAACAAGGTTCAGCATTCGGCTGCGGCGCCGCATCGGTTGGCCAATCCGGTTGATGCCAGCATTTTTTCTTCAGGGGCGGGCGGTGGTGAAAAGCCGAAGCACGTTTTGACGGCTGCCGAGTACATCGCGCAGTCGGTGCCGCGTGTTGAGGGGTTGCCTTTCACTGCTCCGCGTTATGACGATCTCACGAAGCCTGTTGAGCCACCGGTGCCCGCGGCGTGCGTGATTATTCGCGACCGGTGTACGTGCTACACGCAGCAGGCGACCAGGTTACCCAACACGCCTGACTCGCTTTGTCGGGACATTGCGAGGAATGGTTTTTTCCAAGATTTCGAGACGCGGAGACCGCAGCGTGAAGCAGCCAATCGACAACCGGACCCTAGAACTTACGTTGCTGCGGAAGCCCGGCCCTCGACCTTCAGGACGAGCGAAGACAGCGGCGGAGCGTATGCGAGCTTATCGGGCGAGACGGCGGAAGGTGGATCTGCATTGTCAGTGGCAACAGTTGGCACTGTTCACCACAGGCGACCAGCGTTAGGAGTGCCTGCGCCGTAATCGGAGCCGCTAGGGGGCCCCTTTGGGGATGTGGAGCGGGGCGAGGGTGTCTGGGACGTTATCGCGCGTCCTAGCGCGTCTGGCGGGGCCGAGTAGCGGGTTCGACCAGGTACGTACATACAGGGCCGACCACATGCAAACACTCCCTCTCTTGCAAGCTTGCTTTTCGCCGCGGTTGTGGTCTGGAGCAATTTCCTGTCGCGATTTTCCTGCAGGAACTCCCCGCAAAGCCTTATGGCACCGTGGCGATCGACGGTGCCGGTGGCAGGGTTGGGTTAGAAATTGCGCTTCGAGGATCTGCTCGCGCAATTTTTTGCTTTCAGCAGTGATTGGCCGCCATCTGCTCATCGAGGCTGCGGATGTTGTTCTTGATCATGTCGATCAGAAACACGCCGCCGGGCGAGTTCATTGTCTCCACCATCGAAGCGCGGCTTCTTGCCAGGCCTAGGCAGTTCGCCTTTCGCTGGTCCTCGCGCTGTTGCTTCGCAGCTCGTTCGGCCGGGGTGCCGAACTCTATGGTCGCTTCCATTGCGCGGTCGCACGGCTTGTCCGTGATGACCGTCTTGCCGTTGATCTTGCACGTGTTGACGGTCTGTGCCACGGCTGTGGGGAATGCGATGCAGACCAGGAGCGGTAGGATTGTGCGCATATCGTCGCCTAGGCTGTTAAATCGACGCAACAATATCACGCAGGGGTCGAGTGTCCGAAGACGTTGACGTTCGGGCGCTGGCGCGGGAGATCAGGCACTTGTACTGGCATATCCGGACGCTGCGCCGAGGGCTTCAGGATGCGGCTCGCCGCCGCTACTACAGGAAGATTGCGAAGAAGAAAAAACGCCTGCTCGAGGCAGGCGTTTCAAAGAGGGAGGTGTTGGACTTGCTGATGTGCTGTCGGTCACGCGGTTGCAGGTTTCGCGCGTGCTTGGATTGCACGCAACGCCTGTTTTAGCCGGGTGCTGATCCACGCCAATAATTTTACATAATGCAAATTATGCGTAAAACAACCGGCGCATCCGCACACCCACATTTCATTCAGCAAGCCCAGGCACCGGCTCCAGCCGCTTCGGCACGCCGGCCACGATGGTCGCGACCGCAATGGCCAGCACCACGGCCGCGCAGACGAACACGCCCGCCGCGCCGTTGGCGTCGAACACGATGCCGCCCGCCGCCGCACCCGTGGCGATGGCAAGCTGCACGGCCGCGACGATCAGCCCGCCAGCGCTTTCGGCTTCGTCGGGCACCGTTCGCGTGACCCACGTCGACCAGGCCACCGGTACGCCGCCGAACGCCATGCCCCACAGGGCGACCAGCACCGCGTCCACCATCGGCGCACGCCCGATG